>CAFBMK010000077.1_pt1 | contig 13386 bp, 12 predicted proteins | sample 7268691 | NCBI WGS metagenome assembly CAFBMK01 (sample SAMEA6814062, study PRJEB35770) | freshwater metagenome | biome: Freshwater; feature: Freshwater reservoir; material: water | place: Czech Republic | collected 2017-05-23 | depth 30m m
CACGGCCGCTGGGAGTACGGCTCCGAGGGCTACGGCATCGGCCGGATCAAGGACCCGGCCGGCACGACCGAGCTGACCCTCACGACCGACCTGCGGCTGGGCTTCGAGGCGCAGCGCGCCCGCGCCCGCACCACCGTCCGCGCCGGCGACACGCACTTCCTCGCGCTCTCGTGGTCCAACCACGGCGCGCCGCAGACGTTCGAGGACGCCCACGCGCGCCTGAACTACACCGCCGACTTCTGGCACGAGTGGCTGAGCCACGGCGAGTTCCCCGACCATCCGTGGCGCCCGCACCTGCAGCGCTCCGCGATCACGCTGAAGGGCCTGACGTTCGCGCCGACCGGCGCCATGCTCGCGGCGGCGACGACGTCCCTGCCGGAGACCCCGCAGGGCGAGCGCAACTGGGACTACCGCTACTCCTGGATCCGCGACTCCACGTTCATGCTCTGGGGCCTCTACACCCTGGGCTTCGACGAGGAGGCCAACGACTTCTTCTACTTCATCCAGGACGTCGCCCGGGGCGAGCAGCCGCTCCAGGTGATGTACGGGATCGGCGGCGAGCGGGAGCTCGACGAGTTCGAGCTCGACCACCTCGAGGGCTACGACGGCGCCCGCCCGGTGCGCATCGGCAACGGCGCGTACCACCAGAACCAGCACGACGTCTGGGGGGCGATGCTCGACTCGATCTACCTCCACACGCGCTCGCGCGACCAGCTGCCCGAGTCGATCTGGCCGATCCTGAAGAAGCAGGTGGCCGAGGCGATCGCGCACTGGCGCGAGCCCGACGCCGGCATCTGGGAGGTCCGCGGCGGCCTGAAGCACTTCACCCAGTCCAAGGTCATGTGCTGGGTGGCGCTGGATCGCGGCGCGCGCCTGGCGGAGCTGCGCGGCGAGCACGAGATCGCCGTCGGCTGGCAGGAGATCGCCGACGAGATCCACGCCGACATCTGCGAGAACGGCGTCGACGAGCGCGGCGTGTTCTGCCAGCACTACGAGACGGACGCCCTCGACGCGTCGCTCCTGATGCTGCCGCTCGTGCGGTTCCTGCCGCCGGACGACCCGCGCATCCGCGCCACGGTCCTCGCGATCGCGGAGGAGCTCACGGAGGACGGCCTCGTCCTGCGCTACAAGGTCGACGAGACCGACGACGGCCTGCACGGCGAGGAGGGCACGTTCACGATCTGCTCGTTCTGGCTCGTCTCCGCGCTCGTCGAGATCGGCGAGATCGACCGGGGCCGCGAGCTGTGCGAGCGCCTCCTGAGCTTCGCGTCGGACCTGCAGCTCTACGCGGAGGAGCTCGACCCGAAGACCGGACGGCACCTCGGCAACTTCCCGCAGGCGTTCACGCACCTCGCCCTGATCAACGCGGTGATGCACGTCATCCGCGCAAGCGACCCGACCGGGCCGTTCGGTCCGACGCCCCCGGAGGCGCGCTGATGCCCGACCAGGGCCCCCGAGACACACACCTCACCGGCCGCAACGGGTTCCGCGTCGTCCCCGTCGCCGACGCGGAGGCCGCGAAGGACGTGACGGCCCGCGCGCTGGCCGGCGCGATCCAGGCCGCCCGGGCCGGCGGCGCCGAGCGCGTGCGGGTCGCGCTCTCGGGCGGCGGCACCCCGGTCGGCGCGTACGAGCGCCTCGCGACGATGGTCGAGGACTGGCCGTCGATCGACGTCTTCCTCGCCGACGAGCGCTGCGTGCCCTACGACGACGAGGACTCGAACGCGCGCCTCGTCGACGAGGCGCTCGGCACGGACCGCGGCCACGTCCTGCACCGCCTGTCCGAGGTCGGCTCGCCCGGCGATCGCGCCAAGGCGTACGCGCACGACATCGGCGACGCACCGATGGACGTCGTGCTGCTCGGCCTGGGCGAGGACGGCCACACCGCCTCGCTCGAGCCGGAGCACCCGTCCCTCGAGGCCGAGGGCGTCACCGTCGCGGTGCTCGACATGAAGAAGCCGCCGCCGGAGCGGGTCTCGCTGACGATCCCGGCGCTCCGGGCCGCGGGCGTCGTGCTGCTCCTCGTCACGGGCGAGGGCAAGTCCGAGGCGCTGGCGCGGACCCTGGGGAGCCAGGGCGTCGAGGCACCGGCGAGCCTCCTGCCCGCGGAGACCATGACGGTGATCGCCGACGAGGCCGCCCTGACCCGGCCGCGCGCCGAGCAGGTCTTCTCGTCGTGACCACGGACGGGGCGGGCGCCGCGGCGTCGCGGCCCGGCCCGGGGCCCGCGGGCACGCCCGGCGTCGACGCCCACGGGCCGGAGGCCACCTCCGTCCGCCTGTGGCTCGTCCGCCACGGCGAGACGGAGTGGGCCCGCGACGGCCGCCACACCGGGCGCACCGACGTCCCGCTGACGGACCGCGGCCGTCAGCAGGCCACGGCGCTGCGCGAGCGGCTGGCCGGGGAGCGCTTCGTGGCGATCCGCTGCTCGCCCCTGTCGCGCGCCCGGGAGACGCTGGAGCTCGCGCTGCCCGGCGCGACGCCCGGGCTCGACGACGACCTGATGGAGCGCGACTACGGCGCTGCGGAGGGCCGCACGACCGCCGAGCTGCGCGTGGAGGAGCCCGGCTGGACGTCGTGGACCACCGAGACCGCCGGCGCCGAGACGATCGACGAGGTCGGTGCGCGCACGGACCGGGCGATCGCCCGCGCGGTCGCCGCCGGCCGGCACGCCGCCGAACGCGATCCGTGCTCGCCGCACGAGACCCCGGGCGGCGCGGTCCTCGTGGTCGCCCACGGACACCTGCTGCGGATCCTCGCCGCGCGCTGGCTCGAGCAGCCGGCCGGGTTCGGCGCGCAGCTCGTGCTCGGCACCGCGTCGCTGTCGATCCTCGGGTCCGAGCGCGGCCGCCCGGCGCTCGTGCGCTGGAACAGCTGAGGACCGCGGCGCCGGGCCGGTCGGACGCGACCCGCGACTGGCTGGTCAGCCAGATAGGGTCGGCCCATGGCTGACATCACGGGCAAGAGCGCCCTCATCACCGGCGGCGCCTCGGGACTCGGCGAGGCGACGACGCGCAGGCTCCACGCCGACGGCGCGTTCGTCACGATCGCCGACATCCAGGACGAGAAGGGCGAGGCGCTCGTCGCCGAGCTCGGCGAGCGCGCCGTGTTCGTCAAGACGGACGTCACCGACGAGGACGCCGTGAAGGCCGCGGTCGCCGCCGCCGTGGAGCAGGCGCCGCTGTGGGCGACGGTCAACTGCGCCGGCACGGGCTGGCCGCAGCAGATCTTCCACCACAAGAAGGGGCCGCACCCGATGCTGCCCTTCGAGACCGTGCTGCGGATCAACCTCTTCGGCACGTTCAACGCCCTGCGGTTCTCCGCCGAGGCGATGTCCCAGAACGAGCCGGACGAGGAGGGCGAGCGCGGCGTGCTGGTCAACACCGCGTCCGTCGCCGCCTTCGACGGGCAGATCGGCCAGGCCGCCTACTCCGCGTCGAAGGGCGCGATCGTCGGCATGACCCTCCCCGTCGCCCGCGACCTCGCCCGCTACGGGATCCGCAACGTCACGATCGCCCCGGGCCTGTTCGACACCCCGCTGCTCGGCGCGCTGCCCGAGGAGGCCCGCGAGTCCCTCGGCGCCCAGGTGCCGTTCCCGGCCCGCCTCGGCCGCCCGTCGGAGTACGCCGACCTCGCCGCCTACATCATCAGCCAGCCGGTGCTCAACGGCGAGACGATCCGCCTGGACGGCGCGATCCGGATGGCGCCGAAGTAGGACTCAGCCGAAGGTGCGCTCGAGCGCCTCCACGACCCGCTCGCCCGCGCGGCCGTCCCCGAAGATCTCGGGACGCGCCGCCGGCAGCGGCACCGCGAGCGCGTCGACGGCCGCCTCGGCGTTCAGGTCGACGAGCGCGTTCCAGCCCGTCTGCACCGTCTCCCCCCACTCCGTCGTGTCGCGCAGCGTGACGCAGCGGACCCCGGCGAGGTACGCCTCCTTCTGCACGCCGCCGGAGTCCGTCAGGACCCCCTGTGCGCCGACGAGGAGCGTCGCGAAGTCCAGCGGCCCCGCGGAGCCGACGATGCGCACCCCCGGGGCGCCCCGGAGGCGGTCGTCCTCGCCGTGCTCGAGCAGCCGGGCGGCGGTGCGGGGGTGCAGCGGCAGGACGAGCGGTCGCTCCGGGCTCGCGGCGGCGACGAGCACGTCGACGAGGAGCGCGAGGCGCTCCGGGTCGTCGACGTTGCCCGCCCGGTGGGTCGTGGCCAGCAGGTAGCCGCCCGGCGTCAGGTCGTGCTCGGCGAGCCACGTCGCGGCGCGCTCGCGGGCTCGGGGGTGCACCGCGAGCGTCACGTCCGTCATCACGTCGCCGACGTCGACGGCCAGGTCGGCGAGGCCCTCCCGCTCGAGGTTCCGGGTCGCGGTGGGCGTCGGGACGAGGAGGAGCTGCGACAGGTGGTCCGTGACGACGCGATTGCGCTCCTCGGGCATCCGGCGGTCGAAGGACCGCATCCCCGCCTCGACGTGGGCGATCGGGATGCCGAGGTCGGCCGCCACGAGCGCGCCGGCGAGCGTCGTGTTCGTGTCGCCGTAGACGAGGAGGGCGTCGACCGGTCCCGCGTCGCGGGCCGCCGTGACGAGCCGCTCGAGCTCGCCGATCATCCGGGCCGTCTGCTCGAGGTTGGTGCCGCCGCCGAGCCGCAGCTCGTGGTCGGGCGCGGGCAGGTCGAGCTCGCGGAAGAAGACCGCGGAGAGCGCGTCGTCGTGGTGCTGGCCCGTGTGGATCAGCACCTCCTCGTGCCGGCGGCGCAGCGGCCGGGAGACCGCGGCGGCCTTCACGAACTGCGGCCGGTTGCCGACGACGGTGACGATGCGCATCGCGCCGGATCGTCCCACGACGCGCGGGCGCCGCACCGTGCGGGTGGCCGGGCCCGCGACGCGCGGGCCGGGGCCGGTCCCCCTACGGGTGGTCCGCGCCGCGCCGCAGCCGCGCCACGGCCGGGCCCGCGACGCGCGGGCCGGGGCCCGCTCCCCTCCCCGTCCTAGAAGAAGACCTCGGCCAGCTCGAGCAGCCGCAGGTCGACGCCCTTCACGCCGACGACGTCCGCGAGCGGGATCGGCTCGATCTCGGCGCCGCGGAGGGCGACCATCGTGCCGAAGGCGCCGGCCAGGACGGCCTCGGCGGCCGCGACGCCGTAGCGGGTCGCGAGCACGCGGTCGGTGGCCGTCGGGGTGCCGCCGCGCTGGATGTGGCCCAGCACGACGACCCGGGTCTCGTAGCCCGTCGCCGCCTCGAGCTCGGCGGCGAGCGCCCCGCCGATGCCGCCGAGGCGCTCGTAGCCGTACTCGTCCGTCTCGGCGTTCGCGACGATCTTCGTGCTGCGGCCGTCCGCGAACGCGAGCCGGGCGCCCTCGGAGACGACGATGATCGAGAAGTCCTTGCCGCGGTCGTGGCGCTGGCGGATCGTCGCGGCGATCCGCTCCACGGTCACGTCGACCTCGGGGACCAGCACGCCGTCGGCGCCGCCGGCGATGCCCGCGGTAACGGCGATCCAGCCGGCGTTGCGGCCCATGACCTCGACGACCATCACCCGGTCGTGCGACTGCGCGGTCGAGTGCAGCCGGTCGATCGCCTCCGTGGCGACGTGGACGGCGGTGTCGAAGCCGAACGTGCGGTCCGTGCCGACGATGTCGTTGTCGATCGTCTTGGGCACCCCGACGACCGGCAGGTCGAGCTCGTCGTGCAGCTGCCGGGTGATCTCCATGGTGTGCTCGCCGCCGATGGCGACGACCGCGTCCACGTCGCCGCGGGCCATCGCCTCGCGGACGAGCCCCGGGCCGTCGTCGTGGCGGAACGGGTCGTAGCTCGAGGTGGAGAGGATCGTGCCGCCGAGCGGCAGGAGCCCGGAGAGCGCCTCGTGGTCCAGCGGCCGGTGCTCCCGGTGCGCCAGGCCGCGGTAGCCGCGGAGCAGGCCGACGGGCTCGTGGCCCTCGCGCAGGAGCTTGCGGCCCGCGGCGCGGATGACGGCGTTGAGGCCGGGACAGTCGCCGCCGGCGGTGAGGATCCCGATGCGCATGCGCCGACCCTACGGCCGGTGGCCCGCCCCGGGGCAGGCCGCTCGTCGCACGCACCCGCCGTTCGGGTCGCCCCGGCGGAGGGTCGGTGCGGCCGGCGCCGGGCCCGTGTCGGCCGCGACGGCGTCGCGGAGGGCGCCCGGTGGAGGGGCGGCCGGGCGCCGCCCGGGCCGCCCGGGCGGAGCAGTGTCGGGCGGGGCCGCGGCGCGGCCCGTCCTCAGACGGGTGCGCCGCGGTTGATCGGCGCGTCGTCGGCCTGGACGCGGACCCAGTCGTCGATCCGGCCGTCCTCCACGTGCAGCGCGACGGCCACGGGTGCGCCGGCCCCGTCGCAGGGCGGCTCGCCGGCCTTGTCCGTGAGCTTCAGCGTGAGGACGACGTAGCCGCCCTCCGCGCCGCCGACGCTGACGGGCGACGCGCCGCACGGCAGGCTCTGCGCGACCGCGACGCGCGCGGCGCGGTTCTTCACGAGCAGCACGTCGAAGTTCGAGAAGCGCGCGCCGTCGGCCATGAGCGCGGCGGCGCGCTCGTCCTGGCCGCGACGGACGAGCGAGAACCACTGCTCCGCGACCCGCCGGTCCGCGGCGTCCGCCGGGTCCGTGGCGGTCTGCGGGACCTCGCGCAGCGGCGGCAGGTCCGGGAACGCGCGCCGCTCCGCCCGCAGGTCGTCGGCGCTCGGCGACGGCACGGTGGTCGACGGCGCCGTGGTGGTCGGTGCCGCCCGCGTGGTCGTGGCGGCCGTCGTCGTCCCGGCGGCGGAGTCCGACGCGTCGTCGCCGCCGCAGCCGGCCAGCAGGGCCGTCGCGCCCAGGAGCGCGACGAGCGAGCCGGTGCGGAGGCGGAGGGAGCGCGCGCGGTCCATGTCCTAGGACCTACGCCCGCCCGCGCGCCGCGGATGCTGCGGCGGCCCTACAGGCCAAGGTCGCGGACGCCGAGCTCGTCGAAGCCGACGTGGTGCGCGAGCTCGTGCCGGACGGTGATCGTGACCTGCTCCCGCAGCAGGTCGGCGTCGTGGCCGAAGTCGCGGCGGAGGGTGTCGCGGAAGATCATGATCCGGTCGGAGTGCTCGTCCCGGGTGGCGCCGTCGCCCATGTAGAGCCCGTAGGCGCCGTGGCGACGCCCGTCGTCCGAGATGACGACGGCGACGTTCGTGTCGAGGACGCCGATCAGCAGGTCGGGCAGGTCGTCCAGCGCGTCGCGGACGAGCTCGGCGAAGTCCGTGTCGTCGAAGGGATCCTTCGCCAGGAACTCGCCCTCGTCCGGCTCGACCGCGAGGCCCTGCTCGGCGAGGTACTCCGTCCGGGCGACGACGCGCTCGAACTCCTCGTCGGTCTCCGGCTCCCGGTAGTCCGAGAGCCGCCCCACGATCAGGGCGAGCACGCCGACGATCACCCCGACCACCGTGCCGACGACCCCGACCTTCTGGACGGCGGCCACGAGGGGCTCGCTCGTCCAGCCGCCCATGAGCAGGTAGGTCAGCGTCGACGCCAGGCAGACGCCCACCACGGCGACGACGAGTGGCGTGCGAACGTTCATCAGGCCACTGTACGCGAGGGCGGAACGGGCCAGGGCCGGACGGCTCAGCCGACCATGGAGCGGGCGATGACGACCCGCTGGATCTCGTTCGCGCCCTCGTAGATCTGGGTGATCTTCGCGTCGCGCATGAAGCGCTCCATGGGGTAGTCCTTGACGAACCCGTAGCCGCCGAGGATCTGGAGCATGTCGACGGTGACCGCCATCGCGGTGTCCGACGCGAAGAGCTTGGCCATCGAGCTCCACTTGCCGAAGCCGTCGCCCTTCGTGGAGCGGTCCGCCAGCGCGCAGGCCTTGTAGAGCAGCTCGCGGGCGGCGGCCGTGCGGGTCTCCGCGTCGGCGAGCTTCCACTGCAGGCCCTGGAAGGACGAGATCGGCTTGCCGAACGCGATGCGCTCCTTCGAGTACGCCGCGGCGTAGTCGATGGAGGCCTGGGCGATGCCGACGGCCTGCGCGGCGGCGCCCAGGCGGGTGCGCTCGAGCGTGCCGAGCGCGACCGCCAGCCCCCGGCCGACCTCGCCGACGACGTTCTCGTGCGGGACGCGGACGTCGTCGAAGACCGGCGAGCCCGTCGGGGAGGAGCGGATGCCCATCTTGTGCTCGAGCGGGCCGTACGAGAAGCCCTCGCGGTCGCTCTCGACGACGAACGCCGTGATGCGACCCGACTCGTCGTCCGTCTTGGCGAAGACGACGTAGAAGTCGGCCACCGACGTGTTGGTGATCCAGTTCTTCGAGCCGTTGATGACCCACTCGTCGCCGTCGCGGACGGCGCGGGTCTTCATGGACGCGGGGTCGGAGCCGGCCTCGGGCTCCGACAGCGCGAAGGCGGCGATGGCCTCGCCCGTGGCGACCTTCGGCAGGAAGCGCTGCTTGAGCTCCTCCGAGCCGAAGAGGCGGATCGGCAGCGAGCCGAGCTCCTGCACCATGAGGATGAGGGCGGCGGACGCGTCGACCTTCGCGATCTCCTCGACCGCCATCTGCAGCATGAGCGTCCCCATGTGCGTGCCGCCGTACTCCTCCGGGACCGCGAGGCCGAGGATGTCCTGCTCGCCCAGCAGCGTCTTGACGTCCCAGCCGTACTCGGCCTTCTCGTCGCGCTCCGCGGCGCCCGGCGCGATCTTGTCGCGGCTGATCTCGCGGATCGCGTCGCGGAACTCGATGAGCTCCTCGGGGATGTCGTAGAGCTCGGATCCGAGAACGGGCATCCTCCGATCCTACGGCGACGGGATCGCCGGCCCGGTGTGGCCGGGCCTCACGCCTCCGCGGCGGTGCTGGGCCGCGGCCCCCGGCGCACGGGGCGGGCCCGGGCGCTCAGGCGAGGCAGGAGGCGCAGACGCCGCTGACGACCACGGAGGCCGACTCGACGGCGTGCCCCGCGGACTCGGCGGCACGGCGCGCGGCCGCGCGGCCGGCGCTCGTGTCGAGGTCGTAGAGCTGCCCGCAGCGCACGCACGTGAAGTGGTCGTGCGGCGTGGGGTCGGTGTCGTACCGGGCCGCGCCCGGGGCGGCGACGCGGCGGACGACGCCGAGCTCGGCGAAGAGCTCGAGCGTGGAGTAGACCGTCGGCAGCGCCAGGCCCGGGAGCGTGGCGGACGCCTCGCGGAGGAGCGCCTCGGCCGTGAGGTGCCGGTTCTCCGCGGCGATCAGCCGGTGCAGCGCCAGGCGCTGCGGCGTGACGCGCAACCCGGCGCCGCGGAGGCGGCCGACGAGGTCGGCGTCCACGTCGGCGGGGGTCGGGACAGGGACCATGCCTGCATTCTACGCGGGTCGTGCGTCGTGCGGGCCGTCCGTCCGGCGCCCCGTCGTCGCGGCGCCGGGGTCCCGGCGCGCTACCGTCCCCCGCATGTCCTCCCCCGTGTTCGACCAGCCCGGCCTCGAGGTCGACGTCGACCAGCTCGCGGCCGAGCTCGGGCGCGGCACGGTCGTCCTCGTCGACGTCCGGGAGCCCTACGAGTGGGAGGCCGGACGCATCGAGGGCGCCGTGCACCTGCCGCTGTCCGAGCTGAGCACGCGCGCCGGCGAGCTCGACCGGGACACCACGCTCGTCGTCCAGTGCCGCATCGGCGGGCGCTCGGCCGTCGCCGCCCAGGCGCTCCGTCAGGCCGGCTTCGACGCGTGGTCCCTGCGCGGCGGGATCCTCGCCTGGGACGCGGACGGCCGGCCGCTCGTCCCCGACGGCGGCGTCGTCGCGGACCACTGAGGGGGGCGCCGCCCGCCCCACCCCGCGGAGCCGCGGGCCGGGCCGCTCAGCCCCGCGGTGCCGCGGGGCCCGAGCGCAGGTCGCACGCGGCGGTGCACAGCGCGACGACCTCGTCGAGGTCGTCCGTGCACGTGACGAGGTCCTCGTCGCCCGGTGAGATCAGGCCCTCGGCGAGGACCCGCTCGCGGATCCAGTCCACGAGCCCGCCCCAGTAGTCCGTCCCCACGAGCACGACGGGGTAGCGGCGGATCTTCTTCGTCTGCACGAGGCAGAGGACCTCGAAGAGCTCGTCGAGGGTGCCGAAGCCGCCGGGCATCGCGACGAACGCGTCGGAGTACCGGACGAACGAGACCTTCCGCGTGAAGAAGTAGTGGAACGGCACCGCCAGCTCGACGTACGGGTTGGCGCCGGTCTCGAACGGCAGGTCGATGAGCAGGCCGATCGACCGGGCCGCCCCCTCGTGGGCGCCCCGGTTGGCGGCCTCCATGATCCCCGGGCCGCCGCCGGTCAGGACCGCGGCGCGGGCCTCCGTCGCCAGGCGGCGGGCGAGCTCCCGGGCCAGCTCGTACTCCGGCCGGCCCTCGCCGATCCGGGCGGAGCCGAAGACCGTGATGCCACGGCGGACGTCCGCGAGGGTGCCGAACGCCATCTCGAGCTCCGCGGCGATACGGTCGATGCGCTGCGGATCGGTCAGCTCGGTCTCGACGGCGGCCCACTCGGCGCTGAGCAGCTCCTCGTCGGCGGACCCGGGACGACGGACGGGATCGGTCACCCGAGCGACTCTAACGCCCGCCGGGCCCGCGCCGGACGGGCCGGGCGCCCCCGGACGCTCAGGGCGCCAGGACGCCCGCGAGGACGGCCAGGGCGACGGCCGCGCGGTCGCGCAGGGCACCGGCGTCGAGGTGCTCGTCGACGGCGTGCGCGCCCCCGCCGAGCGGGCCGAGCCCGTCGATCGCCACGCGGGTCCACGAGGCCAGGTGGCTCGCGTCCGACGCGCCGCCGCGCCCCGACGCGACGATCGGCCGGCCGAGCAGCGCGGCGGCGCGGTCGAGCACCGGGGCCGCGGCCTCGCGGTGGTCCATGCCGGGCCAGACGCGGCTGAACGAGGCGTCGAGCGCCACCTCGTCCAGCTCGGCCGGGAGGAGGGACAGCACGCGCTCGAGCGATCCGATCGCGGCCGCCCGCACGTCGATGATCAGCTCGCCGTCGTCCGGGACGACGTTCAGCGCGGTGCCGGCGCGCACCATGGTCGGCACGACGCTCAGCCGCTCCGGGCCGTGCGGGTCGTGCTCGGCCGCGGCGAGGCCCGCGACGCGCGCGAGGGCCAGGAGCGCGTTGCGCCCGTCGTCCGGACGGGACCCCGCGTGCGCGGCGCGTCCCGCGGCCCGGACGGCGATCGCCGCGGCGGCCTTGCGCAGGACGACGACGGCCTCGTCGCCGTCCGCCGTGCGCTCGCCGCCCTCGAAGCAGAGGCAGGCGTCCCAGCCCTCGAACCGCGGGCCGTGGACGAACTCCTCCGTCCGCCACTCCTCGTCCGCGACGAGGAGCAGCGCGACCTCGGCGAAGAGCTCGCGCCCGCCGGGGGCCGCGGCGACGGCGTTCAGGACGCCGACCGCGAGGGCGTCGCCGCCCTTCATGTCGAAGGTCCCCGGCCCCGTCCACCGGTCGCCGTCCCGTCGCAGCGGGCGGTGGCGGTCGTGCGGGATCACGGTGTCGAGGTGCCCGAGGAGCACGATCCGCGCCGTGCCGGTGCCGTGGACGCGGACGAGGAGGTCCGGGGCGCTGCCGGTGGTCGAGCACGGGATCCGCTCGACCTGCGCGTCCTGCGGCACGGCGGCGACCACGAGCTCGACGCACCGCTCGAGCCCGGGGTGGTCGCCCGAGGGCGACGAGACCGCGACGAGCGGCTCGATCAGGGCGACGGCGTCGGCGACGACGGCGTCGGCGGAGGCCATGAGCGCCCGGACGGCGGGATCCTCGACGGGGGTGGCCATGCCGTCACCTTCGCACGGGTGCCGCGCCGGCCGCCCCGCCGCGGGGCTCACCGTCGCCCGACGGGCCCGCACCGGCGTCGGGGACGCGGGCGCTCCGTGCACCCGGGCGCCGTCGGGACGCAGGCGCTCCGTGCCCCGGACGCTCAGGGGCGCAGGCGCAGGGTGTGGGTGCCCTTCGGGACGGTCAGCCGGATCCGGCGACCGCCGAGGACCGCGCCCGGGACGGTGACCCGGGCGCCGGCGGATCGGACGCGCGCGGCCGCGCGGGGCGCGGCGCCGTCGACGGTCAGGACCGGCGCGCGTCCGCGACCGGCTGCGCCGCCCTTCGCGACGCCGTTCCACAGCTCGACGACGCCGGCGCCACGGGTCACCACGGTCAGGGTCGTGCCGTCGTAGCGCTGCGAGGCGACCGCCGGGGCCGCGGCGACCAGGCGCGGGCGCCCGAGGTCCATCGCGAGGTTCCCGTCGGGCTGCAGCGCGCCGTCGGGCTGCAGGACGCCCCAGCCGTAGTCCTTGGTCGGGTGCTGCTTCCAGACCCAGACGATGCCACCGCTGAGCGTGCGGTCCTGCTCCCCCAGGCCGGCCTGGCGGTAGGACTCCCACGGGCCGCCGCGCGCGCCGGCGTACTCGCCGACGACCGCGGCGGCGCCGAACCCGCGGGCCCGCGACACGACGCCGTCGTAGGCGGCGCGCAGCCGGGCGCCCGTGCCGGCGTCGGGCGCCCGGTCGTAGACGTCGTCGTAGACGTGCGGGGCGTAGACGAGGTTCGGGTCGCCGCTGAACCGGGCGACGCCGGTGCCCGCGCTGTCGAACCAGACCGGGGCGGTCGCGCCCGCGGCCCGCAGCCGGCCGATGAGCGTGCCGTACATCGGCCACAGCTCGCGCGCGGCCCAGCCCTCGGGGAGGCCCGGCTCCGGGCTGCGGGGCTCGTTGTAGAGCTCGATCCCGGCGTAGGCCGGCCCGAGCTCGCGGCCGACCGCGGCGACCGCGAGGACCGCGTCGCCGTAGTGGGTCTGGAGCGGCTTGCCGGCGACGACCTTGTTCTTCCACAGGGCGCTGGCGGCGGTCGCCGCGCAGGCGGTCCCGTAGTAGCCGCCGAAGCCCAGGGCGGACCCCAGCCGCGAGTCGCAGGACGCGCTGCCGGTGTCGACCGCCCACCGCGGCGCGCCGTCGGCCTCGGTGTCCAGGGGCTGGCCGAGGTTGGCGGCGTAGCGGTCGTGGTGCATGTCCAGCAGCACGTAGATCCCGCGGTCCGCGAAGACCCGGGCGGCCCGCCGCACCTCGGCGAGGTAGGCCTGGTCGGTGATCCCCGGCGCCGGCTGCACCTTGGACCAGGAGACGCCGAGGCGGACGACGGTGAGCCCGAGCGCCGCGGCCTGCGCGCCGTCGGCCGGGGTGATCCCGACGACGGAGTGGACGCCGCCGTAGTCGACGAGGCCGATGACGTTGGCGCCGCGCAGGACCACCCGGCGGCCGGAGGCGGTGCGCAGGGTGCGCTCGCCGCCGCGGTCGACCCGGACGCGCAGGGCGTCCGCCCGGCGTCCTCCGCCGGGGCGGTCGGCGCGCGCGGCAGCCGCCCGGGCCGCCCAGCGCTTCGCGGTCGACGTCGAGCCCAGGCGCGGGCCGCCGTCCGCGCTCACGCGCCCGGC
>CAFBMK010000078.1_pt1 | contig 13203 bp, 9 predicted proteins | sample 7268691 | NCBI WGS metagenome assembly CAFBMK01 (sample SAMEA6814062, study PRJEB35770) | freshwater metagenome | biome: Freshwater; feature: Freshwater reservoir; material: water | place: Czech Republic | collected 2017-05-23 | depth 30m m
CAGTCGGCCGCGGGCCTGCAGCACCCGCACATCGTCTCGGTCTTCGACCGCGGCGACTGGGACGGCATCCCGTACATGGCGATGGAGCTGATCGACGGGGTGACGCTCAAGGACGTCATCCGCGACCAGGCGCCGCTGGACCCGGTCAAGACGATCGACCAGATCTCGCAGGTCCTCGACGCGCTGCGCTACGCCCACAAGCGCGGCCTCGTCCACCGCGACATCAAGCCGCAGAACGTCCTCGTCGGCCCCGACGGCGACCTGAAGGTCGCCGACTTCGGCATCGCCCGCGCCGTCGACGACCTGCAGATGACGCAGACCGGCATGATCGTCGGCACCGCGCACTACCTCTCGCCCGAGCAGGCCTCCGGGCAGCCCATCACGACCTCGGCGGACCTCTACTCCGTCGGCGTCGTCCTCTTCGAGATGCTCACGGGCCGGATGCCGTTCGACGGCGACCAGCCCGTCGCGATCGCGCTGAAGCACGTCAACGAGGACCCGCCGGCGCTCTCGATCGTCAACCCCGAGGTCCCCGCCGACCTCGAGTACGTCGTCCTGCGGTCGATGTCCAAGCAGCCGGAGGACCGGTTCGAGGACGCCGAGGAGTTCATCGCCGCGCTGCAGGGCGTCCGGCACCGCATCGTCTCGGGCGCCCCCGTCCCGGCGCAGCCGCAGCTCGCGGCCGCCGCGGCGATCGCCCAGCAGCCCACGGGCGGCTGGCTGCAGCCCGCCGCCGGCATGGCCGTGCCCGCCGGGGTCTCGCCGGAGGACGCGCGCGAGAACGCCGAGGCGCGCCGCCGTCGCCGGTGGACCATCGCGATCGTCGGCGGCCTCGCCGCCATCGTCGTCCTCGCGCTCGTCGGGTACCTCGCCTTCGGGCGGATGGAGACCGTGTCGGACGTCCGTGGCGACACGTACGAGGCCGCCCGTCAGAAGCTCGAGGGCCAGGGCTTCGACGTCACGCGCGACCAGGACCGGGCGAGCTCGACCGTCGACCGCGGCGAGGTCATCGAGCAGGCCCCCGGCGACGGGCGGAAGGTCCGCCGCGGCACCGAGGTGCGCCTCGTCGTGTCGAGCGGCCCGCGCAGCGCCACGGTCCCGTCCGTGGAGGGCCTGTCCCTCGAGGACGCCAGACAGAAGCTGCGCGAGTCGGGCTTCTCCCGGTTCCAGGAGTCGCGGATCGCGAACGAGACGATCGCCGCGGGGCGCGTGATCGCCACCGCGCCGGCAGCGAACACCACTGCCCGCACGGGCGACCGGATCGTCATCCAGGTCTCGCAGGGCCCCGCCACGGGCACCACCACGACGGAGACGCCGGACCAGGTGACGGTGCCCGACCTCGACGGCCTGACGCGCGCCCGGGCCGAGGCCGCGCTCGAGGCCGCCGGCCTCACGGCGACCTTCACGGAGCAGGAGAGCGACGAGGACGAGGGCACCGTCATCGCCCAGCAGCCCGGCTCCCGGTCGCAGGTCGACGAGGGCTCGAACGTCGCGGTGACGCTCGCGACGCCCAACGCGGACTCCGGGGGCGGCGACGCCTCCACGGACGTCACCGTGCCGAACCTCGAGGGCCGCACGCAGGCCGACGCGACCGCGGCGCTCAGGCGGCTCGGTCTGCGGCCGCAGACGCGGACCCAGACGACCACGACGCGGTCGGAGAACGGCGACGTCGTCGACCAGCAGCCCAACGGCGGCAAGGTCGCGCGCGGCTCGACGGTGACGCTCGTCATCGGCGTGTACGAGGCGCCGGCGCCGTCGGACCCGTCGGACACCGAGGGCGACGCCGACGGGGGCGACGGCGCGTCGTCCGGGCAGGCGACCGGACCGTCGACCCGCTCCGACGCGGCGTCGGGCCGGACGGCGGGCGGCGCATGAGCCGCGTCGCGGTCCTCGGCGGCGGCCGGTCGTCCGAGCACGACGTCTCGCTGCGGTCCGCCGCGGCGGTGGCCGCCGGGCTGCGCGCCGCCGGGCACGACGTCGTCGAGGTCGACCTGGCGCGGGACGGCGGCTGGGCCACCCGGGACGGCGCCCCCGTGGCGCTCACGCCCGGCGGCGGGCTGCTCGGCTGCGACGTCGTCTTCCCGGTCCTCCACGGGCCCTTCGGGGAGGACGGCACGGTCCAGGGCCTCCTCGACCTGCTCGACGTCCCGTACGTCGGCTCGCCCGTGCTCGGCTCGGCCGTCTGCATGGACAAGCTCGTCTTCAAGGACCTCATGCTGGCCGCGGGCATCCCGCAGGTCGCCTACGAGCCCGTCCACGCCCGCGACTGGGAGGCCGATCGCGAACGCGTCCTCTCGCGCGTCGAGGCGCTCGGCCTGCCCGTCTGGGTCAAGCCGTCGCGCCTGGGCTCGTCCGTCGGCATCGCGCCCGCCCGCACCCCCGAGGAGATCGCCCCGGCGATCGAGGACGCGCTGCGGCACGACGCCCGGGTGATCGTCGAGGCCTCCGCCGTCGGCGTCGAGGCGGAGACCGCGGTCCTGGGCTCGGGCGACGCCCCCACGGTCTCCGAGATCGGCCAGATCGTGCTCACGAGCACCGACCCGGACGCCTGGTACGACTACGAGGCGAAGTACACGCCGGGCGGCATGGAGCTGCGGATCCCGGCGCCGATCAGCCCGACGGCGAAGGCCCGGGTGCAGGAGCTGGCGGCGCGGGCGTTCACGCTCTCCTGCTGCGACGGCCTGGCCCGCGCGGACTTCTTCGTGCACGGCGAGGAGGTCCTCCTCAACGAGCTGAACACCCTGCCCGGGTTCACGGAGACCTCGGCCTACGGCAAGCTCTGGGAGGCGTCGGGCGTGGCCTACCCCGACCTCGTCTCCCGCCTGGTCGCGCTGGCGCTCGAGCGCCACGAGCGCGAGCGCGCGCAGGCGTTCTAGGGCGCCGCGGCGGGGCGTCGCCGCGGCGGGTGTCGGCGTGTCGGCGGCACCGTCCGTCCGCCCGGGGTCCGTCCGCCCGGGGCGGCCCGGCACCGCACCTCGCGGCTCAGCGCCCTCCGCCGCTCAGCGCGTCGCGGCGCGCTGCAGGTTCATCGCGCTGATCGAGACCTTCGCGCGGCCCGTCGTGGCGGGCGGGAGCTTCGTGATCCACAGGAGGTAGTAGCGGTAGCGCTTCCCGCCCGTGCTGAGCGGGACGACGTCGTCGCCCTCCGTCGCGGTGTCGAGCGTCCCGACCTCGACCCAGCCCGGGTCGTCGCGGGTCGCGGGCGGCCCGCTGCCGTCCGCGGCGGCCAGGACGGTGGCGCCCCAGCCCGGCGTCGACGTGGTGAGGTCGAGCTTCGTAGCGGCGACGGTCCGGTCGCCCGCACCCACGTCGAGGTAGATCCCGACGCCCTGCTTCGCGCCGAACGTGCCGCCGGAGTAGCCCTCGGTGTCCCACGAGGAGTTCGGGTCGGCGTCGAGCACGCGGAAGGTCTCCTCCGGGTGCTCCTTCTGGTCGCCGGGCGGCGGGTCGTAGTCGCTGGCGGCGTCCTGGGCGAGCTTGATCGCCTGCTCGCCCTGCGCGACCGGGGTCCGCGGGGCCTGCCCGGTGCCGCGCCGCGTGTTGTCGCCCGTGGCGAGGAAGCCGACGACGACGAGGGCCGCGACGACCGCGAGGAGCGCGACGCCGACGACCGTCCGCCGGCCGAGCCGCAGGTTCGCCCGGCTGCGCTGCGCCTGCGGCAGGGAGCGGAAGACCGCGGTGGCCTCGCCCGTCGTCTCGCCGCGGCGGCCCGCCTCGATCGTCAGGACGTCCTCGAGGTCCGCGACGAGCTCGTCCGTGCTCGTGTACCGCACGTCGAGGGCCTTGGCGGTCGCGCGGTCGACGACGGCGGCCAGGGCGGTGCCGATGGACGGACGCAGGCGTTGCACGTCGGGCAGCTCCTCCCGCACGTGCTTCATCGCGACGGCGATCTGGTTCTCGCCGTGGAACGGGATGTCCCCGACGAGCATCTCGTAGAGGACGATGCCCAGCGAGTAGATGTCGCTCTGGCCGTCGACGTCGTGGCCCATCGCCTGCTCGGGCGACACGTAGTCCGTGGTGCCCAGGACGCGGCCGTCGGCGGTCAGCCCGTGCTCCTCGAGGGTCCGGGCGATGCCGAAGTCGGTGACCTTGGCGACGCCCTCCTCGTTGATCAGGACGTTCTGCGGCTTGACGTCGCGGTGGACGATGTTGCGCTCGTGCGCGGCGCCCAGGGCCCGGGCGATCTCGATGGCGTAGGCGACGGCCTCCGTCACGGGCAGCCGGCCGGCGCGCTGGACGCGCTCCTTCAGCGTCTCGCCCTTGACGTGCTCGAAGACGATGAACGGGGTGTCCTCGTCCTCGCCGGCGTCGATCACCTGCACGATGTGCGGGTGGTTCAGGCGGGCGACCGCGCGGGCCTCGCGGCCGAAGCGCTCGAGCTGCTCCGAGTGCTCCGCGAGGTTGCGGTGCATGAGCTTGATCGCGACCGTGCGCTCGAGCACGGTGTCGAAGGCGCGATAGACCGTCGACATCCCTCCAGAGCCGATCTGGGCCTCGAGGCGGTAGCGGTCCGCGAGCAGTGTGCCGACGTCGATGGTCACCCGTAGTGCCCCATTGTGCGGGTCGGGCGGCCCATCGTGTCCGGCCGTCCCTCCCGTGCCCCCGTGCGGTGGGCCCCGGGCACCCGGACGACGGACCCGCGGCGGCGGGGTCGGGCGTCCGGGAGCGGCTGCACGACGGGCATCTTGCCCGTTCGGGCGGCGCGGCGCACCCCTCGGGCGGCGGCTGCCGGGACGCACGCCGCGTTGCAGCGGCACGCGGGCTGCCGGAACGCCCCGGCGGGCGAGGGGCGCGAGGGCCGGCGGGCCGCCCGGGGGATGAGGTCGTGGGCGGCCGGCGGGCTCTCGATCCGGTGCGCGCGGGCCGTGGGCGGCCGGCTGGCCGCCCGGGTGGGCGAGGTCGTGGGCGGCCGGCGGGCTCCCGATCCGGTGCGTGCGGGCCGTGGGCGGCCGCGTCGTGGGGTCGTGCGGGGGGAGGAGGGACCCTCTCGGGGTGTCCGATCCAGGTCTCGACGAGGTCCCGGGGGCGAATCCGGGATCGGGGACGCCGAGCGGCGTCGATCCACGACGCGACGCGGCGCGGATCGCGAGACCTGGATCGGGTCGGGCCCCGTCCCTGGCGCGGCCCGTCCGTCCGACCACCTGCGTCCGCGGCGGGGCCCGTTCGCCTCCCCGGCCGCGGGCCCGCCCGATCCGCCCCCCGTCGCCCCGGCCGTGCGCGACACTCGGCCCATGTCCCGCGCCGTCCCCGCCCTGCTGGTCCTCGCGCTGGCGGCCGCGCCCGCGCTGGCCGGCTGCGGCGGGGACGACGGCGGTCCGCAGGGGGCCGCCACGACGCCCCCGGCCACCACCGCTCCTGCGGCGACCGCCCCCGCGACCCCGTCCGCCCCGACCACGACGAGTCCCGTGCCCGCCACCCCCGCGCCCGACGACGGGGCGACCACGTCGCCCGACGACACCCGGACGCTCGAGGCGCCGGGCACCGACCCGCCGCCGCGGTCGCCGACGATCACCGAGGTCCAGCGGCCCGCGAGAGCCGTGCGCTGCCCGGGCGGCGGGGCGAAGGGCGGCGGGGAGGAGGGCGACTTCGACGCGCGGGAGCTGCTCGGGCTTCCCGTGGCCCGGGCGACGGCCCTGGCGGAGCGCAACGGCTGCGCGATGCGGGTCGTGGTCCGCGACGGTCAGGACCTGATCCGCACGATGGACTACTCGAGCGGCCGGGTGAACGTCACGGAGACGGCGGGCCGGGTCGTCGCGCTGAACGGGATCGGCTAGCGCCCGCGGTCGACCCGGCGGCTCCGGCCCCGGCGGCGCGGCGCCCTCCGCGAGGGGCCGCGGCCCCGCCTCAGCCCTGCAGGACGACGCCGCCCGGCGCCGTGCAGCGGCCCGGCCGGTCCGAGACGGTGCCGATGCGGCGGGTGCCGTGGTGGTGCTTCTCGAGGATCGCGACGGCGGTGTCGACGAGGTCCTCCGGCACGATCGCGACGAAGCCGCAGCCGTGGTTGAAGACCTCCCACATCTCGGCGTCGGTGACGTCGCCCAGGCGCTGGATCAGGCCGAAGATCGGCGGGACCGGCAGGGGCTCCGTCACGTCGAAGCCCAGGCGGTCGGGGCCGAGGCGCACGAGGTTCAGCAGGCCGCCGCCGGTGATGTGGCTCAGGCCGCGGACCGCGACGCCGCTCTGCAGGAGCTCGACGATCGCCCGGACGTAGATGATGGTCGGCTCGAGCAGGGCGTCGGCGATCGACGCGCCGCCGAGCTCCTCCGGCCGGTCGTCCAGGGAGAGGCCGCCGTCCTGCTGCAGCGCCTTGCGGGCCAGGGTGTAGCCGTTGGAGTGGATGCCGCTCGAGGGCAGGCCGATCATCGCGTCGCCCGGCTGGATCAGCTCGCCCGTGACGAGCTCGTCGAGCGCGACGGTGCCGATCGCGGTGCCGCAGAGGTCGAAGCCGTTGGGGTCCGGGTGACCCTTCAGGAGCTCGGGCAGGACCGCCAGCTCGCCGCCGGGGATCTCGATGCCCGCGTCCTCGGCGCCCGCCTTGAGGCCCCGGGCGATCGCGGCGAGGCGCTCGCCGTCGGGCTCCTGGACGGCGAGGTAGTCGAGCATCGCGATCGGCTCGGCGCCGACGCAGATCAGGTCGTTGACGTTCATCGCGATGCAGTCGATGCCGACCGTGTCGAGCCGGCCCGTCTCCTCCGCGACGATCAGCTTGGAGCCGACGCCGTCCGTGGCCATCGCGATGCCCAGGTTCGGGGCCACGCGCAGCACGCTGGCGTAGTGGCCCGACGGCAGCACGGAGACCGACGGCTTGCCCGTCCTGATCGTCTTCAGCACCGCGACGAGGGCGCCGACGCCCGCGTCGGACTGGTCCGTGTCGACTCCGGAGGCAGCGTAGGCGTCGCTCATCGCGGGGCATCTTCGCAGGGTTCCCGCGGGATGCACGGGCGGGAGCCGGACCCGTCGGGCCGCACGGACGGGCCGCGGGCGTGCCGGGCAGCCGGATCGGACGCTCCCGCGACCCGTGGCGACGGGCGGTCCGCCCGCCGGAGCACCGCCCGACCGCGGCTAGGATCCGCGGCATGTCCGCCCCCAGCGCCCCCGAGCACGCCCTGTCGCTCATGGATCCGCCGATCGAGGCGCCGCGGATCACCGACGGGTACCTCGACCTGCTCGACCCGGGGGAGGACGCCGGCCGCCCGTCGGTCGCCCAGCGCGCGATGCGCTCCACCGTCGTCCCGCGGATCTACGAGCGGGCGTGGCGCCCGTTCCTCTTCACCCTGTGGACGCTGCGGACGACGGGCGCGGAGGAGCGGCTCGTCCGGGACCTCCTGCGCCCGGCGGACGGCGACGTCACGCTCGACGTCGCCTGCGGGCCCGGCAACACCACCCGGCGGCTGCGCGCGTCCTACGACGGCGGCGTCGTGGTCGGCTTCGACTACTCCGCGACGATGCTCGCCCGCGCCACCGCCGACACGTTCGACGCCGGCGTCACCTACGTGCGCGGGGACGCGCACCGGCTGCCGTTCGCGGACGGCTCGTGCGACGTCGTCTCGTGCCTCGGCGCGCTCTACCTCGTCGAGGACCCGTTCCGGGTGGTCGACGAGCTCCTGCGCGTGCTCGCCCCGGGCGGACGCATCGCGATCCTGGCGACGTGCGACCGGGGCCCGGCGCCGCTGCGGGCGCTGACCGGGCTGGCCGAGCCGCTCTCGGGCCTGCGCACGTTCGCCCCCGACGCGTTCATGTCGCGCTTCGAGGCCGACGGCCTGGAGGACGTCCGCATCGAGGTCTCCGGCGTCTCCCAGACGGTCGCGGGGCGCCGGCCGCTCGACGACCGGGGCTAGCGACGCCAGCGGCGGTCGGCCGCCAGCAGCGCGCCCGCGAGGACGAGCCGGTAGCCGGCGAAGGGCCACAGCGGCAGGCCCTCGAGGGTGCGGCGGGCCATCGGGGAGGCGACGACGCCCGACAGCGCGCCCGTGGTCGTGACCGCCAGGAGCGGGGTCAGGTGCCGCGGGTCGATCGTGCCGTCGCGCAGGCGGACGCCGAGCCGGACGACCTTCAGCGCGGTGGCGCCGCCGACGGCCGGGACGGCCAGGGCGGCGGAGATCTTGCCCGAGGCCTCGCGGGAGAACCCGCGGGCGCGGGCGGCGACGAGGACCGCGCCGCTGCGCGAGACGCCCGGCCACAGGGCCGCGGCCTGCGCCGTGCCGATGAGCAGGGCGTCGACGACGGTGCCGTCCTCCCACGGGCGGCCCACCGCGGCGGGCCCTGGACGCCGGCGCCGGTCGACGATCCCCCCGGGGGCGAGCGCGTCGGCGACCACCATCGCCGCGGAGCCCGCGGCGAGGCCGGCCGCGATCGTGCGGTCGCCGCCCAGGTGGTCCTCGATCTGGCGCTCCAGGGTCAGCGCGCCGACGACGGCGGGCACGGACGCGGCGACGATCCGGGCGGCGGTGACGGCGGCCAGGCGCGGCTCGCGCAGGACCCCGCGCGTGGCCTTCACGGCCTCGCCGCGCAGGCCGATCGTCAGGCCCATCAGGGTGCCGGCGTGGGCGCCGACCTCGACGCTCTTGGCGACCTCGGGATCGGACGGCCGGCGGCCCCGGCGCCCGGCGGCGAGCCGCGCGACGAAGGCCACGTGCGCGGAGGAGGACACGGGCAGCGCCTCGGCCGGGCCGTGCAGCGCGCCCGCCAGGAGCGCGGCCGCGAGGCTGCGACGGGCACTGAGCCGCGGGGTGGGGGGCAGTTCGGGCACCGCCGGGCAGGGTACGCCTCCGGCGGCCCCGCGACGCCGCCGGCGGACGGTCGGCCCGCGGGCACGACGACCGACGGCGCCGTCGCGGCCGTACCCTTGGGTGCATGCCCGTGCCGCTCTTCGACACCGCGACCGCGCTGGCTCCCCTGCGCGCCGAGCTCGACGAGGCGCTCCTGCGCGTCGCGGCCGACGGGCGCTTCATCCTCGGGCCGGAGACGCAGGCGTTCGAGCGCGAGTTCGCGGAGTGGACCGGATCGGGCCACGCGATCGGCGTCGCGAACGGGACGGAGGCCATCACGATCGCGCTGCGGGCCCTCGGGGTCGGTCCGGGCGACGAGGTCGTCGTGCCGTCCTTCACGTTCTGGGCCAGCGCCGAGGCGATCCCGCCGACCGGTGCGACCCCCGTCTTCTGCGACGTCGACCGCGAGACGATGTGCGTCACCGCGGAGACCGTCGAGGCCGCCGTCACGCCGCGGACGAAGGCGATCATCGCGGTCCACCTGTTCGGCAACGTCGCTCCGATCGACGAGATCCGCGCCGTCTGCGGCCTGCCGGTGCTCGAGGACGCGGCGCAGGCGGCCGGCTCGACGCTGAGCGCCGACGGCGACCCGACGGGCGCCCACGGCGTCCGTCGCCCCGGGGCGCTGGGCGACGTCGCGACGTTCAGCTTCTACCCCTCGAAGAACCTCGGCGGCTTCGGCGACGGCGGGGCGATCACGACGTCCGACGACGGGATCGCCGAGCGGGTCCGCACCCTGCGGTTCCACGGCAGCGCCGACAAGGTCGACTACTCCGAGATCGGCTACAACAGCCGCCTGGACGAGCTGCAGGCCGCGGTCCTGCGGGTCCAGCTGCCCCACCTGGACCGCTGGGCGGGCCACCGGGCCGCCACGCACGTCCGCTACCACCGCGCCGGCCTCGACGAGCTCGTCGACGTGCCCGTCGCGACCCCGGGGGCGACGCCCGCCTGGCACATCTACGTCGTGCGGACCGCGCGGGCGGACGAGCTCGCCGCCGGCCTGGCCGAGCGCGGGATCGGTGCCCGCGGCTACTACCGCACCCCCGTCCATCGCCAGGCGCCGATGGCCGCGTTCCAGCCGGGCGGCCTCACGGACCTGCCGGTGACGGACGAGCTGGCCCGCACCCACCTGGCGCTGCCGGTCACCGCGACGATCACCGAGGAGCAGGTCGGCGAGGTCGTCGCGGCCGTCGCCCAGGTGCTCGCGTGACGGGCGGGGCGACGCCCGGTCCGCCCGCGGCGGCCGGTCCGGCGGCCCTCGACCGGGTGCGCGGCGCCCGGCCGCGATCCGTCCGCGGACGGCGCCGGCCGCGGGCCGGGACGGCGCTCACGGCGGTCGTCGTCGCGCTGGCCGTCCTCGCGACGGGCTGCGGCGGCGACGAGCAGGGCGGCCCGCCGCCGCCCGCCACGACGACCGTCGCCGGCGACCCCGCGCTCGCGACGCCCGACCCCCGGGCCGCCGGCACGGCGTACCTGGCGCTCGGCGACTCGCTCGCCCAGGGGGTCCAGCGGAAGGACGGCACGTTCGGGACGACCCGCGAGGGCTACCCCGACCAGCTCGCCGCCCGCCTGCGCGACGCGGGGCTGCCCGTGGCGCTCAGCCGCGTCGGCTGCTCCGGCGCGACCGTGGGCAGCCTGCTCGACGGCGGCCGCGAGTGCGGTCCCGCGGCGCCCGAGGGCCCGCCCTACGAGAACCGCGACGCCGCGACGAGCCAGCTCGCGTACGCCGAGGGGTACCTGCGCGCCCGGGGCGACCGGCCGACCCTCGTGACGATCGACATCGGCGCGAACGACCTGATCGGCTGCGCCGGCGTCGACCCGGCGCGGGTCCGCTCGTGCTTCGCCGACGGGCTGCCCGAGGTGCGCACCCGCCTGCGCGAGGTCGCGCGGCGGCTGCAGGACGCCGCGGGGTCGCGGACCGTCCTGGCCGCCATGACGTACTACGACCCGGCGCTCGCGCTCGTCCGCCAGCCGCTGGCGCGGGAGGCCGCCACGGCGTTCCACGACATCGTCCGGCGGCAGGCCAACCCCACGATCCGCCGCACCTTCGCGGCGGAGGACTTCGTCGTCGCCCGCGTGGACCGGGCGTTCGACAGCGACGGCCCGGCGACGGACGCGGCCGTGGAGACGGCCTGCCGCCTGACCCGCCTGTGCGGCGCGGGCGCGGACTTCCACCCCAACGCGGAGGGCTACGGTGTCATCGCGGACGCGTTCCTCGGCGTCGTGCGCGAGCCGGTGCGGCGGGTCGCGGGCTGAGGGTGTCCCGGGCGCCCGCCCGGGGCCGTGCGAGCCCGACCGCCGCGGGTCGGGGCCGGGCCGCCCGCCCGCCCACCGCGGTCCCCCTGCGCCCTCCCGGGCGGCGTCGCCGACGGCCGCGCGGGTCCCGCCGCCACGATGCGCGACGATGGTCCGCAGCGATGCGCGTCTGGATCGACCTGACCAACAGCCCCCACGTCCTCGTGCTGCGCCCGGTCATCGAGGACCTGCGCGCCCGCGGGCACGAGGTCGACGTCACCGCCCGGGACTTCGCGCAGACCCTCGGCCTCTGCCGGCGCCTGGGGATCGAGCACACCGCGATCGGCCACCACCGCGGCGAGCGGCTGCCGGACAAGGCCCGGGGTCTGGCGTCGCGGACGACGGCGCTCCTGCGCTGGGCCCGCCGCGTCGGCGGGCACCCGGACGGCTCGCGCCCGTTCGACGTGGCCCTCGGCCACGGCTCGAACGACGTCACCGTCGCCGCCGCCCTGCTGGGCATCCCGTCGGCCACCGCCTTCGACTACGAGTGGGCGACGGTCCAGCACCAGATCAACTGCCGGCTGGCGGCGTCCGTCGTCGTGCCCGACGTCATCCCCGCCGAGCGCCTCGCGCCGTACGGGGCGACGGGCAAGATCCGCGCGTACGCGGGGCTGAAGGAGGAGTACTACCTCGCCGACCTGCAGCCGGACGTCTCCGTGCTCGACGAGCTGGGCCTCGACGCGGCGCTGCCCCTCGCCGTCGTCCGCACGCCGCCGGAGGTCTCGCTCTACCACCGCTTCCACAACGACCGGTTCGCCGTCGTGCTGGACCGCCTGCGCGCCCAGGGCCAGGTCGTCGTGCTGCCCCGGACGGACGCGCAGCGCGTCGAGCTGCGCGACGCCGGGGGCTTCGTCATCCCGGAGCGGCCGATCGACGGGCCGTCGCTCGTCGCCCTGGCCGACCTCGTCGTGAGCGCCGGGGGGACGATGAACCGCGAGGCCGTCGCCCTGGGCACCCCGGTCTTCACGACGTTCGACGGCCGGCCGGGCGCGGTCGACGACGCCCTGATCGCGGACGGCCGGCTGCAGCGCCTGGAGGACCCGGAGACCGTCGACCTCGTGAAGCGGGCGCCGGGCGACGACGGGGAGTCCGGCCGGATCCGCCGGGATCCGGCGGTCCTGACGGACCTGCTGCTGAGCGCCGCGGGGGGCTAGGGCCGGACGCGACGGGCCCGGGTGGCCCGGCGGTCCGGCTGGCGAGCGCCGGACGGGGACCGGGCGCCCCGCGGAGCTCCCTGCGGGCGCCGCCGGCCGAGACGCCCCGGCCGGCCCTCAGGCCCCGGCCCAGCCGATCGTCCGCAGCGTCTCGCGCAGCGCGGTGGTGGCGATCGGGGCCACGGTCGCGGCGACCGCGCTCGCCAGGACCGCGCCGACGATGAACCGCCAGGAGCGCGCGGCGGCGCCGACCGCGACGATCGCGGCGCCCCCGAGGCCCTCGAGGACGGCCATCGTGCGCAGCCCCTCGCCGTCCCAGACCCACAGGAGCGCGATCGACTCGCCCATCAGGAGGCCGCCGAGGGTGCCGAGCGCCAGCCCGTGGACCCACGAGGCGGCCGGCCGTCCGTCGTCGTCCCGGCGCCGGCGGCCGAGCAGGGTCGCGTAGGCCGCGCCGACGAGGCCGAGCGCGCCGCCGACCGCGAGGCCCGCGGCGCCCCAGCCGATCCCGAGGGTGGCCGCGCGTCGCGCGTCGTTGCCGCCGTCCCAGTAGGAGAGCCCGTAGTAGGCGACGGAGCCCGCGCCGACGACCACGGCACCGGCCAGCACGCCGAGGACGAGACCGCCGACGCCGCGGCGCCAGCCGCCGATCGCCCCGCCGAGGAAGCCTGCGACGAGCCACGGCCCGCCCAGGCGCGAGAACTCCCACGAGCCGCGGAAGGCGCCGGAGGTCGTGGTCTGGCCCATCCAGCCGAGGAGGCCGGCGCCCACGAGGGCGATGAGGGCGACGAGGAGGAGCGGGACCGGGCGGCGCCGACGGACCTGGAGGCCGTCGCGGGGCCGGGTCGTGCCGCGGCCCGGCCAGCCCTGACGGGCGGCGCCGGGTCCGGCCTCGGGGTCGGCGGGGTCCGGTCGGCGCGGTCCGGGTCCGGTCGGGCGCGGCCGGGCCTCGGAGGCGGGGCGCGGGCGGCGCGGGACGGGGCGCA
>CAFBMK010000079.1_pt1 | contig 13174 bp, 8 predicted proteins | sample 7268691 | NCBI WGS metagenome assembly CAFBMK01 (sample SAMEA6814062, study PRJEB35770) | freshwater metagenome | biome: Freshwater; feature: Freshwater reservoir; material: water | place: Czech Republic | collected 2017-05-23 | depth 30m m
GCCCACGCCGGCGCCGGCCCGGGCGGTCTGGGGGTCCCGGTCGCGGCGGCGCTGGACCCGGCGGGCCGCGGCGGCCGCCCGCGCCTCGCGCGCAACCCGGCGCTGGGCGGGCGTCGGCCCGGCCGTCAGGCAGCCCGACATGGACACGGTCGCGAACGTCGCCCAGCGGTCGGGCAGGTCGAACGCGCGCTGCAGCTGCCCGCCGTCGATCTCGGCCCGGCCGGCGTCGCCGACGACCCGGGCTTTCGTCACCCGCGGCGAGTCGCCGCGACCGAGGATCTCGATCCGCCGCAGCCCGCCGACGCCGAAGCGCCGGGTCCGGGCGTCGGCGGAGGACGTCGAGAACGTGCGGGTCCAGCGGTACAGCGGCGACCCGGCCCGCGCCTCGTAGGGGTCCGGGACGCTCTGCAGCCACGAGCGGTCCTCGCCGCCGAAGACCGCGCTGGAGTCCTCCGTCCGGCCGCCGCTCGTGGAGAAGAAGTACGTGATGACCGGGGTCCCGCCGAGCGTGACGACCTGCCCGCGGGTGGCCGCGATCGCCGCGTCGCCCGCGGCCGTCTCGCCGCTGACGCCCGTGTAGACCTGCGACCGGGTGTCGGGGTACTGGTCGAACGCGCGGCCGCCGACGGCGTTCGTGATCGCGTAGGTGCGCGCCACGACCGCCTGCGCCTGCAGGGCCGCGGTCGGCCAGGACGACGGCGTCTCCTCCGTGACGACGCCGCGCAGGTAGTCCTCGATGTCGAGCTCGTTGACGACGAGGACGTTCGGCCCGTCGGGGAGGACGTCGATCGTGCCGCGGAACGCCCCGTCCTGCACGCCGTCGGCCGCGCGCCCCGCGACCCGCAGGGTCCCCGCGGCGCCCGGGACGACCTCGATCGCCGACGTCGACGAGCCGACCATCCGCTTGCGCCCGACCTGCCGGATCTCGATCTTCGAGCCCTCCCGCACCAGGCGGTAGGACCGGGTCGTCTTCGTCCGCAGCCCGCCGATCGAGACGGCGCCGGAGATCGTCGTCTCGGGCCGGCCCGTCTGCAGCTGCACCCGCACGGCGCGGCGGGCGGCGGGCGAGCGCTGCAGGCCCGTGCCGCGGTAGTAGTGCGCCAGGATCCGGCGGACCGAGAAGCCCGCCTGCGCCATCCCCCGTGCGCCGTACTGGCTCAGACCGACGCCGTGGCCGAACCCGGCGCCGAGGACGACGACCCGCTCGGCGGCCGCGGCCGGCGCCGCGGGGACGACGAGCGAGCCGGCGGCGAGGGCGGAGGCGGCGACCGCCGCGAGCCCGAGCCGGGCGCCGCGGGGGGCTCGTGCCGTGGTGGGCCTGCGGGACCGCATCGAAGGGCCACGGTAGCGCCCTCCGAGCAGGTCCGCGCCGCTCCTGACGGTCCGTCAGGCGGGCCTCGCCGCCGCCCGCGACCGCCCGTCTGCAGGGGGATCGGCCCATCGGCACCGGTCCCGGGGACCTCCGGTAGCCTCCGACGTCCGCGCGGGTGCGTCTCCTCTCCCCGGCGCGGTCCTCCCCGTGTCTCTCGCGCCTCGCCGGACCCTGCTCATCCTCGTGCCCGTGGTGCTCGCCGCGGTGCTCCTCGCGATCCTCCTGCTCCCAGGCGGACCGACGACGAGCCGCGCGGCCGCCGGCGACACCGCCGAGCCGACGAAGCCCGTGACGATCTCCGGGCCGTTCGGCCGGATCGCGCTCGGTGGTCCCTGGACCGTCGCCGAGGACGCCCGCAACACCGGCCTGCGGGCCGGCTGGCGCGGCGGCAACTTCTCCGGCAAGGACGTCACGATCCCGTACGTCCCGAACGCCGGGCGCATCACCGGCGCCGGCGGCGTGATCAGCCACCGCGGCTCGATCGCCTGGTACCGCACGAAGATCCAGGTCGACGCGGACGGCCAGTACGCCATCGCCTTCGGCTCGGTCAACCACCACGCCACGGTGTGGGTCGACGGCAAGCAGGTCGCCGACCACACCGGCGAGTTCCTGCCGTTCGACGCGCGGATGTCGCTCAAGGCCGGCGAGCACACGCTCGTCGTCCGGGCCGACTGGCGCGACCCCGAGAAGATGAAGGCCGACGGCTGGCACCGCCTCTGGTTCAACTTCGGCGGCATCAACCGCGAGGTCACCATCCGCAAGCTCGGGCCGAGCGAGGTCCAGGCGCCGTACGTGACCACCACGCTCGGCGGCGGCGCGGCGAAGGTCCGCATCTCCGCCGAGGTCGTGAACCGCAGCGTCGAGCGCGACGTCCGGCTGACCGGCGTCCTGCGCCGCGACGGCCAGGACATCCAGGTCGAGTTCCCGAGCGTCCGCCTGAAGCCGAAGGAGACCCGGCGCGTCCAGACCGAGGTGACGGTGCAGGACCCGGCGCTCTGGGCCCCGGGCTCCCCGAACCTCTACGACCTGACCCTCGCCGTGCCGAACGAGAGCGCCTACCAGACGCGCATCGGCCTCCGGCAGATCGAGAAGCGCGGCACGAACATCTTCCTCAACGGGGAGCGCATCACCCTCCGCGGCGCGTCGATCCACGAGGACGCGCCGGGCTACGGCACGGGCCTGCGCCCCGAGCAGATGGACTCGCTCGTCGGCGACCTGAAGGAGATCGGTGCGAACGCCACGCGCGCCCAGCACCCGCTGTCGCCCGCGCTGCTCGAGCGTCTCGACGCCGCCGGCATCCTGCTCTGGCAGGGCGTCGGGCCGACGGACTCCCCGGGCTCCTGGAAGAGCGACACGCCCGCGAAGGCCGCCGTCGCCCGCCAGCGCGTGCAGACGACGCTCGACGAGCAGCAGACGCACCCCTCCATCGTCGTCTGGAACCTCGTCAACGAGATCGCCCGCAACGGCGGCACGGACAACGGCCAGGTGCCGTACATCCGCGCGATGTCGAAGAAGCTGAAGACGGAGGACCCGGGTCGCCTGACCGCGCTCGACGTGTGGGCCACGCCCGTGAAGTACACGGCGAAGGACCCCGTCGGCGGTGCCCGCGTGCCCGAGCGGATGGGCTCCGTCTACCGCGACATCGACGCGATCGGCGTCACGAGCTACCAGGGCTGGTACTCCGACCCGGGCAAGTCCATGGCGTTCCTCAAGGACTCCATCCGCCGCTTCACGGGCGAGATCAAGCGGATCTACGCCGGCAAGATCCTCGTGCTCACGGAGTTCGGGGCCGAGGCCAACGGCGAGAACGCGACGAACCGCCCCGGCGGCTACGGGTACCAGGCCGACCTCCTGAAGACGACGATCGACGCCTACTCGGCGGACCCGGCGATGTCCGGCACGATCGTCTGGAACCTGCGCGACTTCGGCGTCGCACCGACGTTCATCGGCGGCTCGATCCGTCGCACCTACAAGGGCACGATCCGCCTGGTGCGCGGCCTGAACCAGAAGGGCCTCTTCACCTACGGCGGCCGTCCGAAGCCGTCCGTCGCCCCGGTGCGCGCCGCCCTGCAGCGCGCCGCCGACGACCTCCAGAAGTAGGGCGGGGCTCGGCCGGCGGACGCGGGCGGTCCGCGTCCGCCGGCGCGGCCGGCCCCTGCGGACGCCCGCGGGCCCCGCCGGAGGGCCCGCGCGGTCGGTCAGTCCGCGCCGCCGGCCGCGAACAGCTCGGCCGCGGAGCCGACCGGGACCGGCTCGCCGGGGACGAGCCCGGGCACCCGGGTCAGCTCGATCGTCAGCGGCCCGGGCGCGGCGGCCTTGTCCGTCGGGAACCACGGACGCCACTCGCGCACGCAGATCAGCAGGCCGGACTCGTCGCCGACGGCCGCGAAGCCGGTCTGCGGGTCGCCGAACCACAGGCGCTCGCCCAGCGCCTCGAGCCGGTCCACGAGCGCGCCCACGTCGGGGGTGTGGATGCCGACCTCGCTGATGCCGCGCACGAGGCCGGCGCCCCGCACGTCCTCCGGCGCCATCGTGCTGGGCGTCCACGGCTCCCACGGCCGGCGGTGCCGGGCGATCAGCTCGATCACGTGCCCGCCGGGCGACTGGGCGTAGACGCTGTGGGCGACCCAGTTGGGGAAGTCGACGATCGTCTCGCCGTCCCCCAGCTCGATGAGCGGCGACGCGCCGGCGAGCCACTCCGAGGCCTCGACGAGCCGGTCCTCGGCGACCTCGAGCGCGACGTGGTGCGACGGCCGGGCGCCGGCGCCGCCGCGTGATCGCGCGCCGTCCGTGACGGGCGCGAAGGCGAGGATCCCGGAGCCGACCCGGACGGCGAAGCCGCCCTCGGGCGCGCCGGGCGCCCGCTCGAGCCCGAGGCGCCCGGTCCACCAGGCCTGCTCCTCCGCCATCGCCGTCGTCGACAGGGTGACGCGACGGAACCGTGGAGGGGCGTCGGAGGCGGGCGGCGGAGGCACGCCTCCACGCTACGCGACCCCGGACACGGGCCGCCGCACGGGGCGGGGCCCGGATTCCCTCCGGGTGCCCCGTGCCCTGCCGCCGTCCCACGCGGTCGGGACCCGCGACGCACGGGGCGGGGCCCGAGTCCCCCTCCCTCCTGCGCTCAGCCCTGGTTGCCGCGGGCGATCTTCCGGAGGTCGATCGTCTTGTCGAACAGGTCGGCGTCGACGCCCTCGGCCAGGGCGACGTCGCGGAGCGGCTCGCCGGAGTCGGTCGCCTTCTTCACGATCGTCGTGGCGAGGTCGTAGCCGATGGCCTCGTTGAGCGCCGTGGCCGTCGCGAGGGTGCCGGCCGCCGAGGCGTCGGTGCCCTTCGTGTTGGCGCGGATGCCGTCGACGCACTTCTCGGCGAACGCGGTGGACGCGGTCGTCAGGAGGTGCAGCGAGCCCAGCAGGTTGCGGGCGATGAGCGGGACGCGCACGTTCAGCTCGAACTGGCCCTGCATGCCGCCGATGGTGATGGCGGTGTCGTTGCCGATGACCTGGGCGGAGACCTGGATGACGACCTCGGGCAGGACCGGGTTGACCTTGCCCGGCATGATCGAGGAGCCCTTCTGCAGCTCGGGCAGGAAGAGCTCGCCGATGCCGACGCGCGGGCCGGAGCCCATGAGCGCGATGTCCTGGGCGATCTTCGTCAGGGAGACGGCGACGACCTTCAGCGCGCCGGAGAGCTCGACGAGCGCGTCGCGGTTGCCCTGCGCCTCGAACGGGTCGGCCGGGGCGGCGATGAGCTCCAGGCCGGAGTCGGCGACGAGCTTCTCGCGGACCTTCGGCGCGAACTCGGCGGGGGTGTTCAGGCCGGTGCCGGTGGCGGTGCCGCCGAGCGGGATCTGGCCGACGTGGGGCAGCGCGTTCTCGACCCGCTTGACGCCCTGGCGGACCTGCGCGGCGTAGCCGGCGAACTCCTGGCCGAGGGTGACCGGGACCGCGTCCATGAGGTGCGTGCGGCCGGCCTTGACGACGTCGACGAACTCGTCGGCCTTGCTCTGCAGCGACGCCTCGAGCTGCTTCAGCGCCGGGATCAGGCGGTTCGTCGCCTCGTCGAGCGACGCCAGGTGCACGGCCGAGGGGAACGTGTCGTTCGACGACTGCCCCATGTTCACGTGGTCGTTGCGGTGCGCCTCGCCGCCGGTCAGGGCGGAGATGACCTCGTTGACGTTCATGTTCGTCGACGTGCCGGAGCCCGTCTGGAACACGTCGATCGGGAACTGGTCGTCGTGTTCGCCCGCGACGATCTTCCCCGCCGCCTCGGAGATCTTCGTGGCGATCCCCTCGTCGAGCTTGCCGAGCTCCGCGTTGACCAGGGCGGCGGCGCCCTTGATGCGGGCCTGCCACTTGATCACCTGGATCGGGACGCGCTCGCCGCTGATCGGGAAGTTGTCGACGGCCTTCTGGGTCTCGCTGCCGTACAGGGTCTCGGACATGGGGTCCCTCTCTCAGGGGGTCGTGGCGGACCGGTCGCACACTACTCCCGGCGTCCGGCCGCGCGACCCGTCGCGGAGGACCGGACCCGCCCGTTGCGGGGGGAGCGGCAAGCCGCCACACGCGCGGCGCTACCCGGGGTAGCATCGGCGTACGCGGTGCACACCCGACTCACCGTGCCCGTCGATCGCCCCGGAGGCTCCCCCGATGCTCCGCCGTCTGCTCCTGCCCGCCACCACGCTCGTCGCGCTCGCCCTGCCCGGGGCCGCGTCGGCCGCCGACTGGGCGCCCGTCGCCGACGCCACGATCCGGCCGGGGTCCGAGACCCGCACGGACGGCAGCGGCCAGTGCACGTCGAACTTCGTGTTCGAGAACGGGGGCGACGTCCTCCTCGGGCAGGCCGCCCACTGCGCCGGCACGGGCGAGGCGACGGAGACCGACGGCTGCGACGCCGCGTCGCTGCCGCTCGGCACGAAGGTCGCCGTCGAGGGGGCCGAGCACCGCGGCGAGATCGTCTACAGCTCCTGGGTCGAGATGCAGCGGCGCGACGAGCCCGACGCGGACACCTGCGCCGGCAACGACTTCGCCCTGATCCGCCTCGACCCGCGGGACGCGCCGAAGGTCAACCCGAGCGTGCCGTTCTGGGGCGGCCCGACCGCCCTGGGCGCCGACGACGCCGACGCCGGCGAGGCCGTGTACTCCTACGGCAACTCGAGCCTCCGCCTCGGGCTGCAGACCCTGAAGCCCAAGGTCGGCCTGCACCTGGGCCGCGACCTCGGCGGCTGGTCGCACCAGGTCGCGACCCTGACCCCGGGGGTCCCGGGCGACTCCGGCAGCGCCGTCCTCTCCGCCGACGGCCGCGCCCTCGGCACGCTGTCGACGCTGTCCCTGGCGCCCGTCCCGGGCACGAACGGCGTCGGCGACCTGGCGCGCGAGGTCGGCTACGCCCGCACCACCACGGGCTTCGCCGGCCTGGAGCTGGCGACGGGGACGGAGCCCTTCCGCGCCCCGGACCCCGAGCGCACCGCCCGCGAGCTCGCCGCCCGTCTGCAGCAGGACGTCGGCTCCGTCCTCGACGGCAGCCTCGTCGGCAAGGTGCTCGGGGTCGTCGGGTAGCGGCGGGGGCGGGCGCCCGTCGCCGCACCGCGGGGCTAGCCTCCCCGCCCCGTGCCGGCGCTGCGCTCACCCCACGACCGGGAGATCCTGCGCCTCGCGCTCCCGGCGCTGGTGACCCTGGCCGCGGAGCCGACGTACCTGCTCGTCGACACGGCGATGGTCGGGCACCTCGGGGCCGCGCCGCTCGCGGCGCTGGCGCTCGCCGTCTCCGTGCTCGGCACCGTCGCGGGGCTCGGGGTCGTGACGACCTACGCGACGACGGCCGCGGTCGCGCGGCTCTCCGGCGCGGCGCGGGGCGACCCCGCGCGCGACGCCGACCTGCGGCGGCTCGCCGCGCAGGCGCTCTGGCTCGGCGGGGCGGTCGGGCTGCTCGGCGCGGTCGTGGTGGTCGGCCTCGGACCGCTCTGGATCGATGCGCTCGGCGGCCGGGGCGCCACCGCCGACGACGCGGCGCGCTACCTCCGGATCGCCGCGCCCGGCCTGGCGTTCGCGCTGCTGAGCATGGCGGCGCAGGGCTGGCTGCGCGGCACGGGCGACCTCCGCACGCCGCTCCTGATCGTCCTCCTGGGCAACCTCGTCAACCTCGTCCTAAACCCGCTGCTCGTCTACGGCGCGGACCTCGGCCTGGAGGGCAGCGCACTCGCGACCCTCGTCGGTCAGGTGACGATGGGCGCGCTGTTCGTGCGGCTGCTGTGGCGGGCGAGCGCGACGCCCGCCGTGCCCGTCGACCGCCGCCCCTCGCTCGTCCTGCTGCGACGGCTCGGGTCCACCGGCGGCTTCCTGCTCGTCCGCACGGGGGCGCTGCTGCTGACCTTCGCCGTCGCCTCGGCGGTCGCCGCCCGGATCGACGAGCCGTCCCTCGCCGCGCACCAGATCGGCTGGCAGCTGTTCCTCTTCCTCGCGCTCGTGCTCGACGCGGCCGCGATCGCCGGGCAGGTGCTGATCGGCCGGGCGCTCGGGGCCGGCCGGGTCGACGAGGCGCTCGAGGCGTCGCGCCGGATGGTGTTGCTCACGGTGACCGTGGGGCTCCTCGCCGCCGTGGTCCTGTTCGCGCTGCGCGGGGTGCTCGTGGGGGCGTTCACGGACGACGCCGCGGTCCGCGACCGCGCGCTGGACCTGTGGCCCGCGCTCTGCGCGATGCTGCCGTTCGCCGCCGCGGTCTTCGCGTTCGACGGCATCCTCATCGGCGCCGGCGACGCCCGCTACCTCGCCGGGGCGATGGTGCTCGCGGCCGTCGTGGGCGTCCCGGCGACGGTGGGCCTGCGCGAGGCGGGCGCAGGGATCGCGGGCGTCTGGGGCGGCATCGTCGTCGTGATGGCCGCCCGGCTCGCCGCGACGTGGTGGCGCTGGCGCGGCGGGCGGTGGGCGACGCCGGGGGCGTGGCGCGGCTGAGCGGCCGACCGGGACGACCGGGACGGCCGGCGACCGGGGCGACCAGGGCGACCCGCCCCGACCGCCCCGACCGCCCGACCCGCCGAAGCCCTCCCCTACCGCCCCTTCGGCGCCGGGACGACCCAGAGCGTGCGCGTCGCGACGGCGACGTTGCCACGGCGATCGCGGGCGGTGACCGTCACGCGGGCGCGCACCCGGGCCCGGCCGCGACCGCGACCGGCCTTCGCCAGCGCCCGCTCGAGCCGGCCGACGTGGACGGACCGGAGCTTCGGGTGGACGAGCCGGACGCCGGAGCGCCGCGGGCTGAGGCGACGGGTGCCGAGCGTGTCGGCGCGCGGCCGGACGCGGGAGGGGCGCTCGCGCTCGCGGGCCTGCCCGAGCGCGCCGGTGCTGACCGTGACCGTGACGGAGGTCGGCTCGTCGGTGACGACCGTGACGAGGACGCCCTCCTCGAGGAACGTGCGCAGCCCGACCTCCTTCGGGACGCGGACCTTCAGCCCGGGCGCGTCGACGTCCTCGACCGCGACGGGCGGCGTGCGCGCCGGGGGCACGACGGGCAGCACGACCGCGGGCGGCGCCGGCACGGGGGCCGGACCGGCGGGGGCGGGCGCCGGTGCGGCACCGGCACCGCCGCCCGCGCCGGGGTCGACGGGCACCGGGGCGGCGGGCAGGTCGCGGAACGGCCCGGTGATCTCGTAGACGGCGCCGAGGCCGCCGTGGGCGCGCTGCGAGCCGACGAACATCCGCTCGCCGTCGGGCGAGAACGTCACGCCGCAGAGCTCGGAGCCCTTGTGGATCTCCGACCCGTTCGCGACGTCGCCGACCGCGCGCAGGAACGGGGCGACGGTGCGCTCGCCGTAGGAGAGGACGACCACGTCGAAGTCCAGGTCGCTGTTGTCCTCGCACACGAAGAGGTCGCCCGAGCGGGAGACGCAGATGTTGTCCGGGCCCTTCAGGAACGTGCCGTTGCCCGAGGTGACCGGGTCGTAGAGGCGCTCGACGACGGCGGTCTCCACGTCGTACGTCCAGAGGCTGTTGTCGCCCTTGGAGGTCCAGAAGATCGCGCCGTCGGCGAACCAGACGCCCTCGGAGCCGTTGTAGCGGCGGGCGTCGGGGACCTGGGTGCGCAGCGTGGCGGTCGCGGCGCTGGGGTCCGGGACGTCCTTCCAGACGACGACGCCCTCCTGCCCGGTGCCCGTGGCGACCTGCAGGGTGCCGGCGGTCAGGTCGAGGCCGCCGTCGGCCAGCGTGCCGGCGGAGCGGAAGCGGTAGAGGCAGCCGTCCCGCTTGTCCTCCGTCAGGTAGACGTGGCCGCGCTCGAGGTCGACCGCGGCCGCCTCGTGCGAGAAGACGCCGAGGGCCGGTCGCGCGACGGCGGGGGTCCGGCCGGTCGGGTCGCACTCCCAGATCAGGCCGCCGTCGTACTCCTCGCCGGTCAGCCACGTGCCCCACGGGGTCGGGCCGCCCCCGCAGTTGGAGCGGGACGGCTCGCCGAGGATGCGCTGCGCCGACGCGACGGTGCCGTCGGGCGTGAAGCGGATCGCGGAGACGCCGCCCGTCCACTCGCGGACGGCGCCGACGGTGCGCGAGCTCGACTCGGAGTTCGCGACGAGCACCCAGCCGCCGTCGGCGGTCGGGTAGGTCGCCATGCCGTCCGTGGCGGGGTGCCAGGCGTACGAGGTCGAGCCGACGCGGCTGCCGCCCCGGGCGATCTCGCGGGAGCGGAAGCCGGCGGGCAGCTGCAGGCCGTGCTGGTCGACGGGCTGCAGCGGCCCGTAGGGGCTGTCGCCGAGCTTGGCGGGCGCGGCCATCGCGCCGCGCCAGAACGCGGGGCCGAAGGTGAGCAGGCCGGCCGCGGCCAGGCCGGAGGAGACGAACGTGCGGCGTGAGGTGGAGGACATCGTGCTCGGGGGGATCGAGGGACCCGCCCGCGGACCCTCCGGGAGCACGCGCCAGGGGCCGTCGACCGACGGTGCCGGGCGGGCGTGGGGCGTGCCGCGGTGAGGGACCCGGCGGCGCGGAGGGGGCGACGTGCCGGCCCCCGGGACGGGGACGCGGCGGCGTCACGCCGGCGCGGAGGAGGGCCCGCGCAGGCGTCACGAGGACGATACGAGCGGCCGGACGCCACCCGGTTATCAGGGCGTGACCGCGGGGCGACGACGCGCCGCGCCCGCCCCTCAGCTCTCCCCGGCCTCCTCGTCCTTCGTGCCGGCCGGGGGCGGCAGCACGAAGCCGAGCGTCTCGCAGCGCTCCTCGATCCGCTTGATGACCGTCTCGACCACCGCGACGCGCGCCCAGCGCTTCGAGTCGGCGGGGATCAGGTCCCACGGCGCGTAGCCGCTGTCGGTCTCGGCGACCATCTCCTCGACCGCCGCGACGTACTCCTCGCGGCGGGCGCGGTTGCGCCAGTCCTCCTCCGTGAGCTTCCACGCCTTGAGCGGGTCGTTCTTGCGCCGCTCGAAGCGCTCGAGCTGCTCCTGGTCGCTCACGTGGAGCCAGAACTTCACGAGGATCGTGCCGTCGTCGGCGAGCTGGCGCTCGAACTCGCGGATCTCCTGGTAGCCACGCCGCCAGTCGAGCTCGGGCGTGAGCTCCTCGACCCGCTCGACGAGGACGCGGCCGTACCACGTGCGGTCGTAGATGGCCATGCCTCCGCGACCCGGCAGCGGCATCCAGAACCGGTGCAGCCAGTGGTGGCGGAGCTCGTCGGCGGTGGGGGCCGCGAACTGCGCGACGCGGTAGTGGCGGGCGTCGAGCGGGGCGACGAGGCGCTTGATCGCCCCGCCCTTGCCCGACGCGTCCCAGCCCTCGAAGACGATCAGCAGCGGCGGGCCGAACGGGTGGTGGCCCTCGGCGCCCTCCGGCCCCGTCTGGCCGCCGAGCGCGAGGCGCAGCTGCGCCAGTCGCGTCTGCGCGGCCTCCAGGCGGCGGTCCTGCTCCTTGCGGGAGAGGCGCAGCGTGAGGTCCAGCTCGTCCAGTCGGCCCATGGGGACCACCCTACGCCCGTGGGGCGCCGTCGCCGCGGGGCGGACGCGAGGACCTCATCCCGCCGTGGCCGCCGCGGCCGTCACCGCCGCCACGCGCGGCGCCAGGTACCCCGCGTCGCGCGCCACGCCCGCGAACCGGCCCGAGCCCCAGGTGTGCTGCCACGGCAGGCCCAGCACGAAGAGCCCCGGGACGCTCGTGACGCCCCGGTGGTGCGTCGGGTAGCCCGAGCCGTCGAACGCGGGGACCTTCACCCACGACCAGTCCGACCGGAAGCCGGTTGACCAGATCACCGTCGTGATGCCGGCCGCCGCCAGGTCGAGCGTGCCGCCGCCGTCGGTGCCCGGCTCCCAGACGGGGACGTAGCGGTCCTCCTCCGGGGCCTGCACCCCCTGCGCGGCGATCCACGCGTCGACGGCGTCCTTGATGCGCTCCGAGACGGCGTCGGCCGCGTCGAGGTTGCGTCGCAGGTCGCCCGCGAACGTGGCGGTGCCGTCGACCTCCAGCGCGGCCAGGCGGCCGTGCAGCGTCATGCCCTCCAGGGCGAACCGCCGCAGGTCGATGTCGCGCCCGCCGTCCCTGCCCGTGACGTAGTGGTTGGCCTCGTGCCGGGCGCCGAGGCCCTCCTTGTGCTCCTCGATCGGCAGGTCGTAGTGGCCCGAGTCGTGGAGCCAGGCGACGACGTCGCGACCGCGGTAGGAGCGCGCGACCCGGGGCGCGGTGCCGACGGCCAGGTGGACCTCGCGGCCCGCGAGGTGCAGGTCCTCCGCGATCTGCGCGCCGGACTGGCCCGAGCCGACGACGAGGACCGCGCCGTCGGGCAGCGGCGACGCGCTCCGGTAGCGCGAGGAGTGGATCTGCGTGACGGTCGAGGGCAGGCGCTCCGCCATCCGCGGGACCGTCGGCACGTGGTACCCGCCGACGGCGAGGACGACGGCGTCGCAGGTCAGGTCCCCCGCCGTCGTCCGCACGACGTAGCCGTCGGGGGCGGCGGCCAGGACGCCGTCGACGACGTCCGCCGCGGACGGCGCGGTGGAGGAGTCGCGCGCCGCGCCCGCGGGCCGCGAGGCGGCGCGGTCCGTGCCGACGCCGCGGGGCTCGACGGACGTCACCGTCACGCCCTCGTGGACGGGTGCCCGGAACGACGCGGCGTAGGACTCGACGTACTCCACGATCTCGTCGCGGAGCATGAACCCGGTCGGGTCGTCGCCGGCGTAGGGGTGGCCCGGCAGCGTGCACTGCCAGTTCGGCGTCACGAGGCAGAACGACTCCCAGCGGTCCTCCTTCCAGGAGTGCGCGACGGTGTGGCGCTCCAGGACGACGTGCTCCACGTCCTGCTCCCGCAGCGACCAGCTCATGGAGAGGCCGGCCTGCCCGCCGCCGACGACCACGACGGGGACGTGGCCGCTCAGCTTCGCGGCCGGCGCTCCGCGAAAGGGCCGCTGGGAGGCGGACCTCCCCGCCGCGCCCCGGCGCAGGTAGTGGACGTGGACCGTGGGTGGGTGGGAGCCGTCCGCAGCGGAGGCGTGCTCCTCGGCGGCCCGCGCGACGGCCTCCTTCTGGGCCATCGCCGCCGTGCACGCCATCCCGTACTGCTGCCGGACGCGCTCGGAGGCGGCGTCCATCCCGGCGTCGACCCGCCGGACGAACTCGGCGACGGGGTACGTGGCCCCGGGCGCGAGGTGCGCCTCGATGGCCCGGGACGGCGACGTGCACCGCTGCACGTGGCCGTCGGGCCAGCTGACCTGGAAGTGGACTTCGGGCATCGGGGGGTCCTTCGGGCGGAGCGGTGGGAGGGGGAGGCACGGGCGCCCGGCGGGCGGCCGGGTCGGCGTGGCAGGGCCGGGCCGGGGCCGGCTCCGGCACGGCC
>CAFBMK010000080.1_pt1 | contig 13088 bp, 15 predicted proteins | sample 7268691 | NCBI WGS metagenome assembly CAFBMK01 (sample SAMEA6814062, study PRJEB35770) | freshwater metagenome | biome: Freshwater; feature: Freshwater reservoir; material: water | place: Czech Republic | collected 2017-05-23 | depth 30m m
AGGTCAGGCCGAGAGGGCGCTGGGCGAGCAGCGGACGACACAACCCATGAAGGTCAAGCCACCGTGGCCGACAGGCACTGTAGGAGTCAGCCCGCTGCTCAGGGAGGAATCTGTCACTGAGGCACTGTAGGGGCCGCTCCCCGGCCTGCGGGCCCGCTTCGCGGACCTCCCCGGCGCTGCGCGCCGGCTCCGGCCGGCTCGTCGGCCCCTCCGGTCGTGTCCCATGACGAACACCACCCCGACGACCCCCAACCACCAGACGCAGCCCGACGAGGCGCCGGAGCTCCGGCGGTTCCTCGTCACCCAGAGCGAGCAGTTCGTCGTCTGGGCCACCGACGAGAACGACGCGTGCGAGCGGCTCCTCGAGATGGACCGCGACGAGGAGGCCGACCACTACCACGGCACCATCGGCCGCTCCGCGACCTGGGTGAACTCCGCGCTCCAGCCCGAGCGGCCCTAACGGGGCGCGCCCGCGGCGGCCGGGCGCTCAGCGCCGGACGCCGCCGGGGTCACGGTGCTGCGTTGACCGCCTCCAACGCGCGCACCAGCTGCTCCGCCGCGGCGATCGCTTCCTTGGCGCGCTCACGGACCTCGTCGGTCTCGCCGAGCTCGGCGCCGTTTCCGAGGTCCGCGATCAGATCCTCGAGGAATGCGAGCTCGACCCCGAAGCCCTCGCCGCCGGCCTCTTCGCGCAGCACTCGATACAGGTACGCGCCAACGTCGGGTGCGGTCACGTCGATCTTCCGCTCGGCCATACCTGAGAACCTACGCACCAACTCGTCGGGGACGCCCGCGACAGGCCCCTTGGCGGTCAGTAGCGGTCGACGCCGTCACCGCAGCGTGGGCAGGCGTCGTAGACGCAGTAGAGGACGTCATGGCGCTCGAGCTCGGCGGCCTGCTCGTCCTCGTCCTCGATGCGATCAAGGATCTCCTCGACCGCGTCGGTCGAGAGGCCGTCGGCGACCTTCTGGCTGATCCGACAATGCCGGCAGCGCACCGTCGGTCCCTCGGTCTCGAACCCGACCGCTTCCATCTCCACACCGGGTACATCCACGACCGCCACCGTAGAACGCTGCGGCCCGCGCGTCTCGGTAGGTGGACGAACGACGCGACCCAGCAGCTCGTCGTCGATCTCGAGCGCCGCCAACGGGCTCCGCGGGTGCGCACCCCAATCGAGGTGGCCGCGCTGTGGGGCCTCTTCGAGGCCGAGCCCGATCCACCGAGACCCCCAGCGTGGATCCAGCTCTTGGTCTTGGTCGCTGGCGTGGGGGAGGTCCGGGGCCCCGAGGACTCGCGAGAACGGCTGCAGCGCCGCGATCGCGCGCAGGGTCCGGTCGCGGCGCGTCGGAAACGCCCACCGCGGTTTCGGTTCCCCGTGCACCCGGACGGGGGCGAAGCGGCGAGGAAGCAGCGACGCGCGCAACACGGCCACCGGAGCGCAGCCCGCCGGCATCACGCGCAGCGCCCGCTGTGCGGCGGCCTCGAGTTCGGGGCCGAGTCGTTCGTGCAGCAGCGTGACGACCAGGGCCCCGAGGAGGACCGTCGGCGGGGCTGTCCCCAGCGGCACCGCCGTCTGATTCGTCAGGCCCTCGAGACGGGCGAGGGTCGAGAGCACCCAGTCGGTGTGTGTGCCGTGGTCCTGGGCGCCGGGTCGGTGCGCGACGTGCGTCGACACCACCGGCCCGGCGCGGAGCGTGAGCTCCGGGGCGGGGCAGCCCGGCCACGGGCAGACAAGCTCGCCAAACCGCAGCTCGTCGCGCCACCGCTCGGTCTCCGTCGTCCCGGGCTGCAGCGGCGGCACGCGAAGAATCCTCGGCGGGTCGGTTCGCGTGTCCGTGACCCACCGCTGGATCTCTCGTCGACTCCGCTCGTGCGGCGCTCGCGGCAATGACCGCACCGACCCGACGTCGACCACCGTCCGGTGCGCCACCGCCACGGGCCGAACCGGCGGCTCCGGCTGCTGCTGCGCGGGCGTTGTACCCGCGGTGAGCCGCCGGTCGTGGCGCTCTGCGGCGGACACGGAGCCCGTAGCGTCTCGGCGTCGCGTTCCGCCCGTGCGTGCAGTTCGTGCTGGGGAGGCCCCGGGTGCTGCAGATTCGGCCGTCGGGTCCAGCGCGAAGACCTCACCCGCCCGGGCGGGCCCGGCGAGAACCCGCAGCGCGCGCTGGGCCGTGTCGCGGTCGGCGTCCTCGATCGCACCGGCCAGCTCCGCCCACCTAACCGGGTCGCACGCGAACGGGCCGTGCTTCCGGACGCGCCCGGCAACAATGCGCCGGAACACAAAGATCGCAGTCGGCTGCAGCGCTCGCGCGATCGCGACCGCCAACTCTTCCGGCACCACCGCCACGTCGTCGCCGTCCACGATCCGCACGGTAGAGCGCCTCGCCGACGGCCTGGCCGAGTGAACCACCGCCCACCGTCCGATAACCCCGGCGGCCGCGGGCTCGGATTCCTAGGTCCAATCGTGTGACGTTGATCGCTGTCTGGCGGTCTTTTCGCAGCGCTATTTGGCGCCGGCCGGCGTCCCGCTGAGGATCGCTTAGCGGGTCGAGCCGGTCAGCGAACGCTCGGGACCACGCGGTCCATTCATCGACGCCCGGGGCGACGGGATGCGCGCTCTCTGCGGCAGCGCAGAACCGACGGGGTCAAGTAGGTAGAAGTGGTGTAGCTCAGTCGATCCGCGAGGCGCCGCCCGTGCCCGGTGTGCCGGGCGTGGCGCCGGTCGTTGTGTGGTCGCGGTCGTGCCCGTTGGTCGTGCTGGGGCCTACGACGCCTGGGTCGTCGTGGCGTCCGGTCGTGGTCTCGGTGCGCGTGGCGGGCGCAGCGGTCTTTACGCGGGTGGTGTCCTGGTCCAGGCGGGTGTGCTGGCCGACGGGGTCTTCGTGCGTGATTCGCGGGGCGAAGACGTTGAGGAGCAGTAGGACGGCGGCGATGGCCCAACCGAGGTCGACGGCCCAGTTCGCGGCGGCGAGACCGAGGACGCCCGGCCCGTTGACGAGGTCAAGGATCACGCAGGCGGCGAGGGCGAGTCCGACGCCGAGGCCGAGGAGCTTGGCGAGGAGGTGTTGTGCGGCGGCGAAGAGGAGGATGACGCCGGCGGTGGTGGTGAAGAATGCGGTCCAGCCGTTGGATTCGAAGCCGAGGAACTTCTCGCCCCTGGCGTCGGCGTCGGGGAACCCGCCGGTCGGGGTGCCGCCGGCGTGGAGGAAGAGCACGAGGCCGGCCGCGGCGAGGATTGTGCCGAGGACCAGCGCCGGGCCTCGGGCGAGTCCTGCGCCCTTGACGACGTGCGTGTCGGAGGTGGTCGTGGTGTCGTGATGCTTGTTGCGGTTGAACATGCTGCGTGTCTTTCGACTTCGGGGGAGCGGGCCACCCCGGGGGCGGGGCGGCCCGCTGGGGGTGCTGCTCAGTCGGCCTGCTCGACCTCGTCGGCGTTCACGTAGGCGCCCTGCTCCGTCACGACCTTCGCGTCGGCGGCACCGAGCTTGAGGGTGTCGGCGGGATCCTTCGGGGCTTCGGCGACAGGTCCCTCGAGGTCGACGAGGTCGCCCACGGCGGGTCGGTAGGTGCCGGCGGTGGGCTCGTCGACGCCGACGTCGCCCGCGTACTCGACAAACATGCGGTCCTCCGGGCTGGTGCCGACGAAGAAGCCGCCGTCGGTGACCGACAGGACCTTCACGGCGTCGCCGGTTGCGTCCTTGTCGATCGTGGCCGTCTTGTCGCTGGTGCCCAGGAGCGACTGGCCTTCGGCGGTGAGCGTTCCGGCATTGCCGGAGCCGGTGGCGGTCGTGGTGGTGGCGGGCGTGGCGGCTTGGGCGGGTGTCGTTGCGGCCGGGACGGCTGCGGTGCTGGTGCTGGCGGTGTCGGTGTCCTCGTCGTCTCCGCCGCTGGCGATGAGGACGATCGCGAGGATCACGAGCAGGAGCAGCAGGAGGGCCAGGAGCCACTTCCACCATGCGCCGCCCTTCTTCTCGTCACCGATTGGGCTGGCGCCGTGCTGCTGGCGGGGGGTGCTCACGAAAGGGTCCTTCGGGTCGGGAAGCGGGGGATCTGCGCGGGCCGTCGGTCGGCCGTGGTCGTGCGGAGGGGCGGCCCGCCCCCGGGTCGGGGGCGGGCCGGTGCTGGGTGTTCAGCGGCGGTCGATGCCGTCGGTGCTGTCGGCCTCGATGCGCTCCTTGCGGACCTGCTCGGTGACCTCGGCCTGCTCGGTGACGGTGTCGGTCTCCAGTCGGACGCGCTCCTTCGGGACTGCGGTCTTCTCGACGACGGGTTCCTCGGCGCGGAGGGTGACCTCGTGCTCCTCCTCCGTGATCGCCGGGCCGTCGGTGGCCGATCCGACGTTCTGGTCGGTGATGGGCTCGCGCTCGATGCGGGCCTCCTCGTGGGAGACCGGCACGGTCTGGGTGACGTTCTCGGTGACGACGTGCTTGCGCAGGCGGACCCGACCGGCCTCGCGCTCGGTGGTGCCGACGCGGAGCTCTTCCTCCGAGCGCGTCATCGCGTTGTCGGTGCTGGGGCCGGAGGTGTCGTGTCCGGCGCCGTGGTTGGTGGCGTGGCCCTCGGTGTGGGTGTGCTCTTCGTAGTCGGTGCGGCCGTAGTAGCGGAAGAGCTCGGCCTCTTCCTGCGGGGAGAGGTGCTGGTCGCCGTCGATGTTCGGGGCGCCCTTGACCTTGTCCTTGTCGAACGGCACCGTCACGGTGTTGCCGTTCGTGATGGCCTCGCCGATCGGGACGAAGGAGGACTTCGTGCCGAAGAGGCCGGTGTTGACCAGCGCCCACTCGGGCTGACCGGTGCGGTCGTCGAGGTAGATCTCGTCGACCTTTCCGATCTTGTGGCCGTCGGGGCCCTCCACGTTGCGGCCGGTCCAGTCCTGGATCTCGTTGCTCGTCGGCATGCTGTTCTCGTTTCGCTCTGGGGGTGGATGAACTGGCGCGCGGCGATGCGCCGGCTGCGCCGTCGTGGTCGTGCGAATACACCGGTCGCGGCTCGTGCGATCGGATGCGAGGCGGCCCCGAAAGGGCCGGTCGGCACCGCTTTACCGGCGCCTGTGTGTTCTTCATTACCCAGCCGCCAGCTCGCAAACGCAACATCGTGAAAAGTCACCGCAGCGTGCTGCGTAGGCCGCACATCGCCGCGTGGCAGCGAGGCGCGCGGTGGCCGTTGCGCGACCGCCGAAACTGGGATATGTGCGACACGGTGTTCTGGTTGTTCATGGTTCACTGTGTCGATGTCGGACCGGGCGCACCGCTGATGGACGATGACCGGGAGCGTCCTGCCGTCCAGCGTCGGCGAAGGAGCGACGCGGCGCTCAATCGCGCGCGGATCCTGCACGAGGCCTCCGGTGCGCTGGCGCGGGACCCGGACGTGGGGGTCGCAGAGATCGCGACGGCGGTGGGGGTCAGTCGCGGCACGATCTATCGCCACTTCGCCAGCCGCGACGAGCTGGTCGACGCGGTCCGGCGGCAGGCGCGCGACGACGCGGAGCTCGACGAGGACGACGCGCTCCGTCCCGCGGGGGAGTTGGCGAACACGTCGCCGACACCGTTGTCGGTGACCGAGGTGCTCAACCGCGTGCCGCCGTTTCAGCTGGCCGAGCAGATCATCGCCGAGGCGCAGCGGATCGACGGGGTCGCGTCCGCAGCGGTCTACCTCGTCGATCTGGATGGTACGAGCATGCAGCGCCTCGCTGGTGCGGCCACGTTCCCCGACGCCATCGCGGTCCCGCTCGCGGTCGGACCGGAGATTCCGAGGGAGGGCTTCGAGCCGCTGCGGGAGCGGATCGAGGAGGCGCTGCCGGGAACGGCGGTCGCACCGCTGCTGCTCCGAGGCCGGGCGGTCGGTGTGTTGATGGCGGTCGGGCCGGCCGACGACGCGATCCGCGACCTCGCGCGCGAAGCGGCGGTCGCGCTCGCCATGGCGGGGGTCTACACCGACGCGATCGAGACCGGACAGCGGCTGCACCCGATCTCTGCAGCGGCGGAGATCCAGCAGATCCTGTTGCCGCCGCGGTTGGTCCGGATCACCGGGGCGACGCTGGCGGGCAACGTGCTGCCCGGCTACGAGATCGGCGGGGACTGGTTCGACTACGCCGAGAACGCCGACTGCACCTGGGTCGGGCTCGCCGACGTCGACGGTACCGGCGACTTCGCCTCCGCTGTCGCCGCGGTCCTGCTCGGCGCGTTTCGCGCCGCGAGGCATCGCAGCACCGATCCCGCCGTTGCGATGCGCGCGATGCACGAGGTGCTGGCCGGTATGCCCGCAGGGTCTGGTGGTGCGACGGCGACGATTGCGACCTGGAACGCCCCGGCCTCGCTCGTTCGCTGGGTGACCGCGGGAGAGATCGCGCCGATGCTGATCGACACCGAGGGCGAGATGGAGCTCCTGCAGACCGGGGTTCCGCGCCTCGGCGACCCGGACATGCCGTCCGAGCTCGAGGAGCACGAGCGGCGACTGCAGCCTGGGGAGCGGCTGCTGCTGCTCTCCGACGGCCTGCTCGGCCGCAAGACCCTCGACGGCGGGACTCTCGGCACCGCAGGCGTCCATGCCGCAGCGGTCAAGGCGCCGCACACCTCAGCCGCTGGGACGCTGCGGGCGATCGAGGACGTCGTGCGCGAGAACGTCAAGGACCCGTTGGGTGACGACGCGACGCTCGTCGTGCTCGCACCCAACGCATGAGACGCCCGGCACTCGAGGTCGCCCGCTCCCGGGAGCGGACGACCTCGAGAGCTGTCAGGTGCTGCTGGGCGTCTGCTGCTTGACGTCGGACGCGGCGGACTGTGCCTGGTCCTTCGCTTCGTCCTTGACCTGCGCGGCGTGCTCCTGCCCGGACTGCTGCGCCGTCTCCTTCACGTCGGCCGCCGCCTGTTGGGCGGTGTCCTGCAGGTCACCGGCGACCTGCTGCGCGGAGTCCTTGGCGTCGGTGACGGCCTGCTCGACGTGCTCGCCGGCGGTCTGCGCGACCTCCTGGGCGACCTGCTTGCCGTGGTCGATCGCCGTCGACGCTGTCTCCTCGACGGACTGCCGGACGCTCTGCGCCGCGGGCCCGATCTGCTCCTGCTCGACCTTCGTCGTCGGGATCAGCATTCCGGCGATGAAGCCGACGGCGGCGGCGCCGATGGCGAGGCCGAGGGGGTTGTCCTGCGCCAGGCCGCCGGCGCGGCGGGCCTGCTGCTTGACCTGGCCCTTGTCCGGGGTCGCGTCAGAGACGGTGGACGCGTGGTCCTGAACGGTCCCGGCGACCTTGTCGGTCACCCCGGTGATCCGCGACTTGACGGCGCCGACGCGGTCGCCGACGGCCTCCTTCGTCCTCGCGGGGACATCGGCCTTGTACGCCAGCGCGTCGGCGGTCTCGCCGAGGCGCTCGCGGGTCTGCTCTACCTCGTTGCGGATGTGCTGCGCGTCTTCGCCCATTCGACATCCTCCTTCACGGTCTCGATGGTCTGCTCGGGGACGGGGGGCGTGGCCTTCTGGATCCGGCCCTTCCCCATCAATGCTGCGACGGCGGCGATCACGGCGTAGATCGCCATGACGATCGCGGCCGCGATCCACGTCTTCATGCCGGTCGCCAGGAGGGCGATCAGCAACGTCGTGAACGCCGCGAACGCAAAGAACCCGAAGAGCGCGGCGGCACCGAGCAGCCCGGCACCGGCGCCGAACGTCTTCGCCTTCGCGGTCATCTCGGTCTTCGCCAGCTCGATCTCGAGCTTCACGAGTTGCGAGGTGTCCTCTGACAGCCGCTTGAACAGCTCGCCGGTCGGCGCAGTTCGCAGCTCGTCCTGTGTCGGATACTGCTCCGGGGTGCCCATCACGACCCCAGCGGGTTGGCGTGCGTCCCGGTCGGCGGCACGTAGCCCGGAGTAGGGGCGGAGGCGCTGGACGCGGCATCCGCAACAGGCGTCGCGGAGGGAGCGGGCGCGGGCAGCGACGTGCGGCCCGGTCCGCTCCCACCGCGTTGGATCGTCCGCTCGGCGCTGGAGGCCTTCAACGCGCGTGAGGCGGCGAACCCGATGGCGAGGCCGCCGAGCGCGGCGGCCCACGGGTTGCGGCGCGCGAAGTCCTCGACGTCGGAGAGCAACGACTGCCCGTCGGTGCGCTGGAGGTAGGACCCGGCCTTCTCGGCCTGCAGCGCGGCCTGGTCGGCGAGCTTCGCCGGCGCGTCGTTGCCTTGCTCGCGCAGGTGATCGCTGATGGACCGCAGGTCGCCGGCGGTCGCCGTCGCGCGTTCGCCGGCCTCGGTGGAGCGCTGGTCCAGTTGCGCGTGGATCTGCTGTCTGGCCTGGCCGGCGGCGTCCTGCGCCTTGGCCTGCGCCTGGTCGGCGGCGTCAGAGGCCTTCGCCTTCGCCGTTTGGGCCGCGTCGGCGGCCTTCTCCTGCGCATCGCCGGTCGCGTTGGAGATGTGGTCCTTCGCAGCGGACGTCGGGGGCTGATCTGCCATGGGGGGATCCCGGGTCGAGTGAAACGGTGGGCACCGGTCGTGCCGGTGGCGTCGTGCATCGGGCTACCCACCCCGCATTTCCCCAATCGGCCCGACGACCTTGGGCGTGGCCGGTCGGGCGCACGGGGGTAGCGCGGTGGCGCTGCGGGTAGCCGCCCGATGCACCCACCGACCGGCGGTCTCGTTTCCGAGTTCGCCGGACCACCCGACGGAGACGAGAGAGCGCGATGCCCACCATCGATGAGGTCCGCAGCTGGCGTGGCCGGCACGTGGTCGGAGACGACGGCCACAAGATCGGGACGATCGACGAGCTGTACGCCGACGACCAGACCGGCACCCCGGCCTGGGCCCTCGTCCACACCGGCCTGTTCGGCCGCAAGTCGTTGTTTCTGCCCATCGCCGACGCGACGCTGGACGGCGACGACGTCCGTGTCCCGTTCGACAAGGCATTCGTCAAGGACGCGCCCGGCATCGAACCCGACGGCCACCTCACCGCCCACGAAGAGGACCAGCTCTTCCGCTACTACGGCCGCCCCACAACCACGCACGACGACACGCACCGCCACGCAGACGGCGGGGTGACCCCGGCCGCCGCCCGGACGACCCAGTCCACCTCGGAGAACCAGACCGGCCCGGCAGGCCCGGTCCAGGCGCCTGGCGGTCTGCCGGGTCGCGCCCGCGACGTCGACGGGGCGATGACGCTGTCGGAGGAGCAGGTGCACGTCGGCACGCGCGAGCTGCCGGCGACGAAGGTCCGGATGCGAAAGGTCACCGTCACCGAGGACGTGCAGATGACCGTGCCCGTCACCCGCGAGGAGGTCCGGCTCGAGGAAGTCCCCATCGACGCCCCCGACGACCCCGACACGCTCACCGACGGCGAGGTCACACTCCGCCATGAGGTACCGGTCGTACAGACCCGCACGGTCGACAGCGAGCGCGTCCGCCTCGAAAAGGACCGCGTGACCGAACAGGTGCAGGTCACCGAACCCGCCCGCCGCGAAGAGATCGACGTCCAACACACCCGCACCGACGACACACCCCCGCCCGCCTGAGCCGCCGATCCCGCGGGATCGGCGGCTGCTTCGGGGCGACGGCCGGGCATCCGGTACGGCCACGGAACGCGTAGAAGCAGAAGGCACGGCCGGCGCCACACTCGCGGGATCAACGCAGCGACGCCGGCCGCGCCATCCCGGTGGCTGTCCATCCTCCGCAACGCCAAACCCGGTGCGGGACCAAGCGGTCCTGGCGGGTCGACCGGTGCGGGTCTCGACCGCGATGCGTGAGTCTTTACGACTGCCGTCGGAAGTGGCATCGTCCAGAGAGGTGCACGCTCCGCGGCTCAGGCTTCGGCGTTCACGACCCAGGCCGGACAGCGTCCGGGGGCGATGTTGGAGATGGGGTCCGTGACGAGGCGGATGGCGTCGTCGATGTGGCCTTCCACCCTGGAGCGATCAACGTCACCGGCGCGAGCGGCGTTTGGGAAGCGGGCTGCGTCCGTGGCGACCTCGCGGACCGCAGCGCAGTCCTGCGCCCCCTGATGACCCTGGGAGGCCATCAGGGGGAGTCGTTCACGCTGCCAGCGGAGGCAGGTCGCCTTCCGTGACGTGGTCGTTCATGCGATCGACGGCGCCGGAGAGGATGCGGGAGACCTGCATCTGCGACACGCCGATCTGCTCGGCGATCTCACGCTGCAACATCTCGCCACCGAACCGCATGCGCACCACGTTGCGGTCGCGGTCGTTCAGTGCGGTCATGGCGTCCTTGACCGTCTCTGCGGCCTCGACCCGGGCGTAGCCGGGATCGAACGCGCCGTGGGTGTCGGCCAGGTCGCGCGCCTCGCCGGCGGGCGCGTCGAGCGACAACGCACGGTAGGACCGTCCGGCCGTTCGTGCTTCGCGGACCTGCGCGACGGGGACCTCGAGCTCGAGTGCGACGTCCTCGTCGGCCGGTTCGCGGCCGGTCTCGATGGTCATCGTCCGGCGCGTGAGTTGGACCTTCTGGTCGAGCTCCTGAACCGATCGAGGCACGTGGACGGCCCAGGTGTGGTCGCGGAAGTGCCGGCGGATCTCGCCGGTGATATTCGGGACCGCGTAGGACACGAACCGGTGCCCGCTGTCGCGGTCGTACCGCTCGATCGCCTTGGTCAGGCCGACGAGGCCGGCCTGGATCAGGTCGTCCATGTCCTCGCCGCGGCCGCGGTACCTGCGGGCGATCGACTTCACCAGCGGCATGCACCGCCCGGCGAGTTCCTCGCGAGCGAACGTGTCGCCGTGCTCCTGATAGCGGCGCAGCAGATCCATATCGATCTGCTCACGACGCGAAACCTCTTGCAGCATGTCCGTACCTCGGTAGTTCGAGAGTCCGGAGCGAACCGCGACGAGACGAGGGGAACGTCTCTACGGCACCGCACCTGCTGTTTCGTGAACCCGACCGCCGTCAGGACCAAGGCCCTGTGTGCGTGCTACCGAGCCGCCGCCCCCTCTTGAGAAGGACGAACGACCGTGGCCGCCGCTCCACGTCGACGAGTTCGTGGCCGGAAGTACAGCAGAACCGGCACACCCAACGGACGCAACATTCGTCCAAATGATCCCGAATCGATACCGGACGGATACGAAAACGCAGCGCCGCATCCGCCGGGCGCTCCTCGGCATTCTGGCCCGAACGGCCCCGCCCGCCCCGGGTGATGCAAGATGACAGCGAGACGGTCCGCGCCGCATTTTCGACGCGGACCGCCGTGCCGAGCGTCTTCCCACCCTGCCGCTTCGGAATCAGGAATCCAGCGGCTTCGCGACCGGCGGAGGGCCCGAGCGGGCCGGCAGCCCCGCGCGGACGGGGCGTCAGGTTCGTGATTCGGGTTCGAGGAGGAACCCGTCGATCGCGGTGCCGTCCCGGCCGTTGAACCCGGGGACGTAGCTACGAACCTCCCGGCCGGTGACACGTTCGACCACGGCACACAGCTCCGTCTCGATGCTGCGCTGCATCCGGTCGTGAACGGCGGTCAGCATCTCGAGCTCGCCGATCCTGACCAGATGGTCCTGGCCCGGGGTGTTGACCTCCTCGAGCACCACGAACACGGCATCGGGCAGGATCATGGCCACGATCTTCGTCGGCCCCCGCCCGTAGACGTCCTTATAGACGAGGGCAATCCCGTTGGCTATCTCTTGCGTCGGCACGGCGCGTAATCGTTCTGTCGTCGGGGGCTCGCCAACCGGAGCCCGGCCGCGCGAATGTGGAACATCCGTCGCCCCGGGGGATATGGGCGCAAGGATTCTACGTCCTGCCCTGCGTCTCAGTTGCTCGACGAGCGACCAAACGAGACGGCCTCACCGCCCACGCGGGAGGGCGGCCCCTGCGAGCACGCTTTTTCGCGCGCCAGCCCTGAATTCCGGCCGGCCCTCGCCCTGCGTGAGCGCATAGCCACCCACACCGCTGGCCACCGACGGCGCCGCGTCTTGCGTGGAGCGGCCGTGCGAGGCGCACCCATGCGGTCCGCTGGCGCGGACTAGCTGTAAGGGCGAGCGAGCCCACGAACCGGCGACGACAGAGGCGCTTCACTACCGCGCACGGCAGCGCGAGACGTCCGCGATCCGCGTGTTGTCAGGGTCCCTGATCCGAGGGCGGCGGGGCGCTCGGCCGGACGTGGTCGGCGAGCGGGCCCGGCACGGGCGGCCGGCCGACCGAGGTCCTCTCCGGCGCAGCTCGATCATCGGGCTCGGTGGCTCCGGCCCCTCGAGCGGCAAGGACCGCGGAAGCGATGACTTCGAGCGACTTCTGCGTCTCGTCGAGTTGACGGACCAGGGTCAGCAGCGAGCTATAGACCCGTCGGCGGCTCTCGGTTTCTTCCGGTGATGGAGGGGCGTGCGCCCCGGGGATCCTTGGGCGACGGGAGTCATCGGTCACGGGAGGGTCATGCCCCTAGGGTTGGTGTAAGAGGCGGGTGGCCGGGGCGCGCGAAGCGCGTTCCGGCCACCGCGGTGCTCATGATCGTCGGACTTCTTCAGGGTTCGACAACAGTGAGGTGGCCGCGATGGCCGGAGTGGACAGGATGACGATCGAGTCGGTCGTTGAGAAGGTGCTGCGCGAGGAGCACATGGACGTGATCAAGGAGAGCGTGCGGCTGGTGGCGCAGGAGCTGATGGACGCCGAGGTGTCGGAGCTGATCGGTGCCAAGCGCGGCGAACGCCGGCCCCAGGATCGAGCGACGCATCGCAACGGCTACCGGTCCCGGCAGTGGGACACCCGGGCCGGCGAGATCGAGCTGCAGATCCCGAAGATCAGGCAGGGCAGCTACTTCCCGGGGTTCCTCACGCCGCGCAAGCGGTCCGAGCAGGCGCTTGTGGCAGCGATCGCGGGAATGTCCTCACTTCTGATCATCGAAATTCCCCACCTTCGAGCAGCGTGATGGCCGGGGCGTCGGGGGCGGTGAGCGCGTAGCGTGTGAAGTTGATCGCTATCTGGCGCGGAACTCGCAGCGCTATCTGGCGCCGCGCCAGCGTCCCAGAAGAGATGGTCTTCCGGGACGAGCGAGACCTGGTCGCTTCGGTGCTGGTCCCGACAGCCTGGCCTGACGCTCCCCAAACGTGCGACGGGCCCCTGGCGATACGTCCCGCGTCGCCGCGGAGGGTGACGAGCTCCGCGACGTGAGGATCGCTCC
>CAFBMK010000081.1_pt1 | contig 13072 bp, 14 predicted proteins | sample 7268691 | NCBI WGS metagenome assembly CAFBMK01 (sample SAMEA6814062, study PRJEB35770) | freshwater metagenome | biome: Freshwater; feature: Freshwater reservoir; material: water | place: Czech Republic | collected 2017-05-23 | depth 30m m
CCGGAGCGGGCGTGGTGCTCAGGCGTGCCCGAAGCGGATGTCGGGCAGCACCTTCGCCAGCGACCTCGGCGTCCACCACGCCCACTTCCCGAGCAGCCGCAGCGCGGCGGGCAGGAGCAGCAGGCGGATCAGGAACGCGTCCAGCAGGACGGCGACGCCGAGGATCACGCCCATCTCCTTCGGCGGGATCGGGCCCGAGAGCGAGAAGGTGAAGAAGATCGCGACCATCACCGCCGCGGCCGCGAAGATCACCCGACCGGACCCGGCGAGGCCGCCGATCATCGCCTCGCGCGGGTTGTGGGTGAGGTCCCAGCGCTCCTTGGCGGCCGAGAGCAGGAAGACGGTGTAGTCCATCGAGATCGCGAAGATCATCGCGAAGAAGAAGACCGGCGCCCAGGCGTCGAGGAAGCCCTGGGAGTCGAAGCCCAGCACGCTCGCGCCGACGCCGTCCTGGAAGACCAGCCGGCCGACCCCGAACGCCGCACCGACGGCCAGCAGGTTCGTGACGACGCCGACGGCGGCGATGATCGGCGCCTGCAGCGCGAGCAGCAGCAGCAGGAACCCGAGGCCGAGGACCACGCCGACGACGACCGGCGTCCGCGACGAGAGCGCGGCCTCGAGGTCGTGGTTCTCGGCCGGCTGACCGCCGACCTTCGTGCCGGCGGGCAGCTCGGCCCGCAGCCGGTCGATCGTCGTCCCCAGCGCGGGGTCCGACGCGTCGACGTTCGGGAGCACCGGCACCACGGCCACGCCGCCGGTGCCGTTCATCGTCGCCATCACCCGCGAGATCCCGCGGTCGGAGCCGGCAGCCTTCGCCACCGCGGCCGCCTCGCCCGACGTCGTGACGAGCTGCAGCTGTCCGGGCGCACCGGGACCGAAGGCCTGCTTCACCAGGGCGTAGCCCTGCGCGGAGCCGTCCTCGGACGGCACGACCTTGATCGACGGCATGCCGGTCTTGATGCCGAGCACGGGGATCATGACCACGAGAAGCAGGATCAGCGCGAGACCGCCGAGCTTCTTGGGGTGCTTCCATATGGTGGTCGCCCAGGCCTCGAAGCGCGGGGAGCGGGCCTCCCCGGAGCGCAGCCACGGCAGCGCACCCTTGTCGACCTTGCCGTCCAGGCGGCCCAGCACGGCCGGCAGCAGCGTCAGGGTCGCAGCGAGCACGAAGATGACGGCGAGCATGATCCCCAGCGCCATCGACCGGAACGCCGGGCTCGGGACCAGCATGACCGCGGTCAGCGAGATCAGGACGGTGATGCCGGAGAACAGGACGGCCTTGCCGGCGGTGTCCATCGTCTCGGTCACTGCCCGCACGGGGTCGCCGTGCTCGGCTCTCGCACTGCGGAAGCGCATGACCATGAAGAGGGCGTAGTCGATGCCCAGCGCGAGGGCGAACATCATCGCGAAGTTGAACGCCCAGACCGAGATGTCGAGCACCTGCGCGCCGAGGAACAGCGACCCGGCGGCGGCGACCAGGCCGGTGATGGTCAGCATCAGCGGCAGCCCGGCGGCGACCAGCGACCCGAACGCGACGACGAGGATCGCCATCGTCACCGGCCAGGAGATCACCTCGCTCTTGAGCATCGCGGTGAGGTTGGCGTGGTTGAAGTCCGACCACAGGCCCGACGCGCCGGTGAGGTGCACCTCGACCCCGTCGGCGCCGGCCTTCTCGAGGCCCTTCTTGGCGTCGTCGGCGGCGCGGACCATGTCGTTGGACGTGCCCGCGGCGGCACCCTGCACGATCGCGGTGTGCCCGTCCTTCGAGATCGACATCCCGGGCTGCGGAGGAACGACGCGGCCGACGAACTCGGTGTCCTTCAGCGTCGCCTCGGTCTTGGCGATCGCAGCCTGGAAGGCCGGGTCGGTGGCGGTCTGCGTCTCCGAGTGGACCACGACCTGCAACGCGGAGCTGGAGAGCCCGCCGACGTTCTTGTCGATCAGCTGGCGGGCCTGGACGGACTCCGACCCGGAGGCCTCCCAGCCTGCACCGGAGAGGGCGGACTCGACGCGGGGGGCGAAGACGGCGAGGACCAGGACGAGGATGCCCCAGCCGATCGCGACCTGCTTGAAGTGGGTGGCGGTGTAGCGGCCCAGACGGCCGATCGGACCAACGGTGCTCATCGAATCCTCCGATCACATGCGGGCTGAAGGCCGAGGACACGACTCATCACCAGCGACGCCGGGCAGGCCCCGACGGCGACGAAGACCCACTGATTCAGACCGACGAAGACGGTCAGCAGGAGAAACCACTGCGAGATCGAGACGGCCAGGAGGACGGAGACGATCGTCACGGTGCCGGCCATCAGAAACAGTGCCCGCTCCAGCGGCCACCGCGAAGAACGGGTCGCCGGCGCGGCGGGAACGATGGTCGGGGCGCTCACGACGTCGCCTCGGTCTGGCCACCGAGGAGCGCGTCGAGCTCGTTGAGCTGCTGACGCAGGCCGCCGCACACGAGCTCGCAGATCGCGAACACCGACTCGTCCTGGATCGCGTAGCGCACCGCGGTGCCCTCCTTGGTCCGCGAGACGATCCCGGCTTGGTGCAACACGCCGAGGTGCTTGGACACGTTCTGCTGACTCGCGCCCAGCGCGTCCTTGAGCTCGCCGACCGTCGACGGGGTGTCGCGGAGGTGGTCGAGCAGGCGGATGCGCACCGGGTCGCCGATGACCCGGAAGCGCTGCGCGATCAGCTCGACGAGAGGTTCAGGGATCGGGCGGGGCATCTCCATAGTCACCACTTTACTACTGAACCGTTGTGAAAGCAATTCGTACGTAGAGCACTGAAAGTAGATACGGTGCTGTCGATGGTTCGACGAGTCCTCACCGCCCTGCGGGCGACGAGCACCCGAGCGCGGCTGCTCGCAGCAGCCCTGCTGGTAGCCGTCGTGGCGGTGATCGGCTTGGCGCAGTCCGATCCTGCTGCCAGGACACCGCGCGGGACGCCCCCGTCGGCGGTGGCGGTGCAGAGCGCGGCGGCCCGGGCACCGGCCCCGATCCGGAGGCTGTACCGCCAGCACGGCCAGCTGTTGCATCTGAACGGCGACGCGTTCGTGGCGAAGATGAAGGCCCTTCAGGGCCACGTGGTCCTGATCAACAAGTGGGCGTCGTGGTGTGCGCCGTGCCGGCGGGAGTTCACGCTCCTGCGCCGCGCGGCCGCTCGCTACGGCGATCGCGTCGCGTTCCTGGGCCTCAACGCCGCCGACAAGGCGCAGAACGCGCGGCGGTTCCTCAAGACCAACCCGACGATCTACCCGCACGTGCAGGACCCCGACGAGCAGATCGCCGGTGCGTTTCAGGCCGGCGGCGTGTTCCCGCAGACGATCCTCGTCGACGCCACCGGTGACGTGACGGCGATCAAGGCCGGCGAGTTCACCACCGACCGTCAGGTCGACCAGTTCCTCCGACCCCATCTCACCCAGAACCGATGAGCGCTGAGCACGAGATCCTTCCCGCTTCGACCCGCGGCGCCGCACGGCTCTCCCGCCGGCCCGGGAGGCGCTCGCAGCCCTACCCGATCACCTTGGTGGACCTCGAAGCGTTCGTCGTCGGCGTCAAGCACGGCACCACCGCCGCGGCCGCGGCCGAGCTGGACGTGACCGCAACGTCGTTGGTTCGCCGGATCCGCAAGCTCGAGCAACGCGCCGCGGTCGTCCTCGCCGAGGGGCTGCCGTCCGAGGTCCGACCGACCGAACTGGGCCACCAGCTGTTGCCGATGGCCAAGCGGGCCGTCGACGACCTGCGGAGGATCGACGCGTTCATCACCGAGCACCACGACGCCGAGCTCGCCGCCGACGCGCGCTACCGCCCCCGCTGAACGACCCCGCCGCCTCCCACCGGACCCACCCGATGGGTCCGGCGCACATCCAGCCAGCCCTCCGATCCAGGGACGATCGCCTCGTGTCGCTCTACGCCCCCGTCTTCACCGCCATCTACGACCCTCTCCTCGCCTGGGGCGAGCGGACCGGCATGCGTGACCTCCGCCGCGACGTGCTCTCCGGCGCGACCGGTGAGGTCCTCGAGCTCGGTGCCGGTACCGGCCTGAACATCAACGCCTACCCGCCGACGGTGGCGAGCCTGACGCTCACCGAACCCGAGGCCTCGATGGTCAAACGTCTTCAACGGCTCGGCGGCCACCCTCGCGTGGTGCAGGCCGGCGCCGAGGACCTCCCGTTCGATGAGAACGCGTTTGACACGGTCGTGAGCACGCTGGTGCTCTGCACCGTCGAGGACCCCGACCAGGCACTTCGGGAGGTCCGCCGGGTCCTTCGTCCCGGCGGGAGGCTGCTGCTCATCGAGCACGTCCGCTCGTCGAGGCCGCGCCTGGCCCGGATCCAGGACCGGCTGCACCGTCCGTGGCGGGCGATCGGCTACGGCTGCAACTGCAACCGCGACACCATAGAAGCGCTCCGGAACGCCGGCTTCGACACCACCGCCCTTCGCGACGCCCGGTGGCGGCGGATGCCCGCGATCGTCCGGCCGCTCATCGCGGGTTCCGCTCAGGCGGCGTGAACCAAACACGCCGCGCCGCCTCTCTGTGTATTCCCACGCCGTACTCCACGCCCCGGCCGTCAAGAGCGAAGGGCTAAGTCGAGAGGTTAAGGGTGCGGGCCCAGATCGCGGTGAGGGAGTCGATCGCGAGTTTGTCCTCTTCGGGGTCGTCGTTGAGGACACGCTGGTAGTAGACCCGTTCGACCATCCAGACCAGGGCGTCCGCGGTGCCGCGGGCCTGCGTGGCGGGGAGACCGTCGCGTTCGAGACGCTGGGCGGTGGCGGCGATGAACCTGCCGATCTCGTCGTGCCAGTACGTCGCGATCACGGCGTCGTAGGTCGTGGCTTCGATGAGCGCACGCAGCAGCGCGCTGGATCGACGATAAGCGTGCAGGACCTGAGAAAGCGCGCGTTGCAGTTCGGCGCTGCCGCCGGGGCCCTCCAGCCAGGTGGTGGTGCCCCGGAAGAGCTCCTCGACGAGGCGGCTCGTGGCGCTCATCAGGAGGTCGCGCTTGTCGCGGAAATAGAAGTAGAACCCGGTGCGGGTGTGTCCCGCTCGTTCGGCGATCTTGCTGATCGACAGTGACGCGTACGGAGTCCCGTCGGTGAGCAGAGCGACGACCGCTTCGATCAGTTCCGCCTCAGCGCGCCCTCGAGCTTCAGGGTCGTCGCGCTTCGAAAGGACCGCCATCAGCTGATCGTACGGGCAAGGGCGCCCGAACACCCAATAACGGTAGGGGGGTTCAGCAGCATTTACGTGTCACGAACGCTGAGAGTGTCGATGACCTTGCGGATGCCGTCCTGACCGACAAAGGCCGGAGGCCAGAGGAGCACGTCGTCGTAGACCGCGGCCCGTTCCTCGTAACGGTCCCGAACCTCCTGCGGAGTTCCGGCGAGGGCGATCGTGTCGATCATCTCGCGGGAGACTGCAGCGACCATGCTGGGGAAGTCGCCCTGCTTCCACGCTTCGCGGATCGCGGCGACCTCGCTCAAGAACCCGTGGTGCTCGTGGATGCCCTGGTAGGTCTTCACCGTGCTGTTGAAGGCGATGACCGCCGCGGCCTGCTGTCGGGCGACGTCACCGTCCTCATCGATGCAGCAGGTCAGGTAGCCGACCAGCGGCGGAGCCGGACGACCTGCGCGTCGTGCCCCCTCGGCCAGGGCGGGCCGGACGACGTGCTCGATGTAGGAGGCGGTGAAGAGCGGGTGGCCGACCAGGCCGTCGGAGACCCGGCCTGCGGCCTGGATCATCCGGGGGTTCACACCGGCCATCAGCAGCGGCACGTCGGGGCGCAGCGGTGGATCGACGGGCACGGTCGGCTTGACGTTCACGCGGTAGAACCGGCCCTCGAAGGCCTGCGGTCCCTCATGCAGCCGCCAGAGCTTGCGGACCAGCGGGAGGAGCTCCTCCATGCGCGGGGCGGGGTGCTCGCCATCCAAACCGTGCCAGTTCTGCTGCATCCGCTTCGTACCCGTCCCGAGACCGAATCGCAGGCGTCCCTCGGAGAGCTCGTCGAGGTCCCGGATCTCGGCGGCGAGAACGACGGGGGTGCGGCCGAAGGCGTAGGCGATGGCAGTGCCAACACCGATGGTCGAGGTCGCCTGGATAATCGCGCCGAGCGGCACGGTCGCGGAGCGGTGGTGGAACTCCGTGGTCCAGACCGACGAGAAGCCGGCGTCCTCCGCCCACCTTGCGGCCTGAATCTGGTCCCGCAAGGGGCCGGGAGAGAGAACGATCGACGGTGCGCGCACGAGATGCCTTTCGAGTCAGGGACGTCCGAGCGCCGCAGGGTCCGACTGTGACCTTCGGCACTCGCGGTTGACGATACACGCTGCTTGTCACTATGTTCGACACTATGTCAACGCGCCGAGCTTAGGGCGCTCGCGGCGGCGTCCAGCACTTGTGCCCTCGTTTTGCGATGGCGCCTGCAGCTGGGGATCCTCGGCGAGAGACTGTGAAGCGTTCCCCGAACATGACGATCAGCGACGAGTCGACCTACGTGATCCGGCAGCTCACCAGCCAACCGATGCTCCCGGGCGCCCTGAACCAGTGAGCACCCTGCCGCCTAGGACGCCGACCTCGTTGTCGCCGACGCCGTCGGTACGAGCACAGGCGTTCCCACACCGCCGAGCGGGCCATTGCGGGTCCGGAGCCTTGCGCGACCTGCTCGAGTTCCATGGCCTGGACTACGGGCACGGGCCGCTGAGCGAACCGATGGTTTTCGGGCTCGCCGGTGGACTGGGGTTCTTCTTCTCCGACCAGGTGCCCGGGATCCCGTTCTACCTCGTCGGTCGCACCGGGTCGATGGAGCGGGACATCGGCGAACACCTCGCGGCGCCCGTGACGTTCGAGCAGACCGACGATGCCGCACAAGGGTGGGAGTCGGTGAAAGCCGCGATTGATCGCGGAGACCCGCCGATGGTGTGGGCGGACATCGGCGAGCTGGAGTACCTCCGCGTCCGGATGCGCAACACCCGTCACGACATCGTGATCGTCGACCACGACGAAGGCCGTGGGATCGCGTGGGTCGCCGACAATGACCGCGAGGACCTTCAGGCCTGTTCCTTGGACAGCCTGCACCGCGCGCGCAACTCCCAGTCCTTTCCCGCGCCGACCCGCAACGCGATGTTCACGTACCGGTGGCCGACCGAGCTACCAGCGCTGGCCGACGTCGTCCGCGATGTGGCGTCCGCGACGTCCAAGAACATGCGCCAGAGCGCCCAGACGGTCGGAAGTCTCGAGGGCCGCACCGGACTGGACGGCGTCGAGTACTTCGCCGGCACCTTCGGTGACTGGCCGGCTCGTTTCGGTGACCGACTTCCCGAAGCGCTCGACACCCTCGCGGTCCTGATCATCAAGGCCGGGACCGGCGGTGCGATGTTCCGCTCGCTGCAGGCCGGCTACCTCGAAGAGACCGCCGAGCTCCTGGACGACGCCACGGTCCGATCCGCTGCCGAGCGCTACCGCACCCTCAGCGACGCCTGGGAGGCACTCGGCGCCCGAGCCGCAGCGCACGAGGTCGCCGAAGCACGCGACGTCATCCAGCAGATCCGGCGCCTCGAGCCCGAGGCGCTCCAAGCGCTGGAGCGCACCATATGAAGGTCGCCGCGGACGGCACGATCCCCGAACACCACCCCAACTGCCTCGGCTGTGGCTCGCAGAACCCCGCCGGGATGGGTCTCCGCCTCCGGGTCGACGGCGACCTCCTGCGCGGGACCATCACGTTTGACCGCCGGCACGAGGGAGCCCCCGGCATCGTGCACGGCGGGGCGGTCGCAACGGTGCTGGACGACTCCCTCGGGTCGCTCCTGATCGTGCTCGGCACACCGGCGGTTACCGCGAACCTGAACGTCAGCTTCCGCGCACCCGCGCTCCTCGAGCGCCCGATGCAGATCGAAGCATGGGCGGTCGGCCGCGACGGTCGCAAGCTCCACCTCCACGGACGGCTCCTCGACAACGAGACCGTCATCGCTGAAGCCCAGGCCCTCTTTTTGATCGTTGACGTCACCCACTTCGAAAGCGGCGGACACGCACTCCTTCCCGGGTGGGAGGACTGGAGCCCCGCATCCGATCCGAGCCCCGATGCCTGAACCCCCACTCCTGTCGGGTCCTAGCAGCGACACGCCCGCGGAGGTTCCGACCGAAGCAGGCCCCGCACATGCGAAGCGCCTTTGCTCGATCGACCAACGCTCTCGATCGGGTCACGAAGAACGTTCCCCCTCACCCGATGACTCCGGGACCGCGCGCGTTGTTCTGCACCGCGATAAGAGGGGCGCTCGAGCGTGAACAAGAACCGTCCGCACCCCGTGCAGATCGGGGTCATGGTGGCGTTCGCGCTGTCGTGCTTCGGTCTGTTGCTGTTCCTCTGGACGAGCTTCGGTGGCCCCGTGCCGCTCAAGGGCCGGCCGTACCAGGTGAAGACGGCGTTCGCGCAGGGCACGCAGCTGGCCGGGTACGCCGACGTCCGCGTCAGCGGTGTGACCGTGGGCAAGGTCACGACGATCGTGCGCGAGGGCGGCAAGGCCAAGGTCACGATGAAGATCGAGCCGAAGTTCGCGCCGCTGCCCAAGGACACTCGGGCGACCTTGCGGACGAAGACGCTGGTCGGCGAGACGTTCGTGAACCTCTCGTTCGGGTCACGCAAGGACCAGATCGGCCGACGGGCGTTCATACCCGACGGTGGCACGATCCCGGCGCAGAACATTCAGCCGACGGTCGAGCTGGACCAGATCCTCGACGCGTTCGACGAGAAGACCCGCAAGGACCTCAAGGTCGTGCTGACCTCGATCGCGAAGGGCACCGAGGGGCAGGGCAAGAACCTCAACGCGGCAGTCGGCCAGGTCGCTCCGCTGGCCGAGGGTGCTGACGGGCTGTTCGACCTCCTCAATCGGCAGTCGGCCGAGGTGCGGTCGGGCAGCCGCGACTTCGCGACGACGTTCGCCGCGGTCGGCCGGCGCTCCGGTGCAATCCAGGGCATCGCCGAGGGCGGGCGGCAGCTGCTGGAGACGACCTCCGCGATCACGCCGGCGCTGCGCGACACGCTGCGCACGCTGCCGTCGTTCGGACGCGAGACCCGCCGCTTCATGACCACCGTCGAGGCGACGTCCCGTGCGGCGAAGCCCGCGATTGCGGACCTGCGGCCCGTCACCCCGCTCGTGCGTCCCGCGCTCCAGCGGCTCGCCGTCCTGGCTCCGCAGCTGGAGCAGACGCTCGTCGAGCTGGACCCGGTCCTCAAGCGCGTGCGTACGGGGATGCCGCCGATCCGTCGGCTGCTGAACGCGCTGCGTCCGGTGTCCGACGGGCTGGAGCCCCTCACGCAGGACCTGCTGCCGATCGCGCGCTTCGTGAACCTCTACAAGCGCGAGCTGTCGGTGACCTTCGCTAACACCGGCGCGGCGACGCAAGCTACCGCCCCCGACGCGCTCGGCGTGCAGCGTTCGTACCTGCGCCTCCAGCTGCCGATCAACGGTGAGACGGTGCAGGGCGCCACAACGCGCAACCCAAACAGCCGGTTCGCCCCGTACCCGCGTCCGGGCGAGCTCGAGCTGGCCGGCACCGGTCGAAACCCGTCGTTCTCGTGCGACCACACGGGCAACGCTTCGGGCATCCTCACCGGGATCTTGGACCTGCCGGGCATGGGCGGCCCGCCGTGCGTTCCGCAAAAGAACTTCCCCGGGACTGACAAGGTCTATCCGCGCCTGGCGCCGGTGACGGCCGACCAACTCCGCTGACGGCCGGCGCGGGGGAGTGAGCCCCCCGGATGGAAAGGTCGACTAGAAGCCGAGAGTCAGCACCAGCCGCCGTTAGGAGACAGCTGCATTGAAGACCACCAAGTGCCATAGTCGCGTCGAGCCACAAACCAGCTCAGGTGGTCCGGAAACGCCCTCCAGCCCGCCATCTCTGGTTGTGCCCGTCCCCGGAGACCCGACGCCGTTGAGAGATGCCTCGCGACCGCCGGTGGGACCGGGAGCTAGTCGACGGGAACGACCGTGCGCCAGAGACGCTCGATGGCGCGGAGCAGGGCGGCCTCGGAGACGCGAGGCGAGGCGAGGTATTCGGTGAACGACCGCTCCGTCATCCACACCAGCGAGTAGGCGAGCGCCTCCGCATCCTCGCGCGCGAGGTCCGGGTCGGAGGTCGTGGCGCGCTGGACGGTGTTGACGATGAACCACTCGTGGAACTCGCGCCAGAAGACCGCGACGTCGGCGTCGTACGTCGCCGCCTCGACGACCGCTCCCACCGTCGCCTTGTGCGTGACAAACGCGCCCAGCACGCCCGTGAGGGTCGCTCGGAGGTCATCGGTGTCGTTGCGCAACCACGGCTGGGCCGCGGTCCGCGCATCCGTCTCGAAGCCGTCGCCCAGCGCCAGGATGAGCGCGCGCTTGTCCTGGAAGTACGAGTAGAAGGTCGGCCTCGAGACGCCGGCCCGTCCGGAGATCTCGCCGACGCTCAGCTCCGCAAAGGCGCGGTCCTCGCCCAGCAGCTGCACGGTGGCGTCGAGGATCTTCGCGCGGGTCTGGCCGCGCTGATCCTCAGGGCTCGTGGACCGGCGTGACAGGACAGACGACACCCCTTCGACGATACCGTATGACACACCCGGTTGACAGCTTGTAAAGCACTGTGGGAGGTTCGGTCGTACACCGTCCCTCGACTATCACGGACCCCCTCATGAGCACCATCGACCAGAACCTCGACGCCGTCCGCGTCGCCGACCCCGAGCATTGGCGTGAGGGCCCGCCGCTGGAGCTCTTCCGCGAGCTGCGGGCCTCCAGCCCGGTCCACTGGTCCGACGGCATGAGCTCGTTCCCCGACGAGCCGGGGTTCTGGTCGGTCACCAACCAGGAGCTCGTGCGAGAGGTCAGCCGCGACTGGAAGACCTTCTCGTCCGAGCTCGGCGGCATGGTCGGGATGCCATGGGTCCAGCTCGAGGTCCAAAACGGCATGTTCATCGGCATGGACCCGCCCAAGCACGACCGGCTGAAGTCGCTGTTTCAGCGCGGGTTCACCCCGAAGCGAACGGCCGAGCACGAGCCGGCGATCCGCGAGATCACCATCGGCGTCCTCGACGGCCTGACGGGGCGCGAGAGCTTCGACGTCGTCACCGAGCTCGCCGCGCCGGTCGTCTCCCGCGTGATCGGCTCGTTCATGGGGATCGACCCCGCCGACGACGCGATCTGGGCGCGGCTGATGAACCAGCTGGTCGGCGGCGACGACGCGGAGATGAACCCGGAGGGCCCGCAGTCGGTGATCGACAAGGTCATTCCCGAGATCGTGGGACGCTGCCAGGTCCTCATCGACGCGCGCCGCGCCGCGCCGACCGATGACCTCATGAGCATCCTCGTGCACGCCGAGATCGACGGCGAGATGCTCAGCGACTGGGAGATCGTGATGGGCTTCATCCTCCTGGTCACCGCCGGCAACGACTCCACGAAGTCCACCTTCTCCAGCGGCATGAAGGCGCTCCTGGAGAACCCCGGCGAGCGACAGAAGCTGATCGACGACCCGTCGCTGATCCCCAGTGCGGTCGAAGAATGCCTGCGGATGTTCCCGGCGTTCGCGCACTTCCGGCGCACTGCGACGAAGGACACCGAACTCGGCGGCACGCCGATCAAGAGCGGCGAGAAGATCATGATGTGGTACCCGTCGACCGGACGCGACGAGTCCGTCTACGAGGACCCCGACCGCTTCGACGTCCTGCGCAACCCCGAGCACCAGGCGTTCGGGGCCGGCGGCCGCCACTTCTGCCTCGGGACCGCCCTGGCGCGCCTGGAGCTGCGGGTCATGTTCGAGGAGACGCTCAAGCGCTTCCCGAACCTCGAGTTCGCCGAGCAGCCGCGCTACGCGACGGCGATCTTCGTCAACCAGCTCACGACCTTCCCGGTCACCACCAACGCCTGAGCCCGGTGCGGCAGACCGCCGCCCCCGCGCCGCCGGACCCGACGTCCGGCGGCGCCCGCCGCCGCACCCCGGGGACCCTCCCGGACCCTTTCACCGAACAGGAGATTTACGTGTACGACTACGTCATCGTCGGGGCCGGCTCTGCCGGCGCCGTCCTCGCCGCCCGCCTGACCGAGGATCCCACCGTCACCGTGGCGCTCCTGGAGGCCGGCGGTGCCGACACCGACCAGGAGATCCACATCCCCGCCGCGTTCGGCGCGCTCTTCAAGGGCCGCCTGGACTGGGACTTCCACACCGAGCCGGAGCCCGGCCTCAACGGCCGCCGCGCCTACCTGCCACGGGCGAAGGTGCTCGGCGGCTGCTCGTCAATGAACGCGATGGTCTACATCCGCGGAAACCGCGTCGACTACGACGAGTGGGAGACCCTCGGCGCTGAGGGCTGGAACTACGACGACGTCCTGCCGTACTTCAAGCGCTCCGAGGACCAGGAGCGCGGCGAGGACCTCTTTCACGGCACCGGCGGCCCGCTGCCGGTGCGCGAGAGCCGCTCGATGAACCCTGTCGTCGACGCGTTCGTCGAGGCCGCCAACCAGGCCGGACACGAGAAGAACCCCGACTTCAACGGCGCCCGCCAGGAAGGCTTCGGCCGGTACCAGACCACGCAGGAGAACGGCATGCGCGCAAGCACCGCCGTGCGGTACCTGCACCCCGTGACCGACCGCGAGAACCTGACCGTCCTCACCGAGGCCACGGCACTGCGCCTGCTGTTTGACGGCGACCGCGCGTCGGGCGTCGAGATCGATCACGCCGGCACGATCGAGGAGGTCCACGCCGCCCGCGAGGTCCTCGTCTGCGCGGGCGCCTACCAGTCCCCGCAGCTGCTGATGCTCTCTGGGATCGGTCCCGCCGAGGGTCTCGCGCCGTTCGGGATCGAGGTCCGCAAGGAGCTGCCCGTCGGTCAGGGCCTGCAGGACCACTGCATGCTGCTGATGAACTGGTCGGCGGACTACGAATCGCTCATGACCGCGTTGACGCCCGAGAACGTCGCCCAGCTACAGACCGAGGGCACCGGGCCGCTGACCTCCAACATCGCCGAGGCCGGCGGCTTCATCCGCACCCGCCCGGGCCTCAACGCACCCGACTGCCAGTTCCACTGCGCCCCGGCGCTGTTCTGGCAGGAAGG
>CAFBMK010000082.1_pt1 | contig 13054 bp, 3 predicted proteins | sample 7268691 | NCBI WGS metagenome assembly CAFBMK01 (sample SAMEA6814062, study PRJEB35770) | freshwater metagenome | biome: Freshwater; feature: Freshwater reservoir; material: water | place: Czech Republic | collected 2017-05-23 | depth 30m m
GAGCCCGACGCGTACGACAAGCGGTTCAAGCGCTGGAAGATGGAGGACCTCCCCATCGTCCCGGAGGAGTTCCAGCTCGTCGAGCGCGACGACTCCTCCAAGAAGCAGATGGCGGTCATCAAGAACCTCCTGTCGCGGGAGGACGTCGACCAGGTCATCAACGCCTGCGACGCCGGGCGCGAGGGCGAGCTCATCTTCAAGTGGGTGTTCACCGCGGGCGGCGGCACCCAGCCCGTGCAGCGCCTGTGGCTCTCCTCCATGACGGAGGCCGCCATGCGCCGCGCGCTCGGCGAGCTGCGGTCGCCGGACGAGCTCGTGCTGCTCGGCGAGGCCGCCCAGTCGCGCTCCGAGGCCGACTGGCTCGTCGGCATGAACGCCACCCGCGCGGCCACGATCCGCCTGCGCTCGAGCTTCGACGGCGCCGTCTCCCTGGGTCGCGTGCAGACGCCGACCCTCGCGATCCTCGCCCGCCGCGAGGAGGAGATCCGCGCGTTCGTGCCCGAGCCGTACTGGCTCGTGGACGCCCGCTTCGACGCGGGGGCGGGACCGGACGGCGGGAAGGCCCGGACGTACCTGGGCCGCCTCTACCAGGGCACGGAGCCCCGGCTGAAGACCGCGGAGGAGTCCGACGCGATCGCCGCGGCCGTCAAGGGCCGCACGGGCACGATCACCAAGCTGGACAAGGTGCGCCGCAAGGAGCGCGCGCCGATGCTCTACGACCTCACGTCGCTGCAGCGCGAGGCCGGCAGCCGTTTCGGGTTCACCGCCCGCCGCACCCTCGGCGCGGCCCAGCGCTGCTACGAGGAGCACAAGGCGCTGACCTACCCGCGTACGAGCTCGCGCTTCCTGACGACGGACATGATCCCCGAGATCAAGCCGACGGCCGGGCAGGTCGGCGTGCGGCCGGAGTACCGCGAGGCCGCCCGCTACGTGCAGGGCCTCGACTCCCTGCCGCTGGGCCGCGTCGTCAACGACGAGAAGGTCGCCGACCACCACGCGATCATCCCGACGAACGCGCAGCACGTCCTGGACAAGATGGGCGACGACGACCGCCGCATCTACGACATGGTCGTCCGCCGGTTCCTCGCGGTCTTCCACCCCGAGGCCGAGTTCGAGAACACCCGCATCGAGACGACGGTGCAGACGCCCGACGCGCCCGAGATCGCGAAGGGCCCGCACGTCTTCCGGACCCGCGGCCGCGTGCTGCTCGTGCCGGGCTGGCGCGGCGTGTACGGCGAGCTCGAGGAGGGCTCGGAGAACGAGGACGAGGGCGCCAACCAGACGCTGCCCAAGCTCGAGAAGGGCGAGGACGCGCAGGTCACGAAGGTCTCCTCGGACGAGAAGGTCACGAAGCCGCCGCGCCGCTACAGCGACGCGTCGCTGCTGGGCGCCATGGAGACCGCGGGCCAGCTCGTCGACGACGACGAGGCCCGCGAGGCGATGAAGGACGCCGGCATCGGCACGCCGGCCACGCGCGCGGCGATCATCGAGCGGCTCATCGACGTCGGCTACACGGAGCGCGACGGCCGCGCCCTGATGGTCACGGAGAAGGGCCTGAACGTCATCCGGCTCCTCGACGGCCACCAGCTGACCTCGCCGTCGCTGACGGGCGACTGGGAGTCGCGGCTGGCCAAGATCGAGTCCGGCGAGGAGACCCGCAAGGCGTTCATGGACGCCATCGCCGGCTTCGCCAAGTCGACCGTCGAGGAGCTCGACGCGAAGCTCAAGGACGTCCGGATCCCCCGGGCGAACCTCGGGCCGTGCCCCGTGTGCGGCCGCGACATCAGCGAGAACCGCAAGGGCTTCTCCTGCTGGTCCAAGGACGACCCGGGCTGCGGCTTCGTGATCTGGAAGAACAAGGCCGGCAAGACGCTGGCCCCCGTGGTGGCCAAGGAGCTCATCAAGACCGGCCGGACGATCAAGCCGGTCACGGGCTTCAAGAGCCGCGCCGGGCGCAGCTTCCGCTCCCGCCTGGCGCTGCACCAGACGGACGAGGGCAAGTGGCGCGTCGAGTTCGACGAGCCGTGGGCCCAGGACGGCCTGAAGAACCCGACGCCGGAGGAGATCGCCGCCGCGGAGGCCGCGACCGCCGCGGCCACGGGCGAGGCCGCCGTCGCCGTCGCCGCCGAGGCCCCGGCCGCGGACGGCTCCGACGTGGCGGCCTGACCCGCGAGGGTCGGGGCTCTCCGGGTGCGGTCCGCGTGGTCGTCCGCCCCGGAGTCCCCGTGGGACGCGTCGTGCAGGCCGTCCGGCCGTCCTGAGACGGTCGTGGGGTGACGCTGCAGCTCGTCACCGGGCCGACGAACGCCAGCAAGGCGGGTGTCGTGCTCGGCCTGGTGCGCCGATGGGGGGCGGAGAACCGCGGCCCGGTGCTCGTCGTGCCGACCGGTCCCGACGCCGACCGCTACCGCCGGGAGCTCCTCCGGGTCTCCGGCGGCGTGGCCGTCGGCGTCACCGTCGGGACCTTCGGGCGGCTGACGGAGCTCGTCCGCCGCGCCGCCGGGGTCCCCGCCGCGACGCTCGGTCCGCTCGCCCGCGAGCGCCTGCTGGCCACGGCGCTCGCGCGCGTCCCGGCCGGCCGGCCGCTCGGGCGCACCGCCGACCGGCCCGGGGTGCGGCGTCGGCTCGACGGGCTGCTCGAGGAGCTCGCCGAGCGCGGCTTCGGGCCCGAGGCGCTACACGCCGAGCTCGAGGGGCTCGACCCGCTCGAGCACGGCGTCGACGGCCAGCTCGTCGACGACCTCCGCGCCGTCCTGCACGACGTGGTGACCGCCGCGTCCGGGCTCGTCGACGGCCAGGGGCACCCGCTGCCGTCGCCGGCGGCGCAGGCCCGCGACGTGCGGCTGCGCGTCGCCGCCGACCCCGGTCTGTGGGCCGGGCGCCCCGTCGCGTTCTACGGCTTCGACGACCTGACCTTCGGGCAGCTCGCCCTCGTCCGGACGCTCGCGCGGTCCGCCGACGTGGTCGTCTCGCTGCCGTTCGAGGACGACCGGGTCGCCACGAGCGCCCGCCGGAACGTCGTGGACGAGCTCCGCGCCGTCGCCGCCGAGGGGGCAGCCCGCCCGGTCGGCGCGACGGGCGCGCTCCCGCTGACCGCCGCGTCGCCCGAGCTGCACAGCGCGGAGGTCGCCCGGGTGGACCGCCACGAGGTCGCGCTCGCGTCGGCCGCGGGAGAGGGTGGGCGCGGCGCGCTCGAGCGGCGCCTGTTCGAGCTGCGCGGCCCGCGGGACCCGGACCCGGCCGGCGGGGACGCGGCGGAGCCGACGCGCCACGACGACGTCGTCCTCGTCGAGGGCGGCAGCGCGCGCGCCGAGGCGGAGGCGCTCGCCGACCAGCTGCTCGCGGCGGTCGACGAGCTCGCCCTGGAGTGGCACGACGTCGCCGTGGCCGTGCGGGAGGCCGGCGGCGCGGCCGGCGCGCGCCTCGAGCGCGAGCTCGTCTCCCGCGGCGTGCCCGTCGCGCGCCGCCGCGACGTCCCCGCGCGCCGCACCGCGGTCGGCGCGGCGGTCGCCGCGCTCGCCCGGATCCGCACGGGGGCGGGGTCCGCCGACGACGTCGTCGGCGTGCTGCGGGCCGGGGCGTCGCTCGAGAACCTCGAGGCGATCGACGGCTTCGCGCTGACGCTCCGGCGCGCCGGGGTGGTCGATGCGGGGGAGGCCGAGCGCCGCGCGCACGTGTTCTCCCCGACGCTCGAGGGGCTCGACGTGCTGAACGCGGTCCCGAAGGATCGGCGCGAGCCCGGGGCGGAGCACCTGCTCGAGGGCCTGCTCGCCGCCCTGCCGTCGCTCGTCGAGCTCACCGCCTCGCCCGTCGGCGTCGCCGACCGCGATCCCGAGCGCGCGGCGGGCCGGCGGATCCGCGAGCACCTGACGGCGCTGGCGACGCTCGCCGGCGCGGACGCGGGGCTCCTGCCCGGCCCGGCCGAGCTGGCCGACGAGCTCGCCGAGCTGCCCGTCCCCGTCGGCGACCCGCCCGGGCCCGGGCGGCTCGAGATCGCCGCGCCGCCGGCGCTCCGCGGGCGGCAGGTCGCGGTCCTCGCGCTCGCCGACCTGCGCGAGCAGGCCTTCCCGGCGCCCGAGCCCGTCGACCCGCTCATCGACCGCGACGCCCGCGAGGTCCTCGCCCGGGCCGGCGGCACCACCCTGGGGCTGCCGGTGTCCCGGTTGGCCGCGGAGCGGATGCTGTTCCTCGAGCTCGTGGCCCGGCCCACGCGGCGCCTCGTGCTCTCCCGGCCCACGGCGTCCGACGCCGGCGAGCCCGTCCCCGCCGCCCCGTTCCTGGCCGACGTCCTCGGGGCGCTGGCGCCCGCGGTGCCCACCGTCGTCCGCCGCGGCGCGTCCGCCGTGCGACCGGGGCGCCGTCGCGCGCTCGCCGTCCCCGCGCCGTTCGGCGCCGATCTCGACGGCCCCGGCCGCGAGGCGGTCCGCCGGGCCCTGCTGGACCGCGACCGCTATGCGGTCCGCGAGGTCGAGCGCCTCGCGCGCTGCCCCGTCTGCTGGGTCGTCGAGCACCTCGCGGGCGCGGGCGACGACTCGCCCGACTCCGAGGCACAGATCCACGGCAACCTCGTGCACCGGGTGCTCGACCGCGCGCTGTCGCAGGCCGCGGTCGGCGCGCCCTACGGCGACCTCGACCCGGACGACCTGGTGGCCGCGGGCCGGCGGGCGCTCGCGGCGGAGGGGCCCGGCGCGGTGGCGGGCCTGTCGCCGCACCGCGCCCGGGTGCTGCTGCGGCGCGTCGAGGTCGGCGTGCGGGCCGTCCTGACGGCGCTGCCCGAGCGCTACGGCCCGGCGTCCCTGGAGGACACGGAGGTCGTCGTGGGCGACGGCGGGCCGGTCCCGGCGGTCGACCTGGGCGACGGCGCGCACGCGGTCGGTCGCATCGACCGCGTCGACGTCGTGCCGCTGCCCGCCGGCGGGGAGGGCATCGGCGTCGTGGACTACAAGCTCGGCACGGGCGGGGCGGTCGGCGCCTCGCGGTGGGCCACGTCGGCCACGCTGCAGGCGGCGCTCTACGCCTCCGCCGTCCGCACGGCGGCCCGGCCCGTCGCCTACGCGCTCTACCAGCCCACCGCGCCGGCGGGCGGGGTCGACCCGGGCGCGCGACCGCCCGCGGGCGCCGAGCTGCGCGGGGTCCTGGGCGGCCGTTCCGGCATGAGGGAGCAGGCCGACGTCGAGGCGGCGGTCGAGGCGGCCCGCGTCCTGGCCGCGGAGGCCGTCGCGGCGCTGCGCTCCGGGCACGTCACCCCGCTCCCGGGCAGCTCGGTCCACGCCGACGCCGGTGCGTGCGACCACCCGGCCGTCGCGAGGCTGCTCGGATGAGCGCGGCGGACGAGGTCCTGCGCAGCTCGCCCATCGCGGTCGACCGCCTCGTGGACGCGGAGGGCCGCCTGCGCCGCGAGCTGCCCGGCCCGGACGGCGAGGGCGCCGTCTTCTCCGCCCGGCAGGCCGCGGCGATCGAGCGCCAGGGGGAGACGCTCGTCTCCGCCGGCGCGGGGGCCGGCAAGACGAGCGTCCTCGTCGAGCGTTACCTCCGGCTCCTCGAGGGCGACGACACGCTCTCGACGTCCGCGGTCCTGGCCATCACCTTCACGGACAAGGCGGCCGCCGAGATGCGCGAGCGCGTCCGGCTGCGGCTCGAGGCGCTCGTCGGCGGCGACGTCGAGCTGCCGGAGCGCTGGCGGCTCGAGGACGCGTGGATCGGCACGTTCCACGGGATCGCCCAACGACTGCTGCGCCGCTACGCGCTGGCCGCCGGCGTGGACCCCGACGCCGAGGTCGCCGACGAGAGCCGCGCGCGGGAGCTGCGGCACCTCGCGTTCGAGCGGGCGCTCACGGCCTGGCTCGACGACCCGCTGCGCGCCCGCGGCGGCGTCGCCCCGGAGGGACCGCCCGACGCGCTGCCCGCCGACGCCGGCGCGGCGCTGGGCCTCGCCGCCGCCGTCGGGCTCGACGCGCTGCGCGACGAGACCCTCGGCCTCCTGGCGCTCCGGCGCACCCAGGGCCGCGACCCGGCCATGACGGGCGGGCGGGCGCTGCCCGCGCCGCCGGACGTCGACGTCGCCGTGCGGGCGGCGCTCCGGGCGCTCGTCGCCGCCGCTGAGCCGGCGGCCGCGGAGGCGCGCGCGGTCTTCGACGAGGGCCGGCCGACCGAGGCCGGGCAGCGGGCGCTCGACCTCGTCCTGGACGCCGTGTCGAACGTCCTGGGCGACGTCGGCGACCCCGAGGCCCCGGCCGCGGCGCTGCCCGCGGCCGAGGTCCTCGCGGGCTGGACGATGCCCACGCGCTCGCCGAAGGTCGGCAAGGGCCCGGCCGTCGGGGCCCTGCGCGACGCGATCGCCGCGGCGACGGAGCTCGCCCGCGCGGTCGAGGTCCTCCCGGGCGCCGAGCGCGACCTGCGGCTGCGCGAGGCCCTGCTGGTCGCCACCTCGCGGGCCTACCGCCGGCTCAAGCGCGACCGGGCCGTCATGGACTTCGACGACCTCCTGCTGGCGCTCCTGGCCCTGCTCGAGCGCCGTCCCGACGTCCAGGCACGGCTGCGGGCGCGGTTCCGGCAGGTCCTCGTGGACGAGTACCAGGACACGAACCCCGTGCAACTCGCCCTCGTCGAGCGCCTGTCCGCCCCCGAGGCGCGCTTCCAGGTCGGGGACCGCCTCCAGGCGATCTACGGCTTCCGGCACGCCACGGTGGCGGGGTTCGACGACGCCGCCCGCCGGGCCGACGAGCGCGACGGGCGGCTCCTGCTCGACGAGACGTTCCGCTGCCCGACGGACGTCCTGGCCCTCGCCAACCGGCTCGGCGACCCCGCGCACGACGGCTACCAGCCGCTCGTCGGCGGGCACGGCAGGACGCCGCAGGACACCCGGGAGGCCCCGGCGGTCGAGGTCCACGTCCTGGCGGAGGACCCGCGACCGGCCGCGACCCGGTCCGCGGAGCCGGACGAGGCGGCCGAGGACGAGGTGGCCCCCGGCGAGCCGGAGTACGTCGCCGGACTCGTCGCGGAGCTCGTCGCGGCCGGACGGGCGGCCGGGGACGTCGCGGTGCTCGTCCGCCGGACCGCGCCCGTCGCCGCGTTGGAGCGCGCCCTGCTCGAGCGCGGCATCGACGCGGTGCCCGTCGTCGCCAGCCCGCTACTGCGCACCCTCGAGGCCCAGGAGCTCGAGGCCTGGCTGCGCGCGGTCGCCAACCCGCTGGACGACGTCGCCCTGCTCGGCGCGCTCCGCCTGCCCACGGCCGGCGTCGACGCCGACGGGCTCGTCCCGCTCGCCGCGGAGCACCGCGAGGCGCTGACCCGGGCCCGCGAGGCCCGCACGCCGGCCCCGTCGCTCTGGGACACCCTGCGCGCGACGGGGGCCGTCGGCCACGTGCCCGTGCACGTCGTCCCCGACGACGCCCGGGACGAGCTCGACCTGCAGACGATGGCGCTCGTCCGCCACCGCGGCCTGGCCCGGCGCGCCGGGCCCGCGGCGCTGCTCGCCGACCTCCGGGCGAACGAGGCGTACCGCTCGGCGATCCTCGCCCGGCCCGGGGGACCGCGCCGGTGGGCGGTCGTCGAGGCGTTCGTGGCGTGGGTCGAGGACCAGGAGGCCGCGGGCGACGACCTCGCCGGCGTGCTCGCCCGGATCGCCGCGGACCGCGACGGGCCGGACGCCCCGGTGCTGACGGACGGCGACGCCGTGCGCATCACGACGGTGCACCGCTCGAAGGGCCTCGAGTGGCCCGTGGTCGTCCTCTGCGACCTCGGCTCGCCGATCAACGCCTCCCGGGCGGGCATCCTGCTGGACGCCGACCCCGACAGCACGCTCGTCGGCCTGCGGACGAGCGCCGCCGGCGAGCCCGTCCGCCTGTGGGACTACGACGCCCTCGCGGCGGCCGCCGACCGCGCCCAGGCCCAGGAGGAGCGCCGGCTCGTGCACGTCGCCGTCACCCGCGCGAAGGAGCGGCTGCTGCTCTGCGGCGCGTGGCCGCGGGCCTGCGAGGGCAGCGGCGCCGAACGCGTGGTCCTCGACCGCCTCGACGAGACCCGGGCGCTCCCGGGCGTGCCCGACGAGCACGACCTCGCCCCGCGGACCGCCCCGCTGCGCTGGGTCCTGCCGCTCGCGGTGCCCGTCGGCGCGTGGCCCGGCGTCGGGGCCGAGGGGACCTTCGAGGTCCGCGACCCGACGGGCAGGATCCCCGTGCCCGCGGGGGTGCGCGTCGTCGTCGCGGACCCCGCCGCGGCGCCCGTGACCGTGGGCGAGGCCCCGGCGCCCGTGCCGACGGCGGAGCCCGCCGGCCACGCGTGGGACCCCGACCAGGCGGGCCACGCGCCCGAGCCGCCGCCGGCCCTGCCGCTGCCCGACCCGGTCTCGTACTCCGCGCTGGCCGAGCGGCTCGGCCTGGAGCACGACCCCGGCGACGTCCGCCACGAGCGGCCCGCCGCGGACGAGGAGCGCACGGACGATGACCCCGCCGGCCTGCCCGCGACCCCGCCGCCGACGCTCTTCACGACGGCGGCGCTGGACGCGCGGACCCGCGGCGTGGCGGTCCACGGCCTGCTCGAGGCCCGCCTGGGCGGCCCGGCGCCGCCGGCCGCGACGGGCAGGCCCGCGACGGGGGACGACGTCCGCGCGGTCCTGGCCGAGGAGGCACCGGGCCTCGGCGACCTCGACGCGCACGACGCCGAGGCGCTCCTGGCCATGGCCGCCCGGCTCGAGGCGACGGCCGTCGCCCGCCGCGCGCTGGCGCTGCCGGCGGGCGGGCGCCACGTCGAGCGGCCGTTCCTCTTCGACGTGGGGGCCGGGCGCCCGCTCGTCCAGGGCGTCGTCGACCTGTGGCTCGACGACGGCGAGGGCCGCACGACGATCGCGGACTGGAAGACGAACCGCCTGGGGGGCCGTGCCCCGCGGGCGATCGTCGAGCGCCACTACGCGCTGCAGCGCGACGTGTACGCCCTCGCGGCGCTCCTCGCGGGCGCGGAGCGCGTCGACGTCGTCTTCGTCTTCGCGGAGGCGCCGGACGACCCGACCGTCGAGTGGTTCACCGCCGCGGACGCGGACGACCTGCGCGACCGCGTGGCGGCCGAGATCGACCGGGCGGGCCGGGCGGGCGCCCGGCCCTGAGCCCCGCTCAGCGCAGGTCGTCCGTGTCGTCGTCGGCGTCGAGGAGGTCGTCGTCGATCGGGACGCCCATGGCCGCCGGCGGCGCGCCCCGCACGAGCCGCGTGCGCTCCGTCTCGGCCTCGACCTGGGCGCCGAAGAGGAACGCGGCGGACGACAGCCAGAGGTAGAAGAGCAGCACGACGGCGCCGCCCAGCGCCCCGTAGGCGCTGCCGAAGCCGGCGAACCGCACGTAGACCGCGAAGCCCACGCTCGCCAGCATCCACACGACGAGCGCGGTGAAGGTGCCGGCCGTGAGGAGCCGGAGCTTCGGCTCGTGCAGGTCGGGCGCCCGCGAGTAGATCAGGCCGATGACGAGCAGCAGCGCCGCGAGGCCCACCGGGATCCGCAGGATCTGCCAGACGATGGGGGCGTCGCCGAGGCCGAAGGCGTCGAAGACGTCGTCCGCGATGGACCCGCCGATGACGAAGAGGATCGCCGCGAAGGCCATGAGGACGATCGCGAGGACGGCGGTGGCGACGTCCGCGAGCTTGTGCCGGACGAAGCCGCGCGTCTCCGGCACGTGGTAGACGACGTTGAGGGCCCGGCCGGCGGCGGCGAAGGCCCCGGACGCGCCGTTCAGCGCCAGGACGATGGAGAGGGCCAGGGCGATCGAGGCGCCCCCCTTGGCCTGCTGCAGGGCGTTCTCGATCAGCCCGCGGACGGCCTCGGCGCTGTCGTTGGCCGTGGAGCTCGACGTCCGGTCGGCCACGAGGGACGAGAACTCGTCCGCGAGGGTGCCCGGGAGCGAGTCGGCGCCCAGGAGGGTCAGGAGCGCCGCGGCGACGAGCAGGATCGGGACGAGCGAGAGGACGGCGTAGTAGGCCAGGGTGGCCGCCCAGTCCGTCATGCCCTGCGAGCGGAACTCGTTGAAGGCCCGGACGAAGATGCCGCGCCAGGCCTGCCCGTCGAGGTCGACGTCCCGCAGCGGGCGCAACCGGACGGGTCGCTGGTCGTCCGCTTCCGAGGCCATTCCAACGGAAGCTACCCGTGCCCGGCCGCGGCCATCCCCCCGCCCGGGGCGGGAGGGCGACCCCCGGTCCCCGCGCGGCGGCGCGGTGGCCGCTCCGGCCCGGACGCCCTCCGGACTGGATCCGTGCCGGTCTGGGTGTAGAATCCGCCGTTCCCTCCGGGTCGCTTCGTCGCCCACCCCGGACCGCTCCACGGGCCCTTCCCGCGGTGCACCTCCCTTGCCTATGACCCGATACAGCCGTCTTCCCGTGGCCGCAGGCCTCTACGACCCACAGAACGAGCACGACGCGTGCGGCGTCGCGATGGTCGCCCGCCTGGACAACGAGCCGCAGCACGAGACGCTCGTCCGGGCCCTCACCGCGCTGGAGAACCTGGACCACCGCGGGGCCGCCGGCGCGGACGCCCGCACGGGCGACGGCGCGGGCATCCTCGTCCAGATCCCGCACGAGTTTCTCCGCTCGGTCGTGGACTTCGAGCTGCCCGAGCCCGGCTCCTACGCCGTGGGCATGTGCTTCCTGCCGCGGGACGAGACGGCGCGCCACCGCATCGAGGAGATGATCGAGCGCAACGTCCGCACCGAGGGCCAGCGGGTCCTGGGCTGGCGCGACGTCCCGGTCCGCGAGGCGGAGATCGGCGACACCGCCAACCAGGCGCGCCCGTACTTCCGGCAGATCTTCATCGAGGCCGGCCCCGGCTTCGACCACGACCAGGACGCCTTCGAGCGCAAGCTCTACGTCATCCGCCGCATCTGCGAGCTGGCGACGCCCGAGTTCTACGCGTCGACGTTCTCGTCGCGGACCCTGGTCTACAAGGGGATGCTGCTGTCGGCGCAGGTGCCGGCGTTCTTCCCCGACCTGCAGGACGAGCGCTTCAAGTCCGCGATCGCCCTGGTGCACTCGCGCTTCTCGACGAACACGTTCCCGAGCTGGGACCGCGCGCACCCCAACCGCGTCATCGCCCACAACGGCGAGATCAACACCCTGCGCGGCAACATCAACTGGATGCGGGCCCGCGAGTCGCAGCTCGCCTCGCACCTCTTCGGCGGGGACATCGGCAAGATCAAGCCGGTCGTCCGCCCCGGCGGCTCGGACTCCGCGACGTTCGACAACGTCCTCGAGCTCCTGATGCTGTCGGGCCGCTCGCTCCCGCACGCGGTGATGATGATGGTCCCGGAGGCCTACGAGGGCCGGGACGACATGACCCCCGAGCTGCGCGGCTTCTACGCGTACCACTCGCTGCTCATGGAGCCGTGGGACGGCCCCGCCGCCGTCCTCTTCACGGACGGCCGCACCGTCGGCGCGACGCTCGACCGCAACGGGCTGCGCCCGGGCCGCTGGGCGCAGACGAAGGACGGCTGGATCGTCCTGGGCTCCGAGGCCGGGATGCTCGACATCCACCCGAGCAACATCGAGCGCCTCGGCCGCCTCGCGCCGGGCCAGCTCTTCCTCGTCGACCTCGAGGCCGGCCGCGTCGTCTCGGACGCCGAGGTCAAGAAGCAGGTCGCGACGCAGCGCCCGTACGAGGCGTGGCACACGGACCAGGTCGTCCACTTCTCCGACCTCGAGAAGCGCACCGCCGTCCACGAGTCCGGCGAGCACCTGCGCCAGCTGCAGCAGGCGTTCGGCTACACGCAGGAGGACGAGCGCGTCCTCCTGACGCCGATGGCCTCCGGCGGCGCCGAGCCGATCGGCTCCATGGGCAACGACGCCGCGCTCGCGGTCCTGTCGGACAAGCGCCCGCCGCTCTTCAGCTACTTCAAGCAGCTGTTCGCCCAGGTGACGAACCCGCCGATCGACCCGATCCGCGAGGACATCGTCATGTCGCTGTCCTCCTCGATCGGCGGGCAGCGCAACCTGCTCGAGGAGACGCCGGAGCACGCGCACCACCTGGTGCTGAAGCACCCCGTCCTCCGCAACGACGAGATGGAGACCCTGCGGCAGGTCGACCAGGGCATCTTCAAGTCGCACACGCTCGACATCACGTGGCCCGTCGTCGACGGTCCCGACGGCATCCTCAAGCGCCTGGCCAACGCCTGCGACGAGGCCTACGACGCGATCCGCGCCGGCCGCAACGTGCTCATCCTCTCGGACCGCGCGGCCAGCGCGTCCCGCGTCGCGATCCCGTCGCTCCTGGCGGTCGCCGCGATCCACCACCACCTCGTCCGCGAGGGCGTGCGGCTCGAGGCCGGCCTCGTCATCGAGTCCGCGGAGCCGCGCGAGGTCCACCACTTCGCCACGCTCCTGGGCTACGGCGCGGCGGCGATCAACCCGTACCTGATGTTCGACACGGTCGACAGCCTCGTCGCCCAGGGCCGCATCCCGGACGTCGACGACGCCGCGACGGCCCAGAAGAACGTCGTCAAGGCGATCGGCAAGGGCCTCCTGAAGGCGATCTCCAAGATGGGGATCTCGACGATCGCGTCGTACTCCGGTGCGCAGATCTTCGAGGCGGTCGGCCTGCACGCCGACCTCGTCGACCGCTACTTCACCGGCACGGCGTCGCGCATCGGCGGCGTCGGGGTCGAGGTGCTCGCGCAGGAGACGCTCGAGCGCCACGCCCGCGCATGGATCCTCGACGCGGAGAACGACCCGACCGAGGTCGGCGCGCGCGTCGAGACCCTGCTGCCCGTCGGCGGCATGTACTCGTGGCGCCGCGACGGCGAGCACCACATGTGGAACCCCACCACGATCTCGCTGCTCCAGCACGCGGTCCGCACGGGTGACCGCGACGCGCCGGACGACGACGCCCGCGCGAAGTTCCGCGAGTTCTCCGACGCCAGCAACGGCAACGCGACCCGCAAGGCGACGCTGCGCGGCCTGATGGCATTCGACACGGACGGCGTCGAGCCCGTGCCGCTCGAGGAGGTCGAGCCCGCCTCGGCCATCGTCAAGCGGTTCGTGACGGGCGCCATGTCGCTCGGCTCGATCTCCACCGAGGCGCACGAGA
>CAFBMK010000083.1_pt1 | contig 12809 bp, 13 predicted proteins | sample 7268691 | NCBI WGS metagenome assembly CAFBMK01 (sample SAMEA6814062, study PRJEB35770) | freshwater metagenome | biome: Freshwater; feature: Freshwater reservoir; material: water | place: Czech Republic | collected 2017-05-23 | depth 30m m
GTCGACCTGGCCCTCGTGGTCTTCGGCGTGGCGGCGCTGGTGGGCATCGCGATCACCGGGGTGCTCATCGACCGGACCCTGCGCCCGCTGGTGCTCGCGAGCATCGCGGGCTTCGTCGTCGCCGGCGTGGTCCTCGGGGTGGGCCGGGAGTCGACGGCCGTGGTGATCGGCGCCATCGTCCTCTGGGGCGTGGCCTTCGGCGGGGCCGCGGCGCAGCTGCAGACCGCGATCGGCCGCGCCGCCGGCGACGACGCCGACGTCGCGAACTCCATGCTCGGCGTCGCGTTCAACCTCGCCATCTTCGCCGCCGGCGTCCTGGGCGCGGTCGTCGTCGGCGGCGCCGGCGGATCGGCGCTGCCCGTGGCGATGGTCGCCCTCGCCGTGGTGGCGCTGTCCGTCGCCGTGCTCGGGCGACGCGCCGCGTTCCCCGTGCGACCGTCCGTGGTGCAGGCGCCCCGCCCCGTTCCGCTCCCAGGAGACGCAGCATGATCATCACCCGCACCACCGTCGACACCCAGAAGGGCCCGGCCGACTGGTTCACCGGCGACGTCTACATCGACGCCGTCGCCGCTCCGGAGGCCACCTCGACGGCCGCCGCCGCGCTCGTCCACTTCACCCCGGGCGCCCGCACCGCCTGGCACACGCACCCGCACGGGCAGACGATCTTCGTCACCGAGGGCGTCGGGCTCTGCCAGCGAGAGGGCGGGCCGATCGAGACGCTCCGCGCCGGCGACCGCGTGTTCTTCGAGCCGGGCGAGCACCACTGGCACGGCGCCGCGCCGACCCGGTTCATGGCCCACGTCGCGCTGCAGCAGCTCGACGAGAACGGCAGCCCGGTGACCTGGGGGCGGCACGTCACCGACGACGAGTACGCCGCGCCGCGCGCCGCGGGCTGAGCCGGCCGGGTCGGTGCGCGGACGCCCGTCCGGGCTGCGGGCGACGCCCCGCGAGCCGGTCGGGCACCGGGCCCGCACGCCTCCGGGTAATTTACCGTACTCTGATCTGCGTGATGCCGCGCACACCCGGTCGCCCGTCGAACCCACCCGCTCCCGGCGGGGCACCTACGCCGGCGGACGCCGCGGCACCGGGGCGTCCGGCGCCGTCGTCGTCCCCCACGGACGGCGCCTCCCGCGGCGCGCTGTCGCGGCGCTCGCTCGTCCAGGGGGCCGCAGCGACCGCCGCAGCCGCGGCCGCGGCCCGTCTCGTCGACACCGGGGACGCGATCGCCGCCGCGACGGGCCGCCCGCCGGTCGCGCTGCCGTCGCCGCAGCAGGTGCGTGCGGACGTCCAGCGGATGGTCGACTTCGGGCCCCGGCTGACGGGCAGCGCGCCACATGCGAACTTCGTCGAGTGGCTCGAGACGGAGTTCGTGAAGGCCGGCGCGCAGCTCCTCCCGTGCGACGACTACGCGTACCTGCGATGGACGGCCGAGGACCACGGGCTCGAGATCCTCGACGGACCGGCGAAGGGGGACGTCCGGGTCTCCACGTACTACGTCCGGGCGCAGGGCACGCCGCCCGGTGGGCTCACCGGGCCGCTGGTCTACGGCGGCGTCCTGCCGCTCCCGTCGCTGGACTCGCTCACCGACGCCGGGGCGCTGTCCGCCGCCCTCGCGGCGTTCCCGGGCCAGCTGCTCAGCGCCGTGACGGGGCTGCTCGGCACGCTCGGCGGCGGGGTGCGCGACAGCATCCTCGTGGTCGACCTGCCGCTGCCGCTGCCGGTCCCGGCCGGCATCTTCGCCGCGCTGCTCTCGCACCTGCAGTGGGAGGGCCACGGCCCGCAGGACATCCTCCTGGAGGACTACAAGCGCAGCTGGATCCTGCCGGGCCTCGGGATCCCGCTCTCGCCGTTCGAGGCCGCCGGCGTCCGCGGCGTCGTCTTCGTCATGGACCGCTCGTACGAGGCCCTGAAGGGCCAGTACCTCCCGTTCTTCAACGACCGCGAGCCGGTGCCGGCCCTGTTCGTCGACCGCGAGACCGGCAGGGCGCTGCGCGCGGCGGCGGCCGGCCGGCCGACGGCGCGGCTGACGCTGTCGGTCAGCGAGACGAAGGTCACCACGCCGTCGGTCACCGCGCTCATCCCGGGGGAGAGCGACGAGGTCGTGATCCTGAACACCCACACCGACGGCCAGGGGTTCGTGGAGGAGAACGGCGGCGTCGCGTTCGTCGAGATGGCGCGGCACTTCGCGTCGCTGCCCGCCGGGAAGCGGCTCAGGCGGACCCTCGTGTTCGCCGCCTGGCCGGGGCACACCGGCGGCCACGAGCTGCCCGAGCTCGAGGGCTGGATGGCGGCGCACCCGGACCTGGTGCGCCGGGCCGCCGCCGCGTTGACGATCGAGCACCTCGGGTGCACGCAGTGGCGCGACACCGCCGACCGCGGCTACCACGCGACCGGCCAGAACGAGCTCTTCGCGGCCTGGGTGACGCAGGGCCGGTTCCACGACATCACGCGCGACGCGCTCGTGCGGGCGAACATCGACCGGACGGCGCTGCTGCGGCCGCCGGTCCAGTTCGGCGTCGGCGCCGCGTTCCAGAAGGCCGGCGTGCCGCAGATCGGCGCGATCGCCGGGCCGGAGTACCTGCTGACGATCTCGCCGAACGGGGAGATGGACAAGTTCGACGAGACGCTGGCGGCGCGGCAGATCGCCTGGTTCGCGGACGTCGTCAAGCGGATCGACGACGTCCCCGCCGCCGAGCTGCGCGCCGGCGACCCGACGCTCGGCGACACCGTCTTCACGGAGGACGGCAGCAGGCCGGTGCAGTGTGCGGCCGGCGGGGCGTTCGACGCGGACGCCGGCGACGGGACGCGCCTCCGGGTGCGCTTCTACGGACGCCGGAGGCGGCTCGGCGGCGCGGTCCTCGTTCGCATCGAGGCGACGGGGCCGGCGGTCGCGGGCGTGACGGTGGAGCTGCGGCGCGCCGGCCGGCTCGTCGCCCGGTCGGGCCGGATGCGGGTCACCGGACGTCGGCGCGACGTCCGTCTGCGGCGCACCCGTCGGCGCCCCTTCGCCCGGGGCACCTACAGCCTCGTCACCCGCCGGGCCGGCACGGTCGTGGACCGCCGCTCCGTCCGGCTCGGGACGGCCGCACGCGGGCGCTAGGTGCCGCCGGCCGCACCCGGGGCGGCGTCGCCCGGCCTCGCCGGCGGCGCGCTCGTCCGTAGGATCGGGCCGGTGTCCACGGCCCACGACGCCCCGGGGACGACGCCGATCGCGTCGGTGAGGGACGGCCTCTTCTTCACCCTGCCCGAGCCGCTCCCGGTCGGCCGTCACAAGCTCTCCGCCGACCACGTCGGGGCGGCGCAGCGGGAGCGCCTGCTCGCCGCGTGCTGCGAGCTCATGGCCGCCCACGGCTACCGCGGGTTCGGGATCGGTGACGTCGCCCGCCGCGCCCGGGTGTCGCTCGGCGCGTTCTACCGCTGCTTCGACGGCAAGGACGCGTGCGTCTTCGCCGGCTACGACCGCTTCATCGAGGTCCTGATCGCGCGCCTCACGGGGTTGGACGTCGAGGGGATGAGCCGGCCCCGGATCGCGGCGGAGCTCGTCGACACGTACCTCGACGTCATGCAGCAGGACGTCGTGGTCGCGCGGGCCTTCCAGGTCGAGATCGACGCCCTCGGCGCGCCGGCTCGCGAGCGGCGTCGCACGTCGCTGACGCTGCTCGCGCGATACCTCCAGGAGCTCGCGGGCGGGGAGGACGACGACCTGCCGTGGTCGGCGTACCTCGGCGGGGTCTACGCGGTCCGGCAGCTGGCCGTCGACGCGCTCGACGAGGAGCCGCGCCCGGACCTCTCCCGGCTCGGCGCGGACCTGCGGCCCTGGCTCGAGGACCTCTTCCGCGTGCGGTGACCGCGCGGCTGCGGCGCGAGGGCCGGCGTCCACGCGTCGGGCGCGGGGCGGTGCCGACGACGGCCGTCGCCGGGACGTCCGGCCGACGCGTGGAGCACGGACCGGAGTCCCCCGACCCGGTCCGTGCTCGCCACGTCGACGTCCGCACCCTGCCCGCGGACGGACAGGGTGCCGGGACGGCGCGTGACCGGCGCCCCTCGGAGAGCGCCGGTCCCGGGATGTCGTCCTCGGGCGAGAAGAAGCCCGCCCGAGGGCGAATGACGTCTCCCGGACAGCATGGCGCGCCCGCCTGTCGGGCTCGTATCGGGAGCCGACCGGTCCGGTGACGGGCACGGCCGTGGGATCTGCCGGTCCGAGGCAGGCCGACGACGGCCGCCCGGTCGACCCGCTCGTGGGTCCGGCCTCCCGCCCCCACCGGCCGACCGGTGCGGGTCCTCCCCGCCGGTCGCGCCCCTGTGGCCCCTACGGGACGGGCAGCTCTCCGCCGAGCTTGCGGTCCAGGCTGACCACGTGGCGGTTCGTGTCGCGGGCGATGTCGCGGGTGTCGCGGTTGAGGGCCTGCGTCTCCGTGAGGAGGGCGACGATCTTCTCGAGGTACGGCACGACCCGGGTCCGGACGGCCTGCGCCGCCGCGGTGAGCTTCGGGACGGTGTCCATCGCGCGGACCTGCCCGAAGATCGAGGTGCCCCGCACGAGGAACCGGCGCAGGCGGTCCTGGGTGGTGAGCTCGTCGGTGACCCCGGTCACCGCGGTGGACAGGCCGGGGAGGCCCGCGCCCTGCAGGGTCGCCGCGAGCCGGTCGACGTCCCGGACGGTCGACCCGACGTCCGCGCCCAGGAGCGTGCGGGCCAGGTCGGCGGAGCGGGTGATCTGCGCCCCGGCGTCCACGCCGACGAGGTTGTCGGAGAGGGCGCCCGCCTTCTGCAGCTGCGTCCCGGCGTCGCGCCTGCGCAGGTCGCGGGCCAGCGGCGTGGCCTGCTGCGCCAGGAGGGTCGAGAGGCCCGTGAGCCGCTTGGCGGCGGTGCGGTCCCGCTCGGCGTCCCGCAGGACCGGGACCGTCGCGCCCTCGATCGCGTCCGTGCTGCGGTCGACGCGCGATAGTCGCTCGGCGACCTGCTGGTCGATGGACCGGCGCGTGTCCTCGAGCTGCGCGATCACGATCGCGGCGACGACGAGCGCGACGAGCGCGACGACGGCCCCGACGACCCACACGTGGCGGGGGACGACGAGGCGCACGACGGCGACGTCCGGGCGGTCCGACCCGCCGAGGGATCGGGCGGACGGCGTGGGTACGGCTGGTCTCTCGGGCACGGGTGGGCCTTCCGGTCTCGGGGAGCGCGCGGGCGCCGTCGTGGGACGCGAGGTCCCGGCGGTCGGCGGCGCCCGGGGCGACGGCGTCCGTCGCCCGCGGCCGCCCGATACCCGCATCCGCCCGAGGTATGGGGCCCGCCCGCCCCTCACCCCGCGGCGTCGGCGAACCGCCCGAGCGCCCGGAGGGTCCGCGACGGCTCCGTCCCGTGCGGGGTGACGAGCACGCCGTCGGGGATGGACTGCACCGCCACGATCCGTCCGTCGCGCTCGGCGACGGCGAGCGGCCGGGCCGGCACGACCTCCCCGGCGCGGCGGACGAGCGGGGCGATCTGCAGGTCGTCCCCGGGACGGGCTCGGCGGACGACGACGCCGGGGCCGGGGTCGGGGCGGTGCGGGCGGCGACGGGCGAGGAGGTTCATGGACCGACGGTCGCGGACGGCCGGACGGGCGGCCACGACCGTCGATCATGGGCATGCGCGTCGTGCATGGCGCGGGCCGGCGGGGCGTCGTAGGGTCCCGGCATGGACGTCCAGGGACTGCGCCTGCTGCGCGAGATCGCCCGGCTCGGGTCGATCTCCGCGGCGGCGGACGCCCTGGGCTACACGCAGTCCGCGGCGTCCCGGCAGCTCGGGGCGCTCGAGCGGGCCACGGGCCACCCGCTGGCGGACCGCACCGCGACCGGGGCGCGCCTGACCCCGGCCGGCGAGATCGTCGTCCGCCGTGCCGACGTCGCGCTGGCGGAGCTCGACGACATCGGGCACGAGCTCGCGCGCCTGCACGCCGCGCGCCCCGCGGGGGTGCGGCTGCGGGCCTTCACGACCGCGGTCTCCTCGTTCGTCCCCGCCGCGGCGCTCGAGGTGGCCGGGATCGTCGACGTCGACCTGGCGATCTCGTCGGGCCACGTCCCGGACGAGGCGACGATCACCGGCGGGCACGCGGACGTCTGCGTCTCCACGCGCGACGCGTCGGCGCCCGCGATCCCCGGGGTGCGGGTCGTCGAGCTGCGCCGCGACCCGCTGTGGGCGTGCCTGCCGGCCGGCCACCCGCGCGCGGCGGACGAGCGGGTCGCGATCGCCGACCTCCGCGGCGACCGCTGGGTCCTGACCGCGATGACCCTCTGCGTCGACCGGTCGATCGTGGCCGAGGCGTGCGCGCGCAACGGCTTCGCGCCGGTGGCCGGCGCCCGGAGCGACGACTACGCGGCGGTCCAGGGGCTCGTGGCGGCGGGGGCCGGCGTCGCGGTCCTGCCGCAGATGGCGCTCGGGACGCTGCACCCCGGCGTCGTCGTCCGGCCCGTGAGCGTCCCGCTGGTCCGCCGGGTCGTCGCCCTGACGTCGACCGCGACGACGCCGGGCGTCGACGCGCTCGTCGCGGCGCTGCGGACCGCCGCGCGGGCGGTGCCCGAGCCGGGGACGGCCGGGCTCGTCGCGACGTCGCGGTGACCGGAGGACCGGCCGCGAGCGCCCGGCGGCCGCCGGGTCGGGGCGCCGGCGGGCGGGACGGACGGGCCGGTCCGGCGGGCCGCTCGATCGGCCCGGTGTGGCGCTACGCCGTGTAGAGGAGCCGGTTCAGGCCGAGGACGAGATCGCCGTCGACGGTCGCGGTCGGGTCCTCCGAGAGGCCGACGAGGACCGCCATCGCGAGGTCGCGACGGCGCGGAGAGGACGCGCGGTCGGCCGCGGCGAGGGCGCCCGGCAGCTCCTCGGCGGTGCGGTCGGTGCAGTAGGCGGGGGTGCCGGGCTGCTGGCGCCACGAGTCGGCGAGGGGGCCGGCGTCGAACCCGTCGAAGCCGGTCTCGTCCACGAGCGACGCGCCGAGCGCCCGGTGGGCCTCGGCGTCCGCGGCGACCGGGATCGCGATGCGGCCGGGGGTGCCGGCCGGGGCGTCCTTCGCGTCGAACGACTGCGAGAGGATCGCGTTCCAGGCCTTCACGACGGGGCGTCCGAGCTGCTCGGCGACCCACGAGCTCTCGACCTGGCCGTCCTCCAGGGCGTCGACGCGCCCGTCGCGCGCCGGGTAGTAGTTCGACGTGTCGAGCACGACGGCGTCGTCGGGCAGCGCGTCGACGAGCGGCCGGATCTCCGGGATGCGGGCCAGCGGGATCGAGACGACGAGCGCCTCGAGGCCGTCGGGGAGGTCGCGGCCGTGGACGGCCCGGGCGCCGGTGGCGAGCACCTCGTCGGGGATCGTCTCCGGTCCGCGGGAGTTCGCGACGCGGACGTCGTGGCCGGCGGCGGCGAGCCGCCGCGCGAGGGTGGCGCCGATGTTGCCGACGCCGAGGATGCCGATCTTCATGGGGTGCTCCGTGCTCGTGGGGTGGGGCGGCCGGCGCGGCTCAGCGCGCGACGGCCGTCGCGGGGGAGAGGCGGGGGTCGAGGCCGTACTGCGGGGGTGCCCCGAGGTGGTCTCGGAGCGTCGTGCCGGCGTAGTCCTGGTGGTAGATGCCGCGCTGCTGGAGGAGCGGGACGACGCCGTCGACGAAGGCGTCGATGCCGTCGTGGTAGACGTCGATGGCGAGCGAGAAGCCGTCGCAGGCCTCCGCGTCGAACCACTGCTCCATGTGGTCGGCGACGTCCTCCGCTGTGCCGGTGACGACGGGGTGGTAGTCGATGACCCCGTGGGCGAGGACGTCGCGCAGCGTCCAGCCCTCCCGGGCGACCTGCAGCGCCCGGGCGGAGCGGGGGTCGCCGGGGGCGGGGCGGGCGACCGAGAGCTGCTCGCGGGTCAGCGGCAGGTCGAGCTGCTCGGGCTGGAGGCGCAGGCCGATCATGGCGCCGAGGTACGCGACCCGCTGGTGCAGGTCGACGGACTCGTCGAGCATCCGCCGGCGGTCCAGGGCGGCGCGGCGGTCCGTCGCGATGCTCGGCATGAAGCCGGCGAAGAGCTTGACCTCGTCGGGGTCGCGGCCGACGCGCTCGGCGGCCCGCCGCAGCTCCGTGCGGTGCGCGCGGCCCTCCTCGATCGAGAAGGGGTTGGCGTAGACGCCGGTGGCGTACCGGGCGGCGAGCTCGAGGCCCTGGGCGCCGCCGCCGGCCTGGAAGACGACGGGCTGGCCCTGCTCGGACGGCGGGATCGCGAGCGGGCCGCGGGTGGCGACGTACTGGCCGCGGACGTTGACGGGCGCGACCTTGCTCGCGTCGGCGAAACGCCTGCCGGGCACGTCGCGGACCCACGCGTCCTGCTCCCAGCTGCCCCAGAGCGCCTGCACGGCTCGCACGACCTCGTCGGCGCGGGCGTACTTCTCGCTGCGGGGCGGGATGGTGCGCCCGAAGTTCGCCGCGGCGGCGGGCATCGACGTGGTCACGGCGTTCCACCCCGCGCGTCCGTGGCTGGCGACGTCGAGCGCCTTGAACTGCCGCGCGATCGTGAACGGCTCGTTGAACGTCGTGGAGCTCGTGGCGACGACGCCGATCCGCTCCGTGCCGCGCGCCATCGAGGTGAGCGTGACGAGCGGGTCGGTGGCGAAGTGCGGCGCCTGCTGCTCCAGGTCCACGTCGAGCACGGCGGTGTCGGCGAGGAAGATCAGCTGGATCTTGCCGCGCTCCGCCGCCTGCGCGTAGCGGACGAGGGTGTCCATGTCGGTGTAGGCGGAGGGGTCGACGCCGGGCATCCGCCACGCGCCGGGCTGCGCGCCGTAGCCGTTGGCGATCTGGATGGCGAGGAGGATCTGGGGACTGGGCATGACGGGCTCCGGTGCGACGGGCCGGGAGCCGCCCGCGGTGACGTGGGTGGCGCCCGGCGCTTAGCGGAGGTACTCTCCACTTCGATGGACGACCATACGGAGACACCCTCCGCTTTGTCAAGCCGGGGGGCCACGCGTGCCTGAGCGGACCGGGCCGCCGGGCCGCCGGCCGCGCGCCGACGCGCAGCGCAACCGGTCGCACATCCTCGACGTGGCCGAGGGGTACTTCGCCGAGCACGGGATCGCGGGGTCGCTCGACGCGATCGCGCGGCGGGCCGGCGTCGGCCCCGGCACGCTCTACCGCCACTTCCCCAACCGGGACGCCCTGCTGGCGGCGCTCCTCGAGGCCCGCAACGCGGAGCTCGTGTCGCGACGCGACCGGATCCACGACGAGGCCGCGGACGCCACGGAGGCGCTCGAGCGGTGGCTCGAGGCGCTGGGCGACTGGGTCGCCGCGTTCGACGGCCTGCCGGAGCCGCTGCGCGCCGCGCTGCGGGAGGAGAGCTCGCCGCTCGCCCTGACCTGCGAGGGCTTCATCACGACGACGGACGACTTCGTCCGGGCGGCCCGGGACGAGGGCGGCGCCCGCCCCGGCGTCCGCGGCCGGGACGTCTTCCTGGGCGTCCTGGCGATGGCCTGGGTCCGCGGCGCGGCGATGGCCGACGACCAGGCGCCCCCGGCGCTGGACGCGCTCCTGCGGACGGGCTGGGCGGCGCCGGCCGACGAGGCCTGACGCCGGGTCGGCACACGGGCGAAGGGGCCGCGTCGCCCCTCGTGGCCGCGGAGATCTCCCTGCTCGACGGGCCCGTCGACGGCCACCGACCCGGCGGCCGCGTCCCCGCCGCGCTCCGCGTCCTCGCCGCGCTCCGCGTCCTCGCCGCGCTCCGCGGTCCCGCGGACCGATGACCCTCCCGGCACTGCCTGCAGGACGATCACCGGTCCGCAGAGGGTCGAGACGTGATCGGGCCCCCATGGAAGGGCTCGACCCGGTCCCACGACGTCACTACCCGAAGCCGTGAGGGCCACCGGGGCGCGACGGGGGCGGGGTCCGCGGCCGTCCGCCCTCAGGCCGCCTCGCGCCCGTCCACGCCGCGCAGCCCGACGGCCCCCACGAGGCCCACGCAGTCCGTGCAGCCGATGCAGCCGACGCAGTCGCGGCAGCCCGAGCAGCCGAAGCACGCGACGCAGCGGACGCAGCGGTCGCAGAACGCCAGGGCCACGGACGCGGCGATGCGGGTGCTCCCGGCGATCCCGGCGCTCGACCGCACGCCGAGGGACCCGGCCACGCCCGCCGACCCGACCACGCCGACGGACCCGGCGACGGCGACGGCGGCGCCCACGCCGACCGAGCCCGCGGCCGCCGCGGCGGCCGCCACCCCGATCGACCCGGAGACCGCGTCGGCGGCGGCGACCGCGGCGGAGCGGTCGAGCTCGGGGCCGGCCGCGAGCGTCCAGCGCGCCGGGGCGGGACGGGGAGCCGCGAACCGGGAGAGCAGGGAGGGGAGGGTCACGCGGCCACGCCGGCCCCGGAGCCCGCGGGCCCGGCGGCGCCCGCGATGAGCGGACGCACGATGCTCGGCATGCGCCGCCACTGCGCGGCCCGGAGCGCCGAGGTGTCGAAGCCGGCCCGTTCGAGGGTCGTGGGCGTGTCCCGGTTGCAGTTGCAGCCGTAGCCGACGGCCCGCCACGGCCGGTGGAGCCGGTCCTGCAGGGCGGCGAGGCGCGGTCGCGAGGAGCGGACGTGCTCGATGAGCAGCAGCGTGCCGCCGGGGCGCAGCACCCGCCGGACCTCCCGCAGCGCCCGGTCCGGATCGTCGACCGTGCACAGCACGAGGGTGCTGACGACGGTGTCGAACGCGTCGTCGTCGAACGGCAGGGCCTCCGCGCCGGCCTGCACCACGCGCGGGCGGGCGGCCAGCCCCTCGAGGCGGCGGGCCATCGAGGGCTCGGGCTCCGTGAGCGTGAGGCTCGCGACCCCCGGCGGATAGGCGTCGACGTTCAGGCCGGTGCCGGCGCCGAGCTCGAGGACGTCCCCCGTCGCGGCGGCGAGCACGCTCCTGCGGAGCTCGCGCATCCCGGCCCGCTCGCCCCACGCGAGGAGCGGGTCGTAGAGGGCGGTGAAGACGGGGCCGTAGAGCGACACGGGAGCATCGTGCCCGGACGGGGCGCCGCCGTGGTGTGTCGTGGGCCCATCCGTCGGGCCGGACCGACGGTCCGGGGACGTGCGGCCGCGCCGGCGGAGCCGCTCGCCGGCGGACCGCACCGGCGCTCGGGGCCGCGCGGTACCCGGGCGCCCGCCCCCCCCGCGTCAGCCGAGCCAGCCGCGGAGCTCGTCGAGCGCCTCGGGCAGGACGTAGTAGTAGGCCCAGAGGCCCTGACGCTCCGCGTCGACGATCCCGGCGTCCCGGAGCTTCTTCAGGTGGTGGCTCAGCGTCGACTGGGACACGTCGAAGAGCGGCACGAGCTCGCACACGCAGACCTTCCCGGCGTGCCGGCGCAGCACGTCGACGACCTGCAGCCGGATCGGGTCCCCGAGCGCCTTGGCGACCTCGGCCAGGCGGGCCGCCTGCGCGCGGTCCACGTCGGGATAGACGACGGGCTCGCAGCAGGGAGCGCCGACCGCGCGCCTCGTCTTCGGCTCGAGCTGCAGGGCGACGTCCATCGAGCCGCGACGGTACACGAAAGATTCACGTCCGTCGATTGCATCGACGTCTGTCGGTGGATACGGTCCCCGCGTGCACACGAGCCCCGTACGCGTCGGCATCAACGGCTTCGGGCGCATGGGGCGCCTGGCGCTGCGCGCCGCCTGGGACCGGCCGGACCTCGAGGTCGTGCACGTCAACGAGATCGCCGGCGACGCCGCCACCGCCGCGCACCTCCTCGAGTTCGACTCCGTCCACGGCCGGTGGCGGCGCGACATCGGCGCGGACGGCGACGCCGTCGTCGTCGACGGGCGGCGGCTGACCTACAGCGCGCACGCCGCCCCGGGCGACGTCCCGTGGGACGAGCTGGGCGTCGACCTCGTGCTCGAGGGCACCGGCGCCTTCAGGTCGCGGGCGACGCTCGACCCATACTTCGACCGCGGGGTGCGGAAGGTCATCGTCGCCGCGCCGGTCAAGGACGGGGGCGCGCTGAACGTCGTGGTCGGCGTCAACGATCGCCTCTACGACCCCGAGGCCCACGACGTCCTCACGGCCGCCTCGTGCACCACGAACTGCCTGGTGCCGGTCGTCAAGGTGCTGCACGAGGGCCTGGGGATCCTGCGCGGGTCGATCACCACGCTGCACGACCTGACCAACACGCAGACGCTGGTCGACGCGCCGCACAGGGACCTCCGTCGGGCCCGCGCGGCCGGCCTCTCGTTGATCCCGACCACCACGGGGTCCGCGACGGCGATCGGCCTGATCTTCCCCGAGCTGCAGGGCCGCCTCGACGGCGTCGCGATCCGCGTCCCGCTGCTGAACGCGTCGCTCACCGACGCGGTCTTCGAGGTCGCCCGCGGGACCACCGTCGACGAGGTCAACGAGCTCCTACGCACGGCCGCAGAGGGGCCGCTCGAGGGCATCCTCGGCTTCGAGACCCGGCCGCTGGTGTCGGTCGACTTCAAGGACGACCCGCGGTCGGGCATCGTCGACGGGCCGTCGACGATGGTCACCGACGGCACCCAGGTGAAGGTCCTCACCTGGTACGACAACGAGTGGGGCTACGTGAACCGCTGGGTCGAGCTCGCCGAGCTGGTCGCCGCGTCGCTGGAGCCCCGGCCTTGAGCGCCACGGGGCCCGGGGGCGCAACGGGCGCGGAGCCGGGCGCCGGCGTGGGCCCCGGCCACCGCGACGAGGGCGACGGCCCCGGCGAGCCGCGCGACCGCGGGGGCGACCTGCGCAACTACGTCGTCGTCACCGGCGCCTACTGGGCGGACACGATCGCCGACGGCGCGATCCGCGTCCTCGTCCTCTTCTACTTCTACGA
>CAFBMK010000084.1_pt1 | contig 12673 bp, 12 predicted proteins | sample 7268691 | NCBI WGS metagenome assembly CAFBMK01 (sample SAMEA6814062, study PRJEB35770) | freshwater metagenome | biome: Freshwater; feature: Freshwater reservoir; material: water | place: Czech Republic | collected 2017-05-23 | depth 30m m
CGCCTCCCGCTGGTCCGTGCGTCCCGCGTCCGCGGCCTGCACGGCGAGGCGGTCGAGCATGTCCCGCGTCGTCTCGAGCCGGCCGCCGAGCCGCTCGATCGCGCCGCGCAGGGCGTCGGCCTCCCGCGGATCGACGCCCGGGGACGCCCCGCGGCGCGACGCGACGGGGGTGGCGGCCACGGACGGCTGCGTCGTGCTCATCGTCCCTGGATCGCACGCGGGCCGTGGGCGGATGCGTCGCTGGACGCACGTCGGACCGCCCGTTCCGGGGCGTACGCCGTACCCCCTGCTTGCGCGGCGGCGACGGGCGGGATAGAACCTCCGAGGCAGCCCGTCTCGTCACCGGACGCGTCCCGTCGCATCCCCCGGGGTCGCGGGCGCGTCCCGGACCGGGGTCGGCCGTCGATCAGGGCTCCGGGCCGATGCCCGGCGCCGTTCCGGCAGGGCCGGGGGGCGCCGACGAAGCGAAGGACGAGGTGGGCGGTGCGAGGTCACGGGAGAGCCGACGGAGGGCACGCGGGCCGGGCGCTGCCGCGTCCCCGGACGTCGCCCGCCGACGCCCCGGCCGGAGGTCGTCGCCCGTGAGCTGCCGGCCGGCCACGCCGGGGGAGCTGCGGATGGAGGCGCACGCGGTGCTGGACCGCCTGCGCCGCCTCGACCGCTCCGCCCACGATGGCGGACGCCTCACGGTACGCGCGATCGACGAGATCGGCGACGCCCTCGCGGTGCTGCAGCGGCGCATCGAGGAGACGGCCGCCCACTACAGCCACGCCTGGGCGCTCCAGGACGTCCTGGCGGCCCGTCGTCACCTCGACGACGCCCGGCTGATCGTGGTCGGGCTCCTCGGACGGCTGCGCGCGGACGGCTGAGCGGGCGGGGGTCGCCGCGTCGCCGGGTCGTGTGCGTCATCGCAACGGATTCGTCGCGCTACGACGCGGCGAGGCGGGTAGTGGCCCGGTGCCGCGACCGCTCCCTGCGGCCGCGCACGCCCGGTACCCCACGCGAAGGACCCCATGAGCCGCTCCGAGCAGAAGGTCGTCCAGTACCTCAACGAGGCCCACGCGAGCGAGGTCGCCCTCGTCCGGGTGCTCCAGTCCCAGATCGCGATGACGCCCGACGGGCGCTTCCGCGAGGGGCTCGAGAAGCACCTCGAGGAGACCCGCAGCCACGCGTCCCGGCTGCAGGACCGGGTCGGCGAGCTCAAGGAGGGCTCGAACCCGCTGCTCGCCGTCGTCGGCATCGCCGAGGCGATCGTCGGTCAGGCCATGGCGCTGGCGAAGACGCCGGCGGACCTCGTCCGCGGCTCCGGCGGCGAGGAGAAGATCCTCAAGAACGCGAAGGACGCCGCGGCGACCGAGGCGCTCGAGATCGCCACGTACACCGCGCTCGAGGAGCTGGCGCGCACCGTCGGGGACGACCAGACCGCGAAGCTCGCGGCGTCGATCCGCGCCGACGAGGAGCGGATGCTCGAGCGCATCCTGAAGGAGATCCCGGCCCTGACGAAGGCCGTCGTCAGCGCCGACGTCGACGGCGACCCGTCCTACGACGTGACGGAGACCGGGGCGGCGCAGGCCGTGAAGGCCGCCGCCGACGGCGCGGCCGACGCCGCGAAGGAGACCGGCCGGCAGGCCAAGCGGTCGGCGACGGACGCCCGCAGGAAGGCGACCGCGTCGGGCCGCAAGGCGGGCGACGACGCCAAGAAGGCGGTGCGCCAGACGCGCAAGGTGCCCGGCGTCGCGAAGGCGGAGGGCGCCGCGAAGGGCGCCGTCGCCTCGGCGGACGACCTGCCGATCGCGCGCTACGACGCACTGACCGCCGACGAGATCGTCTCGCGCCTGCCGAAGCTCTCGCAGATCGACCTGGCGAAGGTCGCGGCCTACGAGCGCCGCAACGCGGACCGCTCCACGGTGACGGAGCGCGTCGACGGGCTCCTCGGCTCGGAGCCGTGGCCCGGGTACGACGAGCAGAACGCCGCCCAGGTGCAGCGGGCGCTCGGGTCCGCGGGTGCCGCCCGCGTCGACGCGGTCATCGCGTACGAGCGGGCGCACAAGGCGCGGGCCGGCGTGCTGAAGAAGGCCGAGGCCGCGAAGGCCGCCGCCTGATCCGCCCCTCGGCGTCGGCGGCCCGGCCGCCGGCGCCCCGGTCCCGCGGACCCCGCTCAGTGGTTGCGGGGGATCCGCGAGCCGCGACCGCGGACGCGCGAGTCCGTGATGGTCGCCCGCGACCACGAGCTGCGGCGGGACGGCCGACCGGGCGCGTGGATCGTGTCCGGGTCGTCCACGTCGACGGCCCGGGGCAGCGCTCGCGCGCGGAGCTGCTCGGGGCGTCGCCCGGGGCCGGCGTCTGCAGGGTCGCGGCGGTCGTCCATGGCGCCACCGTAGACCTCGTGCGCGCCGACGTGTGAAGCGTTCGTGACGCCCACCGCGACCCCCTCTGGGGGTCAGGCGTAGTCGTACAGCCCGTGGCCCGTCTTGCGGCCCAGGCGTCCGGCGGAGACGAGGCGCTGGAGCAGCGCCGGCGGCGCGAAGAGCTGCTCGCGCTGCTCGTCGTAGAGCGTCTCGGCGACGCCGAGCACCGTGTCGAGGCCGATGAGGTCCGACAGGCGCAGCGGCCCCATGGGGTGGGCGCAGCCCTTCACCATGCCGTCGTCGATGTCCTTGGCCGACGCGAGGCCCTGCTCGAGCATCCGGATCGCCGAGAGCAGGTAGGGGATCAGGAGGGCGTTGACGGTGAAGCCGGCGCGGTCCGGGGCGTTGATCGGGTCCTTGCCGAGCCGGTCGACGACGAACGTCCGGGCCCGCTCCGTCACGGACTCGGCGGTCAGGAGCGACGGGATGATCTCGACGAGCGAGAGCACCGGGACGGGGTTGAAGAAGTGCAGCCCGAGCACGTTGGTCGACCGGGTGCCGACGGCCGCGCCGAGCTCCACGATCGGGATCGACGAGGTGTTCGAGGCGAGGATCGCGTCCGGGTCGCGCACGACCTCGGCCAGGCGGCCCACGACGTCGAGCTTCGCCCCCTTCTCCTCGACCACGGCCTCCACGACGAGCTGCCGGTCGGCGAGGTCGTCCATCGAGCCCGACGCGCGCAGGCGCCCGAGCGTCGCGTCGGCCTCCTCCGCGGTCAGCTTCCCGCGCCCGACGCCGCGCTGCAGCGACGCGCCGATCCGCCCGAGTGCCGCGTCGGCCCGCTCCTGCGAGACCTCGACGATCACGACGTCGCACCCCGCGCGGGCCGAGACCTCGGCGATGCCCGCACCCATCTGCCCGCCGCCGACGACGCCGACGAGGTCGATCGGCTCCGCGGCGCTCACCGGACCGTCCCCGCCCGGTCGGCCGCGGAGGGCCGCGTCGCGCCCTGCGGGGTCCCGTGGACGACGGGCCGGCGACGGCGGCGGGGGCGGGGAGGCGCAGGGGTCATGGTCCGAGGCTAGACCCCTCGGGGCCCCCCGATCCACCCCCGGAACGGGGGTCGTTCGCGGCGCCGCGGGCGTGCTCCGGGACGGCCGTGTGGCCCGGTCCCTCCGGGGACCGCGAGCCGCGTCCGCGGGTGTGTCGGCGACCCGGAGCGGCCGAATCGTGCCGGCGGCCGCCGGGCCCGCGCGCCCCCGCGGAGGACGGTCCTCGGGGGCCGCCCGGCGCCTCGGGGTCGAGCGCGAGACGGTCTACGCGTACGGGCGACCGTCCTCGGGGCGACGGCCGCGGCCGGTCGGGGGCACGGCGGCCCCGCCGGTCGTCAGCCGGCCCCGCCGGCCGTCAGCCGGTGCGGCGCAGGAGGTAGGTGTCGAACATCCAGCCCTTGCGCTCCCGGGCCTCGGCCCGCAGCGCGGCGATCTCCGGGCCGACCTCCGCGAGCGGGCCGCTGCGCAGGAGCTCGTCCTCCGTCCCGAGGTACGCGCCCCAGTAGATGTCGATGCCCTCGGCCGGGATCGTCGCGAACGTCGCCCGCGCGTCGAGCATCACCACGACGTCGTCGACGTCGGCCGGCATGCCGTCGGCGAGGAGCCGGGCCGGGGTGATCTGGACCGCGCGGCCGACGCGGTTGAGCGGGATGCCGTGCCGGGCGGTCAGGACGTGCACGGCGCTGACGCCGGGGATCACCTCGACGGTCAGCGGCGTCGGCGAGGCGTCCGCGACGCCCTGCACGACGGCCAGCGTGGACTCGTAGAGGGACGGGTCGCCCCAGACGAGGAACGCCCCCGTCTCGTCCGCGCCGAGGCCCTCCTCGATCGCCGTCGTCCACGTCGCGGTGCGGGCGGCCCGCCACTCGTCGACCGCGGCGCGGTGGTCCCCGCCGATCTCGCGGGCGCGCGGGGGGTCGGCGAGCTCGACCGTGCGGTACGGCCCCGCGGTCCGGTGGCGCTCCACGACGGTGCGGCGGAGGGCGAGCGGCTCGTCGACGCCGGCCTTCGTGACGACGAAGAGGACGTCGAAGGCGTCGAGCGCCCGGACGGCCTGGACCGTGACGTGGTCGGGGTCGCCGACGCCGATGCCGATGAGGAGGAGCCGGGGCACGAGGGGGCCATCGTAGTGCGCCCGCGGACGTCGCCGACCTGCGGGACCCGCGGCCCGTCGCCAGCCGTCCCCGCGGTGTGGAACGGAAGCCCCCGGGGTACCGAGGTCCCGACACCCCTGGGGACCCGGCCGCCGGTCGGGTCCCCGCGCCGCCCCGGCGGCGCCGACCCCACGACGTCTGGAGCCTCCATGATCGGAGCCATCATCCTCGGCCTGCTGGCCGGGTTCATCGGCAAGGCCATCACCCCGGGCAAGGATCCGGGCGGCTTCCTCGCGACGATCGCGATCGGCCTCGCCGGCGCGCTCGTCGGCTACTTCATCTTCACCCGCGGGCTGGGCATCGGCGACAACGACGCCTTCGACCTCGGCGGGCTGCTCAGCGCCGTCATCGGCGTCGTCATCGTCCTGACGGTCCTCCGGGTCGTCACCGGCCGCTCCGCCGCACGGCGCTGAGCCACCCCGGGTCGTCGCCCGCGCGCTAGCGTCGCGGGCGATGGACCCGATCCCGACGGCCGCCCGGGCCAACGCCTCCCGCAACGGCCGTCGCGAGCGCGGCCGCCGCGCCCGGTGGGCCCCGGCCCGCGAGGCCCTGTGGGACCTCCTGGACCCGCACCTCCCGCCGGGCGGTCGGGTGGCGATCGTCGGCGCCGGCAACGGCGACGACGTCCCCCTGTCCCGGATCGCCGCGCGCGCCTCGTCCGTCGTGCTGCTCGACATCGACGCCCCGACCGCCGAGCGCGCCCGGGGGCGCGTGCGCCGCGGGCTGCGCCGCCGGATCCGCGTCCTGCAGCACGACGTCACCCTGGGCGCCGCGGACCGGGTCGTCGACGCCGCCCGCCGCGGGCCGGCCGGTCCGGGGGCGACCGGGACGGGCGGGCCGCCGGGCGCGGGGGAGGCCCGCGTGCCGGATCCTGACGAGGGGCGCCCCGCGAGCCCTGGGCCGGAGCCCGGGGGGACCCCCGCGCCGCTGCCCGGCGGGCCGTACGACCTCGTCGTCGGCGACCTCCTCTACAGCCAGCTGCTCTACCCCGCGATGCTCGACGCCGGCGTGCCGCACGCCCGCCGCCGGCTGTTCCTGGGCGCCCACGGGCACGAGGTCTGCCGGACCGTCGTGGCGCGGCTGCAGGCCTCGGCGCCCGTGGTGGTCCACCTGCACGACCGCGCGTGCTGGGGCAACGGCTACGACCAGCCGCACGACCTCGACGACCTCCTCGAGCGGGCGTCGGCCGCCCCCGACGAGGCCCTCGACCTCGCGGCGGACCTCAAGGGCCCGCGCGAGGCCGACCCGCGCGACGCCCTGACGGCGCTCGGCGTCCCCGTCGCCGAGACGCGGATGTGGGCCTGGCCGTTCGTCCCGGGCGTCGACTACCTCGTCGTCGCGACCCGGACGGGCGGCTAGTCGCCCCCGGAGCCCCGCCCGAGCGCCCCGCGCTCGACCAGCACGAGCAGCGCGGCGACGGCGTCCGGCGCGAACTGGCCGCCCGTGCCGCGCTTCATCTCCTCGACGGCCTCCGCGATCGGTCGCGGGGAGCCGTAGGGCCGCGCGACGGTCATCGCGTCCCACGCGTCCGCGACGGCGAGCAGCCGGGCGCCCTCCGAGAAGTCGGCGCCGGACACCCCGTCGGGGTAGCCCCGGCCGTCGTGGCGCTCGTGGTGGTGCCGGATCCACTGCACCTGCTCGCGGCTCAGGAGGTCCGCGACGATCTCGGCCCCGAGCGCGGCGTGACTCTTGACCATCTCGTACTCCGCGTCGGTCAGCTTCCCCGGCTTGAGCAGGATCGTGTCGGGCACGCCGATCTTGCCGACGTCGTGGACGAGCGCCGCGGAGTGCAGCAGCACGATCCGGGACGGGTCCCAGCCGGCCACGCCGGCGAGCTCGCCCGCGAGCTGCGCGACCCGCTCGGAGTGGCGCTGCGTCGAGGGGTCCTTCGCGTCGACGGCGCCCGCCAGCGCGCGGATGGCGGCGAGCGTCTTGGCCGACTCGAGGCGGTCGGCGCTGTCGCGTCCCGGCTGCAGCGCGATGAGCTCGGGGGAGTAGCGCACGACCGTGTTGCGCCCCGCCGCCTTCGCCCAGTACAGGGCCAGGTCGGCGTGCCGGTAGAGCTCCTGCGCGTCCGACGCGTCCTCGAGGGAGCAGATGCCGATGGACGTCGTCAGGCGGCCGATGCCCAGGAACGGCGTGTCGGCGATCAGGGCCCGTGCGCGCTCCGCGGCGATCAGGGACGACTTGCCGCTCGTCTCGGGCAGCATCCACGCGAACTCCTCGCCGCCGACGCGGGCGACGACGTCGCTGCCCCGCCGCATCGCGACGAGCCGGGAGGCGAACTCGGCCAGCACCCGGTTGCCGGCCTCGTGACCGTGCGTGTCGTTCACGAGCTTGAAGTGGTCGAGGTCGAAGACGACGAGGCTGAGCGGGCGGCCGTACCGCCGGCACCGCCGGACCTCCTCCTCGAGGCGGTCGGAGAACGCGCGCTGGTTGTAGAGCCCCGTCAGGTGGTCCGTGAAGGCGAGCTGGGCGAGCTGCTCCCGGGCCTGGGCGCCCGTCACCGCCAGGCTGACGAGGTCGGCGAAGCGCGCGAGGCGGTCGAGCTCGCGGTCGTCGACGGGCACGTCGGTGTCCCAGCCGACGCTGATGGCGCCCCAGAACCGCCCGTCGACGGTGATCGGCGCGGCCATCCCGGAGCGCAGCGCCCCGGGCTCGCCCTCCGGTCCCTCGGGCTCGGGACGGCGCATCCCGACGGCCCGGCGGCCCCGCAGGACCCCGCCGACGGCCGAGCGCTCGTCGAGCTCGACGAGGTCGCCGACGCCTTCGACCATCACGGTGTCGCGGGTCCACGCCCCGACGAGGCGGGTCTCCTCGTCCGGCTCGAGCCGCACGACGCGGCTGACGACGGCGGAGAAGACGTTCGCGACGTGCTCGGCGGCGGCGGAGAACACCGCGCCGGGAGGGGCCTCGCCGGCGACGAGCGTGGCGACCGCGCGCAGGGCCTCCTGCTCGCGGGTGTGCAGGCGCTCCTCCGCGACGGCGAGGCGCAGCGACATCTCGGTCATCGCCATCCCGGCGAGGTCGTGCAGGACCTCGATCTCGTCCGGGGTCCACTCGTGCGCCGCGTTGTCGATGAGGCAGAACGAGCCGACGGTCTCGCCGTCGCAGACGAGCGGCACGCCGGCGTAGGCGATGACGTCGAGGTCGCGGATGGCCAGGTTGTCCCGGACCCGGGGGTCCTCCCGGGCGTCGGGGACCAGCATGGGCGACGACCGCGCGACGACGTGCCGGCAGAAGGAGTGGCTGAGCGGGGTCTCGCGGGCGAGGGCGGCGGACTCCGGCAGGCCGACCTGGCTCACGAAGAACTGGCGGTCGTCGTCCACGAGGACCGCGAGGCTCACCGGCGCACCGGTCAGCCGCGTGGCCATGCGCGTCAGGCGGTCGAAGGACTCCTCGGGGGCCGCGTCGAGCAGCCCCAGCCGGCGCACGACCCCGAGACGCGACGCGCTGTGGACGGCGTCGTCGACCTCGCGACCGTCGGCCGGCGCTGGTTCGAGGGGTGTCACGGGCGGGGCGTTCTCTCTTCGCGGGGTCGGGGATCCGGACCCCGGCTCCCGACGGGACACGGTACCGGCCGCGGAGCGGGTCGTGGCACCCTCCGCGGCCGGGCGGGTCAGGTGGCCGAGAAGTACTTCCGGGTGTCCGCGAAGGCGGTCTTGAACACGAACGCGTTCAGCGGCCCGCCGGGCCGCCCGAGCGCGGTCGGCTCGATGCCTGCGCGCCACGTGAAGCGGCACGCGGCGTCCCCGTCGGGCTCGACGACGTAGTCCTCGGCGAGCCGCCGGAACAGCGGCAGGTTGCCCGAAGTCGCGTAGAACGACATGCGCCGGCCCTCGTCCCAGTTGAAGAAGTGCTCCTTGATCGAGATCGCCCCGCCGAAGACCTTGGCCTGCCGGGTCGTGCCGACCGCGAACGGCCGGTCGGAGGTCCAGCGGATCGAGAGGACGCGGCACCAGTGCAGCGGCCGGTCCGACGAGAGCTCGGCCCAGACCTCCTCGGCGGGGCGGGCGATCCGGAAGGTCTCCTCGAACCGGGACGGAGCGGTGGTGAAGAAGGAGTCGTCGACGGGCTGCAGCTTCGGCATGGGGCGAGTCTGCCGTGCCGCGCGGCCGTCGTGGGAAACGCTGACGGGGCGTCAGGCGGCCGGGCGAACTGCTTTCGTGCGCAACCGTCGTCGGGATCGCCGTCGTGCGCCGTCTGTGTCCTCGAGCGCTCCCCACGGGTGAGCGCCGCGCTCGGCCTCGCCGAGCGGATCGGAGTTCGAGGGGTCGCGGCCGGCGATCGGGGGATCCCGGCCGCGCTCCCCGGATCCGTCTCCCGGACAGCCCGGCCGGCCGGTACGGTCGCTGTCCCATCCCCCGCACGACGATCGGCCGGAGGCACCACGTGGTGAAGGACGACATCCCCCAGGACCCGATCGCCGCCATCCTCGCCTATGCCGACTGGATGACCGAGGACGTCGCCCAGCGGCTCTACGCCGCGCGCCAGGACCTCGCCGACGCGGCGGACCGGGCGCCCGACGACGCCGTCGAGATCGCCGCCGTGCGGGACCGCCTGATGTCCATCGTCCGCGGGCTGCACGAGATCGCGGGCGTCCTGCGCGCCGACCGGGACGGCGCGCCGCCGCTCGAGCGCGTCGAGGAGCTCGCCGGGCGCGTCGAGCGCCACTGCCTGGACGCGGAGGCCCTGATGGCCCGCGGGCTCTCGCTGATCGACCGGCGCGCCGCCGTCGTGCAGCCCCTGCCGGTCCGGCGGGCCGTCCGCGGGGACGGGCCGTTCGCCGAGCCGGCGGACGGCGCGCCCGTCCCGTTGCGCCGGTCCTCGGCCGGCTGAGCGGCCGCGCCGCCCCGCGCGCCGCCGCCCCGGCCGGTCCCCGTGCCGGGGTCCCGGCCGCGGCCCCGCGTGCGCCGCCGGGGCTCAGTCGCCGGCCGAGCCGCCGGAGCAGGGGACCTGCTTCGGTGACTGCCCGTACCAGCTGCGCAGCACGCCGCAGACGATGGGGCCGGCGGCCTCGGCACCGAAGCCGCCGTCCTCGACGGTGGCGACGACGACGATCGGGCGCTCCGCGTCCTCGACCATCCCGACGAACCAGCTCTGGTCGCACTCCGTGCCGGTCGACTTGTCGCAGCGCTCCGCGGTGCCCGTCTTGCCCAGGACGCGGTGGCGGCCCTGGTCCCAGCCGCGGAAGACGCCGGTGCCCGTGCCGCCGGGGGCCGCGACCGCGCCGGCCAGCCCGCGCTCGATCGCCGACTTGTAGGCGGCGGGGAAGCGCACGCGCCGGGCGCTCTCCGTCTCGAACCGCTCCTTCAGGACGCCCGTGGGCGACTCGACCTGCTTGCCGAGGTGCGGGGTGGGGAAGTGCAGGTCGTCGCGGACCCGGCCGCCGCGGTCGTAGAGGCCGGAGTACGCCGTGGCGAGCTGCAGCGGGGTCATCTGCAGGTCGCCCTGGCCGACGGAGAGGTTGACGTTGTCGCCCTGCCGGTACGGAGTGCCGAGCTCGGCCACGAGGCCGCAGTCGTCGATCTTCCGCTGCTTCCGGCACGCCCGCTCCTCGACGTCGCGGCTGCGACGCCACGCGGCGTCGGGGATCGTGCCCGCGGCCTCGCCCGGGAGGTCGACGCCCGTCTGCCGGTCGAAGCCGTAGAGCCGCGCCCAGCGCTGCAGCGGCGAGCCCGAGCGCGGGTAGAGGTCCCAGCCGAGCTGGTAGAAGAACGTGTCCGACGAGACGACGAGCGCGTCCGTGACGTTCTGGTTGCCGTGCTCCGCGTTGCCGGCGTTGCAGAACCGCGACCCGGTGCCGAAGCTCAGGCACTGCCCCGCGCCCTGGGTCGACGAGGTGGAGATCTGGCCCGACATGAGCCCGGCCGAGGCGGTGACGATCTTGAACGTCGAGCCCGCGGGGTAGGTCGCCGAGATCGCCCGGTTGAACAGCGGCTCGCCGTTCTTCTGGCTCGTCAGGCGCCGCAGCCGGTTGGCGCTGATGCGGTTGAAGATGCCGGGGTCGACCGACGGATGGGAGGCCATCGCGAGGATCTCGCCGTTCTGCGGGTCCATGGCGACGACCGCGCCGCCGGCCCGGCGCCCCGTCTTGACGTCGATGCGCTCCCCGATCTGGCGCCGCAGGGCGGTCTGGGCCACGCGCGTCAGGCGCTCGTCCAGGGTCAGGCGCAGCCGGTCGCCCGTGGTCGGCGGCGTCTCCGTGACGCGGCCCGTCGGCTGGTTGGCCGCGTCGACCTCGATCCGCCGCTCGCCGTCCCTGCCGCGCAGGAACGAGTCGTACTCGTACTCGAGGCCGCTCTGCCCGATGCGCTGGCCCTGGACGAGCCCGCGGTACTTCGGGTCCTTCAGCTGCTCGTCGCCGATCTCGCCGACCTGCCCGAAGATCTGCGCCGACAGCGCGCCGTCGGGGTACTGCCGGAAGTACTCCTTGGTCACCGTGATGCCCGGGTAGCGCCGCGGGTTCTCGAGGATGTAGTTGCGGACCGCGGGGGAGACGTCCTTCGTGTTCAGCGCCACCCCGGCGTAGGAGACCTGGACGACGCCGGAGACGACGCGCTCGTAGAGCCGCGCGGTGGACACGTCGAGGAGCTCGCCGACGTTGCGCAGGGTCCGGCGCAGGGCGGGCGTGGCGTCCCGGGACACCTTGAGGTCCGGGACGCGGTCCTTCCGCAGGCGTGCGGTGGCGCGGCTCTCGGCGCGGGCCTGGCGGCGACGGCGCTCCGCGGGGCTCAGCCGGCGGATCCGGCGCTCGTCGCGGGCGTCCTCCGGCGTCAGGAGGCGCTCGGTGAGCCGGTCGACCGCGAGGTCGTGCCGGCCGCGCCGCTGGCCCCAGCCGTTGATCGTCCGCACGTCGACCGGCGAGATCGCGTCGCCCTGCAGCGTCACCACGGTCGAGAGCTTGTTGTCGACGAAGGTGCCGGCCCCGTCCTGGCCGTTGCGGTCGACGATCGTGCCGCGCGGCGCGGCGATGCGGACGACCCGGGCCCGGTTCTCGTTGGCCTGCTGCGTGTACTGGTCGCCCTGGAGCACCTGCAGGAACCACAGGCGCAGGAAGAGCACCGCGAAGATGCCGAACGCGATGATGCCGAAGGCGGCGATCCGGAGGGCCAGCTCGGGCGTCGACGTCCGGCGGTCGTGGGCGCTCACGACGACGACCGGCGGGCCGGCACGGGTCGGCCGCGCGCGACGAGCGGCAGCAGGGTGGTTCCACGCACGGCGCAAGGGTACGCCGAAGCGGCGCGGGGCCGCGCAACCCCCGCTGCGGCCGTCCGCCGGGAACGTCTCTCGGACGGACGTCCAGGGATCTCGAGATCCGCGGTCACAGATCCGGGGCCTCGTGCGAACAACCGGTGATGCTCGACCAGAACGCTCCCTCAGCCGGCGTCCACGCACCGTCGGACCCCTTCCCGATCCTCGGCCGCTCGCCGCTCGAGGGGCTCCGGCTCGAGGCCGGCGTGATCCATCGCCGGCTCCTGCGCATCGCCGACGTGGCGGCGCAGGGCGGCACGCCGGAGGTCGACGAGCTCGACCGCGTCGCGACGGCGGTCAGCCTGCTGCACGCGCGGATCGTCGAGGTCAGCGGCAACGTCGGCACGGGCTCCATGGAGGACGTCGTGGCGACCCGCCGCAGCATCCACCGGTCCCTCCAGATCGTCCAGGGCGTCGCCGAGGAGGTCCTCGCCAGCTGAGCGCCGCGGTCCCCGTCCCGTTCCGTCCCGTCCTGCGTCGTCCCCCCGCACCGTCCCGTCCCGTCCCGCCCGTCCCGCCTGTCCCGTCCCGCCTGTCCCGTCCCGTCCCGCGTCGTCCCCGTCCCCGTCCCGTCCTGCGTCGTCCCCCCGCACCGCCCCGTCCCGCCTGTCCCGCGTCCCCCGCACCGCCCGCCCCGTCCCCGCCGCACCACGTCCCCCTCGTGCCACAGCGTCCCGTCCTCCGTCGTCCCCGGCCGCACCGCGCCGCCACCCGTCCCGTCGCCCTCCGCCCCCGGGCGCCGCAGCTCCGGAGCCCCCGCCCGGTCCTCGCGGCTGCGGGGGACGGCGCCCCCGGCCCCGAGCCCCCGTGGGGCCGGGTGCCCCTGACCGCGACCCACCGGCGTGCCCCCGGCGCCGGCGGGCCG
>CAFBMK010000085.1_pt1 | contig 12651 bp, 12 predicted proteins | sample 7268691 | NCBI WGS metagenome assembly CAFBMK01 (sample SAMEA6814062, study PRJEB35770) | freshwater metagenome | biome: Freshwater; feature: Freshwater reservoir; material: water | place: Czech Republic | collected 2017-05-23 | depth 30m m
AGCACGTCCTGGTCGGCGCGCCGGGCCTGCGCGGACGGGCCGCCGTCACCCGTTGCCGGTGCCTGGGGAGTCACGCCGCGACTCTCCCACACGACCCCGGGCGACCTCGCCCACCGGTCGCCCCCGGCGGACGGTCGCCCCCGGCGGACGGGCGCGACCGCCCCGCCCGCGTCACCAGGTCTCGGCCGCGTCCTTCGGCAGGGCGGCGACGCCGCTCTCGACGGCGGCCTTGCGGACCGCCGCGGCGACCGCCTCGTGGACGGCCGGGTCCAGGACGTCCGGGACGAGCTCGGACTCGACCGTCAGGCCGGCCAGCGCCCAGGCGGCGGCGCGCTTCATCTCCATGTTGATGCGCGTGGCACCGGCCTCCAGCGCGCCCTTGAAGATGCCGGGGTAGCCCAGGACGTTGTTGACGCTGGTGCCGTCGGCGGCGAACGCCGCGCCCGCCGCCAGGGCGGCCTCGGGCTCGATCTCGGGTGCCGGGTTCGTCAGCGCCAGGACGACCGTCCCGGGGCGGACCCACTCGGGACGGATGAGGCCCGGCCGGCCGCTCGTGGCGATGACGACGTCGGCCTGCGCCATGACCTCCTCGACGCCGTCGACGATCTCGAGACCGCTCCGGGCGGCGCGCTCCCGCGCCTCCGGGTTCGGGTCCGTCGCGACGAGCCGGTCGACGCCCGCGTCGTGGATGAGGTTCGCGATCCCGGAGCCGGCCGCACCCAGACCGATCTGGCCGACGACCGCCTTGTCCAGCCGGAGCCCGACGTGCCGGCACGCCGCCAGCGCGGCGGCGAAGGTCGCCACGGCGGTCCCGTGGACGTCGTCGTGCATCACCGGCTTGTCCAGCGCCTCGTCGAGGCGGCGCTCGACCTCGAAGCACGTCGGGGCGGAGATGTCCTCGAGGTGGATCGCGCCGAAGCCGGGCGAGATGCGCAGCACGGTCTCCACGATCTCGTCGACGTCGTGGCTGTCGATGAGGATCGGCACCGCGGTGAGGCCGACGAACTGGCTGTAGAAGAGCGCCTTGCCCTCCATCACCGGCATCGCGGCGACGGGGCCGATGTCGCCCAGGCCGAGCACGCGGCTGCCGTTGGTGACGATGGCGACCGTCCGGCCGATCATCGTGAAGCGGTCGGCGAGCTCCGGGTGGTCCGCGATCGCCTGGGAGACGCGCGCGACGCCCGGCGTGTAGACGTCGCGGACGTCCTGGACCGTCGCCACCGGCTTGCCCGACGTGCGCAGCTTGCCTCCGTCGTGGGCGATGAACGCCCGGTCGTGGTGCCAGCTCACCGAGACGTCGGGCAGCTCCTCGAGCGCCCGCGCGAGCTCGTCGGCGTGCGCCTTGTCGCGCACCTCGACCGTGATCTCGCGCAGCGCCTCGTGCCGGGCGACGGACACGGTCACGATGTCGCCGATGATCCCGTCGTGCTCCGCGATCCGGGCGGTCAGCTTCGCGAGCTGGCCGACGCGGTGCGGGATGTGGAGGCGGTAGGTGCAGTCGAGGGCCATGGGAGGGTGCTCTTCGGGTGGTGGACGACGCCGGTGCCGTGCAGCGCGGACAGCGAGTGTGACGACATCCCGTCCGGGAACGACCGGCCGGACCGGCCTCGCGTACCGAAGCGCGGCGGCACCCGGTGCCGCCGCAGCGGTGCGTCCGAGCGCGCCCCGCGCCGGTCACCGGTCGCTCGACGGATGGCGCTCCGGCCGACGCCCGCGAACGGAACGCCGCTTCCAGAACGATCGTCCGCGCCACGTCCGGCACGCGCCCGACCGCGTAGAACTGAGCAGAGGGGCGGGACGCACACTCAGCGGCGGACCGCTCTCGCAGGATCACCAGAACCCAGGAGGTCGCTGTGCGGCCTGCAGACCAGTACCCCGTCGACCATGTCCACGGGTCGGTGCAGGCCCACGACGCGTCCCCGTCGTCGCCCGCCCGCGGTCACCGCGGACGGCTGGTCGTCGGCGCGCTCGCCGCCACCGTCCTCGGCCTCGTCCCAGTGGCGTCGGCGGACGCCGCCGGCGTCGGCCTCGGCACGACCGCCGCCTACGGTGTGCTCGGCGGGAGCGCCGTCACCAACACGGGGCCGAGCACCATCCTCGGCGACGTCGGCGTCGCGCCCGGCACCGCGGTGTCGGGCTTCCCGCCCGGCACCGTGACGGGCACGATCCACGCCAATGACGCCAACGCCCTGCAGGCGAAGGCGGACCTCGTCACCGCGTACGACGACGCCGCCTCCCGCGGCTCCACCGCGACGATCTCGCAGGACCTCGCCGGCCGGACGCTGGTCGCGGGCGTCTACACCGCGGCGTCGTCGCTCGGGCTGTCCGGCACGCTCACCCTCGACGCCAAGGGCGACCCGGACGCCGTCTTCGTCTTCCAGGCCGGCTCGGCGCTCAACGTCGCCTCGAGCAGCCGCGTCCGACTCGTGAACGGGGCCCAGGCCTGCAACGTCTTCTGGAAGGTCGGGAGCTCAGCGACCATCGGCACGGCGTCGCAGTTCACGGGCAACGTGCTGGCGCTGACGTCGATCTCGCTCACCACCGGCGCCACCCTCGACGGCCGCGCCCTGGCGCGCAACGGCGCCGTGACGCTCGACACCAACACGATCCGGCGCTCGACGTGCGCCACGGCCGGCGACGGAGGCTCCGGCTCCCCGACGGCCCCCGGGTCGCCGGCCCCGGGCGGGTCCCCCACGGCCCCCGGCGTCGGGAGCGACGACGGCTCGTCGCCCGCACCGGGCGTCGGCGGCGGGTCCGGCTCCGGTCCCACCACCCCGGCCGGGGCGGTGCTCCCGACCGCGACGACCGGTGGCGCGACGAAGGGCACGAAGGGCGGGGTCGCCTCAGGTACCGTCCTCCCCGGGTCCTTCGACGTGCGGTACCGCTTCGAGTTCGGCACCACCCGGCGCTACGGCCGCAGCACCGCGACCGGGCGGCTCTCCGCCGACGGGTCGCCGCGTCACGTGCGCCGCGCCCTGCGCGGCCTGAAGCCCTGCACGCGGTACCACTACCGCCTCGTCGTGGTGCTGCCGAGCGGGCGCCGGATCGTCGGTCGCGACCGCTCGTTCCGGACCGAGGGCTGTGCGGCCCGTCGCCCCCGCCGACCCAGCGGCTTCGCCGGCTTACCGAGCGGCCCGGGCGAGGACCCGGGCCGACCGACGCACGCGATGCCAGCCCGACCCGACCCCGTCCGCCGACCGGCGCACCCGATGCCCGCCCGACCCGCACCCGCCCGCCGACCCGGCGTCGCGGGGCTCCTCGTGATCGCCGCCGCGACGGCCGGCGGCGCGACGCCCGCCGTCGCGTCGTCCGCCCCGCGGTCACCGACGACGGTCCTCGCCGCCGCGACCTCGGCCCGTGCGGCGCCCCGCGACACGTCCCGCGTGCTCGCCCGGGTGGCCGCCACCCGGCCGATCACGGGCGCCCGCACGGTGCTGCCGGTCCTGGGCACCGCCCGGGACGCCGTGGGGCACCGCTGGTCGCGCGTCCTGCTCCCGGGGCGGCCGAACGGCCGGTCGGGGTGGATCCGCGACCGCGGGACGCGGGCCGCCACGACCCCGTGGGCCGTCGAGATCGACCGGCGGACCCGCCGCGGCGTGGTCCGTCGGCTCGGCCGGGTCGTCCGGCGGTTCGCGGTCGTCGTCGGGGCCCCGGCCACGCCGACGCCGACCGGCCGGTACTTCGTCGAGGAGACCGTCCGACTCGCGCCGCGCGCCCAGGCCGGCCCCTACGCCGTCGCCCTGAGCGCGCGGTCGTCCGTGTTGCAGGAGTTCGACGGCGGCCCCGGACAGATCGCGCTCCACGGCCGCACGGGGCTCGGCGGCAGGCTCGGCACCGCCGTCTCCCACGGCTGCGTCCGCCTCGCCGACGCCGATGTCCGATGGATCGCGTCCCGCATCGGCCCCGGCGTCCGCGTGACGGTCCTCTCGGGTACGCGGTGACCGCGCGCATCTCGGGCACGACGCTCGAGTCCCAGGCCCGGTACGCGGCCGGGGTCCGCCACGTCCTCCGGGCCTGGACCTCCGGGGAGGACCTGCGCGGGGAGGACGTCGTGGTCCAGGACGGCGAGATCGTCGGGAGCGCGTACAAGGCCGCCTTCGAGCAGGGCCGGGGCGGCTGACCGCCTCCGCGGCGCTCAGCCGTCGCGGTCCCGCAGACGCGCGGACGCCCGGGCGAGCCACTCGGCCATCATGGCGCGCTCCGCGTCGCTGAGCCCGGGCACCTCCGGCAGCATCGCGCCGAACGTGACCACCGCCCCGGTCACCGCGGTGTCGGGGGTCCGGCCCGGGTCGACGAGGATCGTCCGCAGCACGGCGTCGAGCATCGCCCCCGACAGGCCGGGGTCCCGCTCCTTCGCCGGGACCCCGACCAGCGCGAGCACGGTGCCGGTGCCCGCCGCGTGGATCATCGAGACGGCGCGGTCCTCGTCGACTCGCAGCAGGCCGGCAGCGGCGAGGCGATGGACGCGGTCGCGCAGCACGCGGATCCCCGCGACGGTGGCCGGCGAGTCCTCGCTGCGTCCGGGCGCGTTCAGGAGGCCGTGCAGGTCGGGGTTGGCGAGGCCGAAGTCCACGTGCCGCTCCCACCCGGCGCGCAGCTCGCCGACGGGGTCGCGCCCCGCCTCCGGGTCCTCGTCGCGGGCCGACTTCGTCGCGACGTACTGCGACATCACGTGCTCGGCGACGGCGTCGACCAGCCCGTCCTTGTCGCCGAAGAGGCGGTAGATCGTCGGGGCCTGGACCCCGGCGGCGGCAGCGACCGCGCGCGTGGTGAGCGCGCCGGCCCCGCCGTCCCGCAGGATCCGGGCCGCGGCGTCGACGATCGTCGCCCGCGGGTCCCGCGTGCTCTCCGGCCCGGCCATGGACCGATGCTAACGAATTTCGCGTATCGATGGTTTATCCGTGCTATCACTTCTTGCGTTACCACTGCTACCACCGAACGGCACCACATGATCATCGTCACCGGCGCCACGGGCGCCCTCGGCTCGCGGATCGTCGACCGGCTCCTCGAGCGGGTCCCGGCGGAGCGGGTCGGCGTCAGCGCCCGCGACCCCGAGAAGGCCGCGGGCCTCGCGGGCCGCGGCGTCCGCGTCCGGGCCGGGGACTTCACCGACCCCGCGTCGCTGGAGCACGCGTTCGAGGGCGCGGAGCAGGTGCTCGTCGTCTCCGCCGCCATCCGCGGCCCCGGAGCGGCGGCCGCCAACATCGCGGCCATCGACGCCGCCGCCGGGGCCGGCGCCCGACGCATCCTCTACACGAGCCACCAGGCCGCGTCCCCGACGTCGCTGTTCCCCCCGCAGCGCACCCACGCGGCCACCGAGGCACACCTGGCGTCGCTCGGCGTCCCGTTCGTCGCGCTGCGCAACGGCTTCTACGCCAACGCCCTCGGGCTCCTGCTCGGCGACGCCGCGCGGAGCGGTCGCCTCGTCGCGCCCCAGGACGGTCCGGTGTCGTGGACCGCGCACGCCGACCTCGCGCAGGCCGCGGTCGCCGCGCTCCTGGACGACGACCTCCCCGACGGCGCGACCGCGCCGCTCACCGCGCCGGCCGCCCTGGACCTCGAGGCCGTCGCCGCGATCGCGGGCGACCTCGCCGGACGACCGGTCCGCCGCGTCGTCGTGGAGGACGACGAGTGGCGGGCGACCGCGATCGCCGGCGGCATGCCCGAGCCCGCCGCGGACTTCACCCTCGGGCTCTACCGCGCGGCGCGCGACGGTGAGTTCGCCGTGACCGACCCGACCCTCGAGCGGCTCCTCGGCCGCCCGGCCGTCCCCGTGCGCACGGCGCTCGAGGCGCTCGTCGTCGCGGGTTGAGACCCGCCCCGCAGCGGGCGGCGCGCCCGCCGCCCGCCGCCGCCACCGGTGGCGGCTCGCTGCGGGCCGGGCGACCCGGACGTCGCCGGGCCGCGCGGACCCCCTTCGCGGCGGTCAGGGGCGGACGTCCGGGGCCGGGACCTCGCGCCCCGGCCCCGGGCGCGCGCCGTCCGGCGCGACGACCACCACGTCGGCCCATGCGCGGTCCACCTCCACGCGCAGGCGGGCCAGTGATTCGACGACGGCCTCGATCTCCTGCGGCGTCGGAGGCATGCCGTCCATCCACGCGTTCGCGAGCCTGTCGAGCCGCTCCACGATCGTCACTGCGCGGGGCTGCAGTGGGGTGCGGGGCGCCCTCATGGAGGGTGCAACGACCGAGGTGGCCGATCGGACGCCCTGCCAGGGGCTCCGACCCGTCCGACGGCCCGGGCGAACGGACGGACGCCGGATCCGCGGTGCGGGACAACCGTCCGGACGAGCGTCACGTAGATCTCGACAACGGCACGTGTCGTGTCGCAACGGTTCACCCCGAGCCCGCACCCGCCTCGATCACGAGGGCCGGGCCGGCTCCGATCCGACAGGTCGTCCTGATGTGGCGTGAGGAACCCGGCAGCACCCACGACCCGGCCGTCCCGCGACGGGGCCCGGAGCTGGGCCTGGCCGACTGGATCACCGAGGACGTGCTGCAGCTGCTCTACGTCGCCGGCCAGGAGATCGCCGACGTGCGCGCCGCCTGCCCGGCCGACACGCACGCCCCGCTGGCCGCGCAGCGCGTCCGCGAGGCGATCGTCGCGCTGCGCGAGATCGCCGCGGTGGTGAACCATCTGACCGCGGACCCCTTCGCGGGCGCGGCCGCGCCGCCTCCCGGGACCGGCGGCCCGTCCGTGCCGGCCGGCCTGGTCGCGAGCGACCTCGTCCGGCACCGCGGCCTCGGCGAGGCGCCGACGGACCGGCAGGCTCCCGCGTAGCTCAGCCGTCCGCGGCCGCCCGGAGCGCCGCGACGTCGAGCTTGGCCATGCCGAACATGGCGGTGAGGGCCCGGCCCGCCCGGTCGCGGTCCGGATCGCCGAGGATCTCGCCCATCCCCTCCGGGACGACCTGCCACGAGAGCCCGAAGCGGTCCTTGCACCAGCCGCACCGGCTCTCGGCCCCGCCGTCGGCGGTCAGGGCGTCCCAGTAGCGGTCGACCTCGGCCTGGTCCCGGCAGGTGATCTCGAACGAGACCGCCTCGTCGAACGTGAACTGCGGCCCGCCGTTGATGGCACAGAAGCGGGTCGCCCCGAGCTCGAACACGACGAGCATGACCTCGCCCTCCGGCCGGGGACCGACGGGCCCGTAGCGGTGCACGTCGACGATCCGGGAGTCCGGGAAGAGCGAGACGTAGAAGTCCGCGGCCTCCTCGGCCTGGGTGTCGAACCACAGGTTGGGCGTGATCCTCGGGCTGCTGATGTCGGGCACGGCGTCCTCGCGAGCGGGTGGCTGCCATGAGGACCCCGACGCCGGCCCGTCCTCATCGGTGCGGGTCCGGATCGGGGCGCGGGCCACCGGCCCGGACGCCGGCGGGCCACGTGCCCGGGAGCACCCCCACGGGACCGGATCGCGGTGTACGGGGCATCCGATCCTCCGCCCCCGCCGTTCCCATGAGCAGCCGGATCCGCCCCAGAGGCGCGGATCCGTGCTGCCCCCCCGATCCGTCTGGAGGTCGCTCCGATGCGACCGATCGATGTCCCCGTCCCGGGTGCCGTCCGGCGCCTGGCACGACCCGTGGTCTCGCGTGTCCCGCCGGTCGTCGAGCGGGCCCTGCGGGCCGAGACCGCCGTGCACGACTTCAGCGTCCGGTACAGCGTCGCGCTGCTGCGGGTCGCCCTGGGGTTCGTCTTCATCGTCTTCGGGATCCTGAAGTTCTTCCCCGGCCTCTCGCCCGCCCAGCAGGTCGCCGAGCAGACCACGACGGTCCTCACCCTCGGCCTCGTGCCGGTCGGCGGGCTGCTCTTCGTCGTCGCGTTCGTGGAGGTCCTCGCCGGTCTCCTGCTGATCCAGGGCCGGTACATGCGCGCCGTCGTCTGGCTGCTGCTGTTCGAGATGGTCGCCATCCTCTCCCCGCTCGTGACGCTGCCGGGGGAGCTCTTCAACGGCCCGCACCACCTCCCGAGCCTGCTCGGGCAGTACATCCTCAAGGACGTCGTGCTCCTCGCCGGCGTGCTCGTCCTCGCGGCGCACACGAAGAACGGCCGGATCGTCGTCCCCGGCAGCGACGACGCGGACGACGACGGCCCGGGCACCGCTGCGCGGGCGGTCGCGGACCCGGGCGCCGGACCGGTCGAGGCCGCCGGGCGCCCGCCGCTCGCGCGCCGTCGCCTCGCGCTCGGCGTCGCCGCCGCGGCGTTCGCGCTGCTCTCGCTGGCCGCCGCCGGGCAGCGGTTCGGTCCGGAGGACGGGACGGGCGCCGGCGCCCCGATCGTGGCGGGCACGCGACTGACGCTCGTGGGACCCGACGCCCTCACCCGCCCGCTGCAGCGCGACCTGGAGCGGGCCACGGCGGGGCGGCTGACCGTGGCGACCTCCACCGTGTTCCTCCCCGCCCGGCTCGGGCTCCGCACGGGGACGACGAGCGGCGTCCTCGTCCTGCGTCCGGGACGCACCCAGAAGCTCTACACCGCGCTCTCGGACGCCACGGCCGTCCGCGAGCTCCGCGCCGCGGTGCAGCGCAACGCCGCCGGGGCCGGGGTCCGCCTGCAGCGCGGCATCATCCCGGTGGGCTGACCCCCGCCCCGGGCCGGGACGGCCGCGTGCGGCCGTCCTCCCCGTCGGCCACCATGGGCCGATGCACGACGTGCTGACGATCGCGGTCGCCCAGCCCGCGAGCCGCCTCGGGGACGTGGTGGCCAACGCCGCCGCGCACGCCGAGGCGATCCGGCGCGCCGACGCGCGGCTCGTCGTCCTCCCGGAGCTCTCCCTGACCGGCTACGACCACGGGCTGCGTGCCGACGCGGTGCCCGACGGCGCGTGGCGACCGCTCGTCGACGCGTGCGCGGACGCCGGGTGCGTCGCCCTCGTCGGGGCCCCGGTGCCGGCGCCCGGCGGCGGCACGAGCATCGCCACCGTCGCGGTCGACCCCTCCGGGACGCGGGTCGCGTACCGGAAGACGTGGCTGGGCGCCGACGAGGCCGGCCACTACGTGCCGGGCGACGCACCCGCCGTCCTGACCGTGGACGGCTGGCGCGTCGGGCTCGGGATCTGCAGGGACACGGGCATCGCGCAGCACGTGCAGGACGTCGCAGCACTGGGGATCGACCTCTACGTCGCGGGGCTCGTCCACGCCCCGGAGGAGCTCGCCGAGCAGGACGCGCGCGGCCGCCGGATCGCCGCGGCGACGGGCGCGCACGTCGGCTTCGCGAGCTTCGCCGGCCCGACGGGCGGCGGCTACGCCGCGACTGCGGGGACCTCGACCGTGTGGTCCCCCGACGGCGACGTCCTCGCGCGGGCGGGGAGCGGACCGGGCGACGTGGCGGTCGTCGAGATCCGGCGACCGTCGACGCAGCGGCTCCCTCGATCGGCCCCCCTGCCGTGACCGAGGCGCTCTCGGTCGCCGGCGTCGGGCGCGCGCGCGTGCCGGGCGACCGTCGACGGCGACCGGGGGCCGGACGTCACCGGGCAGATCCGGCGCGTCCGAGGACGCCGCCGCCCTCAGCGGGGGATCCACCGGAAGAGGACCTCGTGCCGGACCATCAGCACGAGCACGCCCACCACGCCCGCCAGCAGCAGCGAGTTGACGACCGGCCCGAAGCCGGCCGGCGCGCCGGCGGCCGCCAGCCCGGTCGCGAGCGCCACGCTGAGCGGGACGTGCACGAGGAACACGTAGAACGAGTTGCGGCCCAGCGGCAGCAGCAGCCATCCCAGGGTCCGCTCCGCGTGCGTCCCGGCGCGCCGGAGGATCGCGTAGATCCCGCCGGCGATGCTCACCATCACGACGATCCGCAGCGGGTCCAGCGCGGCCTTCTCGAAGTGCGTCGCCCGCCAGTCCAGCACGCTCGCCGGGGCGAGGCCGAGCTGCAGCGCCACGGCGGCGAGGGCGACCGCGACGGCGAGCGCGCCCAGCGGCCGGCGGACGGGGCGCAGCGCCGCGACGATCCGCTCGCGATGGAAGCCCACCGCGAGCGCCGGGAAGAAGAGCACCTGCCAGACGAGGAGGCCGAACGGCCGCTCGGACTGCGTCGGGAGCACGTCGACGTCCAGCGCCCGGCCCAGGACGTAGACCCCGAGGCTCGCGCCGACGAGGGGCCACGCGTGGCCCGCCCGCAGGGCCCACAGGCCGACGGGCGCGAGGAGCAGGGTGACGACGAAGAAGGCGAGGATGCAGGTCTGCCACGGCCCGGCCTCGAGGACGACGAGCGCCAGCACGGCCTGGAGCGGCCCGTCGAACTCGTACAGCTCCAGCCCGCCGCGCGTCCGGGTGGCGACCTCCGTGGCGAGCCCGGGGACGACCTGGGCCACGCCGACGATCACCCCGAGGACGGCGGCCGCCACGTAGATCTTGCGGGCCCGTGCCCACAGCTGCCCGGTGACCACCCGGCCGCCCTTCTGGATCCACCGCCGGCCGAAGACCATGCCGACCGCGACGCCGGAGATCGGGACGAGCGTCTCGGCCGCGGACAGCAGGGTGCTCGTGGCGTCCGAGAGCCACGACGGCAGCCCCAGGTGGTTCACCACGAGGATCAGCATGGCGAGCCCGCGGAGCAGGTCGAGCGCCACGTCGCGCACCGGTGGTCGTGGGTGGACCGGCCAGCGCTCGAGGTCCTGCGAGGTCGGGACGCGGACCGCGGGGGCCGTCGTTTCGGTGCCCATGGGCGGGCACCATACGCGTTACACATCCGAAGGATAGGCTTCCCTACTTCGGGTGCCCGCATTCGGACCCCTACGCCCAGTTCCCGACCCTCCGAGGCCCTGCTCGTGCACCGTTCATCACGCTCCCTCTCCGTCCTCCTCGCCGTCCTCGCCCTCGGTGCGGGCGCGACGGGCTGCGGCTCGGGCGACGACGAGCCGACCGCCGGACCGGACGGCATCACCCTCTACAACGCCCAGCACGAGGACCTCATGGTGGAGCTCACCGAGGCCTTCACGAAGGAGACGGGCATCGAGGTCGCGCTGCGCAACGGCAGCGACCTGGAGCTCGCGAACCAGATCGTCCAGGAGGGCGACCGGTCGCCCGCCGACGTCTTCGTGACGGAGAACTCCCCCGCGATGTCGCTCGTCGACGGCCGGGAGCTGTTCGCGCCCGTCGCCCCCGCGACCGTGGGGCAGGTCCCCGCGCGCTACCGCCCGGAGGACCGCTCCTGGGTCGGCTTCGCGGCCCGGCAGACCGTCTTCGTCTACAACCCGGCCAAGCCCGCCGGGCAGGCGCTGCCCTCGTCGATCATGGACCTCGCCGACCCGCGCTGGAAGGGCCGCTTCGGCTACTCCCCGACCGGCGCCGACTTCCAGGCCGTGGTGAGCGCGGTCCTCGCGCTCGAGGGCCCGGAGCGGACGAAGGCCTGGCTGGCCGGCCTGAAGGCCAACGCCGTCGCCTTCAAGGGCAACATCAAGGTGATGAGCGCCGTCAACAAGGGCGAGATCGAGGGCGGCATCATCTACCACTACTACTGGTACCAGGACCAGGCCGAGGCCGGCGAGGACTCGAAGAACACCAAGCTGCACGTCTTCGCGCCGAAGGACCCCGGGGCGTTCACCAGCGTCTCGGGCGCCGGCATCCTGAAGAGCACGGACAACCCGGAGGGCGCCCAGAGGCTCCTGGCGTTCCTGACCGGCAAGGTCGGCCAGGGCCTCCTCGCCCGCAGCTCCGCGCTCGAGTACCCCGTCGCCAGCGGCGTGGCCGCCAACCCGGCGCTGCGTCCCCTGAAGGAGATCGGGGCGCCCGTCGTGAACCCCGACGAGCTCAACAGCCGCGAGGTCGTGACGATGATGCAGGACGTGGGGATCCTCTGAGCCCCTCGATGCGGGCCGCGCCCGGACGCGCGGCCCGCGGCGCCGGGGGCGGCCCGCGCGCCGGGTGGCTGCGCGGGCCCTACGGCACGCTGCCGCTGGCCGCGCCGGCGATCCTCCTGACGCTGATCCCCCTCGGCTTCGTCCTGCAGTTCGCGGTCGACGTCGGCCCCGTCGAGCTCCACCGCCTGCTGGACCGCCCGCGGACGGGCGAGCTCCTGTCGAACACCGTCCGGCTCACCGTCGCGTGCATGGTGCTCTGCGGCGTCGTGGGCGTGGCGTCGGCGTGGGCGCTCGAGCGGACGACCGTCCCCGGGAGGCGGGTCCTCACCGTGCTGCTCGCCGCCCCGCTGGCGGTTCCCGCGTTCGTGAACAGCTACGGCTGGTCGTCCATGACCTCGAGCGTCGAAGGCTTCGGCGGCGCGCTGCTCATCACCACGATGTCCTACTACCCCCTGGTCCTCCTCCCCGTGGCCGCGTCGCTGCGCGGCCTGGACCCCGCGCTCGAGGACACCGCGCGAGCGCTCGGCCTCGGCCCCGTGGCGACGTTCCGGCGCGTCGTCCTGCCGCAGCTGCGGCCCGCCCTCCTCGGCGGCACCCTGCTCGTCGGGCTGCACCTGCTGGCGGAGTTCGGCGCCCTGCAGAACCTCCGGTTCCCGACCTTCACGACCGCGATCTACGACCAGTACCAGTCGACGTTCAACGGCCCCGAGGCCTCCGCGCTGGCCTCCGTCCTCGTGCTCGGCTGCCTCGTCCTGCTGCTCGGCGACCTGCGGCTCCGCGGTCGCGCCGAGCTCTGGCGCGTGGGGGCCGGTGCCGCCCGGCCGGCCACCCGCGTACGGCTCGGGGCCGCGACCCCG
>CAFBMK010000086.1_pt1 | contig 12622 bp, 10 predicted proteins | sample 7268691 | NCBI WGS metagenome assembly CAFBMK01 (sample SAMEA6814062, study PRJEB35770) | freshwater metagenome | biome: Freshwater; feature: Freshwater reservoir; material: water | place: Czech Republic | collected 2017-05-23 | depth 30m m
CGCCTCGTAGATCCCGACGCCGAGCTCCTTGCAGAGCGCCGTGATGCGCGTCTGCGTCGGCCCGACGTACTCGCCGCCGGCCTCGACGGGCCGCCCCGGCGCGACGTCGTGGTTGAGCGTGCGGCCACCGACGCGGTCGCGCGCCTCGAGCACGACGACCGAGCGGCCCTTCGCGGCGAGCCGCCGCGCGGTCGTCAGGCCGGAGATCCCGGCGCCGACGACGACGACGTCGACGGACCGCGGCCGGGCCTTCTTCCTCGCCGGCCTCCGCCGCTTCGCGGCCGCTGCGTCGCCCGCTCCGCCGAGGACCACGGCCCCTGCGGCGGCGCCGGCGCCGGCGCCGAGGAGCCCGCGGCGGGTGAGTGCGTTCTGGGTCATCGGAGGCTCCTGCGAGCGACGGGGACGAGAAACCTACAGCCCGTAGGTTCAGGCACCATAGCCGACGTGCCGGGGGCCGCAGGGGATTCCGTGGACACCGTCGGCGGGCCCGCGTCCCGGCACCGACGGGGCGGGACGCCCCCGCCGTCGTGCCGTAGGTTCCACCCGTGACCGGAACCCGCCCGCGCGCGACGCGGCTGCCCTACGCCGCGCGGAACGAGCAGGTGCTGGACGTCGCCGAGGCGCTCTTCATCGAGCGCGGCTACACCGGCGTGTCCATGGAGGACATCGCCCGGTCGGCCGGCGTCTCGCGCCCCGTGGTCTACGAGCACCTCGGCGGGAAGGAGGAGGCGTACCTCGGCTGCGTGCGACGGGTCGAGCAGGACTGGCTCGAGCGCGCCGTGCGCCGGACCGCGGAGGAGACCGACCCGCGGGCGCGCCTCGTCGCGGCCGTGGACGAGTTCTTCTCGATGCTGGAGGACAACCCCGGGCGCTGGCGCCTGCTCTTCGCCACCGGCGCCGTCCTCGGGGGCGCCCACGAGCGCCGCCTCGCGGAGCTGCACGCGGCCTCCGACGCCGCGCTGCACCAGCTCTTCCTCGCGACGTTCCCCGACGCGCCCGCCCTGCACCTCGAGGCGCTGGCGCACGCGGCCGCGGGCACGGGCGAGCGCCTGGGCAACTGGTGGACGACGACGCGCCCCGAGCTCTCGCGCGACGAGGTCGTCGCGCACTTCCTCGGCATCGTCTGGCCGAGCCTCGCGCCGTGGGCCGGCGGGCCGGACCGTGGCGCGGGGAGCAGCGGGACGTAGCGGGTTCTGGGGCACGGCTGGTCTCCGGGACGAGGTCGGCCGAGCCTACGTCGCCCCAGGTGGACAGGGCAAGGCCATCTGTCACATCACCGGCGGCCCGGTTCGGCCCGACGGGCGGTGGACGCCGCACGCACCCGGCACCCCCCGGCCGGGTGGACCTTCGCCCCCGGGGCCCCCGGGACGGGGTGGCGGACGCGGGAGCGGGCCCGTCCTGACGTACGATGGAAGGGAGGCCGAACGCCGCACGCACCGCCGGGTGCGTCCGGCGCGCACCCCACCGGTCGGACCCGCCCAGGCGGTGCGGCCGGGCCCCCGACAGCCGACCGCGACCGCCCTCCCGAGGAGCCCCGTGACCGAACGAGAGTCCCCCGCCCATCCGCTCAAGGTCGCCGTGGTCGGTGCCGGCCCGGCGGGCTTCTACTCCGCCGCGCAGCTGCTCTCGGGCAAGGCGCTCCAGGGCGACGTGCGGGTCGACCTCTTCGACCGGCTGCCGACCCCGTACGGCCTCGTGCGCTTCGGCGTCGCCCCGGACCACCCGAAGATCAAGACGGTCATCAAGGCCTACGACAAGGTCGCGGTCAAGGACGGCTTCCGCTTCTTCGGCGGCGTCGAGATCGGCGAGGACGTCGAGCACCAGGAGCTCGCCGACCGCTACGACGCCGTGATCTACACCACCGGCGCGTCGCACGACCGCCGTCTGGGGATCCCGGGCGAGGACCTCCCCGGATCCGTCGCGGCCACCGACTTCGTCGCCTGGTACAACGGCCACCCCGACGCGAAGGACCTCTCCTTCGACCTCTCCTGCAAGCGCGCGGTCGTGATCGGCAACGGCAACGTCGCCGTCGACGTCGCGCGGATGCTCGCGCTGACGCCCGACGAGCTGAAGGTCACCGACACCGCCGACCACGCCATCGAGGCGTTGTCCGGCAGCGAGATCGAGGAGATCGTCGTCCTCGGCCGCCGCGGGCTGGCGCAGGCCGCGTTCACGACGCCCGAGCTGCGCGAGCTCGGCGAGCTCGAGGACGCCGACATCGTCGTCTCGCCCGAGGACGTCGAGCTCGACGAGGGCTCGAGGAACTGGCTGGAGCGCGACGGCGCCGACGCCCGCGAGCAGAAGAACGTCGCGCTCGCGACGGAGTACTCGACCCGGACGCCGGAGGGCAGGAAGCGCCGCATCGTGCTGCGGTTCCTCGCCTCCCCCGTGAAGATCGTCGGCGAGGAGCGGGTCGAGGGCATCGAGGTCGTCCGCAACGAGCTCGTGGCCGACGACGACGGCTGGCTGTCGGCCCGCCCGACGTCGGAGACCGAGACGATCGAGTGCGGCCTCGTGCTGCGTTCCATCGGCTACCGCGGCCGCCCGCTCCCGGGCGTGCCGTTCGACGACCAGCGCGCCACGATCAACAACCTCGACGGCCGCGTGCTGGACCCGGAGACGGCGGAGCCGATCCCGGGCCTCTACACCGCCGGCTGGGTCAAGCGCGGGCCCTCGGGGATCATCGGCACGAACAAGAAGTGCGCGAACGACACGATCGCGCAGCTCGTCGCCGACCTCGAGGCGGGGAAGCTGCCGACCCCTCCGAAGCACGACGACGACATCGCACCGCTCGTGGCGGAGCGCGCCCCGCGGCACGTGGACTACGCCGGCTGGAAGCGGATCGACGAGCACGAGGTCGCGCTCGGCGAGCCGCAGGGCCGCCCGCGGGTGAAGCTCGTCGACGTCGACGAGATGCTCCGGGTGGCGCACGCGGGCGCCGCCGCGGACTGAGAGCCGACACGTCGACCGGCCGGCGCCCCCGCCGCGCGGCCGGGGAGGGCGGACCGGGGAGGGGCCGGGCGGCCCCGCCCGGCCCGCGCCCCCGGCCTAGGAGTGACCCTGCTGCTTCACGAGCTCGATGGTCATGATCTTCTTGCCGCCGCGGTCGCCCTCGCGGTGCAGCCGGACGGTCGCGCCGCCGGCGACGTGCACCGTCCGCAGCTCGCCCTGGACCATCGTGTAGGTGTGGCCGTTGACCACGATGTAGGGCTTGCCGATGACCGGGTTGCGGACGAAGAAGTACAGCCCGTGGTGCTTGGCGCGACGGAGGATGACGCCCAGGCGGCCCGCCTCGAAGCCGTCGTTGCGACCACCGTTGCGGTGCAGGTACTTCGAGTAGGAGATCCGGTTGCACGGATCGTGCGTCGCGTTGAAGTTGTAGGCGAGGTTGACGTGCCCGTTCGGGCAGAACTGCGCGTCGATGCCCTCCGAGGTGTTGTTCACCACGCGGAGGTTGACCTCGTTGCCGTCGGTCTTGCTGACCGCGCCCGCGGGGGCTGGGTTCATCGCCAGGCAGGCGAGGAGGGCGACGATCGCGGCGGCGAACGTCGAACGAATCTTGCGGGACATGGAGGAGCTTCTTCCGTGGATGACGCGCGACCGGGAACGCCGGTCGGCGGGGACGCCCGGCGCCGCGATCGCGGCGCCCTGGTGGGTCGGACGCCGACGGTAGACGGCGTCCATTCCCCTGGCTATCAGTGTCAGCCGAATGTCCAGGCGGACGGCGGGACCCGGCGCCGCCCGTCCACGAGGGCTCGCCCGCCGGTCAGCCGAGCTCGCGGAGCAGGTCGTCCAGGTCGATGTCCGGGCCGAACGCCCCGTCCAGGTGACCGGCCGCGTCGAGCGGCCAGGCGTCGAACGGGCGGTCCCACATGAGCTCGACGTCGTTGCCGTCGGGGTCGCTGACGTAGACGGCCTCGTGGGTGCCGTGGTCGGTCCACTGGCGCAGCGGCCAGTCCGCCCCCTGCAGGCGACGGACGGCGTCGGCCAGGCCGGCGCGGGTCGGGTAGACCAGCGCGACGTGGTGCAGGCCCGCGGCGCCGTCGGGCTGCGGTCCGCCGCCGGCGGACCTCCAGGTGTTGAACCCCAGGTGGTGGTGGTAGCCGCCGGCGGAGAGGAAGAGGATGTCGCCCGTCGTCCCCCAGCCCGGGACGCCGCGCGCCTCCGAGACGACGTCGAAGCCGAGGATCTCGACGTAGAACGTCTTCACCCGGTCGATGTCGGCGGTGCGCAGGTGGACGTGGCCGACCCGGACGCCCGGGTCGATCGGCCGGGGCGCGGCGGCGGTCGGGACGATCGGTCCCTGGCTGCCGCCCGGCGCCTGCACGCGGTGCTCGCCGGCGCTCACGCGTCCCGCCCCTCGCGGATCGTCAGCAGCAGCTCGTTGCCCGACGGGTCCAGCGCGCGGATCTCGCCCGTGGCGGCGTCGCGGCGCACCGTGCGGCCCTGGCGCTCGAGGCGCCCGACCGCGGCGTCGCGGTCCTCGGCGGTCGGGAAGCCGAAGGTGAACCAGCGCAGGCCGGCCGTGTCGGCGGGCGGGCGCGGGGCGTCCGGGCCGTTCCACACGTTGAACGCGATGAGGTGCGGGGTCCAGCCGTCGACCGTCGTGTCGGCCATGCCGATGCCGCGGGCCAGCATGTGGCGGTCCAGGCCGAGGCCGTCCGCGTAGAACGCCATGGCCTCGTCGAGGTCGTTCACGTGCAGGTGGACGTGACCGACGACCGTGTCGGGCGGCAGCGGGCGGTCCAGGCCGCGCTCGGCCGGCAGGTGCCCGAAGACGTCCTCCATGTCGAGCGGGTCGCGGCCCGAGCGCCGGACGCCGTCGGCGTCGATCACGGCGTAGTCGTGGTCGCTGTAGTCCAGGCGGCCGACGCGCTCCGGGGTCTCGAGCGCGAGCTCGATGCCGTTGCCGTCGGGGTCGTCGAGGTACGTCGTCTTCGTGAAGGTGTGGTCCGTCGGGCTGTTGGGCCAGCGGATCGTGAAGAGGCGCGCCATCACCCGGGCGAACTCCTCGTCGCTCGGCAGGTGCAGCGCCAGGTGGTAGAGGCCGGTCCGCCGGCGCGCGACGATGCCGCCGACGCCGGGGTGCAGCACGACGAGCTCGCGGTCGCCGACGCCCATCCGCAGCTCGTGCGCGTCGGGGTCCAGCAGCTGCAGGCCGAGGACGTCGCGCCAGAACGCCAGCGCGCGCTCGCGGTCGGTGACCGCGAGGTGGACGGCGCCGAGACCGGGGCGGCCGGGCGGCAGGCCGGGGAGCGCCCGCTGCGGGGCGGTGGGGGTGGTCGGGTCGGTCATGGCGTCCTCGGTGTCGGACCCGGGCCGCCGGGAGGGCGGTGCGGGATCCCCAGCCTAGCGCGAAGTAGTTGCGCGGCCAAATACCCTGCCCGTCCGTCCTGGCGCGGCCCCGGGGACAGCGGCTACCGTCCGTGGCATTACCTCCGAACCCGCGCCCATCCCCGGCGGCGCCGGCACCGACGAGCCCCGCGAGGCCGCGGTCGTCCGGGCGTTCCTGGCGTCGCTCGAGCTCCTGGACGTCGAGCGCGCGCTGGGCTACGTCGCCGACGACATCGCCTACTCGAACGTCTCGCTGCCGACGGTCCACGGCCGTCCCGCGCTCGAGCGGGCCCTGACCGCGTTCGCGCGGGTGGCGACCTCGTTCGAGGCGGTGAACCACCGGATCGCCGCGGACGGCCCCGTCGTCCTGACGGAGCGGACCGACGTCCTGCAGGCCGGCCGCCTGCGCGTGTCGTTCTGGGTCTGCGGGACCTTCGAGGTCCACGACGGCCGGATCACCCTCTGGCGCGACTACTTCGACTGGGCGAACGTCACCGGCGGCCTGCTGCGCGGGCTCGTCGGCGTCGTCGTGCCGGCCGTCCGGGCGGGGGCGCCGAGCCCCCGCTAGGACGGGCGGGGACGGGCGACCGCGTCGCCCGTCCGCTCCCTACGCGGCGTCGACCGCGGCGAGCGCCGCGTTGAACGTCTTCGACGGGCGCATCGCCGCGTCGGCCTTCTCGCGGTCGACGTGGAAGTACCCGCCGAGGTCGACCGCCGGGCCCTGTGCGTCGGCGAGCTCCTGCACGATCTGCTCCTCGCCGTCCTCGAGGCGCTTCGCGAGCGGCCCGAAGAGGTCGGCGAGCTCGGCGTCCTCTGTCTGGCCGGCGAGCGCGCGGGCCCAGTAGAGCGCGAGGTAGAAGTGCGAGCCGCGGTTGTCGAGCTCGCCGACCTTGCGCGACGGCGAGCGGCCCTCGTCGAGGAACGTCCCGACGGCCTGGTCGAGCGTCCGGCCGAGGACGCCGGCGCGCGGGTTGTCCGTCTTGTCGCTCAGGAACTCGAGCGACACCGCCAGCGCGAGGAACTCGCCGAGGGAGTCCCAGCGCAGGTGGCCCTCCTTCTGGAACTGCTGGACGTGCTTGGGCGCCGAGCCGCCGGCGCCCGTCTCGAACAGGCCGCCGCCCTGCATGAGCGGGACGATCGAGAGCATCTTGGCGCTCGTGCCGAGCTCGAGGATGGGGAAGAGGTCGGTCAGGTAGTCGCGCAGCACGTTGCCGGTGACGGAGATCGTGTCCTCGCCGTTCCGGGCGCGCTCGAGCGTGTACCGCGTGGCCGCGGCGACGTCCTTGATCTCGATCGTCAGGCCGTCCGTGTCGTGCCCCTCGAGGTACGGGCGGACCTTCTTCAGGACCTCGGCGTCGTGCGCGCGGTCCTCGTCGAGCCAGAAGACGGCCGGCGAGCCGGTCGCGCGGGCACGCTCGACGGCGAGGCGGACCCAGTCCTCGATCGGCGCGTCCTTCGTCTGGCAGGCGCGGAAGATGTCGCCGGGCTCGACGGTCTGCTCGAGCAGCGTCGCGCCGGTGGAGTCGACGACGCGGACCGTGCCCGCCGTCTCGATCTCGAACGTCTTGTCGTGCGAGCCGTACTCCTCGGCCTTCTGGGCCATGAGCCCGACGTTCGGCGTCGTGCCCATCGTGGACGGGTCGAAGGCGCCGTGCTCGCGGCAGTGGTCGACGGTCTCGGCGTAGAGCGGCGCGTAGGAGCTGTCGGGGATGACGAACTTCGTGTCCTGCAGCGCGTCGTCCTTGTTCCACATCTGGCCCGAGGTGCGGATCGCGGCCGGCATGGAGGCGTCGATGATCACGTCGGACGGGACGTGGAGGTTCGTGATGCCGCGGCCGGAGTCGACCATGGCGAGGTCCGGACCCGACTCGTAGCCCGCGGTGATCGCGGCCTCGATCTCGGCCTTCTTGTCGGCGGGCAGCTTCTCGAGGGCGGTGAGCACGGAGGCCAGGCCGTCGCTCGGGTCGGCCCCGACGGCGGCGAGGTCCTCGCCGTGCTTCGCGAAGACGTCGGCGAAGTAGGCGCGGACGCCGTGGCCGAAGATGATCGGGTCGGAGACCTTCATCATCGTCGCCTTCATGTGCAGGGAGAAGAGGACGCCCTGCTCCGCGGCGTCGGCGACCTGCTGCTTCAGGAAGGCGTCGAGGGCGGCGCGGCGCATCACGGCGGCGTCGACGATCTCGCCCCGCAGGACCTTCGTCGACGCCTTCAGGACGGTCGTGGTGCCGTCCGCGGCCACGTGCTCGATGCGGAGGTCGTCGTCCTGCTCGAGCGTCGTGGACGTCTCGGAGTGACGGAAGTCGCCGTCGTCCATCGTCGAGACGTGCGACTTCGTGTCGCCCGACCAGGCGCCCATGGAGTGCGGGTGCTTCTGGGCGAAGCGCTTGACGGACGCCGGCGCGCGACGGTCGGAGTTGCCCTCGCGGAGGACCGGGTTGACCGCGGAGCCCTTGACGTTGTCGTAGGCGGCGCGGGCGGCACGCTCGTCGTCCGTCGACGGGTTCTCGGGGTAGTCCGGGATCGCGAAGCCCTGGCCCTGCAGCTCCTTGATGGCGGTCTTCAGCTGCGGGATCGAGGCCGAGACGTTCGGCAGCTTGATGATGTTCGCCTCGGGCGTCTTGGCCAGCTCGCCGAGCTCGGCGAGGGCGTCGGGGACGCGCTGCTCCTCCGGGAGCAGGTCGGGGAACTGCGCGAGGATGCGACCGGCGAGCGAGATGTCGCGCGTCTCGACCTCGACGCCGGCCTTGCCGGCGTAGGCCTCGATGATCGGGAGCAGCGAGTGCGTGGCGAGGGCGGGGGCCTCGTCGGTGTAGGTGTAGATGACCTTCATGGGGGGCATGGCGCCTGCTTCGCTCGTGGTCGGACCTGCGTGCGGTGCCGCCCGTCCGCTCCGGGGAGCAGGGGGTGACCGCCGTCGCGCGCGCGGAACTCCGTCCGTCGCGGTCGGTCAACGCTCTCTCGTGGCGTCCCGGCCTCGCATGCCGGGGCCGGGCGTCGTCCCCCCGAGGCGCGGGGGCGCGTCGCGGGGCATCCGCGGGGTGAAGCGGGGCGGTCGGGGTCGAGCGGGGCGGGCGGGCCAGGTGAGGACGGTCGCGGCACGCCGACCTGCGTCCCCCGCGGCGGGGCCGGAGGGCGGATCGGTGCATCCACCCGGGCGGACGCCCGCCGACACCGGCGCGGACATCCGTCGTATCCCGCTGGGCAGGAGCGGGACAAGCGCCGACGATCTGTCCACGACACGTGCACGGCGCAGACGACGGTCCGGATGACCGTCCCACCGCTGCACGAGAGGGGGACCCGACCGACATGACGACCGACGCACCGAGCCACAGAGCGGCGAGTCCCGCCCCGGCCGGTCCGGGAGCCGCCGGCGCGTCGTCGCGCCGGCTCATCGAGGTCCCGCTCGCGCTCACCCCGCTCAGCGAGGGCGACGTCCGCGTGCACGTCAGCCCGGTGGCCAACCTGGCCCAGCTCGACGTCATCACGGAGACCCTCCGCAGCTTCCGGCAGGTCGAGGAGGTCGCCGTCGGCGCGGTGACCGGCGAGGTCGTGCAGCTCCGCGTCCGCCTGCGCGAGCCCCTGGCCTTCGCCGGGCAGCTCCGCAGCCGGCTGGGCAACGCCGTGGTCTCCGTCACCGCGGCGGCCGACCGGCTCGTGGTCGCCCTGGACCCGTCGCGCTCGTGGCTCGGGGACGTGCCGGCCCCCGGCACGCCCGCGGCCCCGGGGACAGTCGGCGGCAGCCCGAGCCGCCCCGTCGCGCCGCTCGTCCCGGCCGTGCGCCCCGCCCGGTCCGACGTGGCCGGGCACGCCCCGCCGACGACGGGCCGCCGGACCACGGACGCCGTCCCCGGACCGATCCGGGCGTCGCGCGCCCCGGAGGACCGTGCGATGCCGACGCGGCAGGCGCCGGCGCCGGCCCGTCCGCCCCTGCCGCGGATGGCGCCGCCGTCCGTCCCGGCCGCCGCCCCGGCGACCGGGTCCGACCGACCGCGCCACGGCCTCGCGGCGGACGTCCTCGCACGCAACGTCCTCGACGCGATCCCGGACACCTCGGTGCTCGTGCTCGACGGCAGCATGCACTTCCGGGCCGTCGCGGGGACCGCGCTGACGCGGGCCGGGTTCCCGCGCGAGGCGCTGCTCGGCCGCCACGCGCACGAGGCGCTGCCCGTGCTGCCGTGGGACCTCCTCGAGCCCGCGTGCCGCGCCGCGCTGCAGGGCGACGCGTCCGCGCTCGAGTTCGAGACGCTCGACCACTCCGGCGTCTTCGAGGCGACGGTCTCCCCCGTGCGGGACACCATGGACGGGACCGGGGCGGTGCTCGTCCTGCGCGACGTGACGACGCGGCGACGCGACGCCGCGGTCATCGCCGACGCGGAGGAGATGTTCGAGCTGTCCTTCGCCCGCGCCCCGATCGGCAAGGCGATCGTCGCCCCCGACGGCCGGTTCCTGAAGGTCAACGCCGCCTTCTGCCGGCTCCTCGGGCACGCCGAGTCCGCGCTGCTGCAGGGCGACTTCCGGCAGCTGACCCACCCGGAGGACCTCGACTCGGACGAGGCGCTGTTCCGCGAGACCCTCGAGGGCCGGCGCGACGGGTACGTGCTCGAGAAGCGCTACCTGCACGCCGAGGGTCACGAGATCCACACGCAGCTCTCCGTGGCGCTCGTCCGCGAGGCGGACGGGACGCCCCGCTGGTTCGTCTCGCAGGTCATCGACCTGACGGCCCGCCGTCAGCTCGAGGACGAGCTGCGCACGGGCACCGAGAACGACCGGGTGACCGGCCTGTGGAACCGCCCGCGCCTGGACGTCGAGCTCGCGCTGCGCGCCCGGGAGTCGCAGCGCTACGGGGTCGGCGCGTCGCTCCTGGCGATCGACCTCGACGGCTTCTCCCTCGTGCAGGACGCCCTGGGCCGGGTCCGCGGCGACGCGTTCCTGCGCACCGTCGCCGGCGCGATCCGCTCGACCGTCCGCGACTGCGACCACTGCGCACGGCCCGGCGGCGAGGAGTTCGTCGTGCTCCTCCCCCACACGCCGCTCGAGGGCGCGTCGATCGTCGCCGACCGCATCGCGGAGGCGCTGACCCGCTGCGACGCCCCCGGGCTGCCCCCGGGGTTCCTGCGCGCGAGCATCGGCGTCGCGGAGCTCGTGCCGGGCATGAGCGCGGAGCGGTGGATGCACCACGCGGTCGAGGCCCGCCGGCAGGCGCGCCGCGCGGGCGGCGGACGGGCCGTGATGGGGACGGGCCCCGACGCCGTCGTGCCCGCGCCCGACGCCGTCTGAGCGCCGAACGGCCCCGGGAACGACGAAGGCCCCGCCGGAGCGGGGCCTTCGTGCGTCTGAGAGCCCTCTTGGGGATTCGAACCCCAGACCCCTTCCTTACCATGGAAGTGCTCTACCACTGAGCTAAGAGGGCGTGGTCGAGCAAGAGTAGCGAGAAGGGCGCGACCGCGCGCGCCGATCCCGCGCCGGTGGACGGGTGGCCCGGTCCGCCCGCCCGGACGGCGGCCGCCCGCTCAGCGGACGAGGCCGAGGAACTCGGCCCGGGTGCGCGCGTCGTCGCGCAGGAGCCCGCGCAGCGCGGAGGTCACGGTCCGGCTGCCGGACTTCTTCACCCCGCGCACGACCATGCAGAGGTGCTCCGCCTCGAGCACCACGCCGACGCCCTTGGGCTGCAGCGTGTCGGTCAGCCAGTCCGCCACCTGCGTCGTCAGCCGCTCCTGCACCTGCAGGTCGCGCGCGAAGGTGTCGACGACCCGGGCGAGCTTCGACAGCCCGACGATGCGCTCCCCGGGCAGGTACGCGACGTGGGCGACGCCGTGGAACGGCAGCAGGTGGTGCTCGCAGAGGGACCAGAACGGGATGTCCTTGACCACGACGAGCTCGTCGTAGCCACCGTCGTTCTCGAACGTCGTGGCGGTGAAGGTCTCCGGGGAGAGCATCTCGGACCACGCCTTGGCCACCCGGCGGGGCGTGTCGGCGGTGCCGGGCGCGTCCGGCGCCTGCCCCAGGGCGACGAGCAGCGCGCGGGTCGCGGCCTCGACGCCGGCCTCGTCGATCCGTCGCCGGGCGATCTCGGTCCGCGTCGAGGCGATGCGGTCCTCGCCGCGGTCGGCGTCGATGGGCGCGTCGGAGTCCGTCATCGGGAGGCACAGGCTATCCGGCCCCCGTGCGCGGCTCCCGCCCGGTGCGCGACGCAGGGACGCCGGCCGTGCGCACGGCGTCCTCGCCGCGCCGTCCCGGGCCGGCGTGCCGGTCGTCCACCCGGACGGGTGGTCGCCCGCGCGACGGGGTACCGTGCCGCAGGAAGCCGCCCGGTCCGCACTGGGGTCGGGGGCGCATCGCGACGAAAGGGCAGCACGTGGCTGGACTTGGAGGCACGTCGACCGGCGAGATCGACGCCCCGATCGACGAGGTCTGGGCGACCCTCACGAAGATCGAGACGATCGACGACTGGCAGGACGGGATCGTCGGCGCGGAGCCGCTCGAGCGCGACGCCGACGGCGAGGTCGCGCTGGCGAAGATCACCGCCGACGTCAAGGTCAAGGAGCTGAGCGTCGTCACCCGCTTCTCCCGGCAGGCCCCGACGAAGCTGTCGTGGAAGGTCGAGAAGGGCGACGTCAAGAAGCTCGACGGCTCCTGGACCCTCGAGGACCTCGGGGACGGTCGCACCCGCGCGACGTACGAGATCGAGGTCGATCCCGGCCGCATGCTCGCGATGCTCGTCCGCGGCCCGGTGGAGGAGAAGATCCGCCAGCGCCTCGTCAGCACGCGCCCGGCCGAGCTCGCGGCGCAGGTCGCCAAGGAGCGCGGCTGAGCCGCGCGGACCGTCCCCGCGCCACGCGCGGGGACGGTCGCCCGTCCGGCGCCCGCCGGACGTGAGGCGTCAGCCGATCTTCACGAGGTCGACGGCGAAGATCAGCGTGGCGTTGCGCCGCACGCCGCCGTCGGGGGTGCCCTGCGCGCCGTAGCCCAGCCGCGGCGGCACGACGATGATCCGCCGGCTCCCGGGCGTCATGCCCCGGACGCCGCGGACGAAGCCCTTCACGAGCTGGGACTCGTCGAGCACGAAGGAGGCGGGCGTCGTGCCGGCCCTCCACGTCGAGTCGAGGACGCGGCTGCGGCCGCCCCACGCCACGAGCGCGTAGCGGACCTGCACCCGGTCGCCCGTGCGGGCCGCCGTGCCGCCGCAGCGGACGACGTCGTCGCGCACGAGCCGCGTCGGCGCGCGGCTCGACGGGGACCGCAGCCGCGGCGCCCTCGTCAGGTCGGTCCCGGCGCGCCGCACGAGGCG
>CAFBMK010000087.1_pt1 | contig 12603 bp, 13 predicted proteins | sample 7268691 | NCBI WGS metagenome assembly CAFBMK01 (sample SAMEA6814062, study PRJEB35770) | freshwater metagenome | biome: Freshwater; feature: Freshwater reservoir; material: water | place: Czech Republic | collected 2017-05-23 | depth 30m m
ACGGTAAACAGACTCTTGTGATTTTAACTTTGGCGGAATATATATATCAAAGTGCAATGGTTGTAAATCGTGAGATTACTTTTATGGCTTGTATTGCAAAGTTACTTAAAGATTTAAAATAATGGTTTCGACTGACAAATTTAATTTATTACATAGTTATATCTTCAGAAAGAATAATGTTATAATGGATAATACATTTTCATATAAAGATAAATCTATACTGTATATTTGTCAGAATGGCACTAGTGGATATGCCAATGCTGCTAAAGGATATATCTACGATTATATTGGTAAAAAGATACCAGTAAAAACTCAATATTTTAATTGTAGTGATGAAGTAAATGAAAATGATAGATTTCATCAATATTTAAACTCAAACACATCAATAGATATTGATTACAATACAATTATTGTACATTCTACTCCTGATATATGGACAATGGTAGTTAAAAATACTCCCAATATCAATTCAGAAAGTAAACTTATTATTGGAAGAACGGTGTGGGAATTTGAAAAATTGTTACCTGCATGGGTAGATGCGATTAATACCAGTATAGTTGATATTGTGAGTGTACCCACTGAATGGAACAAACAATGTTTTATTAATAGTGGAGTAACTAAACCTATTATAGTTGAACCACACATTTATGTAGATTATCCTTACAAAAAAACTGGATTAAAACATTTACTTACTAAGAGTATAATGGTATGTAAAAATGAAAATACAATAGATGTAGAAAATAGTTATAAATTTTATTGTATAGGTCAATTGATTAATAGAAAAGGTATTATTGAAACAATTGATGCCTTTTGTAATGCATTTACCAATAATGATAAAGTTGTATTATTTGTTAAAACATTCAAACTAAATTATAGTAAAGAAGAAAAACAAAAATGTATAGATGAAATTATAAAAGTTGCGTCTAGATATAATCATGCTCCTATAATTTACATAAAAGATAATTTAAATTATGACGAAATTAAGTCGTTACATGATATTGGAGATTGTTATTTTCATTTAACTAAGACGGAAGGATTTTGTTTAGGTGCATTTGATGCATTTAATAACAATAAAAAGATAATTATTACTGGTTATGGTGGACACATAGAATATCTAGGTAAAGATTATGATGGTTTAGTTGATTATGAACTTACTTCATTGGCAATAAATGAAAGTGTATTTTTTCAATTTAAATTAGATAATACCTATACATGGGCAATTGCGAATGTAAATCATGTAAGTAAATTATTACATTCAACATTTGAATCAAAATTTGATACTATTTTTATAAAAACTAGTGGTAAAGAATGTATTAAATATATTGGACAAACTGGTACATGTGGATATGCAACTGCAGCTAAAGGATATTTAGCAGATTATGTTAAAAATAATATATCTGTTACTTGGAATCAATTAAAATTTGATAATAGCAATAATGATTTAAATTATTATGTTGATATTCTTGCAGAATCTACAATTAACAAAAAGTTTAATTATTATGACAAATTAATATTGCATAGTACGCCTGATTTATGGGAAAGTTTCATTAAAAAAAATCAAGATATTTCCAATACAATTGGATATTGTACATGGGAAACTAGTAAATTACCGTTAAAATGGGTAAATGATATTAATTTAGTTGACGAAGTTTGGGTTCCATCCAATTTCAATAAACAATCATTTATTGATTCTGGTGTAAAAGTTGAAATAAAAGTAGTTCCTCATATTTGGCATCCACAGAAACTATTTAAAAAATCAAATATAAAAATATATGATTTTTGTAAAAATGAAATACCAACTGATAAATTCACGTTTTATAGTATCGGAGAATTAAATTTTAGAAAAGGAATAGAAGATTTAGTTAAAGTGTTTAATAAATTAAATGATAAGTATAGAGATACACAATTAATTTTAAAATTACATTATAAAGACCATTCTCAAAAGAACAAAGAATATTGTATTTCTAAAATGCAAGAATTAACCGATAAAATTGGTATTAGTATATTTGTTATATTTGAAAATTTGACAAATCAACAAATATTGTCGTTACATAGTTTTGGTGATTGTTATGTTAGTTTAAATAAAGGAGAAGGATTTGGATTGACAATATTTGATGCTTTCAATTATGGTAAAAAAGTAATTACTACTGGATATGGAGGACAAATAGATTTTCTTGGGACCGATTATTCTGGTTTAGTGAATTATAAAATTAATAAAGTAAGTGGGATGGAGTCATTTAGTACTAATTATTCAAGTGACCAAGAATGGGCATATCCTGATTTGGATCATGCTTATGATTTAATGGAAAATTGTTATGAAGATACGTTATTAACGAAAAAGAATTATGAAAAATATATTTGATTACACAAAAAATACTATTTTACAAGGAATGCCTGCGGGAAATTTAGTTGTAAAATCTCCGATTGATTATGATATAGGCGGATGGTCATATAAAACTTATGACAGTGAAGATAATATCAGAGAAAATTTAAGAAATAAATGGTGTTCAACAATTATTAATTTATTTATTTTTGATAAAGATATACAATTTGAACATGTTAAAAATTTTATCGAATCTAATTTGTATGAAAAACATGGAAGACATTCATATTTAATTTATTGTCTCGCTGTGCCAAAATCGATATCTTTAGAAGTAACACAATTAACAAATTTAAAACAAAAGTTTATTAGTGATACATATTCAAATCGATTTTACATCGATGATTATGTAGTTTATGTTAATGATTTTGTTAAAAATATCACTCTATTATAAAATATGAAAAAAATACATTTAAGAATGCATACTGGTGCAGATGACAGATTTGAATATATTTCTAAAACTATTAAAGTATCCGCAAAATATTTTGATACTATTCGTATACTAAATTTAGGACCGTCAATTAATTCATTAAAATATAATGAATTGTTAAAAAAATATAGTAATTTACAAATAGTTAATTTTGAAAATCATTATACACTGTGTGTGACGAGTGATATATTACGACATCATTATCACGATGTTCAAGATGGTGATTGGCTTTGTTGGTTAGATTCAGATTGGAGACTACCACAATGTGTATTGGATAAAATGCAGAATGAAATCGAAATTGCGGAAAGTGAGGGATATAACTGTATTTATTCATATCAAATCGGCCATAATACAGTTCCATCAACACACCCTCTTATGTTATCATCATTTAATACAACAGAAGAAAATGATAAACGTCTTAACTCTGCGTTAGATTACTTTCGACAAACCCCAGACGCTTATGGATGGCCAATCTTACAGAAAGTTGATAAAAATAATATATGGTTTGATTCTTGGTTTGAAAATCACGGATATTCTCTGCCTGTCCCATACAAGAAAAAACCAATTGTTGATATGTATTATTTGCATATACGGGATTATTCCGATCAAGAATATTGTAAAACTATGACATATCAATGTTGGTGGTATTTGGGACATCATGTATTTTCACAAGACGATCAATATTATATTATCAATTCTATAGAATATAAACAATTAGAAGATTTTAAATTGGAACATAAATGTTTTACATCGCATAAATTAGACGAAAAACTAAAAGATGATAAGTTTAAAGATGAACTAAAAACATTATTTTTAACATTTAAAAATAGTAAAATATTTAGTTGTATACAGATGTATAATATGGCTGAGTTGTATGATATGAATTTTAATCATACCACTCCAGAACCGCCGTGTGAATGTAACGCATGTAAATATAATGATGGTTATGTAAAAGATATATAATAATATGATTAAAACATTTAATAGTTGGAATGATGTTAAAAAATTATCACTGGATGATGTTGTCGATTTGGTATTGACAAACGGCACTGCCGAAACTATAAATTCAGATATGTGGTTAACACCACTGATAGGCGATGAATTTAAATCATTGTCAATTCTTGATTTTGGGTGTGGCGTAGGTCGTAATATTTTTGATTTTTCCCGTAACTTTCCAAATTGGAAATTTTACGGATACGATAATCCACATATGTTAGATAAAGCAAATGAATATTCTAAACTAAAATTTAAAAAGACTATCTATAATTATTCAAACATAGAACTTATATCTAATTGGGAACAATTAAAAAAAATAAAATTTGATTGCATATATGCCACTATTGTTTTTCAACATATACACGAAAATGATCTTAATTTATATCTCCAAGACATAAAACGAATAACTAATAAATTGATTGTGTCGGGTAGAAGATTCAATGATGATATGGTTGATGGTAAGTATAAAAATACATGGCAGATACTAGAAAATAATGGTTATCATCCATCAAATATAAATAATATAAAATATTCTATAGAAGGTGACCCCGAAGAACACACTTTGTGTATATATGATTTATAAAAATATTGAAGAATTAATATATCTCGGAGATGGTTTTTATGAATTAGAAACACATGAAGTCAATCCATATAGATGGGCTTCGGATGAATTTGATTTATTAATAAATAATAATAATATAAAAACGATTACTTTAAACGTAGAATTCATTGATAATTTGAATATTTTAGAAATAATCGGAGCAAATTTAATATCAAAAACGAATAATCAAATACAATTATACATTTTAGATAAAATTATAAAAATTAAATGTGAATATATAGTACCTAAATTAAAATTAGGAACCAGCGATCCACGAAAGTTATCTTTCAAATTGTTTTTTATATCAATAGAAAAATTGATATTATCAACTGAAAATATATTGTATATACCGTCTAAATTTTTCAATAAATCGTTAAATAATGATTTACCTATAAAATACGGAGAATATGGTGATATTATTATTAAAACAAACAAAAACAATAAATTAGGCAAAATTAATTTGAATAACAATCAAATTTCATTTTATTCACATAGATCTGGATGGGATTATGTAGTAAAATCATTATTTGATTTAAATAATAACAACGGCGTTCATTTTGACGGATTTTTAGAAAATACATTTGTTTGGAGAAAAAAAGAATTATTAGAAACTCAACAAATACCTTATAAAAAAAATTGGATTGGTTTTTTTCATAATCCTCCTAATATGCCATCATGGTTTTCAAATAATGGCGGACATGTCAATACAATATTATGTGATAACATCTTTAAAGAAAGTTTAAAATATTGTAAAGGAATTTATGTTTTATCAAATCATCATGCTAATTTTTTAAAACATTTTATACCGGAAATACCAATTAATGTATTATATCATCCAACCGAAATACCATCAAATGTATTTACATATGATAAATTTTTAAATAATCAAAACAAATGTGTCATTATGATTGGTTGGTGGTTGAGAAAATTAAATTCTATTTTTTTAATCAATAGCCCATACAAAAAAGTACGTATATTACCGATTAATAAATCTAAAATTATATTAAGTAAATTGCAAGATATAGAAAAGTCGATTTACAATTTAGAAATAACAGATGAAGCGTATAATTCGGTGGAAATGATAAATCAATTGACAAATGATGAATATGATGATGTTTTATCAAAAAATATTGTATATCTCAATTTATATGATAGTAGTGCAAATAATACTATTATTGAATGTATTGCACGTAGTACACCTTTACTAGTGAATAAATTACCATCAGTAGTAGAATATTTAGGCGAGGATTATCCGTTTTATTTCTCAGATGATAAAGAAGCGGAATATAAATTAAATGATTTAAATCTTATTCGTAAAACACACGAATATCTGTGTACATTTGACAATAGAAAACGTATATTAATAGATACATTTATGGAGGACTTTAAAAATTCGTCAATATATAAAAATTTAAAAATTGATGAAAATTAACATTTATTATTTTGATAATGGAGTCGGAATGGTATCTGATTCTATTTTAATTAAAAATGTATTATATGAATATGATGTCGTTACATATAATGTATCAAAAAATAATGTATATAGGTCAAGTGATATTGGCATTTTTATACAAAATGTTTGGATGGATTGTTTAGATCATAATCAAAAAAACATTTATATTGTAAATGAAGAATGGTTAAATCCAGATGAAATTTTTTATATGAAAGAATTTGACCATTTAATTGTTAAATCTGAGTATGCCAAACAATTATTAATAAATGAACATAAATCTGTAATTAAAACAGGTTTTTTTAGTTTAGATCGTAATTTTTTTCCAAAAAATACAAACAAAATACTACATTTTAAAGGTAAATCGAAACAAAAAAATACAGAATTGGTTAAAAATAATAAAGATGTATTGATTTTAGATTCTGACATTAATTATTTGTCTGAAAATGATTTAGTATATGAATTGAACAATCATGATATTCATATATGTTGTAGTTTATATGAAGGATGGGGACATTACTTATGGGAAGCTATGAGTTGTGGTAAATTAGTTATTTGTAGTGAAGTGCCTGTTTTTAAGGAATATTTAGATCCAGAATTAGTAAAATTCATACCTACCAATGGTATATATAAAAAAGTAATGGGATATGAATTTTTAGATACTAAAATATATTATAAATACAGACGAGGATATTTTGTTGATGAATATATATTCAAAGAAACATTAAAAGATAAAAATGTATTATTGGAATTTCAAAAGAAAAATAGTGAAAAAATTAAAAGTTATTTTTTACAAGTAAATAAAACTAATAAAGAAACATTTTTGAATACGATTAAATTTATATGAAACATAAAATTTGTATAGTTACCGGATTTGATACGGGATATTCAAACTTGGCTAATATAACCATCCCTAATTATCTAAAGTATGTTAATCGTCATAACTTTGATTTACATATATCCACCCAAAACGTATACCCAAAGGATGTACACTGGGCGAAAAACAAATATCACATAGTAAAATCTATACTACCAAAATATGATTGGGTTCTTTGGGTTGATATAGACTGTTTATTTATTAAGCAGAGTTTTAATGTATGTGATTTAATTGACGATAGATATAATTTTATTCTTGGTATTAATAGAAATTGTCCTGATTGGTATACGGAAGATACATCATATTTAGAATCAGGCACATTTTTAATTAAAAATGATAAAATGTCATTTGATATGTTAGATACTTTTTCTTCTGAAGTACTTGATCATCCATGGCATGAACAATATCTTGTAATAAAAACTTTAAGAGAAAATAAGATATATGATGATGCGACAAAAAAACTTGAACTTATACAAATAAATTCTATGTACTGTTGTAATCATGATATAAAAGATGTATTTATATTTCATGTTGCCGGTGGATCGTCTATATCATTGCAAAAAAGAATAGAAATTATGAAAGAAAAATCCAAGTATGAATACTAAGTTAATATTATTTAGTCATCATAAAGTAGATGAATTAACAATAGATAGATTTAATACTGTTAAAAAATTAAATCCTAGTTGGGATGTAATTTCTATTGGATTTGAAGGATATGAATTATTGCCAAATTCAATCATAACTAATAAAGAAAAATATCCATCAAATAAAGATATACAATATTTTGTATTATATAACCATATAGATTGGTTTGATCCCGATTTATTTTTATATGAAGGATATATACAGAAACCAAATTATGATGAATATTTTCTTTATGAGTATGATACCGATAGTAATGTTTCAATTGAATCTTTTTTTGATACAAATGTTGATTTTTTTGGAAATGGTATTTGTAATCCAGCAAGAGAAGATTGGGATTGGGTAAAATTATACAGAAAACACAATCCATATAATACTAAATTTCCTATATTATATGCATATGGACAATCTACTTGTATATATTTTAAAAATCATATATTAAAACAATGTGTAAATGAAGTTATTACCAATAAACATTTATATGATGGAATGTTATCCGAAGTTAGAGGTGGTACATTAGTAAGTCAATTTACTACTCTTAAAAAAGGAAGACATGATATTGAAAAATATATTAGTTGGACTCATAATGATATTAAAGTCAATTCAAAAATACCGCATTTTTATCATCCTGTAAAGAAAATAATTTTATAAAGAGCAGTGAACATTTCCATGAATCATTTTTATACCGTTTAGATTTTGATTTAATGGTATTGATGATGGATGATTATACGAATTATTTAATATTTTTTTAGATTTATTTAAAATATATTTGTTAAAGTGAGATTCATCATGCCATTTTGATATTACATTATTCTTTAAATCTAAATTAATGTTATTTCTTAAATCATCTGACAATTTAAAAAATACATCTTTATATGCACCAAAAAAACATGCTTGACAATATTCGGGATTAAAATTTAAATCTGTTATATCTACATAAGCAGTTGAACTTTTGTTATTTTCATATGGATATGAACATTTAAATTCCCAAAAATGTTCAACACATACAATATCATTAGAATTATCGGGGAATATTTCTTCGTTGATTATATTATGTATAATCACATCGCTATCTATATAATAAATCAAATCATACTCTTTTAATTCTTCTATGATAGTATTAAAATAATTAAATCTTAAAAGAGTATTTAGTGGCCAAGGCAAATGTAAGATTTTTTTTATTTTGATATTGTTAGTTTCAACATAATCATTATCAGTAAAAAGAAATATTGTTTTTTCATAGTTTGGTAAAAAATTGATAAGTATAGTTTTTTTTAAATTTTCAAACAATTGAATATATTTTCCTGTTGAAATGGTTAATATAGCGATTTTTTTCATAATTTATAAGTATTTAATATATATGACAGTTTTAATTTTTATTATTGCTACAGAAAAGTATATTAGATTTTTTCCAAAATTAAAAAAAACAATACAACAATACTTCTTAACAGACTACAAAAAAGTATTTTATGTTTTTACTAATCACGATTTAGAAAATGAAGTTGATGTAATATATGATAAAATATTTCCATTACCATGGCCTCTTCCGTCTTTATTGAGGTTTCATTTATTTTCCAATTCCAAATTACCAGATAATATAGATTTAATTTATTATTTTGATGTAGATACTTATCTGGTTGATTATATTGGAAATGAAGTTTTGCATAATAAAGATGAAAAAATCTCGGTTGTATCGCATCCTTATAATTTATTAGATCCAAATTATAATTCATTTGAAACTAATACACAGTCTACATCGTATGTTGAAAATTGGAAAAATTATGAATATATACATGCTTCTTTTTTTGGTGGATACAAAGACAATTTTTTATCAATGTGTGATGATATTAAAAAACTAATAGATGTTGATTTAAAAAGTAACATCATTGGTAAGTGGTATGATGAATCATACTTAAATAAATATGTTATAGATAATAAATGTAAAATTTTAGACTGTGGATATTCTCATCCAGATTTTTGGGCGGGTGATTTACCTGTTAAGAAAAAAATAATTCATTTGATAAAGGATTGGGAATCTATAAGAGGATATAGAAATGAAAAAACAGCAGGAGTATGTTTGATTGCAGTAGGAGATTCTTGTTATGCACAATATGCTTACAATTTAGCTGCATCAATTAAATATACAGATGAAGATGCAAAAATCGCAGTGTTTACTTACGGTACATGTATTGATATATTAAACGACGAAGAAAAAAAGATTTTTGATAATATAATTTTTATTAAATCAGAAGATTTATATATTAATGGTAGGATGCACCCAAATTTATTTAAACTTTATTTATATAAATATACCCCATTTGAATATAGCGTTTATATGGATGTAGATAGCATTTGGGTATCAAAATTTAAATTCTCTCAATTGGTGGATAATTATATAAGAGATAATATTAATTTTGTAGGTCAATGTAGAGATGTAATTGACATAAGAGAAAAACCATTACTTTATGGTTTTCATGACACTAATAAAATAAATTTACATTTTAAATTTGAATCAAATATAGCATATCAATTACACGGACAGTTTGTATTATTTAATAAAACCGAAGAAAATATTAAATTTTTTGAAGAGTCAATTAAAATATATTTATATCAATTGGATAAAAAAATTGTTGATTGGAATTGGTTTAATTGTCCTATTGAAGAATTTTCAATGACAGTAGCTACTTTAACTTTACCTTTTAAAGTTGATGATAGGGTAATAAAAGTTGCTCCTGTAATTACTCAAGATGAAAATATCTATGAAATAGACAAAACATCTTCAAAAAAACTTATATTAACAATAAACGGATCTGAGACACATGATATTGCTAATAAAATAGGTGGATATGTTTGTATATCACAAGATATTACTCAAAGATATATTAAACTATACAATCAAACTGTAGATGAAATAAATAACAGTTCAAATTTTAAGTTAAAATATTGGATTCAAAAAAATTGTATCTTATAAATAATGAAAATATCAATTTATAGTTATAGTAATGAAGATTTAAATTCCGAAATTTCTAAATATCAAAGTTTAGTGTTTTCTAAATTTGGGTTGAAAATACATCAAATAATAGGGCCAAAAATTAAAAAATCTGACCATGATTTTGATTATGAAGATCATCCAACTGCATTGACAAATATAATAAAAAATTCTACAGACGATTATATTATATTTTTTGATGTTGATTGTGTTCCGTTATCATATGATTTTTATCCTAAATTATTAAAACAAATAGAAGACAAAAGAACATTAGCTGGTGGAATACAATGTGCAAGTCACATAAATATAAATAAATCATACATCTCTCCTGCATTTTGTGGGTTTTCTAGACAATTGTATTTGGATTGTGGTGAACCATCATTTAACACTGATAGAACACCATTATTAGGATGTGATAACATGCAGAGGTTTACAGATGTGTGTTTAAATTTAAATAAAAACGTTATATATTGGAATGTTACCGACGGCGGCAATAATAAGTGGGATATATTATCACATAATATGAAATTTGGAAATGGAACTATTTATGAAAATTTAATATACCATCAATTTGAAATTAGACTTGATACTTATCACGAAGAATTTATTAATAAATGTATACAAATATTAAAATGAATAAAAAATTAGCAGCAAGTTATATTGTTTTTGATGATGTTATTGAACATCTGGAATCGTCAATTAGTACTATTCGTAATAATGTTGATTATATTTCAATTGTATATCAACATATATCCTATTATGGAAATAAAGGTAGAAATTCAAATTATGAGTTGTTGAAAAACTTATTAAATCGTAGATTAATTGATAATATCATATACAATGATTGTGATTTAAATTTATCCCCCAAAGAAAATGAAATAAAAAATAGAAATCTTGGATTAAATGATGCTATAAATAATCAATTTGAATTTTTTATGTCCGTTGATGGAGATGAATATTATGATGAATATCAATTTAAAAATGCAAAAAATAAAATTATAAATGGCGAATATGAATCATCCGCTTGTGAATTGTTAACATATTATAAATACTTAAATTTAGTATTAGATCCACCTGAAGATTTTCATTGTCCATTCATATATAAAATAAATAAAAATTTTTCATTCGGTAATAATATACAATTTCCGGTTGGAGTTGATATTACTAGAATTTATCATTCAAATAAATTTAAAAAGTTTGAAAGAAATGAATTGATTATGCATCATATGTCATCTGTGCGTCGTGATTTTAAATTAAAACTTGTCAATCATGGATGTTATTCACAATTTAACAATGAAATAGAAATGTTAGTCAATCATTTTGACAATTATCAATATCCCGAAAAAATTTTATTTCAAGCTAATCCTTATAAGTTTTATAATCCAAAAATAGTAAACCCTTATTTTATCAATAAAAATTTTAATTGTATATGACATATACCTTGTTATCGGCATACAACGGTACAAATGCCTAATTTTGTTTGATTTGACAAATTCATATTTTTATCATCTTATTAAATAATATGTTATTAAAAAATCGTATTTGTATATTGTTTTTACATTATCAAAATGATGATATAACTATTAAGCATTATGAATTATTAAAAAAATATAATCCTACAAAAAATATTTATCCAATTGGTTTTGAAAATCACAATTTAATCGATGGTTCGCATGTTGTTCGTAAAAAAGAATCATATCCAAAAAATGATATCTTAAATAAAACTTGTAAAAGAGAATATTGGAGTGAAGCAGATTTATTGATATATGATTTTTATTTAAATTATCCAAATTTACCTGTATATTTTATAATAGAATGGGATACATATTGTAATTGTTCATTGGAAAACTTTTATGGTAATTCATTAAACATGAATCATTTTAGTCATATAATACACAAAGAAGAGTCGTTAAAAGATTGGATTTGGTATAAAAAATTGACAAAAAATCAAAAACTTATATCCAATATAGGTGGAATAACACCAACTTCAGGGATGCTTTTTACTAAGTCTGTATTGTCATCTATGGTTAATTTAATGATTAATAATCCAAAGCAATATAATAATATGTTTTCAGAATTAAGATTGGGGACATTGTTACAACAATCTGGATATATATTAACCAAACCATTTTTTAATTCGGAATCTTATATTAATTGGAATATTGATTCTATCACATTTGATCCGTTAAAACCAGGATATTACCATCCTATCAAAACTATCGTTTAAAATAATAAACA
>CAFBMK010000088.1_pt1 | contig 12394 bp, 10 predicted proteins | sample 7268691 | NCBI WGS metagenome assembly CAFBMK01 (sample SAMEA6814062, study PRJEB35770) | freshwater metagenome | biome: Freshwater; feature: Freshwater reservoir; material: water | place: Czech Republic | collected 2017-05-23 | depth 30m m
CTCCCGCCAGCCGGAGCTCAAGGCGATGGCCGTGCGGGTCGAGGCGCTCGTGGCGGCCGTCCCCTCCGGGGCGACGGACGACGCGACCGGCCGCACGCCGCGCGGCGGCCCGCGCTCCGGGCCCGCCCGCGGCGGCCGGCGGCGCGAGCGGCTCGTGGTCGTGGGCGGCGGCATGGCGTCGATCGCCGTCGTCGAGGCCGCCTTCGCGCACCGCGGGTCGTCGCACTGGGAGACCACGATCCTCTCGGGCGAGGCCGACGCCCCGTACGACCGCGTCCGCATCTCGCACCTCGTCTCCCCCGAGCCCCGCGACGACGTCGCCCTGCGCCCCCCGGAGTGGTACGCCGCGCACGACGTCGACCTGCGGCTCTCGACGTGGGTGGAGGCGCTCGACACGGTCGCGCAGGAGGTCGTGCTGACGAGCGGCGAGCGGCTGCCGTACGACCGCGCGGTGATCTGCACGGGCTCGCAGCCGTCGACCCCGCCGATCCTCGGCATGGACCTGCCGGGCGTCGTGCCGTTCCGGACCCGCGCGGACGCCGCGACGCTGAACCGGATGGTCCGCCGCGGCGCGCTGGCGACCGTCATCGGCGGCGGCCTGCTGGGTCTCGAGGCAGCCGCGGGCCTGGCGGAGCACGGCGCGTCGGTCACGATCGTCCACCGCGGCGACCGCCTCATGGAGCGCCAGCTCGACCGCGGCGCCGCCCGGCTCCTGGAGCGGCGGATCCGCGAGCTCGGGATCCAGCTCCTGTTCGAGCAGGAGACGGAGCGGATCGTGGGCGGCGCGGCCGTCACCGGCGTGCGCTTCGCCGACGGGGACGAGCTCGCGTCGGACCTCGTCGTCGTCGCCACGGGGATCCGGCCGGAGATCCGGGTGGCGAAGCGCTCGGGCATCGCCTGCGACCACGCGATCCTCGTCGACGACGAGCTGCGAACGAGCGCCCCGAACGTGTGGGCCGTCGGCGAGTGCGCCCAGCACCGCGGCGTCGTCTACGGCCTGTGGCCGCCGATCGCCGCCCAGGCCCGGACCGCCGGCGCGACGATCGCCGGGGTGCCGTCGGGCTACCAGGGCAGCCCGCTGGCGACGACGCTCAAGGTCGTCGGCATCGAGCTGTTCGCGTGCGGCACGCCGTGGTCCAACACGGACGACGACGACGTCGACGAGGTGATCTCCGTCGACACCCGCCGCGGCAACTACCGGCGCCTCGCGCTGCGTCGCGGCCGCCTCGACGGCGCGGTCCTGATGGGCGACCTGTCGCTCGCGGCCGAGCTGACGGAGCTGACCGCCGGGGGCCCGGCGGGCGTCGGCGGCGCCACGGTCGACGACGAGCTCCTCGACGCCGTGGCCGGCGGCGACGCCGCGCCCCGCCCGGTCCCCGACGCCCAGCTCGTCTGCTCCTGCAACCAGGTCAGCGCGGGCGAGATCCGTGGAGCCGTCGCCGGCGGCTGCGCCTCGCTGGCGGACGTCCGCGAGGCCACGGGCGCGTCGGGCGGCTGCGGCGGCTGCGCCACCCGCGTGGAGGCCCTGCTCGCGGTCCACCACACCACGTCGGTCGGGGCGGCGGCGGACTGAGGGGCGACGGGGGCAGGGCGGCGGCCCAGGGGCGACGGCCACGGGGCGGCGGCCAAGGGGCGGCGGCCAAGGGCGGCGGCCGCCCCTCGCACCACCGGTCCGGGCCGGGACGGCGTCGGGCGCTGGTGCCGGGTCGGGGACCGGGCTACGCTGCGCGCCATGCGCGTGCGTGCGGTGGTCCTCCTGGCCCTGGCGTCGGCCGTCCTGACGCCGGGCGCGGCGGCCGCGGAGACGACGACGATCTCGCAGCACCTGCTCGCGGCGGACGGCTCACCGTCCCTCGTCGCGAACCGCTCGCCCGTCGGCGGTGCGCCCGCCCGCTGGCGCGTGTGCGACCCGGAGTGCGGGCCGATCGTCGCCGAGGGCCCGACGTTCTCCCCCGGTCCGACGGCCGCCGGCACGACCTTCGAGGCCACGACGACGGGCACGGACGGCGCGGTCTCGAGCGTCCGCAGCCGGCCGTGGGGCGGCCAGGTCGCCGTGGTCGGCCCGCCCACCGTCACCGGCGAGGTCCGCATCGGCCGGGTCGTCACCGCCGCGGGCGGGACCTGGACGGGCGGCTGGGGCGACGACCGCGGCGTCCCCGCCCTGCGTGCGTGCCGGACCCCGGCCGCGACGGACTGCCGCTTCTTCGGCCCCCGCGACGTCCTCGGCTCGGCCCGTCAGGGCGCGAGCGCGATCGACCCGGCCTTCGCGGGCTGGTACGTCGGCGCCTACGAGCAGCGCCACGCGCGGGAGACCGCCTTCCCGGCGGTCGCGCCGGCGCCCGAGCCCCCGCTCGGCACCCCGACCGACCGGCGCCCGGTGGACCCGGGCGTCGCGACGCCCACCCTGGCCTACGGGCCGCTCGTCGGGCCCGTCCCGCCCGCCCGCACCGGCGAGCCGCCGCGCGTCGCCGGGCGCCTCGCCGTCGGCCGACGGGTGACCCCGAGGCCCGGCACCTGGCCCGACGCGCCCGACGACGGCCGGATCGCGTCGGTCCTCCGCGCGTGCCCGACCCGGGAGGACACGGCCTCGTGCGTCCTCCTGCACGACCTGGGCGGCACGGGCGGCCGCCCGGGTCCCGGCGCACCCGTGACGCTCGGCCGGCGGCTGCTCGGGTGGTACGTCGGCGCCGTCGACCGGCACCGCGGCGCGGGCGGCGACGCCGGGGCGTTCACCCCGGCCCGTCCGACCACGGCCGTCCCCGCACCCGACCTCGCGACGGTCCACGGGCCGCTCTCGACGACGCCGGTCGGCCTGGGCTTCACCCCGCGGGTCGCCGTGCGGCGGCGGATCGCGGCGGGCCGCCGGCTGCGGCTCGCGACGGTCCGCTGCGCCGGCGCCTGCGTGGCCCGGGTGACGCTGCGGGCCGGCGGCCGGACGGTCGTCCGGCGGATCGCCGTCCGCGCCGGACGCAGCACCCCGGTCGTCGCGCCCCGCTCCCGCTTCCGCGGCGCCCGGTCGATCCGGGTGACGATCCGCGTCGACCACGCCCGCCCGGTCGTGCGCGGGACGGTGCGGATCGGCTGAGCCGGGGGCGGCGCGGCCGGCACGGATGGTCTCGGGCCGGACCGCCCGGGACGGACCGCCCGGACGGGGTTTCAGGACGGGGCCCAGGACAGGGCCGGAAACGGGTCCCAGGGCGGGGCCGGAATCGGGGTCCCAGGACGGGGCCCCGGGACGACCGCCCGCGGCTAGGCCTGCCCGACCGACGCGATCTCGTACCGCGCGACGTCGCCGGAGACGACCGCGGACAGCGCGTCGGAGCTCGGCCCGGCGCCACGGAACCGCTCGAGCTCCGCGGCGGTCTCCCACCGCTCGTAGACGTTGACGCGGTCGGGGTCGAGCGGATCGGCCGCGACGACGAAGTCGTGGCAGCCCTGGTCGGCCCGGGCCTGCGCGACCGCGTCCGCCGACGCCGCAACGAACGCGTCGCGGTGGCCGGGACGCAGCTCGAGCCGACCGGCGACGATCAGCACGGGGCCTACCGCCGCACGACGACGCGGTTCGGGCGGACCGTGCCGCTCGAGACGCGCACCGTGGCGACGGTGGAGGCGCGCCGGCGCAGGACGGCCGCGGTCCGCGACGTGGGCCTCAGGCGCAGGCTCCACGCGCGCCGCTTCGCCGTGCGACCCGAGGCGATCGTCCGCGAGCGCAGCCCGAGCCGCCGGGCGACCGCCGCGCTGACGACGAGCCGGACGGTCGTCCGCCGGGCCGTCGTCGTCGTGCCGCGGAGGAGGACGCCGCGGGAGCGCAGCGTGCCGACGCGGATCCGCTTCGTGACCGTCCGCGTCCGGGTCGTCCGGCCGGGGCGGGCCGACGGCGTGGCGCCCGGCGTCGCGCCGGCCAGCGCGGGGTCGGCGACCGTCCCCGCCGCGTCGCCGACCGGCAGGGTCAGGCGCACGTCGGAGAGCTGCGCCGTCCCGACGCCGGTGGTCAGCCCGTAGACGTTCGAGCCGTCCGTCACCTGCAGGCGGTAGCGGCTGCCGGGCGTGATCCGCATCGCGACGCCCTCGAGCGACCGCTCCACCGTGCGCTCCTGGCCGTCGAGCGTCACCGGGATCGGGGTGACCTGGTTGCCGACGACGACGCCGCGGGTCTCGTCGACGATCTGGGCGTAGAGGTGGGTGTCCGGGGCGGTCGACGTGCCGCGGTAGCGCAGGCGCACGACGGGCTCGGCGACGACGTCCTTCGTCGCGGTCTGCGCGGGGACGGGGACCTCGACGGCGCTCGACGCGCGCGTGGCGGCGACGAGCAGGCCGGCCGTCGAGCTCAGCGGCGTGATCGGCAGCGTGCCGCCGCCCGACGCGGTGATCGTGCCGGCCGGCTTCAGCGGGTAGTCCGCGGCGGAGCGGAGCTTCCCGTCGTCGGCGACCCACTCGAAGCCGGGGCCCGTCGGGACGGACGCGTCGCCCTTGAGCCAGCGGTCCATCCAGTCGAGCACGCGGGGCTGCACGACGGCGTCGCCGCCCGAGCCGGTCAGGCAGACGCCGTGGCCGCCGCAGAACCAGAGCATCTTCACCGGGGTCCCGGCCTGGCGCAGCAGGCGCCGCATCTCGATCGACTGGCTCGGCGTGAAGAGGGTGTCGGCGGTGCCCTGGACGATGAGCGACGGGGCGCGGACCTTCGCGATCCCGTCGCCGGTGGAGCGGGCGCGGAGGTAGCCCGTGAGCGCCTCGTCCGAGCGACCCGTGACGGCGGCCTTCGTCGCGAGGGTCAGCAGCTCGACCGGGAACGCGCCGAGCTCGGGGCCCTGCGGCGCGAAGATGCCGAGCGCCAGGCCGCTGACCTCGCCCAGGCCGACGAGCGGCAGGCCCCAGCCGAGCTTGAGCCGGCCGTCGCGGGCGAGCGCCTGGACGAGCGACGTCCACGAGATGGACGGCACGAGCGTGTCGATGCGGGCGTCGCGGGAGGCCGCCGCCCACTGGACGCCGCCGCCGTAGGACGCGCCGTGCATGCCCACGCGGGGGTCGCCGGCGGCGTCGAGGCGGGCCTCGGGCCGGGTGGCGACGTGGTCGATCACGGCGGACGCGTCCCGTCCCTCGCGCTCGGGGGAGTCGAGGTCGATCTCGCCGCCCGAGCGCCCGAACCCGCGCGAGTCGTACGTCACCGTGTTGTAGCCACGGGCGCGGAACGCGGCCGCCGGCACCTGGCCGAGCGGCTCGGCGAGCGCCGCGATCTCCAGCGTCTCGCGGGTCGCCCCGAAGCCGTGGGTCAGGACGACGGTCGGGGCCTTCGCGCCGGGCGCCAGGCCGTCGGCGCGCTGGAAGTCCGCGTCGATCCGCGTGCCGTCGAACGACGTGATCGTGACCTGCTCGGCCGCGGCGACGGATGGAAGGGCGGTCAGCGCCAGGACGGAGGCGACCCCGGCGACCGCGAGACGGGTTCGTGACATGCAGCACAGACTACCCGCGGCAGCAACGGCGGGCGGAGGACGGCGGGCGCGTCCGACGGGGGCCGGGCGGACCGGGCACGTTCCGCATCGGCCTCGTGGGGCGGGAGCCGCCCGGGCTCAGGCCCGCGCGCCTCCCGGGACCGGGACCACCTCGACGACCGAGCCCGCGGGCAGGTCGCCGTCGGCCGCGGGGATCAGCGCGTAGGCGTGCGTCGCGGGCATGGAGGCCAGGCGGTGCGGTTGCTGACCGTCGAGCACGACGGCGGTGCGCCCACCGTGCTCGTCCTCGCCGAGGGCCACCCGCAGGGCACGGACCCGTCGCGCGTCGCCGTGGGTGGCCGCCTGCAGGCGGGCGCGCAGCGGCCCGGCCGGCTCGCGGCCGGTCATCGCGCGGAGCAGCGGGACGGCCAGCAGCGCCGCCACGGTCAGCGCCGCGCCCGGGTTGCCCGGGAGCGCCAGCACGGGTCGGGCGCCGGCCGGCCCGGGGAGCGCGCCGAGCCAGGTCGGCCGGCCGGGCTGCAGCGCCAGCCCCGACACGCGCTCGTCGGCGCCCAGGTCGGCGAGGGCCCGCCGGACGTGGTCGTGCTCCCCGACCGACATGCCTCCGCAGGTGAGCACCAGGTCGGCGTCGACGTCGGCGAGCGCCGCGGTCGTCGCCGCGAGGTCGTCGCCGACGTGGCGGACCGCGACGACGTCCGCGCCGGCGGCCGTCAGCAGCGCGGCGAGCGCGGGCCCGCCGACGTCGTGGAGCCGACCGTCCGGCAGCTCGTGGTCGACCGGACCGGGCGGCGACGCCCGTCCCGCGCCCGGGTCGGACGGCCCGGCGCCATCGGGGGTCCGTCCGACCGGCACGGGGCCGGCTCCCGCCCGGCCGAGCGGCACGACCTCGTCCCCCGTGATCACCACGACGGCCCGGGGCCGGGCGCGCACGTCGACGGCGACGACGCCGAGACCGGCCAGCAGCGCGACGTGCCCGGGCCCGAGCCGCTCGCCGGCCCGGACCACGACGGCGCCGGCCGCGACGTCCTCGCCCGCGCGCCGCACGTCGCGGCCGGGGGCGACGTCGACGGCGACGGCCACGTCGTCCCCGGCCGGCGCCGTCTCCTCGATCCGCACCACCGCGTCGGCGCCGTCGGGGATCCGCGCGCCGGTGCTGATCCGCATCGCCGTCCCGGCCGCGACCGTCGCGGCCGACGGGTGGCCGGCCGCGGACTCGCCCGTCGCGCGCAGGACGACGGGCCGTCCGGCGCCCGCGCCGGCTAGGTCGGCGGCGCGCACGGCCCAGCCGTCCATCGCGGAGGACGCGAAGCGCGGCAACGCCCCGCGGGCGAGGACGTCCGCCGCCGCCGTCCGGTCCGCGCACCGGTCGAGCGCGACCCGCTCCACGCCGAGCCCGACCGCCGCGCCGAGCTCCGCCGCGGCACGGCGCGCGTCGTCCAGGCTGGAGGGGGCGCCCATCGCGGCGACTCTACGGACGGCCCGCGGACGGCGCCCGCGAAGATGCCCGGATGCCGTCCGCCGATCCCCGACCCGCCGACGTCGTCGCGATCCTCGCCGGCGGCCGCTCGCGGCGCATGGGCGCCCCGAAGGCCGGGGTGCTGCTCGACGGCGCCCCCCTGCTCGCGCACGCCGTCGCCGCGGCCCACGGCGCCGGACTCCGCCCGGTCGTGGTCGCCAAGCGCACGTCCGAGCTGCCGGAGGTGCCGGGGCTCGAGCGCTGGGACGAGCCGGACGACCCGACGCACCCGCTCACGGGCGTCGTCGCCGCGCTGCACCGCGCCGCGGCCCCCGTCGTCGTGCTCCCCGTCGACCTGCCCCACGTGCCGTCGGCGCTCCTGGCGCACCTCGCGGCCCGGCCGGAGCCGCTGGTGATCGTCGAGGGCGCCGGCCGCCGCCACCCGCTGCTGGCCCGGGTCGCGCCGGAGCACGCCGCCGCGCTCGAGTCCGCCGCCCGGTCGGGGGCGCGCGTGATGGAGACCGTCGAGGGCCTCGGTGCGGCGGTCGCCGGCGACGACGTGGTCGCCCCGATGGGCGATCCGGCCGTCCTGCTGCGCAACCTGAACCGACCGGACGACCTCGCAAACCAGGCCTGGACGAACGGCTGACTGCAACGAATCTTGCGTCTCTCACGGGGGATCCGTGCGCAGGGGGCCGAAAGTGGACGGCGAACGCGCGCCCGGGAGCCCGTCGGAGGACCTCCGCAGGGGTGCGGAGCCGCCTCCCCGCTTGCTAGTTTTCGCCCCGCCGAGTTCCCGGGGTCGTTCCCGGGGAGCGGGGGACCCACGTCCGTGTTGGGGCTCATCCACGCCTTTGCGTGGAGGCGCGACTCTTTCTGCGCCAGCCCGTCAGCTAACCCCGTAGGCCGACGAGAGAGAAGTCCCCGATGCGATCAATCACGGTGCGCCGCACCGCCATGATCGGCCTGCTCGCGCTGGCCACCTGCGCCCCCGTGGCGCAGGCAGACGACGCCGCGCCAGGCGGCGGTGGGACCTCCGTCTCGTCCATGAACGCCGCCCCCGCGGCGCCCCGGCCCGCCGCCGCGCAGGCCACCCCCGCTCCCGCGCCGGCCTCGGTGTCGGAGACCCAGACCGTCAAGCTCACCCGGTCGCAGACCAAGAGCGTCCAGCGCCGCGCCCGCGTCCGCCCCGACGGCGCGCTGGGCAGCCGCACCCGCACCGCGATCAAGCGGTACCAGGGGCAGAGGCGCCTCGTGCGCACCGGCCGTCCGAACCTGCAGACGCTCCGCGCGATGAAGCTGCGGTTCGCCGAGACGATCGCCGCGCAGATGGCCGCGAAGCAGCGCGCCGTGGCCCCGATCGCCGGCTACGTCTTCCCGATCCAGGGCCCGTGGCGCTTCGGCGCCGGCGGCACGTACTTCGGCGAGCGCGGCGGCGCCCACGAGGGCATCGACCTCTTCGCGACCTGCGGCACCCCGCTCGTCGCAGCGTCCGCCGGCACGATCAAGTCCGTCGCGTGGGACGCCCGCGGCGGCAACTACGTCGTCCTGACCGACACCCCGTCGGGCGAGGACCAGGTCTACATGCACATGAAGTCGCCGTCGCCGCTGAAGGTCGGCGACCCGGTGACGGCCGGCACCCCGGTCGGCGCGGTCGGCGACACCGGCAACGCCGACGGCTGCCACCTGCACCTCGAGATCTGGACCTCCCCGGGCTACTACACGGGCGGCAGGCCGCGCGACCCGAAGCCCGACCTCGCGGCCTGGGGCGGCACCCCCAGCCGCTGAGCCGACCCGCCCGGCCGGTGCCGGGCGACGCTCCGGGGCCCGACCCCGCGCGCGGGCGACCACCCGCCGGCCCGCCCGGCCGCCGCCGGGCCACGCCCCGGGCCCCGACCGGCCACGCGGGCGACCGACCACCCGCGACCGGCGACCGACCACCCGCGACCGGTGACCGGCCACGCGGGCGACCACCCGCGATGTAGCCTGCGGCCGCGCCGGCCCGGAGCGTCGGTGCCCCGTCCGGAGCACCTGCCCCGATGCCACCGTCCGCCCGTCCCGCGCCCCTCCAGCTGCCGCCCGGCGTCACCGCCCTCGGGCCCGAGGCGTGCGCCGCCGTCGCCGCGCTCGTCTCCGACGCGGAACGCGCCCAGTCCGCCGAGGTCGACGCCGCGCTGCAGGAGGGCCTCCGCGTCGTGCCGCGCCCGCTCCGCGGGATCGCGCGCAGGGTGCTGACGGGATGAGCCGCGCGCTCGAGCGCCGGGGCGAGCTGCAGCGCCTCGCCCGCGTCCTGGGCGTGGAGCCCGACGACCTCGGGGCGCTCGACGGGGCGGACGTCGCCACGCTCCGCGAGCTGCGCCACGCCGTCGCCGACCGCCTGCTCGAGCAGAGCCGCGATCAGTTCTCCCGGGCCGTCGCGCTCGGCGACGCCCTGCCGGCCTCCGTCGCCGCCCGGCTCGCCCAGCACGTCATGGGCCCCGTCCTGGGCGGCCGGGCCGCCGCGCTGCTGAGCCCCCGGAAGGCGGGCGAGCTGGCCCGGCGCCTCCCCGCGGACTTCCTCGCCGACGTCGCCTGCCACGTCGACGTCCGCAAGGTCGGCCCGCTGCTCGAGGACATCGACCGCGGCACGATGGCCGAGGCGGGCGAGCACCTCCGTCGTCGCGGCGAGTGGGTGGTGCTCGGGGCGTTCGTCGGGCACGTCCGGGACGACGTCGTGGCCGACCTGCTCGACGGGTTCGACGGCGAGGCGCTCCTGCGCTCGGGCGCCGTCATCGAGGACGCCTCCCGCATCGATGCGGTCGTCGCCATGCTGACCGACGCCCGTCTGGACGGGCTGCTGCGCGCCGCCGACGAGCACGCGCTCTGGACCGACGTCGTGTCGCTCAACGTGCACCTCTGCGACGCGCAGCTCGACCGGGTCGCGTCCGCGGTCGAGCGGCTGTCCGGCCCCCGGATCGAGGCGCTCGCGGCGCTCCTGGCCGCCGACGACGAGCTGCGCGCCGCCGCGCGGCCCATCACCCGGCGGCTGTCGGCGCGGTTCCTGGCCGACGTCGCCGCGGACGTCGACCTCGGGCGGGTCGGCGGGATCCTCGAGGGCATCCCGACCGCGACGCTGGCGCAGGCAGCGGCCGAGCTCGGCCGCCGCGACGCCTGGCCGCTCCTCGGGCGCCTGTTGACCGTGCTGCCTGAGGACGTCCTCGCCGACCTCCGCCCCGAGCTCGACGACGGCCTCCTCCGGCGGGCCGAGGAGACGGACGCCGCCGCGGGCGACGGTCCGCCCGCGGGCCCGGACGGGGACGACGCGGCGGGGTCCGCGAAATCTCCCCCGGCGCCCCCTACCCGCCGGTAGCCTGCCGCCGTGCTCCGACCACGGCTCCGTCCCGTCCTCAGCGCCGCAGGCCTGCTGCTCGCGCTCCTGACCGTCGGCCCGGCGTTCCTGGCGCCCCCGGCGTCGGCCGCCGAGCCCTCGTGGGTGTGCCGGCCCGGGATGCCCGGGGACGTCTGCTCCGAGAGCCTGGACACGACGATCCTGGGCCCCGGCGGCGCCTCGCGCGTCGAGCGCGTCGCCCCGGACCCGAACGCCCCGGTCGACTGCTTCTACGTCTACCCCACCGTGTCGAACCAGCTCGGGCCGATGGCCAGCGGCGACGCCGACCCCGAGGTCCAGGGGATCGCGCGCTTCCAGGCCCAGCGGTTCGCCCAGCGGTGCCGCGTCTACGCGCCGACGTACCGCCAGGGCACGGTGCCCGGCATCTTCCTCGGCGGGTTCACGGACGCCACCCGGCAGGCCGCCTACTCCGACGTCCTCGCCGCGTGGCGGTCGTACCTCGCGAAGGACAACCGCGGCCGCGGCGTCGTCCTCATCGGCCACTCCCAGGGCACCGGCATCCTCCGCCGGCTGATCCGCGAGGAGATCGACCCGGCCCCGGCGGTGCGCTCCCGGCTCGTCTCCGCGCTCCTGCTCGGCGGCAACGTCCTCGTGAAGAAGGGCAGCGACCGCGGCGGCGACTTCGCGAACGTCCCGCTGTGCCGGGCCGACGGGCAGATCGGCTGCGTCGTGGCGTTCTCGACCTTCGACGAGACGCCGCAGGACGCCACGCGCTTCGGCAAGCCGCCGACGACGACGGACCGCCTGACGGGCCTGCCCCCGCGGTCCGACGTCGAGGTGGCGTGCACGAACCCCGCCTCCCTGGCGCAGAACCGCGACGCGGAGCTCACGTCCCTCGTCCCGACCCGGCCGTTCCCCGCGGGGTTCATCGCCCTCGGGATCGCCGCGACGTACCTCGGGGCGCCCCCGACCGCGGCCACGCCCTGGGTGCAGCCGGCGGAGCGCTACGCCGGCCGGTGCGAGACGTCCAACGGCTCGAACGTCCTGATGATCCGGGGCCTCCCGGGAGCCCGCGACCTGCTGCCGTTCCCGGACGCCGGCTGGGGGCTGCACATCCTCGACGGCAACATCGCACTCGGCGAGCTGCTCGACGTCGTCGACACGCAGACCAGGGCGTTCCAGGCCGCGAGGCCCGCGCCGGCCGCCGCGCCGACGGGCCGGCCCCGGGTGGCCCTGCGGGCGACCGGCACGACCCGCCGCGCGGGCGGCCGCCGCTGCATCGCGGGACGGCTCACCGTCCGGGTCGCGGGCGCCGATCGGACCGCCGTGGCGCGCGCCGACTTCCGGCTGAACCGCCGGACGCTCGCCCGCGACCGGCGCTCGCCCTTCCTCACCCGGGTCGCGGCCTCCCGGCTGCGCACGGGCGTCAACCGCGTCGACGCGCTCGTACGCCTGACGGACGGCCGCTCCCGGCGCGTGGCGGCGACGGTCCGCGGCTGCTGAGGGGCGCCCCCGGCTCAGTCCTCGTCGGGCTCCCGCAGCCGCGGGTCGGCCTCGACGAGGGCCAGGCACTCCGCCACCGGCCGCCCCGTGCGGCCGGCGATCCAGCAGGCGATGGGCGCGGCCTGGCGCTGCGAGCGGTGCGCCGCGTGGCGGGCCAGGTCGAGCAGCCCCTGCAGCTCCTCCGGGGTCGGCGGCGTCGAGCCGACCTCGTCCGCGAAGGCCGCCAGCCAGCCCTCGATCGTCGTCGTGTCGGTGCTCATGCGCCCAGCCTAGACCGGGCCCCGCCGGGGCCCCGGAGCGTACGGTGGCTCACCACGGGCCGCCCCGTGGACCCGACGGTCGTCCGAGACGTGCCCGCGGGCCGTGCCCGGAGGCCCCCGGGCGGCTAGGGTCCCGGTCCATGACGTCGCTCATCACGCGTGAGGAGGCCCTGCAGCTGGGGCGGCTCCGGGACCACGAGGACATCCTGGCGCTCGTCGAGCGCGCCTGGGAGGCCCGCCAGGAGCACTTCGGCGACTCGACCGACATGTGCTCCCTGGTCAACGCGAAGTCCGGCGGCTGCGCCGAGGACTGCGGCTTCTGCGCCCAGTCGACGTACGCCGAGGCCGAGACGCCGATGCACGCGATGATGGAGCCCGAGCAGATGCTCGAGCACGC
>CAFBMK010000089.1_pt1 | contig 12309 bp, 13 predicted proteins | sample 7268691 | NCBI WGS metagenome assembly CAFBMK01 (sample SAMEA6814062, study PRJEB35770) | freshwater metagenome | biome: Freshwater; feature: Freshwater reservoir; material: water | place: Czech Republic | collected 2017-05-23 | depth 30m m
CCGAGGGATCGAAGGTCGCGATGAACGTCGGCTTCTACTACATGGCCAACGCCTTCGGCCGCCTCTCCGGCACCGTCCTCTCCGGCGCGCTCTACCAGTGGCAGGGCCTCCAGGCGTGCCTCTGGGGCTCGGCGATCATGGTCCTCGCCGCCGGCCTCCTCTCGCTGCTCCTGCCGGGCGACCCGGCGCGCTCCCGTGCCCGCCGGGCGTCCTCGGCCCGCCCGGCGTCGGGGGCACCCGCAGCACCCCGCGCCTGACGTCCCGGTCGCCGGGAGCCGGGCGTCCCGGCACGGACGCCACCTCCGGCACGACCGCGAGGTGGAGGCCCAGGGGCCGTTGCGTCGTCCACGCCTACCACTGATCCGGTCGGCCGGGACGCGGAAGGCCCGCGCGGCCGCCTCCCGGCCTTCCGCCGCTACGGGGCGGCGGGAGGGGCGGTGAGCGTCGTCACCGGTGTGGTCGCACCGCCGTCGCCGGAACCCGCGGCCAGCACGACGAAGGTGACGATCGTGCCCACCAGCAGCAGCGTGAACAGGACGGTGACGACCTGCAGCGACGAGATCCCGCGCTCTCGGTGCCGCGCGGTCGGGGAGCGGTCCATGGCCCGCAGTGTGGCGCATCGGCACTCGCCCGGCGCCGCCGCGGTGCGGTCCTGCCGGGCTGCGGGATGGCGCGCCCGGGGCCGGATAGCGTGGGCCATGAGCACGCTCGAAGGCCACTGCATGTGCGGCAACGTCCGCTACACCGTCGACGACGGCACCGACCCGCTGATGACCGTCGTCTGTCACTGCACGGTCTGTCAGCGCCAGAGCGGCGCGCCGTTCTCGCTGAACGTCGTGCTGCCCGAGGCGACGGTGCACGTCTCCGGGCCGACGGTCGGCGAGTACGAGACGACGAGCGAGGAGACCTCGACCCCCGTGCAGCGGCGGTTCTGCACGAACTGCGGGTCGCCGATCCTCAGCGTGCTCGGCTCGATGCCCGGGATCGTCGCGATCAAGGCCGGGACGCTCGCCGACAAGAGCGGCCTCGAGCCCACCGCCGAGGTCTGGGCCCGCTCGAAGCAGGCCTGGGTCGAGACGAACGACGACCTCGGGGTGTTCCAGACGGGCTTTCGCACGGACTGACCGTCGGCCGGGTCCCCGGGGCGCCCACCCCGGGGTCCGGGCCGGAAGTTACGCCGCGGCCTCCGTCGGCTCGTCCGTCCCCGTCTGCGCGGGATCGATCCACATGATCTGCCAGCCGTGCCCGTCGAGGTCGAAGAAGCTGCGGGTGTACATGAACCCGAAGTCCTCGGCCCCGTCGGCCTCCGTGGCGCCCTCGGCGAGCGCCGTCGCGGAGACCGCGTCGACCTCGTCCCGCGAGCCGACGGTGAAGCTGTAGAGCGCCAGCGCGTGCGTGGCCGGGTCGCCGGCGGGGAGCTTGGAGTACTGCGCGAAGCTCTCGCGGCTCGAGAGCATCACGGACGCCTCGTCGCCGAAGACGATGAGCGCGTTGCTCCCCTCGACGCCGGCCCGCGGGTCCAGGCCGAAGCCGAGCTTCAGGAAGAACGCCCGGCTGCGCTCGACGTCGGCGACGGGCATGTTGACGATGAGCGAGCGGGAGGGGTGCGCGGGAGCGGCCATGGGAGTTCGTCCGGGGGTCGGGTGGGTCGGCGTACCTGTCAGACCGTGCCGGCGCCCGGAACTCATCGCGGCGTCGTCGGGGTTGGCCGAGGCGCTCGCGACGGCCGGCACTCCATCCGCGCGTCGAGGGCGAGGTCGGTGGTCCGCCCACGGACGAGCCGCAGCGCGTCGGGGTCAGTCGCCGGCGGGCTCGAGGAAGAAGACGTCGGTGGTGGCGCTGATCTCGGCGTTGAAGCCCGGGACGTACCCGCTGACGCGCCGTCCGGTCGCCGCCTCGACGGCCGCCGTCATCTCGTCGGCCATGCTCAGCTGCAGCTCGCCGTGGACGGCCTGGGCGACGGCGACGCGGCCGGCGTCGACGAGGGCGGACTGGGCCGTCGTGTTGACGTCGCGCAGCAGGCAGACGACGGAGTCGTCGTGCAGGTGGACCGTGATCTTCTCCGGGCCGCGGCCGTAGCGCGCCTTGTAGATCCGCGAGATCTCGGAGGAGATCCTCAACGACGGGGGCTGCTGGGACTCGTGCATCGCTCTCTTCACGACCGGCCTGCGGATGGGGCTGCCGGCCAGCGACGGGTCCGCGGGCGGACCACCCTGCCGAGGGTCGATAGGCACTGCACGCGGTCCCCGGGGACGGGCCGACGGTTCCTCGCCCGTCACTGTACGCCCCGCGTGACGCGGTCGCGAGGTTCGGCGCTTCGTGGGCGGGTAGATGGAGGGTGGTGACGCGGCACGGGGTTCCCGAGCCGCGCACATGCCGAACGACGTTCGGCGCGGCGGTCGCCTTGAGATCCGGGGCGGCCGTCCCCGGATCCTGCCCCGGGGACGGCACCGCGGTCGCGCGGCGACGCGTCAGGCCGCATCGGTGGTCGCTCCCGGTGCGCCGACGTCGGGTCCGGGGCGTCCGGCGGACGCGCGCATCCTGGCGAGCCCGCGGTGGATCCGGGCCTTCACCGTCCCGAGCGGGAGCTCGAGCCGCGACGCGATCTCCGCGTGGGAGAGCCCCCGGAAGAACGCGAGCTCGATGACCTGCTGCTGATCGGGGTCGAGGACGTCGAGCAGCCGCCGGGTGGCCAGGGAGCTGACGTTGCGCAGCGCCACGGACTCCGTCGCGTCGCGAGGGTCTGCGGGCTGCAGCTCGACCGACGCCTCGTCGGTCGCGTCCCGGTCGCTCGTCCGGCGGTGGACCCGGAGCTGGTCGATGGCGCGGTTGCGGACGATCGAGAGGACCCACGACCGGGCGGTCCCGAGCTCCGGGTCGAACCGCCCCGCGGCCCGCCAGGCGGACAGGAAGGCCTCCTGACACACCTCGTCGGCACGCTGCGCGGTGCCCACGGTCCGGAACGAGACGGCACGGGCCGAGGAGATGTGCCGGCGGTAGAAGACCTCGAACGCCCGCGCGTCGTGGCGCGCGGCGCGACGCATGAGCACCCGGTCGGGGAGGAGCGCGAGGCCGGCGTCCGGGGAGCCGACGAGTGCGGGCGGCGTGCGCCCCGACCCGGCGGGAGGCGCGGTCGAGGACCGCGGGCCGGCACGGGAGGGGACCGTGGTCGGTGGGCCGGCGGGTGGTTCGGGTGCCGTCGCCGGCCGCTCGGAGGTGAACACCGGCCCACCGTAGACCGGGGCCCCCGGCACTACGAGGAATCGGTCGGGCTGTAGACGTCCTGCACAGGTACGTCCGTGCTCCCCGTCCCCGTCGGGGACCCGCCCCGCACCTCCGCGACCGCCAGTGCGGCGGAGACGGGATCACCGGCGAGGAACTCCGCCCCGACGACCTCGGCGAGCCGCCGGAGCTCCTCGGACCCGCCGATCGCGCACCGACGCGTCGACGCCAGGTCGCGGAGGACGGGCTCGTCGATCAGGCGATCCGGCAGCGACGCCGTGAGCACCACGAGGTCCGCGTCGATCTGCTCGGCGGTCCCCGCGACGGCCTCGAGGGGCGTGTCGGCGCCCAGGTTGACGATGCGCCATCCCTGCTGGTGCAGCGCGATGCCGAAGCAGACGAGCCCGAGCGAGTGGCGCTCCCCGGGCGCGCACGCCAGCAGCGCGCGAGGGCCGGACCCGCGGTCCCACCCGCGGGCCACGGCCATCAGGCGCACCTCAAGGAACGAGCTGGCGAAGTGCTCCTGCGCGATCGTCGAACGGTCGTCGCTCCAACGCCGGCCGACGTCGGCCATGTACGGCAGCAGCACGTCGCGCAGGACGGCCAGGCGGGAGTGGGCGACGAAGAGCCGTTCGAGCACCCGCTGCCCGGCGGTCTCGTCGAACGCGTCGAGCGCCTCGCGCAGGTCCCGGTGGGCGACCAGGACCTCGCCGGGGCCGACGGCCTGCTCCGTCCCGAGGGTGGTCCCCATCCGGACCTCGAGCGTGCGCTCGGCGGCCAGCGCCGCCGGCGTCCCGAAGGCGATGTGGCCCCGCATGATCCGGACGCGCTGCGCGTCGAGGTTCGAGTACAGGCGCTGGTTGCCGGCCGTGCGGCGCGGGTGCAGCAGGGCGTAGCGGCGCTCCCACGCCCGCAGGGTGTCGGACGGGACCCCGGTGTGGAACGAGAGCTGCCCGATCTTCATCCACCGGACCGGGTCGGGACCCGGGCGACCGTCGGCGTCCGGCACGCGCGACGACGCGGGACCCTCGGGGAGGTCGTGCTGCGGCACCACGGGACTCAGGGGCATGCGGGCCTTCGGACGACCACGAACCGGAGAGCCACCCTACGGCCCGCGGGCGTCTACACCGCGTTCGGGTCGTACGCGAACGGATCGTACGGGAGGTCGGGATGGCCGCCCGGAGCGTCCAACGGGTAGACGCGGACCTCGCCGCGCTCGTCGTCGAACGCCACCGCGCGGTCGACGGTGTAGGTCTGGTCGGCCGGGATCGCCGCCCGCATCTCCGCGAGCTGGCGGGACACGTAGCCCATGGCGGTCATCGTCTGGATCCGGGTCGCGAAGAGCTCTCGACCGACGTGCAGGGCGTTGTCGCGCAGCGCGTCGGCCAGGGCCGGCGGCAGGTCGTCGATGTCGGCGACGTCGTCCGTCGTCCAGCGGGCGAGCTCGTGGGTGGTGCGATCGACGATCGCCACGCGGGCGTAGAACCCGTAGAACAGACCGTGGAGCGTGTCGGCGCGCTCCGCCGCCGGCAGACCCTGCGCGAACGACCGCAGGCTCGACTCGAGGGTCGGCGGGGTGCCGGAGGCTGCGTCCGGTCGGTCGTGCGTCGTCGACATGCCCCGACCCTCCCAGCGCATCCCGGTCCGGTCAAAGAACCGGGGTTCTCCCGGTTCAGGCAGGGGCAGCGAGCCGGCGACGGAGGCTGCGGACCCGTGCCACGGCGAGGGGCCGGCGCGGGTCGAGCGGAGCGACGCGACCCAGGAACCGGATCCAGGCGATGAGGTCGTCCTGCCCGCCGGGCCCGTCCACCCAGGCCCACAGGGCATCGAGGTCCGGGGTCTGCAGCGCGGAGGCACGCAGCCACGCGTGGAGGTCCTCTCGGAGGCGCACCACCCCCGGTGCCTCGGACCCGGGCAGGAGGCCTGACCCGTGGCGTTCCGCCGCCTCCCGGACCTCACCGTCGGCGAGCAGGTCGCGCACGACGCGGAGGTCGCACGTGCAGCTCGAGGTCAGCCGGTACGGCTCCGAGCTGAGCCATGGACCCAGGAGCTTGCGCAGGCGGGAGACCTCGACCCGGACGGTCCCCGGCTTCGCTCCGTCGCCGTAGACCCCGGCGCCGAGCTGCTCGACGGTGAGGCCGTCCGGGCTGGCGGCGAGCAGCGCGAGGATCTCGAACTGCCGGCGACGCAGCGCGACGGGGACGTCGTCGGCCGTGGCGCTCGGTCCGCCCGGACCGAGGACGTCGAGCCGCAGGGGCGGCGCCCCGGCCGGGCCACCGCGGCGTCGGGACCGGTCGGGTGCAGGACCGACGAGGTACGCACCACCGTGATGGATGCTCTGGACGTCGGTGGTGCGAGCCCCGACGACGGAGAACCGCTGGTCCTCGCTCGTGCGCTCGACACGTAGGGCGCCGCGTCGCCATGCTGCGTTGGCGGTGATGACCCGGCCATGGGCCGAGACGATCGCCCGGGCGTCGGGACCCGAGCGCACCCGGTCGCCGTAGCGCTCCACGAGCCGCGCGTCGGCCTCCTGCATCGCCGAGCGCAGCTGCATCTCGACCGCCCGGGCGGTGGCGACGGCCACCGAGAGGGCATGCGGGTGGACCGTGCTCATCCGGCTCGTCAAGTCGATGATCCCCAGCAGCGCACCGCTGTCGGGGTCGTGCACGGGGCACGCGGAGCAGGTCCAGGTCTGCACCTGCTCGTGGAAGTGCTCGGCGGCGAAGACCTGCACGGCGTGGTCGGCGGCCAGGGCCGTGCCCACCGCGTTGGTCCCGGCACCGGATTCGCTCCAGAGCGTGCCGGGGGCGAAGTTCATCGCCTCGGCGGCGTGACGGACGCCCGGGGGGCCGTCGACCCACAGGAGCATGCCGCGGGCGTCTGCGACGACCACCAGGTGGGAGTCGTCCATGATCGGGGCGAGGCACTCGTCGATGAGCGGACGCACCGCCTGCAGCGGGTGGGCCTCCCAGCGCGCGGCGGTCTCGTCCTCGTCGGCGATCATCGGGGCGACGGCGGCCCCGTCGTGGGCGACCCCCGCGTCCTGGCACCGGTCCCACGAGGCCGCGATCGGGGGTCGCAGTCCCGAGGAGTCCTCCGAGCCCTCGACGAAGCCCTCCCACGCGCGGCGCAGGAGTCGTGCCCGCGTCTGCGGCGGGGTCCTCTCGTCGACTGCCAGCCAGGGGTTGGCCATGGACCTCCTCCTCTCCGAGCACCGTAACGGCGTGCACACCCTGACGGGGAACGTCGCGTTCCACGGCCCTGGACCGCACGCCGCGCCGCCGGCGTCACGGGCGGAGCATCAGCCGCCACCACGCCGGTGTAGCGCTCGTGCAACGGGCGAGCGAGTAGACCGGGGTCACACGCGATGCGGTGGGCTCCCCCGGAGCCCTCGTCGGCCCTCGCCGTCCCGCGTCGTGCCCCACGAGACGGACAGGACCCATGGACGCACACCATCCGGGACCGGAGGTCGACGCCATCCCGGCGGCCGACCGCTCCGGCGGTTCGATGACGACGGCTCGGAGCGCGCTCCAGGCCCTGGCGCTGCTGCAGGAACGCCCCGAGGGCGTCCGTGCCGAGGAGGTGGCCGCTGCGATCCACAAGAGCCTGTCCACCGCCTACTACGTCCTGCGGGCCCTCTGCGAGGAGGGCTTCGCGACCCACGACGTCCGGGGTGGGCTCTTCCGCGCCGAGGTCCGGTCGGCCACCACGCCCGGTCCGCGCCCGTCGGGCGGGCCGGCCCGCGAGCTGTCGCTGGCGGCCCTGGCCGACGAGCTCTTCGCCCGCACCCACAAGCGCTCCTACGTCGGGGTGCTCGACGGGGGCGCGATCGAGATCGTCGAGGTCCGCGGCCGCCAGGGCCTGCCGCGGCTGCCCGGGATGGGAGACCGCATCTCCGACGCCGCGCACGCGTCGGCGATGGGCAAGGTGGTCCTCTCGCTGATGCGTGGCGTGGCCGTGGACCGGTACGTGGCCCGGGGACTGAAGGTCGTGGCGCCGGCGACGGTCACCGATCCGGCGGTCCTCCGCGCCCAGCTCGTGCAGGCGCGGAGCGACGGCTTCGCGACGGACGTGGAGGAGCTCGCGGAGGACTTCTGCTGCGTGGCCGCGCCGGTCTTCGGGCACGACGGCACGCTCCGCGCGGTGGCCGGCATCTCCATGTCGTGTCGGGCGTTCGAGGAGTCCATCGACGTGCTCTCCCGGGCCGTCAGGGAGGTCGCCGGGACGAAGCTCACGATCCCCGGCCGAGAGACCTCCACACGCTCCGCGGAGGCGGCCCCGGCGGCTCCCGCGTCCGCCGGGGGCGGCACCCCGCCGCGCGCCGCGCCGCCGCTGGCGTCCGGGACCTCCGCGCACATCGCTCCGGGACGCCCTGCGAGCCCCGGGGGTGCCCGCCGGGTTCCAAGCATGGTGGGAAAGACCGGCGTTTCTTGACCCTGGTGACACGCCGGGCGTACGTTCGATCCATCGGAAGCACCCACCCCGGCAGGACGCCGGGACGGGCCATCCGCCGGCGGTTCCCGAAGGACGAGCGGGACCGCCGAGGCACACGAGGACCCTCATCCATCGCACCCGAAGCCGACGCCCCCCGGGCGCGGCCGACGGCCCCTGTCCTTCACCGCAACGAGGAGCAACCAAGTGAGCCGCGCGAGCATCACCAAGGCGCACGAGAAGATCCAGGAGCTCTCCTGGGATCCGACGTTCGTCACCCCCGTCGAGAAGTACGCCACGGACTACACGTTCGAGAAGGCGCCGAAGAAGGACCCGCTCAAGCAGGTCCTCCGCTCCTACTTCCCGATGGAGGAGGAGAAGGACAACCGCGTCTTCGGCGCGATGGACGGCGCCATCCGCGGCAACATGTTCCGCCAGGTCCAGGAGCGCTGGATGGAGTGGCAGAAGCTCTTCCTGGCGATCATCCCCTTCCCGGAGATCTCGGCTGCCCGCGCCATGCCGCTGGCCATCGGCGCGGTGCCGAACCCCGAGCTCCACAACGGCCTCGCGATCCAGATGATCGACGAGGTCCGGCACAGCACGATTCAGATGAACCTGAAGCGGCTGTACATGAACCACTACATCGATCCCGCCGGCTTCGACATCACCGAGAAGGCGTTCTCCAACTGCTACGCCGGCACCATCGGCCGCCAGTTCGGCGAGGGCTTCATCACCGGCGACGCGATCACCGCCGCGAACATGTACCTGACGATCGTGGCGGAGACGGCGTTCACGAACGTCCTCTTCGTGGCGATGCCCGGCGAGGCCGCCGCCAACGGCGACTACCTGCTGCCGACGGTCTTCCACTCGGTGCAGTCCGACGAGTCGCGGCACATCTCCAACGGCTACTCGATCATCCTCATGGCGCTCGCCGACGAGCGCAATCGCGAGCTGCTCGAGCGCGACCTGCGCTACGCCTGGTGGAACAACCACGCGGTCGTGGACGCCGCCATCGGCACGTTCATCGAGTACGGCACGAAGGACCGTCGCAAGGAGCGCGACTCCTACGCCGAGATGTGGCGCAAGTGGATCTACGACGACTACTACCGCAGCTATCTGCTACCGCTCGAGAAGTACGGCCTGACGATCCCGCACGACCTCGTCGAGGAGTCGTGGAACCGCATCTGGAACAAGGGCTACGTCCACGAGACGGCGCAGTTCTTCTCGACCGGGTGGCCGCTGAACTTCTGGCGCATCGACGGGATGGACGACACGGACTTCGAGTGGTTCGAGCACAAGTACCCGGGCTGGTACGACAAGTACGGCGTGTGGTGGGAGCGCTACACCGAGATGTCGAAGAAGGCGGCCGGCGGCGCGCCGATCACCTTCAACGCCGGCGCGGACTACGAGTACCCGCACAGGTGCTGGTCCTGCATGGTCCCGTGCCTGATCCGTGAGGACACGGTCATGGACGAGGTCGACGGGCAGGTCCGCACGTACTGCTCGGAGGGCTGCCACTGGACCGACACCGTCGCGTTCCGCCCCGAGTACCAGGGCCGGGCGACCCCGTCCATGGGCAGGCTGACCGGCAAGCGCGAGTGGGAGACGATGTACGACGGGGTCGACCTCGCCGAGGTCGTCGAGGACCTGGGCTACGTCCGCGACGACGGGAAGACCACCATCCCGCAGCCGCACCTGGACCTCGACCCCGACAAGATGTGGACGCTGGACGACCTCCGCGGCTACACCGTCGGCAGCCCGAACGTCGCGCTGAACGGGCTCAGCCCCGAGGACCGCGAGACCGCGATGCAGAAGTACCGCCGCGGCGGACCGGGCGGCCGCCCGGCCCGCGAGCCGATCGCGGCCGACTGATCGGCACGCGCCGCTGACCCGATCCTCCCGCCGCGCCCTACCGCGGCGGCCGGACCGGGCGGCTCCTGGGACCCCGTCCCGGGAGGACCACGCCACCACGCGCCGGTGATCACCCGATCGCCGGCGCCCCGTGGGACATCGCCTCACCGCGGCGTCCCGACCACCGCACGACACGCCCCACGAGGGGCGGGGGAGCCCCATGGGCGACAAGCACACGATCCGCCTGCAACCGGTGGACATCGAGTTCGAGGTCGACGAGGACGAGACGATCCTCGACGGCGCCTTCCGCCAGGGCCTGATGCTGATGCACGGGTGTAAGGAGGGCCAGTGCGCCGCCTGCAAGTCGTTCGTCCTCGAGGGCGAGGTCGACATGGACAAGTACTCGACGTTCGCGCTGCCGGACTTCGAGGAGGAGGAGGGCTGGACCCTGCTCTGCAAGGCCCACGCGGTCTCCGACGTCGACATCGAGCTCGTCAACTACGACGAGGAGGTCCTGCGCTCCGGGATCCCGACCAAGCAGGTCGTCGCGACCGTCGCCGAGCTCGAGCCCCTGACCTCGGACATCTGGCGCCTCGCGCTCGACCTCGATCCGGCGGACGGGTTCGAGTACAAGCCGGGGCAGTACGTCGACATCACGGTGCCCGGCACCGACGACGTCCGGAGCTTCTCGATGGCCAGCGTGCCCTCGACCCCGAACCGGCTGGAGTTCATGATCCGCCACTACCCCGGCGGCAAGTTCGCCGGCGGGTTCGCCGACGGCACCCTCCAGGTCGGCCACGAGCTCGACGTCAAGGGGCCCTTCGGCAGCTTCACGCTGCGCGACCGCCCCGAGCGCCGGCTCCTCTTCATCGGCGGCGGCGCCGGCATGGCGCCGATCGTCTCCCTCCTGCGGGCCCGCCGCGAGGCCGGCTGCACCCGCCGGTCGGTCTTCTACTACGGGGCCCGCGGCACCGCGGACCTCTTCCAGGTCGACGAGCTCGAGGGCCTGCAGCACCAGCTCGCGGACTTCGCGTTCGTCCCCGTCCTCTCCGACGCCGACCCTGGACCGGATTGGACCGGCGAGACGGGCTTCGTCACCGACGTCGTCGCGCGCCTGGAGGGCGACCTGCGCGACGTCGACGCCTACCTCTGCGGACCCCCGCCGATGGTCGACGCCGCGATGGAGCTCCTGCTCGCGCAGGGCCTCGCGGAGGACCGCATCTACTTCGACAAGTTCACCACCAGCGCCGAGACGGAAGGCAGTTCCCTATGAGCACCACCGAAGCGAAGCCGGAAGCCACAGAGACCCCCGAGGGCCGCAACGTCCCCCGCCCGGTCTTCACGGACGCGGAGGCCGGGGCCAAGGAGTTCCCGTCCTCCACGAGCCGGAAGTACTCCTACTTCGAGCCGCGCAAGCGCAAGGCGTCGGTCTACGAGGACGTCACGGTCGACGTCCAGCCCGACAACGACCGCCACCTCCTGCAGGGCTGGATCTACGCCTTCGCGGACGGCTCGTCGGGCTACCCCAAGGAGTGGACGGGCCTGAAGTCGAGCGATTGGCACAAGTTCCTCGACCCCAACGAGGAGTGGGAGCAGACGATCTTCCGCAACGCCTCGAGCATCGTCCGCCAGGTCCAGGCCAGCGTCGCCAACGCCTCGGCGGCCGGCTCGTTCGAGACCTGGGCGAAGAGCTGGACCCGCGTCGTCGAGCAGCACGTCGGGGCCTGGGCGCACGCCGAGCACGGCCTCGGGCTCTACGTCTACACGCCGGCCCAGCGCGACGGGCCGACGAACATGATCAACAACGCGCTGTCGGTCGCGGCGACGCACAAGCTGCGCTTCGCGCAGGACCTGATCCTCTACAACCTCGACCTCACCGACAAGGTCGACGGGTTCGACGGCCAGGCGCATATGGCCACGTGGCAGACCGACCCCGTCTGGGCCGGCGTTCGCGAGATGGTCGAGAACATCACGGCCACCCGGGACTGGGCGGAGCAGTTCTTCGCCACCGCGCTCGTCTTCGAGCCGCTGGTCGGCGAGCTCTTCCGCAGCCACTTCGTCATGCAGGTCGCGGCGATCCACGGCGACTTCGTGACGCCGACCGTGATCGGTGGCGGCGAGGCCGACGCGGCCCGCGAGCAGCGCGGCGCACGGCACCTCTTCGAGCTGCTGGTCAAGGACGAGGCGCACGGCCCCGCCAACGTCGCCCTGTTGGACGAGTGGGCCGCCAAGTGGGCCCCGCAGGCCGAGAAGGCCGCGCGCCTGCTGCAGCCGATCTGGTCGCAGATCCCCGAGAAGACCCTGCGTTTCGAGGACTCCTACGACCGGGCCCAGGCCCGGTTCTCCAGCCAACTCTCCGACCTCGGGATCTCGACGCCCGAAGGAGCCTGACATGAGCAGCACCGAGCAGTTCAAGGTCGACCGCACGATCTCCGACCGTTGCGGCGTGACCCTGATGAACAACCAGGTCGGCCACGTCGTCACCCAGGTGATGTCGAGCAAGCCGAACATCACGGTCACCGAGCTCCCGTCGATGATCCGCGTCGACGGGGTCGACGAGATCGAGTTCAACTACGCCGAGATCGCAGAGGCGCTCGGCTGGGAGGACTTCGGCAACGACGATTTCGAGGAGATCATGTCGACCCACTACGGCCGCATGATCGTGCTCGACGACAAGATCCTGATGCTCGCCAGCCCCGAGGCCGCAGCCAAGTACACCGGCTTCGACCTCAAGGTCGTCGACTGACCGACGGGCCGCCGGCGCCGCCCTCCCCCCCCGCCGGGTCGGCGCGCCCCCCCCCCCCC
>CAFBMK010000090.1_pt1 | contig 12264 bp, 9 predicted proteins | sample 7268691 | NCBI WGS metagenome assembly CAFBMK01 (sample SAMEA6814062, study PRJEB35770) | freshwater metagenome | biome: Freshwater; feature: Freshwater reservoir; material: water | place: Czech Republic | collected 2017-05-23 | depth 30m m
CGGGCGCCGCCCGCGACGCCTGCGGCGGGCGCCGCGGGCCCGGCGGCCTGACCGCCCCGGGGCGGCGCGCGTCACCCTCCGCCCACCTCCGGAGCACCCGACGGGACAGCTCGGGCAGAAATGTCCCGCGACGGTGCTACCGCCGGTAGGTTCATCGCCCCGGTCGCGCGGTCCGCCGCGCGACCGGCCGATCTCCGGAGGACCCTCGTGCAGCACCCACGTCGCTCATCCCGTCCAGCCCGCCGGCCCCGCGCGGGCGCCGCCCGCCCGCGACCCGCCCGGACGGCCGGGCTCGCGCTGGCCGGCCTCGTCCTGCTCGGCGCCGCCCTCCCCGGCACCGCCGCCGCGGCCGACCTGCCGGTCCCCCTCGACGTCGTCGAGGGCCCGACCACCGCGGGCGACGGCTACACCGTCCGGTCCCTCACCTTCCGCGTCCGGGTCGGCGACGCCGTCCCGCAGACGTGCGCGGTCGAGGCCGAGCTCTACCGCCCGGCCGGCGCGAGCGCCGCCGCACCCGTCCCGGCCGTCATGACGACGAACGGGTTCGGCGGCGACGTCTCGAGCCAGCGGGTGTCGTCCGCCGGGTTCGCGCGGAAGGGCTACGCCGTCCTGAACTACTCCGGCCTCGGGTGGGGCAGGTCGGGGTGCAAGATCACCCTGGACGACCGCGAGCACGACGGTCGCGCGGCGAGCGCCCTGGTCTCCTACCTCGGCGGCGCACGGGTGCCCGGCGCCGCACCGGTCGACTTCGTCCGTCGCGACGCGACCGCCCACGACGGCGCGACCCGGCCCGCCGACCCGCGCGTCGGCATGGTCGGCGGCTCCTACGGCGGGCAGGTCCAGTTCGCCGCCGCCGCGGTCGACCCCCGCATCGACGCGCTGATCCCGGTCATCACCTGGAACGACCTGCGCTACGCGCTCGCCCCGAACGACGCCGACCTGCGGGGCGGCGTGCAGTCCGACAGCGTCGGGTCGCTCAAGACGCTGTGGAGCGTCGGCTTCTTCACGCTCGGACTGGTCGACGGCGCCGAGGGGCTCTCCGTCGACCCCGCCCAGCGCACGCTGCTCTGCCCCGGGTTCCCGACCGAGCTGTGCGCCGCCGCGGCCACCACCGTCGTCGAGGGCTACCCGACCGCCGGGCTGGCGAGCATGCTCCGCCGCGCCTCCGTCGCCGACTACGTGGCCGACGTCCGGGTCCCGACCCTCCTCGTCCAGGGCCAGCAGGACTCGCTCTTCAACCTGCGCGAGTCCGTCGCGACGTACGACGCGCTGAAGGCGCAGGGCACGCCGGTCAAGCTCATGTGGCGCAACGAGGGCCACTCCGGCGGCAGGCTCGCCGGCGAGGGGGACCAGAGCCTGCGCACGGGCGCGCCCGTCACGGACGCGTGGCAGGACTGGTTCGCGCACTGGCTGAAGGACGACCCGGAGGTCCCGTCGCTCGACTTCTCCTACTACCGCTCGTGGGCGCCACGCACCGGCGACCAGACGGGGGCCTGGGCGCGCTCCTCGTCGTTCCCGGCCGCGACGCGCAGCACCCGCTTCGACCTCTCGGGCGACGGCACGCTGCAGCCCGAGGGCTCCGTCGTGCGCGCCGGCGAGCCCGCGTTCGGCACGACCGCGCTCGGCCTGCCGACGGGCTACACGACGTTCTCGCTGAGCCAGCTCGGCTTCGCGCCCGTCGACGTCGCGGGGACGTCCACCGCGTTCGTCAGCGCCCCGCTCGGGGAGGACCTCGACGTCGTCGGCCTGCCGAGCGTGCGGCTGCGGATCACGCCCGGGCTGTCCGGCGCCACGGACGCCGTGCTCGGCGACCCCGGCCGCGCGTTCGCCTACGTCCGCCTGGAGGACGTCGGACCCGACGGCACCGCGAGGCTGCCGGCGGAGCAGATCGCCTCCGTGCGGGTCCCCGCGGACGGCCGGGCGACGACGGTCGGCCTCCCCGGCATCGTCCACCGGTTCGCGAAGGGCCACCGCCTGCGGCTCGTCGTCGCCGGCGGCGACCTCGCGCACCGCGGCAACCTCGTCCCGACGCCCCTGTCCGTGCGGGTCGACCCGCGCGACCCGTCGCCCCTGCGGCTGCCGGTGGTCCCCGTCGCCGACCAGGCGCCGATCGTGCGCGCCGCCGCGCCCGCGAAGGCCGCCCGGCCCGCGCGCCTGCGCGTCAGCCGCACGACCCTCACCCGTCGCCGGCTGTCGCTCCGGGTCTCCGCGCCCGCCCGGGTCCGCACGACGATCGCCCGGCGCGAGGTGCGACGGGTCCGCGTCGGCCGGACGGTCGTCCGCCGCGCCGCGTGGCGCATCGTCCGGCGGCCGACCCTGCGGGCCCGGAAGGCCGGGACGGTCCGCCGGAGCGTGCGGCTGCCCGCCGGCCGCTACCGCGTCGCCGCCCGGGCGACGGCGACCGGCGTCCCGTCGTCGCGGACGGTGCGGGTGGTCCGGACGCTGCGCTGAGCGCCGGGCCCCCGGCCACACCGCGGCGGTCCGCCGGCGCGGGCCTGCGGACCGCTCACCGCCGGTCCGGGCCCGGACCGGCGGGCCGCACGGCGCACGCGGCGCGCCGCCGGGGGCGCGGCGTGGTGCGTCCGGCCTCCGCGCCGGGTACATGAGGGGCAGATGACCCGCCTCGCCGGACCCCTCGACACGCTGCTGGATCGCACGATCGCCCCGGGCTACACCCGCCTGGGACTGGCGGTCCGCCGACGGTTGCCGACGTGGCCGGGCGAGCTGCCCCGGCTCGACGGGCGCACCGTCCTCGTGACGGGCCCGACCTCCGGCATCGGCGAGGCCGCGGCCACCGACTTGGCGGTCCTCGGCGCCCGCGTGCTGCTGCTGGCCCGCAACCCGGACAAGGCCGCCGCGACCCAGGCCCGGATCCAGCGAGCGGTCACGGCGGCGGACGCCTCGAGGACCGCCGACGTCGCCGTCGTGCGCTGCGACATCTCGTCGCTGGCGTCCGTCCGCGAGGCCGTGGACCAGATCGAGGAGCAGGACGAGCACGTCGACGTCCTCGTGCACAACGCCGGCGCGATGCCGGGCGAGCGCACCGTCACCGACGAGGGGTTCGAGCTCGCGTTCGCGACCAACGTGCTCGGGCCGTTCCTCCTGACCGCGCTGCTCGAGGACCGCCTGAAGGCCGACGCCCCGTCGCGCGTCATCACGGTGTCCTCCGGCGGGATGTACGCCCAGAAGCTCGACGCCGACGACCTGCAGCACGAGGACCGCTCGTACTCCGGCGTCTCCGTCTACGCGCGCAACAAGCGGGCGCAGGTCGTCCTGGGCGAGCTGTGGGCGGAGCGCCTGCGCGGCACCGGCGTCGTGATCCACACGATGCACCCGGGCTGGGCCGACACGCCGGGCGTCGAGGACGCGCTGCCGGGCTTCCAGAAGCTGACGAAGCGGGTGCTGCGCACGCCCGCGGAGGGTGCGGACACGATCGTCTGGCTCGCCGCGGCGACGGCGCCCCTCTCGACCACGGGCGGGTTCTGGCAGGACCGTCGCGAGCGCCCGACCCACTACGCGCCGTGGACCCGCGAGGCGCAGGCCGACCGCGCGAAGCTCTGGCGCACCTGCGCCGAGCTGGCGGGCGTGGACGCGCCCGTCCCCGCGTAGGACCTCGCCCCCGCGGCGCGGCGGCGTAGGACCTCGCCCCTGCGCGGCGGCCACCCGCGTCCGGGCCGCCGCCGACGCGCAGGACGCCGTCGACGCGGCGGGACGACCGCGACCGTCCCGTCGCACCCGGCGATCCGCGGCGTCGCCGCCGCGGGCCGCCGCTCAGACCGGCGCGGGGGCGTCGTCGCGCAGGGAGCGGATCCCCGCGTCGACGAACCGCAGCGCGCGGTCCAGGAGCTGCAGGACGACGGGCTCGCCCTCGCAGTAGGCGCCCGCGAGCTGCTCCTTGCCCTCGTGCTCGCCGCCGACGATCCCGAAGATCGCGAAGGTCGCGGCCGCGGCCATCCGCGGCTCGAGCGCGTCGGGCGACGCCCCCAGGTCGTCGGCGATCGCGCCGGCGATGAGCTGCTCGCCGTGGGCGCGGAACCCCTGCTCGACGGCCTTCAGCCCGTCGTCGGATGCCACGACGCGGCGCTGCATCTGCAGCTCGACGTCGCGCTCCCGCCAGCGCGGGAGCTCCGTGCCGATCCACGCCCGCAGCGCGTCGGCGGTGGTCTCCCCCTCAGCCCGCGCGCCCAGCCGCTCCGCGAGCCGGGCGAACGAGTCCTCCTGGTCCGGGAAGACGAGGTCCTCCTTCGCCGGGAAGTACGCCGACACCGTGCGCGGCGAGACGTCGGCCGCGGCGGCGATCGCGGGGATCGTCGTCTCGTGGAAGCCGTCGCGGTCGAAGAGCTCGAGCGCGGCGCGGGCGATGGTCTCGCGCGTGCGCTGCTTCTTGCGCTCCCGGAGCCCGGGCTCGGCCGGGACGCCGCCGCTCGGGGTCGTGTTCACCATGTCGTGACAGTACCGCGCGCCCCGTCGTCATGCTGCAGGGCACGCAAGTTCGCACGTCCCGCATTTCTGCAAGACCTGCAAACTTCCAGTGACGGTGCTATCTTGCGTCGCGCGTCTCCCCCCGGCGCCCCGTACCACCGTCCAGGAGCACCATGTCCGACCTGTTGGCGCGCATCGCCCGCGCGCTCACCCACCACTGGAAGCGCACGCTCGCGTTCGCGCTCGCCACCGTCGTGGTGCTCGGTGTCATCGCCGGCACCGCCGGTGGCCCCGCGGCCGACGACTTCAAGATCCCCGGCACCGAGACGCAGAAGGCGCTCGACCTCTTCGAGGCCCACCAGCCCGAGCTCGCCGGCGCCGACGCCGACGTCGTCTTCCGCGCGAAGAGCGGCAAGCTCACCGACGCGCCCAACCGCAGCTCGATCGAGGCGGCGATCAAGCGGATCGAGGCGCTGGACGACGTCAAGAGCGTCTCCTCGCCGTTCGCGAAGGGCGGGGCGATCACGAAGGACGCGACCATCGCCCAGGCGAAGGTCCAGTACGCCGTCCAGCAGACCGACCTCGAGAAGGCCGACGGCGAGGAGCTCGAGAAGGCCGCCGACACCGCGGCGTCCCAGGACGTCGAGGTCGCGATGCGCGGCGTGCCCGTCGACCTGGCCGCCGAGCAGAGCGTGCCGGTCGGCGAGCTGGTCGGCATCCTCATCGCCGTCGTCCTGCTGACGGTGCTCTTCCGCTCCGCCGCGGCGATGGGCGCCACGCTGCTGGGCGCGCTCATCGGCGTGATGGTCGGCCAGATCCTGCTCGCCGTCCTCGCCAAGCCGCTCGGCCTGCCGGACTTCGCGACGCAGATCGCCGTGATGCTCGGCCTGGGCGCCGGCATCGACTACGCGCTGCTCATCATCGGGCGCTACCGCGAGCAGGTCGCCGCGGGCGACAGCATGCGCGACGCCGCCGCGAAGGCCGCCGCGACCTCCGGCTCGTCCGTCGTGGCCGCGGGCCTCATCGTCATGGTCGCCATCGCGGGCCTCGGCGTCATCGGCATCCCGCTCATCGGCAAGCTCGGCCTGGGCGCCGCGATCGGCGTCTTCGCCGTCGTCCTCTCGGCGCTGCTCGTCATCCCGGGCATGATCGGCGCGTTCGGCAAGAGGCTGCGGCCGAAGAGGATCGAGCACGTCCGCCCGTCGCCGGCGTTCGCGAAGTGGGGCGAGCGCGTCACGGAGCGCCCGTGGCTCTCCATCGGCGTCGGCGTCGTCGTGCTGCTGATCTTCGCCGCGCCGCTCACGCAGATGCGCCTCGGCCAGCCCGACGACGGCAACCAGCCCACGTCGAAGACCCAGCGCGTCGCCTACGACCTGCAGAGCAAGGCGTTCGGCCCCGGCTCGAACGGCCCGTTCCTCCTGGCCGTCGACATCGAGAAGAAGGACGACCCGGCGCTGAAGGGGCAGCTCGCGTCGATCCAGAAGGCCGTCGCGGAGACCCCGGGCGTCGCCACCACGACCCCCGCCGCGGTCAGCCCGGACGGCGAGATGGCGACGATCGGCGCCGTGCCGACCACCGCCCCGCAGGACGAGCGGACGAGCGAGCTGCTCGCGAACCTCCGCGACGACGTGCTGCCGAAGGCCACCGAGGGCACCGACCTGCAGGTGTACGTCGGCGGGCAGACCGCCGGGTTCGAGGACTTCTCGGACAAGGTCGCCGGCCGCCTGCCGGTCTTCATCGCCGTCGTCATCGGCCTCTCGGTGCTGCTCCTGATCGCGGCGTTCCGGTCGCTCTGGATCCCGCTGGTCTCCGCCGTCTTCAACCTGCTGTCGGTCGGCGCCGCCTACGGCGTGGTCGTCGCGGTCTTCCAGCAGGGCGTCGGGTCGAGCCTGATCGGGGTCGACTCCGGGGTGCCGATCGTCTCGTTCATCCCGGTGATGCTGTTCGCGATCCTCTTCGGGCTGAGCATGGACTACAACGTCTTCCTGCTCTCCCGGATCCACGAGGCGTACCAGGAGGGCGCCGGGCCGCGGCGGAGCATCGTCCTCGGCATGTCGCGCATCGGCAAGGTGATCCTCGTCGCCGGCCTCGTCATGGCGGCCGTGTTCTCCGCCTTCGCGACCACGGACGACGTCATCGCCAAGATGTTCGGCGTGGGCCTCGGCGTGGCGATCCTGGTCGACGTCCTCGTCGTCCGGCTGCTCGTCGCCCCCGCCGTCGTGCTCCTGCTCGGCGACAAGGCGTGGTGGCTGCCGAGCTGGCTCGACCGGATCCTGCCGAACGTCTCCCTCGAGGGGCACCTCGTGCAGAACGTCGACCCCCAGGGCGAGCCGCTCGAGGGCTTCGAGCCGGCCCCGTCGCACCAGGCCGGCCCGGCCCGCCCGGGCGCCCCGGCCTCGGCAGACTGACCGCCGGCGCGGCCCCGCGCCACCCCGCAGCACCCCGCGACCCGGCATCCGCCGGGTCGCGGGCGTTCCGGGGCGGGCGGGTCGGTATCCGCTGACCTGCGGTCGACAAGCCCGACTGCAACGCCCAGTCGTGCTGTCGACCCCCGGTCGACAGAGGTATGCTCGCCGGGTGCCCCTGCCGCGCAAGGACAAGCCCGCCCGCCCGGCGCCGGCTCGCAGGGAGAAGGCCGCCCGGCCCGCCGCCGTCCGCAAGGAGAAGCCCGCCCGCGCCGCGGCGCTCCCGCGGAAGGACAAGCCGGCCCGCGCCACGGCCGCCCGCGCCTACCGGCGGATGACCGTCGAGGAGCGCCGGGCGTCGCTGCTCGAGTTCGGTGAGCAGCTCTTCGCCGAGCACGACTACGCCGAGCTGACGATGTCGAAGATCGCGCGGGCGGCCGGCGTCTCCAAGCCGCTGATGTACCACTACTTCCCCACGAAGCAGGCGTTCTTCCTCGCCACCGTCTCGCGCGGCGCCGAGGAGCTCGCCGCCCGGGTGCGGCCGCGGTCCGACGTCCCGCTGGGCGACGCGGCGATCGAGAGCCTGACCGCCTACCTCGCCTGGATCGACGAGCGGCCCGAGGCCTTCCGCCGCCTGCTGACCGCCGCGGCCGCCGAGCCCGGCGTCCGCGACATCCTGAGCGGCATCCGCGCGTCGACCGTCGAGCAGATCGCCGCCGCGCTCGGTCACCCGGACATCGACGCCGCACCTGCGTCGCTGCGCGCGGCGCTGAGCGGCTGGCTGCTCTTCGTCGACGGCGCCATCCTCGTGCGCCTCGACCTCGGTGCGCCGCCGCGCGACGAGCTCGTGCGGCAGCTGCTCGGCACCCTCGCCGGTGCGGTGCTGGCCGCCGGCGACGAGACCGCGGCGGCCCGCCTGCTGGAGGACGCCGCGGGCGACGCGCACGAGCCGGCCTCCCCCGCCCCGGCCGGCTGACGGTGGCGCGCCGCGCGGCGGCCCGGCGCGGCGGCCGGCAGGCCGAGCCGGTGCGCGTGGAGTCCGGCGTCGGGACCCTCGAGCTCCAGCCCGACCGCGCCCGCCCCGGCGGCCGCCTGCTCCTGATCGACGGGCTCGCCCACGGCTACGTCGACCTGGACGACCCGACGCACCTCGAGCTCGACTACGTCGCCCGGATCGGTGCGGCGCTCGAGGTCCTCGTCCCCCGCGGCGGCCCGGCCGACGTCCTGCACCTCGGCGGCGGCGCGTTCAGCCTGCCGCGGTACCTGGCCAGCACGCGCCCGCAGGTCCACCAGACCGTCGTCGAGCGCTCGGGGGCGGTGATCCGCCTGGCGGAGAAGCACCTGCGCCTGCGGCGCGGCGAACGGCTCTCCGTCCTGCAGGCCGACGGTGCGGCGGTCGTCCGCAAGAGCCCCGACGACGCGTTCGACCTCGTCCTCGGCGACGCGTTCGTCGGGACGGAGACGCCGCCGGCGATGGCGACGGGCGCCTTCGCCGCCGAGGTCGCGCGGGTGCTGCGGCCCGGGGGCCGCTACCTGCTGAACGTCGTCGACCAGCCGCCGTGGCCGTTCGCGGCGCAGCAGGCCGGCGTCCTGCGGCACGCCTTCGCGCACGTCCTCGCGTTCGGCGGCCGGGACGTCGTGCGCGGGCGCCACGCCGGGAACGTCCTCTTCCTCGCGTCGGACCGCCCCCTGCCGGCGGACGCCCTGGCCCGCCGGATCGCCGGCGGCGCCCACCCCGCGGAGCTCGTCCCGGCGGAGCGCCTGGCCGGCTGGGGCTGAGCGCCGCACGGGTGCTCGTGCCCGCCCGCCCGCGCGCGCACGAGCCTCGATCTGCGGCACGCGCCGGCCGGCACGCGTCCCGGCCGACGCCCGCGCCCTAGCGCGGCGGCAGGGTCTCCCGGATCCAGCCGGCGATCGTCGCCACGTGCTCCGGGGCGATCTGGTGGCCGCCGTCGTGGTCCAGGGCGGTGAGGTCGAGCCCGCCGGCGGTGACGAGCGCGCGGGCGCGATCGGCGAACTCGTGCCCGATCACCGGGTCCTGCCGGCCGTGCGCGTTCAGGACGCGCGTCGCCGTGCGGCCCTCGAGCTCGGGCGACCAGCCCTCCACGGTCGGGACGAACCCGGACATGCCGAGCACGCCCGCGACGACGGGCCGGCCGCCGCCGAGCCCCGTCGCGTGGCTCATGACGGAGCCCATGGAGAAGCCGCCGAGGACCGTCCGCGCGGGCGGGACGCCGGTGCGCTCCCACAGCGCGTCGTGGAACGCCGACAGCGCCAGGAACGACGAGCGGAACGAGTCGGGGTCCGGGTAGCCCACGCGCGGGACGACGTACCAGTGCTTGCCGGGCCAGCCCGGCACGCGCAGGGGACCGCCGGGCGTGACGATGTGCAGCCGCCGCTCCGGGTCGAGCACGTCGGCCAGGCCGATCAGGTCGTGCTCGTCGGCACCCCGGCCGTGGTGCAGGACGAGCAGGCCGTCCGGCTCGCCGTCGGCGGGGCGCTCGCGGTGGACGAGCTGGGGGGTGTCGGGGGTGCTCACGGCGGACCTTCTGCGTCGCAGATAGTTGCTTACGCAACCACTGTAGCGCGTCGTGGAGCTCCCGACCAGGTGCGGGCCGACCACGCCGCGACGGTGCGTCCCGGCTTCAGGCCACCCCGGCGACGGGTGGCGCAGCCCGAGAACGGGAACGGCCGGCGCATCGCGCCGGCCGTCGCCGTCCCCTCGTCCCGCGCGGCGCCGGGCGCCGCGGGGCTCAGACCTTCTCGGGGACGTCGATCTCGCGCTTGAGGATCTTGCCCGTCGGACCCTTCGGGAGCTCGTCCACGATCCACACGTGGCGGGGGTACTTGTACGCGGCGACCTGCCCCTTCACGTACTCCTGCAGGTCCTCCGGGGTCACGGACTGCCCGTCCTTCAGCGCCACGCACGCGGCGATCTCCTCGCCGAGCTCGGCGTGCTTCACGCCGACGACGGCGGCCTCGGAGACGGCGGGGTGCTCGTAGAGGACCTCCTCGATCTCGCGCGGGTAGACGTTGTAGCCGCCGCGGATGATCAGGTCCTTCTTGCGGTCGACGATGAAGTAGAAGTCGTCCTCGTCGCGCTTGGCCATGTCGCCCGTGGAGAACCAGCCGTCGGCGTCGATCGCCTTGGCCGTCGCCTCGGGATTCTTCCAGTAGCCCTTCATGACGTTCGGGCCCTTGACCTGCAGCTCGCCGACCTCGTCGACGCCCAGGACCTTGCCCTCGTCGTCGACGAGGCGCAGCTCGACGCCCTCGATCGCGACGCCGATCGAGCCGGCCTTCTTCGGCAGCTCGATGCGGCTGAACGAGGCGACCGGCGAGGTCTCCGAGAGGCCGTAGCCCTCGAGGATCGGCGTGTCGAACGACTTCTCGATGCCGCGGAGCACCTCGACGGGCAGCGCGGACCCGCCCGAGACGAAGAGCTCGAGCGAGCTCGTGTCGTAGTCGGCGCGCTTGGGGTGGTTCAGGACGGCGCCGTGCATCGTCGGCACGCCCATGAAGATCGTCACCTTGTCGCGCTGGATGATGTCCAGGGCGGCCGTCGGGTCGAAGCGCGGCAGGAGCGTGACCTCGGAGCCCGAGGCGACGGCGACGTTCAGCGTGCAGGTCTGGCCGAAGACGTGGAAGAACGGCAGGCCGCCGAAGAAGACCGTCTCCTCCGTCGGGTGGAAGAGCCCGATGGACGCCTGGACGTTGGAGCCGATGCTGTGGTGCGTGAGCTCGGCGCCCTTGGGCTGGCCGGTGGTGCCCGAGGTGTAGAGCACGACGGCGGTGTCGTCGCCGTCCTTGTGCGCGACCTCCTCGATCGGCGTCGCGGCGCCGATCTTCTGCTGGATCTCGGACGGCTCGATCAGGAGGACCTGCGCGTCGATCTCGGCCTGCTCCGCGCCGCCCTGCGCCGACTCGGCGAAGCCGTGCCACGCCAGGAGGAGCTTCGCGCCCGAGTTGTCGAGGTAGTACGCGACCTCGCGCTTGGACAGCAGCGGGTTCATCGGCACGACGACGGCGCCGAGGCGCAGCGCGCCGAAGTACGCCAGCGGGAAGTGCGGCGTGTTGGGCAGCATGATCCCGACGCGGTCGCCCGGCTGCACGCCGAGGTCCTTCAGCAGCCCGGCGACGCGCTGGCTGCCGCCCTCGAGCGCCGCGTACGGCACGGCGACGTCGTCCAGGCGGATCGCGATCCGCTCCGGGAACTTCGCAGCGGTGGTGGTCAGGAGCGTCGCGAGATTCGCGTTGGACTGATCGGCCATGGGCCCATCCTGCCACCCCGCGGCCGCGCGTGCACGACCTGGGACCACACGCCGACGGGTCCGTCCCGTGACGGGCGTCCACCCGGTCGCTCCGTGCGGTCGGAGCACCGGCCGGGCACGCGTCCGTGGCGCCGGGACGCTCGCCCGGCCACCGCAGCCCCGTGCGGGGGCGTGGCGCGCCGCCGCTCGCGCCGCCGGTCCCGGTCGGGCGCCCCACTAAGCTCGGCGGCGTGCCCGGCGCCCCGGGACGCGACCCGGAGGTCCCCTTGCAGAGCCCGCCCGACCCGACCAGCGCGACCGACGGCCGCCCGCCGATCCGCACCGACCTCGAGGCGCTGCGCGGCGCGTTCGGGTTCGGCGTCGCCGGCAACTTCGCGGGGCACCTCGAGCAGGCGGGCGAGGCCGCGGACTTCGTCGGGGTCGACGCCTCGGCCGGCGCGCCGAAGGGCATCTTCCCGTTCTACGTCCCCGGGGGCGACACGTTCCTCGGGACGTTCCCGCTGTCCACGGAGGCGACCGCCCCGCCCGTGCAGGACGAGCCGGCGAACCTGCAGCTCGAGCCGGAGGTCGGCGTGCTGCTGCGGGTGGTCTACGCGGGCGACGGCACCGTCGAGGCGCTCGAGCCGTTCGCGCTCGGTGCCTTCAACGACTGCTCCATCCGCCGCCCGGGCGCGACGAAGATCAGCGAGAAGAAGAACTGGGGCCCGGCGTCCAAGGGCGTGGCCCCGGAGCTCTTCGCGGTCGAGGACCTCGACCCGCAGGGCGCGACGGGCGAGCTCCGCCTGGCGAGCTTCCTGCGCCGCGACGGCGCGACGCACGCCTACGGGGTCGACTCCCCCGTCCCGGGCTACTCGTACTACGGGGCCCAGCTCGTGGACTGGATGGTCGACCGCCTCGCCCACCAGCAAGGGGGCGACGGCACGCCGCTCGAACCCGTCGGCGAGCTGCTCCGCGCCGCGCGCCCGGAGCTCGTCCTCGTCGGCATCGGCGCGACCCGCTACACGGAGTACGGCGAGACCACGTTCCTGCGCGAGGGCGACGTGTCGTTCGTCGTGGTCTACGCCGGCTCGATCACGACGCCGGAGGAGATCCTGGCGGCGGTGTCCGCGGACGACACCTCCGGTCTGCGCGCGGCGTCCGTGCTGCGGCAGGTCGTCGGCGGCTAA
>CAFBMK010000091.1_pt1 | contig 12190 bp, 11 predicted proteins | sample 7268691 | NCBI WGS metagenome assembly CAFBMK01 (sample SAMEA6814062, study PRJEB35770) | freshwater metagenome | biome: Freshwater; feature: Freshwater reservoir; material: water | place: Czech Republic | collected 2017-05-23 | depth 30m m
CGTCAGGCGGCTGCGCTCTGCTACACGAGCGGCACGACGGGCAATCCGAAGGGCGTGCTGTACAGCCATCGCAGCACGTTGCTGCACTCGCTGGCGATCCTCACGACCGACAGCTTCGGCATCTGCAAGTCCGACCGCATCCTGCCGGTCGTGCCGATGTTCCACGCCAACGCCTGGGGGCTCATCTACGCGGCGGCGCTCTCGGGCGCGTCGTTGGTGATGCCGGGCCCGTTCATGCAGGCCGGTCCGCTGACCACGCTGATGGAGCGCGAGCGCTGCACGGTGGCCGGCGCGGTGCCGACGATCTGGATGGACGTGCTGCGCTACGCGGACGAGCACAAGCCCGACCTCAGCGCGCTGCGCGTGGTGCCCTGCGGCGGGGCGGCGGTCCCGCGGTCTCTGATGCAGGCCTTCCAGGAGCGTCACGGCGTGACGGTGTGCCAGGCCTGGGGCATGACGGAGACGAGTCCGCTCGCCTCGGTCGCCGTCCCCCCGGCGGGCGCGGAGGGGGAGGAGCACTGGCGATACCGCACGACGCAGGGCCAGATCGCCCCGCTGGTCGAGGTACGCATCGTGGCGGACGACGGGACGGAGCAGCCGTGGGACGGTGTGTCGACGGGCGAGATCCAGGTCCGCGGGCAGTGGATCGCCTCCGCGTACTACCGCGATGACAGCTCGGCCGACAAGTTCGACGACGGCTGGCTGCGCACGGGCGACGTCGGGGCGATCACGTCCGACGGGTTCATCGTGATCACCGACCGTTCGAAGGACGTCATCAAGTCGGGCGGTGAGTGGGTCAGCTCGGTGGAACTCGAGAACGCGCTGATGGGACACCCGGCGGTTCGCGAGGCGGCGGTCATCGCCAAGCCCGACGACCGATTCACCGAACGGCCCCTCGCGTGTGTCGTCCGCGACGGTGACGTCTCGGCGCAGGACCTGGTCGACTTCCTCGAGGGTCAGGTGGCTCGTTGGTGGATCCCGGACGAGGTGGCGTTCATCGACGAGGTTCCGAAGACCAGCGTCGGGAAGTTCGACAAGAAGGAGCTCCGTCGACGCCTCGCAGAGGACGAGTTGAACGACGACCGTCACGCGGTCGAGCGCCCCGCCGCGAAGCCGGAGTCGACTTCTGTGTGACCCACCTGGCGTGCATGGTGGTCCGGCGTGGCCGGACCACCGGCATCGTCAGGGTCGCCGCGCGCCGCTGTCGGTCACCGCGTACGTCACCGCGCCGGTGAGGGCCGTCGCGCCCAGCACAGCCGGCCACGCGCCCACCCTCCGGGACAGCGGATGCGACAGCGCGAACCCCCCGAGGTACACGCCGGTGAGCGCCGTCGCGATCGGGGCGCCGTGACCGCGGTGCCATGCGGCCGCGCACCAGCTCAGCGGCCCGACCATCGCGGCGATCGCGCCGAGCTGCGACCCGACGCGCGAGGCGATCACGTAGCTCCCCACCATGGAACCGGCGGCGACAGGAGCGGTCAGACGTGTCATCGCCGCCAGTTCTAGCACCGCGTCTGCCCTCGAGGGCTTCGAGGCCGACGATCAACGTCGCTCAGCCTCGTGAATCGCGTCCGCACCCGCCATCCCATCGAACCACGGAGGACAACACCCGATGAGCACGACGACATTCCCCGGCCTCGCCTACGCCGTCGCCGACGGCGTAGCGACGATCGATCTCGACACGCCGCGGACGCGCAACGCGCTCTCGGACGAGTTGATCGGCTCGCTGATCGCGGCTTTCACCTCGGCACAGGACGACGGTCGCGTCCGGTGCGTCGTCCTGGGGTCGACCGATCCGACGACCTTCAGCTCCGGTGGCGACCTCGGTGGCTTCGCTCGTGACATCCCGCTGACGACGAGGCATCGCTCGATCCTGCTGTTCCCGGAGCTCTTCACGCTCGTCGGCCGGCTCGGCAAGCCGGTGGTGGCGAAGATCGGCGGCCACTGCCTCGCGGGAGCGTTCGGCCTGACGCTCGCATGCGATCTCGTGATCGCGTCCGACAGAGCGACCTTCGGGACGCCCGAGATCAACGTCGGGGTCTTTCCGTTCATGATCGGGGCGTTGCTCTACCGCAACCTCCCGCGCAAGACGGCCACGGAACTGATGTTGCTCGGTGAGCGCTTCGACGCGGTGGAGGCCAGGCGGATCGGCGTCGTCAACCGCGTCGTCCCGCACGAGGAGCTCGATACCGCAGCGGCCGACCTCGGGGCAGCGCTGGCCGCCAAGTCTCCGCTCTTGATGCAGCTGGGCAAGGATGCGCTCTGGCGCCAGGCCGATATGCCCTTGGAGGACGCTTGGGACTATCTGCGGTCCCAGCTCGCACTCGCGCTCTCGACGGAGGACATCCGAGAAGGGGTCGCCGCGTTCAAGGAGAAGCGCGAGCCGGTCTGGCAGGGTCGGTAGGCGCCGGACCGCGTTGCCCGTGTCAGGGTCCGCCGGCGAACACCGCGCGCGGGGAAACCCACGACAGGTTCGTGGGCCGGGACGCGGGTGGGACGCATGTCGCGGGATCCTCGGCGCCGATGCCGGACGCCGGGTTCGTGCGCACGTACCTCATCCGAGGTGTTCGGAGGCGTTGCCCCAGCGGGTCCATGCGTCGGGGAGCGGTTGTCCGGTCTGACGGAAATGGTCGAGGTCCACGACGAGGAAGAGCGCGTGAGCCTCGGCCACGAGCGTCGGGCCGTCGTGCATGGTGCCGCGGGTGTAGAGCTTGCGGCCCACCCGGCGCTCCAGATGCGCTTCGGCACTGAGCTCCGCGCCCAGGACCGCGGGGGACCGAAACTCGACGGTCAGGCTGGCCGTGACGGCTGGCAGGTGCAGCGCGCTGGGAACGGCGCCGAGGAGGTCGTCGAAGACTGCCGAGACCGCTCCACCGTGTGCGAGGCCTGGACCGCCCTCGTGGTGGGCCGCGAATCGGATCGCACCCATGACCCGACCTCCGTCGATCCGCATGCGCAGCCCCATGCTCGAGGGATTCTCGACGCCACAGCCGAAGCAGTTGGGATGGTGCGCCGGAACCGCGCGAGTCATCCCGGTCGCTCCACGCCGGGACCCATCGACAGCCCCGGGTACGCACGAGCATAGGTGTCGAGGATCCGCCGCAGCGGCAGGTCGTCGAAGGTGCCGTGGTCGCGGACGTACTCCATGTAGCGGCTGCCGGTCGCATCGAACGGGTGAAGGAGCGCGTCGTGGGACCCGTCGAACTCCAACGGGGTGACGCCGACGCGCTCGCACAGCTCGCGGTTGAAGGCCGGGCTCGCCTTGAGCCACTGGCCGTTCAGGTGCAGCACCGCGTACCCGTGATAGAGGAACAGGTCGCTGCCCATCGCCGCGGCCAGCCGCTCGGACTGCAGGTGGTTGCGGACGTCGGAGAATCCCAGGCGCGCCGGGATCCCGCAGTGCCGTGCGACGGCCACGAGCACGACGGCCTTCGGCACGCAGTAGCCGGTCCCGGCCGCCAGGACCGCGCTGGCCCGATAGGCCGCCGGGTCGGTGGGCAGGTGGTGGGGGTCGTAGCGGATCTCGTCCCGGACGGCCCGGAAGATCAGGCCGGCGACCTCCTCCGGGGCGGTCGCCGCGCCGACCACGCGGTCCGCGAACGCCTGCACCGCGGGGGCGGCGAGGTCCATGAAGAACGTCGACCGCAGGTCGCCGGCCGTCGTGTCGGTGCGTGTCATGGGCGGGGTTCCGGGAGATCGGGGTGGGCTGGCGGGGTGGTCACGCGCGGACGAACGCGACGCTCGTGTCGATGACCGGCATCGGGGTACGGTTCAGGGATGGCGTACGCCACGGGCGTCCTTCCGGGATGGGTCGAAGTCGGTCAGCGTCCCGTGGTCGTGCGACCGATCGTGGTCGTCCCATCCACGTCATCGCCGGCATACGGGCCCCGCGCCCCGCTGGGTGCGATCTCGGCGATGCTGTCCCAGTCGAACGGCGTGTCGCGGGCCGCGTCGCGAGGGGGCGTCGGTCACGGGTCGAGCGGGCCGAACTCCCGATCCTGGGCTCCGCAGACCGGGCACGACCAATCGTCCGAGATGACCTCGAGCGCCGTGCCGGGTGCGATCCCCCGTCCGGATCGCCCTCTTCCGGGTCGGAGATGAACCCGCGCGGTCCACAGATCCATCGCTGCACTCGCCGAACATACCGCACGATGGACGGAGTGTTGACAGGCAGTCAACCGTCGGCACGGGAGGGCTCGACGGATGGTGGCCGATCGTGGAGGCCAGCCACCAGCGCCATCGCTGCTGGGCTCGCCCGGTGGCCGGTGGCCGCGCCCGACGACGCGCCGTCGGTGATGCTCAAGGTTGGATGGCCTGTCCGATTCCCGCAGTGCCGGGCGCGCTGGGCGGGCTCAGCCCTGTAGGCGGACGGGGAGCGTCTTCAACTGGCTCGAGAATTGGGAGACGACGTACGTCGGCTCGTCGCGGATGGCCATCTTCGGGAACCGCTTGACGGTCTCCTCGACGAGGATCTTCAGCTCCAGACGGGCGAGCGCGGTGCCGAGGCAGAAGTGGCGGCCACCGGCCCCGAACGCCTGGTGCTCGGGGTTGCGTCGCACGTCGAACGTGTGCGGGTCCTCGTAGCGCTCGGCGTCACGGTTGGAGGACGGGTACCAGAGCGCGATCTTGTCGCCGGCCTTGATCTGGGCGCCGTTGAGCTCGGTGTCCTTCGTCGCGGTGCGCCGGAAGTGCGCGAAGGCCGGGAACATCCGCAGCGCCTCCTCGACCGCGCTGGAGGAGAGGGAAGGATCGTCGACCAGCAGCTGCTTCTGTTCGGGGTTCTCCATGAGCGCCCGCATCGTCGAGGTGTAGGTCGCCTTGGTGGAGTCGTTGCCGGCCGCCATCATGAGAATGAACCCGGCGAAGATCTCCTCGTCGCTGAGCGTGTCGCCGTCGATGTCGGCGAACACGAGGACGCTGGTCATGTCGTTGGTCGGGTTCTCCCGTCGCGCGGCCACGAGCTCCATGCACTTCTCGTACATCCTGGGGATGTCCTCGGCCACCAGCGCCTCCAGGCCCTTCGGATTGAGCGTGGTGTCGCCGAAGCCGAGCAGCTGGTTGATCGCCTCCGCCCACGGCTTGTCGTCCTCCGGGTCGAGCCCCATGAACTCGCCGATCACGCGCGAGACGACCGGCTGGGCGACGTCGGTGACCAGATCGGCGTGCTCGCGGCCCGCGAGCCGGTCCATGACCTCGGCGGTGATCTCGCGGATCGCCGGCTCGTGGGTGGCGATGGCCTTCGGGGTGAACGCCTTCTGGAAGAGGTTCTTGATGCGGTCGTGCTTCGGCGGATCCATGCCGATGAACATCCCCTGCACCAGCGGGACGGGGATCGCCTCGTCGGTGATGATGATGTTCTGCGCCGAGGAGAACCCTTGCCAGTCCCGACTGACGGTGTGGATGTCCTCCGCCCGGGTCACCGACCAGAAGCCGGCGTCGCTCGGGGTCTGCTTGATGCCCGGGCTCCAGTGCACCGGGCACTCGTTGCGCAGGCGCTCGAAGACCTCGTGCGGCGGACCCTGGAGCCACAGCTCGTCATCGGCGACCTGCAGCTTGGCGAGGTCCGGGAAAACGTCGGCCGACATGGTGTCAAACGTAGCGTCACCGCTCTGGCGGGTCAAGGTGCCGGCAGGCGACGACCTCGGCTTGACACCTGGCCGGGTTTCCGGTCGGGTTGACCGGCGGGCTTCCCGCGAACCCGGCTACGAAGGACGGTCGAACTCGCCATGCGCATCGCCCCGATGGACCTCAACTGGTTGTTGCTCGAGCGTGCGGAGAGCCCGGCGCACGTCGCGTGCCTGGCCGAGTGCACGCCCCCGGTCGGCGCGGCCGCGACGTTCGTGGCGGATCTGGTGGCGCGTTGGCGGTCGCAGGCGACCTTCGCCAAGCCGTTCGATCGGCGTCCCCGGCTATTCCCGGTGCCGGTCTGGGAGGTCATGCGTGACGACCAGATCGACCTGGACTACCACTTCCGTCACTCGGCGCTGCCCGCGCCGGGCGGAGAGCGAGAGCTCGGGATCCTCGTCTCGCGCTTGCACTCCCACCCGCTGAACCGCCGACGTCCGCTGTGGGAACTGCACATCATCGAGGGGCTCGGCGACGGACGGTTCGCGCTGTACCTGAAGGTGCACCACTCGCTGATGGACGGCGTCGCCGGGATCAGGATGATAGGTCGAGCCCTCAGCTCCGATCCGCACGAGCGAGATCGGCCTCCGATCTGGGCCTTGGGGGCGTCCGTCGGGCGGGCGATCGACGGGGCGCCCGTCGCGGAGACGACGCCCTCCTCCGAGGCCGGATCCGCGCGGAGGGTGACCGCCCTGACCCGGTTGCTCTCCGCTCCCGCGCGATCGGTGCACGGATTGCGGCAGGCTGCCGAGGGCGGCAGGGGCCTCGTGCAGATCTCCGCCACGCAGGTCGTGCACGCCGTCCGTCCGCAGGACCGGGACGTGGCCGTGCCGTTCGTGGCACCCATGTCGCCCCTGAACGGGTGCATCCAAGGACCACGACGGTTCGCGACCCAGCACTACTCCCTGCAGCGGGTGAAGTCGTTGTCCAAGGACGCCGGCGTCACGATCAACGACGTCCTGCTCGGCGTCTGCTCAGGCGCGCTGCGGCGGTATCTCACGGGCATCGGGGAGCTGCCGAGACGGTCGCTGACGGCGACGCTCCCCGTCTCCGTGCGGTTGGAGGCCGACGAATCGGGAGGGAACGCGATCACGTTCATCCACGCCAGGTTGGCGACGGACGTGGAACAGCCGGCGGAGCGACTCGACCGCATCGCTGCCAGCACCCGACACGCCAAGTCCGTCCTGGGCCGGCTTCCGCGGAGCGCGATGAACGCCTACACGATGATGCTCATGGCGCCATACATGACCCAGCTCGCCATGGGCCTCGGCGGGCGGACGGTCCCGATGCACAACATCGTCGTCTCCAACGTGCCTGGGCCGCGCAACGCGAGGTACATCGACGGCGCGATCGTCGATCAGCTCTATCCGCTCTCCGTGCTGTTCAACGGCCAAGCGCTCAACGTGACGGTCATCAGCTACGCCGGTACCCTGTGCATCGGATTCACCGGCTGCCGGGACAGTCTGCCGAGCATGCAGCGGATCGCCGTCTTCGCCGGCGACGCCCTCAGCGAGCTGGAAGAGGCCCTGTGCCCCTGACCCGCTCGTCGTCAGGAGCATGGAGGCGTCGCGGGGAATCCGTACCATCGACGCATGGCGATCCTGTCCCGGCGCGACGATCCGGATGCTCGAAGTCGCGGGGAGAGCGAGCTGATCGACGCGGCGATCGCGCTGATGGAGGAGGGCCAGTCCTTCTCGAGCATGACGGTCGCATCGATCACGTCCAAGGCGGGACACACCCGGACCGGGTTCTACTTCTACTTCCGGGACAAGCGCGATCTGCTCATGGTGGCGACCGACCGCCTGGTCGGCGGACTGTTCAACGACGCAGACCTCTGGTGGAGCGGGGGAGGCGGTCGCCGGGTGCTGGCGACCGCCCTCGAGACGATCCTCCAGGACTACCGGAAGTCCCGCGCCGTGATCCGGGCTCTGGTCGAAGCGACCAGTTACGACCGGGTCGTCGCCGACTACTGGCACGGCGAGATCGAGCGGTTCATCCGCGCGGCCGAGATGCGGCTGCCGCCGACGTACATCCAGCCGACCCGGCGAGGGGTGGCGTCGGCGCTGGTGTGGATGGTCGAGCGCACGTATTACCTCCGCATCCTCGACGACGACACGACCGGAGACGCGGTCGCCGTCGACTCCCTGCTCGAGATATGGACGCGGGCCCTCGAGCTCGAACCCTGACCGCAGGGGGGTCCGCGGTGTCAGGTGCGGGGAAGGCGACCGCGGTCGGGGACCAGTCACCGAGGGCCCTGACGCCCGATCAGCGCGCGCGCGTCGCCAGGAGGTTCGAGGCGATGATCGACTTCCGGACTTCGTTCGTCCCTGCACCGATCTCGTAGAGCTTGCCAGCACGGTACAGGCGATTGACCTCGGACTCCCACATGAAGCCCATGCCGCCGTGGACCTGGACGGCCTTGTCGAGGATGCGCATGAGGCTGTTCCCCGCCACGAGCGCGAGTGCGGCCGACCGCGTGGCGATGTGCTGGTGCGCGACGCCGAAGGCGGTGTTGCCGACCTCGGTGGCGACGTCGAGGGTCATGCTGCGCAGCGCCTCGAGGTCGGCGTACATCTCGGCGATCATCGCGGCGACCATCTGGAACGACCCGATCGAGGACCCGAACTGCTCGCGGTCGCGCGCGTACGCGATCGTGAGGTCCATGGCGCGCTCGGCGAGGCCGAGACAGGAGAACGCGAGGCAGACGCGCTCCCGGTCGAGGCCGTTCATCACGACCGCGACGCCGCCGCCCTCCTCGCCCACGCGGTTCGCGGCGGGGACCCGGCAGTCCTCGAACAGCAGCTCCCCGGTCGGGCTGCCGCGGAGGCCCATCTTGATGAGCTTCTGCGCGACGGAGAACCCGGGCGTCGTGGTCTCGACGAGGAAGGCGGTGATGCCTCGCGGTCCGGCGTCGAGGTTCGTCTTCGCGTAGACGAGGACCACGTCGGCGATGGGTCCGTTCGTGATGTAGATCTTCGTGCCGTTGAGGACGTACTCGTCACCGTCGCGGATCGCCGTCGTCCGCATGCCGCCGAGGGCGTCCGACCCGGCGCCCGGCTCGGTCAGACCGAGCGCCCCGACGAGCGAGCCGTCGATCAGGCCTGGAGCGAAACGTCGCAGGAGCGTGTCGTCGGCGTTGGCGAGGAGGTTTCCCAGGCACAGGTTCTCATGGGCGAGGTAGGAGAGCCCGACGGCGGGGTTCCACCGGGAGATCGCCTGGCCGACCATGCCCTCGCTGACGAGATCGAGGCCGGCGCCCCCGTAGGCTTCGGGCGCCTGGACTCCCAGATAGCCCTGTGCTCCGAGGCTGGGAAACACCTCGGACGGCCACCACTCCTCGTCGTCCATCCGCTGCTGGAACGGGAACAGGACGTTTCGAGCGTACTCGTCCGCCGCTGCGAGGATCTCGCGGTGGTCGGGTGTCAGCAGACCTGCATCAGAGGTGGCCGGGGTCGTGGGGATCATCCCCCGAGTATCCGGGCTGTTTGACGCAGTGTCAACCAGGCGTCCCGGGGGATGTGCGGCGTCCTTGGCGCGCCTCGGCCAGGGGGTTCCCGGCGACGTCGGCCGACCCCGCGGCGGGCCAGGGTCCGGTGTGGTTGTCGCGCGCGCCGTCGATCGTGAGGACGGAGCCCGAGAAGAAGTCCCCCGCGGGCGAGGCGAGGTAGGCCACGAGCCAGGCGAATTCCTCCGGCGTCCCCAACCGCCCCAGCGGGACGAGCCCGGCGGCGGCGTCGACCATCGGCTTGGGGTACTTCGTCATGAAGACGTCGGTGGCGAACTGGCCGGCGGCGATGGCGTTCAGGCGGATGCCGAAGCGGGCCCATTCGATCGACAGCTCGCGCATCATGTTCTCGACGCCGGCACGAGCGGCGGAACTGTGCACCATGCCGGGGAGCCCGTGGTGCGGGGAGAGCGTGACGCTGACGATCTTCCCGCCGCGCGGGCGACCATCCGGTCCGACGGGGATCATGGCTCTGGTGGCGACGGCGTGCGTCATCAGCCAGGTCCCGTCCAGGTTCAGCCGGGTGACGGTGCGGAACCCCTTGGGGCTGATCGTCTCGGCGGGAGCCAGGAACTGTCCGCCGGCATTGTTCACCAGCGTGTCGATGTGCCCATGACGGGCGAGGATGTCATCGACGAGGCGGTCGACCTGATCCTCCTCACGGATGTCGCAGACGTGCGTGCTGCAGGCGCCACCCGCCAGAGCGGCGGTCTCCTCGAGGGCGTCGCCGCGGCGACCGCAGATCGCGACGCGTGCCCCGAGGGCCACGAGCTCGAGGACCGCTGCGCGCCCGAGCCCGGACCCCCCGCCGGAGATGAGGACGACCTGCCCGTCGAGGAGACCGGGAGCGAATACGGTCGAAGGCCTCGTCACGGGCTGCGGGGACGGGCCCCCTCGACGGGACGTCACCGCTGCCCCGCGAGGGGGCCGTTCGGCGCCGGTGCGCCGGCGGGGAGCCGCAGGGCATCCCGTGCCTCGTGGACCGTGGCGGGGCGGCGTCCGGCGCTCAAGGTCATCTCGTGGGCCTTCGCGATGAGCTCACCGTTCGAACTCGCCATCGTTCCGTCGGGCAGATAGAAGTTGTCCTCGAGCCCGACGCGCACGGACCCGCCGAGCGAGAGCGCCGCGCCCACCATCGGCCACTGGGCGCGGGAGATCCCGATCACGCCCCAGTGATGGTGCGCCGCCTCGCCGTCCGCGCCGGGGAGGGCGCGACCGATCTCGGCGAGGTTGTCGGCCATGACGGCGAGGTTGCGAGCGGTGGGGGGGATCCCGCCGGTGACGCCCATCACGAAGTCGGCATGCAGGGGGGCATGCAGCAGTCCCATGTCGATCAGCGGGCGGAGGTTCCCCACGTGCCCGACGTCGAAGCACTCGTGCTCGGGCTTGATGCCGAGACGGCGCATCGTCTCGAGGAGCGCGACGATCTCGTCGAATGGGTTGAGGAACACGCTCGAGAAGATGAACTCCTTGCGACGCTGCGAGAACTTCGCGTAGTTCATCGAACCCATGTTCACTGCGGCGACTTCGGGGCGACAGGCCTCGAGCGAGGCGATGCGCGTCTCCAACGGGACTCCGAGCGCCCCGGTGGAGAAATTGATGATCGCCGCATCGCCGACCTCTGAGCGGATCGCTCCGGTGATCGCGGCGAAATCCTCGACGGCATAGCTCGGCCGGCCGTCGGGCGAGCGTGCGTGGATGTGAATGTGGACGCCGCCTTCATCGACGATCCGCCGTGCCTCTGCGGCGTACTCCGCCGGGGTGTACGGGATCGCCGGGCATTGCGCTCGATCGGCCAGCGAGCCGGAGATCGAACAGGTCAGGATCACGGGATCGTCGATGGACATCGGGTCTCGGTTCGTTCGAAGAATGGACGACGGGACAGCGTGTTGACGCTGCGTCTGAACGTGTATAACAGTGACGGCCGTCGGGGCGGGCGCCCACCTGGCCCGACCCGCTCCTTCGGCTCCCGTTCAACGGCGAAGGGCCCGACGATCACGACCTCAGTCGACACCACCAGCGCTGTATTCGCGCACAACCTCGACGCGATGCGGGAGCGCCTGGCCGCACTGGAGACGGTCCTCGACGAGGTGCGCGGCGGAGGGGGCGACCGGTACGTCGAGCGCCACCACGCGCGGGGTAAGCTCCTGGCCCGCGAGCGGATCGAGCTGCTGCTGGACGAGGACACGTCGTTCCTGGAGCTGCAGCCGTTCATGGCGTGGGGAACGGAGTTCGTCGTCGGCGCGAGCGTGGTGACCGGGATCGGGACCGTCGAGGGGGTCCAGTGCGCCGTGCTCGCGCACGACCCCACGGTGCGGGGCGGGGCGTCGAACCCGTACACCCTGCGGAAGGTGCTGCGGATCGCTGAGATCGCCCGCGAGAACCGCCTCCCGTTGATCAACCTCGTGGAGTCCGGCGGCGCAGACCTGCCTACGCAGCTCGACATCTTCATCCCCGGGGGGCGGATGTTCCGCGACCTCACCCAGCTCTCCGCGATGGGGATCCCGACCGTCGCGATCGTCTTCGGGAACTCGACCGCCGGCGGCGCCTATGTCCCCGGGATGTGCGACTACACCGTCTTCGTGAAGGGTGCCGCCAAGGTGTTCCTCGGCGGACCGCCGCTGGTGCGGATGGCGACGGGCGAGGAGTCCGACGACGAGCAGCTCGGGGGCGCGGAGATGCACTCCCGGATCTCGGGGCTCTCGGATTTCCTGGCCGAGGACGAGCTCGACGCGCTGCGCATCGGCCGGGACGTCGTGCGGCGTCTGAACTGGCGCAAGCGCGGCCCGGGCCCGCGCGTCCCGGCCGCCGGCGTGGCCCTCCCTGACCGTGAGCCCGAGACGCTGCTGGGGATCGTCTCCGCCGACCTCAAGGTGCCGTTCGACACCCGCGAGCTGCTGCGCCACGTCGTCGATGGTTCGATCTACGACGAGTTCAAGCCGTCGTACGGGACGTCGCTGAGCACCGGCTGGGCGGAGATCCACGGGTATCCGGTCGGAATCCTGGCAAGCGTCCAAGGGGTGCTGTTCTCCGAGGAGGCGCAGAAGGCGGCGCAGTTCA
>CAFBMK010000092.1_pt1 | contig 12146 bp, 9 predicted proteins | sample 7268691 | NCBI WGS metagenome assembly CAFBMK01 (sample SAMEA6814062, study PRJEB35770) | freshwater metagenome | biome: Freshwater; feature: Freshwater reservoir; material: water | place: Czech Republic | collected 2017-05-23 | depth 30m m
CCGAGGCCGAGCCGGCGTTCCTGACCTCGCCCGCGCGCGGCCCGCTCGAGGCCCTCGGGAACCGCTTCGTCGAGGCCCCGCCGACGTTCTCGCCCGACCCGGAGATCGGCGCCGTCGCCGCCCTGGAGCGGGCCTCGGGCGGGGCCTGGCAGGCCGTCGCCGAGCCGACGCGGCGCGGCGGGGGATCGGCCGCCGTCGTGCGGCCCCGCCGCTGAGCGACGCGCGTCGTCCCGCCCCGGGGCCCGCCCGCGGGCTCGGGGCGGCGCGCCGCCCGCCGTGCGTATCCTCGGCGACCGATGCCCCCCGCCCGTCGCCGCCGCCCCGCCGCCAAGAAGATCGTCGAGACGCCGGTGGAGCAGGCGCCCGGCGAGACGCTAATCTGGACGGACGGCGCGTGCAAGGGCAACCCCGGCCCCGGCGGCTGGGGCGCGATCGTCGTGCCGCCCGCCGAGTCGGGCCTGGAGCCCGTCGAGCTCTCCGGCGGCGAGCCGCAGACGACGAACAACCGCATGGAGTACTCCGCGGCGCTCTTCGGCCTGCGGTCGCTTCCCGACGGCAGCACGGTCTGCATCGTCACCGACTCCCAGCTCATGCTGAACTCGATGACCCAGTGGATCGCGGGCTGGAAGCGCAAGGGCTGGAAGACGGCCGGCGGCGACCCCGTGAAGAACCAGGACCTCGTCAAGGCGCTCGACGAGGAGATCGGCCGGCACGCCGCCGTCCGCTGGCACTGGGTTCGCGGGCACGAGACCGGCGCGGAGCACGCCCACAAGGCGTTCAACGACCGCGCCGACCAGCTCGCCGTCGCCGCGGCGGCGGCGCAGGCCTAGCGGCGACGACCGCCGCCGGGCCGACCGTCCTCAGGCCGGGACGGTCACGGCCTGCAGCGCCTCGCGGCCGTCCCCGACGATGGGGTCGCCGTGGGCGAACAGCAGGTGCGCGAAGCGCTCGTCCAGGAGGCGCGTCGCCGCGAGGCGCAGGCCGCGTCGCACCGCGTCGGGGTCCTCGCCCAGGAGCCCGTCGGGCATGAAGCCCACGCGCCCGCCCTCGTTCAGGAAGCCGTCCGCGAACGACAGCGCGCCATCGCCCACGTCGATGCGCAGCGCCGTCTCCTCCGGCGTGATGGACCCGACCTCGAGCGCCGTGATGCCCGGGGCCACCTCGTCGCCGAACGCGAACGTCGACGGCGCCACGTCGAGGTCCGCGAACGTCGCGGTGCCCTTCTCGTGGACGTGGACGCTGCAGCCGAACGCGTCGACGATCGTCGGGACGTCCCGGACGTGGTGGCGGTTGGTCAGGACGATCCGCTCGGGGCGGACGATCCCCTCGAGGCCGTCGAGGCCCTCGTCGGGCAGCAGCGGGTCGATCAGCGTCGCCGAGGGGACGACGAGGTACGAGGACACGCGCTGCCCGATGTTCGGGTGCTGGGCGGTCCAGTGGACGATGCCGTCGGCGATCTCACGCATGGCCCTCGCCTACCCGGCGCCCGGGACGCGACACCGTGAGGCGCCCGTGAGACCGCGCTGGCCCCGGCCGACGGCCCCGCGTACGCTCGACGCGTGTCCCCCACGCGTCCCGTCCCCCGCACCCCGCGACCCCGCCCCCGGCCACGACGTGCCCGGCTCCGTCCCGGCCTGGCGGCCCTCGTCGCCGCGGCCGCGCTCGGCCTCCCCGCGTCGGCGTCCGCCGGGCCCCTGCTGCCCGCCGGCACGTTCGACCCCGCCGCGCCGTCGTCGTACTACCCCGAGCTGCTGGACACCGCGCTCAAGGGCTCGAACGCCATGCAGGGCTTCGCGTTCGACGAGGAGGCCCGGCAGATCTACGTGCTGCAGACGGTCACGGGCGAGAAGCCGCAGGGCAACCTCTGGCTCAACCGCCTGTCGTACTCCGGGAAGCTCCTGGACTCCATGAAGCTCGAGGGCTTCGGCCACGGCGTCTCGATGGGTCTGCACAACCACGGCGGCGCGGTCTGGCTCTTCGTGGAGTCGGCGTCGAAGTCGTCCGGCGGCGAGGACGGCAAGGGCAGCCGCGTGGCGCGCGTCGTCTACCACGGCGGCACCACGGTGCGGTCGGGCACGTCCGCCGCGCTCGACGTGACCCCGCCCGGGACGGCGGACAACGCGCCGCGGCCCACCGTCGACCCCGTGACGGGCCAGCTCGTCGTCCGCTACGGGGAGCGGGCGGGCGTGTGGGGCTTCAAGCGCGTCCCGATCGAGGACGCGATCGTCGGCCGCTGGGACCGCCTCGTGACCCTCGGCACGACGCCGACGAAGGGCGAGCCCCGGCCGGGCGACACGGACCAGGAGGTCGTCTCGCAGGGCTACGCGTTCGCCGGCGAGACCGCCTACCTCTACTACGGCGACTCCTACGACCACGTGGCGAAGCCCGGTGACGCGTACGTCCGGTTCGTCCCGATGCGCGCGAACAAGCTCGTCCGCGGCACCATCGGTGGCGTCAAGGTGCTGCCCGACATGCCGTTCCGCGAGCCCGAGGGGATCGCGGTGCAGGTCAACCCCGGTGGCCCGCCGCGCCTGGTGTTCGGCCTGGCCAGCGATCCGGTCACGTCGCCGGACCAGACGCGGCGCTACGCGAACTTCGCCTACCAGGAGGGGTTCCGCCCCGGTCCGGTCCCGGAGCCCGCGCCGGCGCCGGAGCCCGCCCCCGTCCCCGCGCCCGCCCCGCCGCCCGTCGCCGCCCCCGCCCCCGCCGCGGCGATCGTGCTGCGCGCGAAGCGGCTGAACCGCAACCGCGTCGTGCGCACGCGCCGGATCCCGATCAGCATCGGCGGGGCCGACGTGGCCGCCGAGGTCCGCGTCTACGCCACGCACGGCCGACGGCTGACCCGGATCTACCGGGCGACCCGCACGGTCCGCACCGCCCAGCGCACCGTCACGCTGCGGATCTCGAAGGGCCAGGCGCGCAGGCTGCGCCGGTCGAGCGGCCGCGTGCGGCTGACGATCAGCGCCCGCGTGGCCGGCCAGCCGACGAAGCGCCGCCACGTGACGATCCCGCGACGCCGCTGAACGCGGGCGGCGTCGGGCGGGCCGCGCCGTCGAGCGGCGCCGCCCCCGGGGCGCCGCGTCGGGGTCAGCCGCACCGTCCCGCGGCGCCGTCCCACGGCGCCGCCCGGTGCCGTGGGGCGGCGCCCTCAGTCGTCCTGCCCGCGCCGCCTGGGCGCACGACCCTCGGGCTGCAGCGGGCGGCGCAGGTCCTTCGGCGCCGGCTCGATGCCGCGCCGCGCCTCCTGCCCGGGCCGCAGCTGAAACACCTCGCCCCAGTGCGACAGCGTCATCACGGGCTCGTCGGCGTCCTCGTCGCCCTCGCCCGGCTCGCACGCGTCGAGGGAGTAGCAGGCCTCCGTCGGGGTGATCTCGACGCAGAGCCGCAGGCCGCGCCAGACGATCGGGAACGACAGCCGCGGCAGGCGCTCCGGCAGCCGCGGCGAGAAGTCCAGGCGGTCCCCGTGGTCGCGCAGGCCGCCGAAGCCCGAGGTGATCGCGGTGATCGCGCCCGCCAGGGACGCGATGTGCAGGCCGTTGGCGGAGTCGCCGCGCAGGTCGCGCAGGTCCGTGAGCGTCGCCTCGGCCAGGTAGTCGTGCGCCAGGTCGAGGTGGCCGACCTCGGCCGCGATCACGGCCTGGATGCCGGCCGACAGGGACGAGTCGCGGACCGTGATGCCCTCGTAGTACTCGAAGTCCCGGCGCTTCTGCTCCAGCGTGAACGCGTCGCCGCGCTTGAACAGCGCGAGCACGAGGTCCGCCTGCTTGACCACCTGGGTGCGGTAGAGCGCGAAGTACGGGTGCGACAGGAGCAGCGGGTAGTCCTCCGCCGGCGTCCCCTCGAAGTCCCACCGGGCGTGCTGCAGGAAGTCCTGGTCCTGCGGGTGCACGCCGAGGCGCTCGTCCCAGGGGACGTACATCGCGTGCGCGGCGGTCCGCCAGGTGGCGATCTCCTCGTCGTGGACGCGCAGCTCGCGCGCGACGTCGACGTGCCGCTCGGCGGCGTCGGCGGCCGCCAGGAGGTTCGACTGCGCCATGAGGTTCGTGTAGACGTTGTCGTCCACGAGCGCGGAGTACTCGTCCGGCCCCGTCACCCCGTCGATGCGGAACCGCCCGTCGTGGCCGTGGTGGCCCAGGCTCGACCACAGCCGCGCGGTCTCGACGAGCAGCTCGGCGCCGTGGTCGCGCTCGAACGCGCGGTCGTCCGTGGCCATCACGTAGCGCCGGACGGCGTCGGCGATCGCGGCGTTGACGTGGAACGCGGCCGTGCCGGCGGGCCAGTAGCCCGAGCACTCCTCGCCGTGGATCGTCCGCCACGGGAACGCCGCGCCCCGCAGGCCGAGCAGCCGCGCCCGCTCGCGCGCCTGCGGCAGCGTGTCGTGCCGCCAGCGCAGGGCGTGTCGCACGAGGTCGGGGCGGGCGTAGGTCAGGACGGGCAGGACGAACGCCTCCGTGTCCCAGAACGCGTGGCCGTCGTAGCCCGAGCCGGTCAGCCCCTTGCCCGGGATGGGCTGCGTCTCCGCGCGCGCCGCCGACTGCAGCATCTGGAACAGCGCGAAGCGCAGGCCCTGCTGCAGCTCGGGGTCGCCGTCGAGCTCGATGTCGGCGACGGTCCACCACGCGTCGAGGCTGCGCCGCTGCCGCGCCAGGAGGCCGTCGAAGCCCTCGGCCAGCGCGCTCTCGAGGCTCGCGTCGACCTGGTCGCGCAGCCACTCCACGGACTGCTGGGAGGACCAGTGGTACGAGAGGTACTTCGTCAGGACGAGCGGCTTGCCGGGCTCGAGCAGCGCGGAGACCGTGACCCGCCCGAGGTCCTCGTCGACCTGGGTGAGCGACTTGGGGTGGTCCTCGACCTCGATCTCGTGGTCCATGCCGACGGCCAGCGCGATGCGGCTGCGCCTGGTGCGGTGCGCGAGCACCACGCGGTGGTCGTGCTGCGTGGACAGGCAGGGCTCGAGCACGTTCTTCAGCTCGGACGCCGACCGCGGGTCGACGTTCGCGCGCTCCTGCGGCGCCTGGTTGGCCAGGAGGGCGGACTGCACCGCGACGCGCAGCGGCTCGCCGTCGTCGACCTCGATCTCGTAGCGGATGACCGCGACGCTGCGCTGCTCGAACGACACGAGCCGGCGCGAGCGCACCCGCACGGAGCGCCCGGCCTGCGAGGTCCACCGGAGCGTCCGGTCCAGCACCCCGGTGCGGAAGTCGAGGTGCCGCTCGTGCTCGTCGAGGCACCCGCGGTGGACGTCGAGCGGCTCGTCCTCCACGAGCAGCCGGATGATCTTGCCGTCCGTGACGTCGACGACCGCCTGCCCGTCCTCGGGGAAGCCGTAGCCGATCTCCCCGTACTCGAGGGGGTAGGACTCGTAGACGCCGCCGAGGTACGTGCCGCTGGCGCCGCGGGGCTCGCCCTCGTCGAGGTTGCCGCGCATGCCGAGGTGCCCGTTGGCCAGGGCGAAGACCGACTCGGTCTCGGCGATCAGGCCGAGGTCCAGGCGCTTCTCACGCACCCCCCACGGCTCGACCGGGAAGACGTCGTGGCCGATCATGCGAGCTCCCGCAGGTCGTCGACGACGAGCGTGGCGCCGTGCTCGCGCAGCGCGTCGGCGTGCCCGACCCGGTCCACGCCGACCACGAGGCCGAACCGCCCGTCGCGCCCGGCCTGCACCCCGGAGAGCGCGTCCTCGAAGACCGCCGCGTCCGCGGGCGCGACCCCGAGGTCCTCCGCGGCGGCCAGGAAGGTGTCCGGCGCCGGCTTGCCGCGCAGGCCGCGCGACGCCAGCGAGGTCCCGTCGACGATCGCGGCGAAGCGCCCCAGCGCGCCCGCCGCCTCGAGCACGTGGCGGGTGTTGGCGCTCGAGGAGACGACGGCGCACGGGACCCCCTCGGCGGCGAGGGCGTCGAGGAGGACGACCGTGCCGGGGTAGAGCTCGACGCCCTCCCGGTCGATGAGGGGGCCGACCAGGTCGTTCTTCGCTCGCGCGATGCCGCGCACGGACGGGACGTCCGCGCCGTCGTCCTCCGACCCCTCGGGCACCGCGATGCCGCGGGCCGCGAGGAACGCCCGCACGCCGTCCTCGCGCGGGAGCCCGTCGACGTGCGCCTCGTAGTCCGCGCGCGGGTCGAACGGGCGGAGGTCCTCGTCCGCGCCGTGCTCCGTCGCCGCCCGGGCCCGCAGGAACGCGTCGAACGCCTCCTTCCACGCGGCGGCGTGGATGCGCGCCGTGTCGGTCAGCACGCCGTCCATGTCGAACAGGCAGGCACGGACCCCGTCGGGCAGCTGCGTCATGTCCGGAGGCTGTCACACGCCCCGGCCGGGGCCGCGCGGTGCACGACGACGACCCGATCGACGCGGGCCGTTCCGGCCCCGGGAACGCCCGCTCCAAAGGCGTTCGTACGCCATATGCGCGCCGACGCGCCAACTGTTGGGCACCCGAACATCCCGCTGGTACCGTTCCGCAGTCGCGTAGGGCGCCCGAACTCCGGACGACCGCCGCCCTCCTCATGCTGACCACCGCCGCCCTGCCCACCGTCCAGTTCGTGATCGGGCTCCGCGAGGGGGTCGAGGCGTCCCTGATCGTCGGCATCATCGCCGCGTTCCTCGTCCAGGAGGGCCGGCGCGACGCGCTGCGCCACATGTGGATCGGGGTGGCCGCCGCGATCGCCGTCTGCGTCGCGATCGCCGGCGCCCTGCAGATCGTCGGCGAGAACCTGCCGCAGAAGCAGCAGGAGCAGCTCGAGACGGTCGTCGCCCTGATCGCCGTCGTGATGGTCACCGGCATGATCGTCTGGATGCGCCGCAACGCCCGGACGATGGGCCGCGAGCTGCGGGCCGGCACCGCCCGCGCGCTGGCCACGGGGTCCGCCTGGGGCCTCGTCGCGATGGCCTTCCTCGCCGTCTTCCGCGAGGGCGTCGAGACCGCCTTCTTCCTCCTGGCGACCTTCCAGTCCGAGTCGACGCAGATCTCCACGCTGTCCGCCTCGCTGGGCGCGCTGGTCGGCGTCGCGATCGCGGTCGTCATCGGCTGGGGGATCTACCGCGGCGGCGTGCGCCTGAACCTCGGGCGCTTCTTCCGCGTCACCGCCGTGTTCCTCGTGCTGATCGCCGCCGGGCTGCTGTCCAGCGCGATGCACACGGGCAACGCCGGCGGCTGGTTCACCTTCGGCCAGGAGCAGGTCTTCGACTTCTCCGCCGTCGTCAAGCCCGAGGCCGACTCCATCGTCAGCGGGCTGCTGACCGGCCTCTTCGGGCTGCAGCCCTTCCCGAACGTCGCCGAGGTGACCGTCTACGTCGCCTACGCCGTCCCGATGTTGCTCTTCGTCCTGTGGCCCGCGCGTCGCCCGAGCGTCGCGCCCCGCACCGAGTCCGAGGTCCCCGCATGACCCGTAGCACCGCCCCTCGCGGCGTCCGTTCACTGGCCCTGACCGCCGCGGTCGCCGCGTCCCTGGGCCTCGCGGCCTGCGGCTCCGACGACGGCGCCGAGAGCGGCGCGACGAACCTCCAGGTCGAGCTGACCGACGCCGGCTGCACGCCCGAGACGCTGAAGGCCCCGGCCGGCAAGGTCCGCTTCGAGGCCGTCAACAACGGCACGTCGAAGACCACCGAGGTCGAGCTGAAGAACGCCGACGGCATCATCCTCGGCGAGCGCGAGAACCTCACCCCGGGCCTCTCGGGCGACTTCTCGCTCCAGCTCGAGCCGGGCATGTACGACGTGTACTGCGCCGTGCCGGGCGACCTGGACCGCAAGTCCGGCAAGCTCGAGGTCACGGGCCAGAAGGCGGCGACGAAGAAGCCCGTCGACCCCGCGCTCACGGCGGCGGTGGCGGACTACAACGCCTACGTGCAGGACCAGTCCGAGCTCCTCGTCACCCGTACGAAGCGCTTCGCGAAGGCCCTGAAGGCCGGGCAGCTGCAGAAGGCGAAGGACCTCTTCGGGCCCGCACGCACGCCGTTCGAGCGCATCGAGCCGGTCGCCGAGGCCTTCGGCGACCTCGACCCCCGCATCGACGCCCGCGTGAACGACGTCGCGAAGGAGGACGAGTGGACCGGCTTCCACCGGATCGAGCAGATCCTGTGGACGAAGGACACCACGAAGGGCACGGAGGAGTTCGCCGACCGCCTCGTGGACGACGTGCAGGAGCTCGACCGCAAGATCCGCTCGATCGAGCTGCAGGCCGCCCAGCTGGCCAACGGCGCGGTGACCCTGCTCAACGAGGTCTCCGCCGGCAAGATCACCGGCGAGGAGGACCGCTACTCGCACACCGACCTCTCCGACTTCCAGGGCAACCTCGAGGGCTCGAAGAAGGCGTTCGACCTGCTGAAGCCGGCGCTCGTCGCGCGGAAGCAGCAGGCGCTGATCGACGAGATCGGGCCGCGCTTCGCGGACGTGCAGAAGGGGCTCGACGAGTACCGGCGGGACACGCCGCTGGGCTTCGCCCTCTACGACGAGCTGACGGACGAGGACCGCAAGACCTTCGCCCGGCAGATCAACGCCCTGGCGGACCCGCTGTCCCTCGTGGCCGGGAAGGTGCTGGAGTAGCCCCATGGCCGACCGCGACGACACCCGGACGGGCAGCACCGACGGACCCCGCCGGCGCGGGATGACGCGCCGCCGCGCGCTCCTGACCGGCGGTGGGGTCCTCGGCGGGCTCGTCGCCGCGGGCGGCGCGGGCTACGCGACCGGGCAGGCGGAGGCCGACGCGGGCGGCGGGGACGTCGTCCCCTTCCATGGGGAGCACCAGGCCGGCATCGCGACCCCGGCCCAGGACCGCATCGTCTTCGGGGCGTTCGACCTCTCGATCGAGACCGCGGCCGAGCTCGAGGAGCTCCTGCGGGAGTGGACGCGCGCCGCCGAGCTGATGTGCGCCGGGCGCCCCACCGGCACCGTCGCCGGGCACCCCGAGTCCCCGCCGGAGGACACGGGCGAGGCCGCCGGCCTGCCGCCGGCCCAGCTCACGATCACCTTCGGCATCGGCCCCGACGTCTTCGAGCGCGACGGGAAGGACCGCTTCGGCCTGCGGGCCCGGCGCCCCCGGGCCCTGCGGCCGCTGGGCGACCTGCCCGGCGACCAGCTCGACCCGGACCGCACGGGTGGCGACCTCTGCGTCCAGGCGTGCTCGAACGACCCCCAGGTCGCCTTCCACGCCGTCCGCAACCTGGCCCGCATCGGGTCCGGGCACGCCGCGCTGCGGTGGACGCAGCTCGGCTTCGGCCGGACGTCGTCGACGACCCGCTCGCAGGCCACCCCGCGCAACCTCATGGGGTTCAAGGACGGCACGAACAACCTGCGTGCCGAGGACACCGCGGGGATGGACCGGTTCGTCTGGGTCGGGCGCGAGGAGCCGCAGGCGTGGTTCCGCGGCGGCTCGTACCTCGTCGCCCGCCGGATCCGCATGTTCATCGAGACCTGGGACCGCGATCGCCTCGCCGACCAGGAGGCCGTCTTCGGCCGCACGAAGGTGACGGGCGCCCCGCTGACCGGGAAGGACGAGTTCGACGCGGTCGACCTCGACATCAAGGGCAGCGACGGCATCACGGTCATCCCGCCGGACGCGCACATCCGCCTGGCCTCCCCCGCCGTCAACGACGGGCAGCACCTCCTGCGCCGCGGCTACTCCTACACGGACGGCATCGACACCCGGACGGGCCAGCTCGACGCCGGCCTGTTCTTCGTCGCCTTCCAGCAGGACCCGCACCGCCAGTTCGTCGCGATCCAGCGCAAGCTCGGCGTCGGCGACGCCCTCATGGAGTACATCCAGCACACCGGCAGCGGCCTCTTCGCGGTGCCCCCGGGCATCCGGCCGGGCGGGTTCGTCGGCGAGGGCCTCTTCCGGCGCTGAGGCAGCGCCGGCCGGGGCGTCGACGCCCCGGTGGCGCGCCGCGGCCGTCGCTCCGGGCAGGTCCCCGGGGAGGCGCCCACCCTGGACATGATGGCGCCGGGCCGTGTCGGTTGTACCCGCCAAGGGTCGCGCGGCCCCGGCGGGGTCCCGGCCCGTATCCTGGGCGGCCATGTCGTCCTCGCCCCCCGGTCCAGCAGCTCCGGTCGCCGCGCGCCTGCGCGGCGTCGCGAGCTCGCCGGTACGCGAGATCCTGGCGCTGACGGAGAAGCCGGGCGTCCTCTCCTTCGCCGGCGGCCTGCCGGCCCCCGAGCTCTTCGACCAGGCGGGCATCGCCGCGGCGTTCGCCACCGCCCTCGAGCGCGGCAGCGCCGGCCGCTCGCTGCAGTACTCCACGACGGAGGGGGACCCCGAGCTGCGCCGCCGCGTCGCCGACCGCCTCAGCCTGCGCGGCCTGCCGACGGGCCCCGAGGACCTGCTCATCACGAGCGGCTCGCAGCAGGCGCTGACCCTCATCGCCACCGTCTTCCTCGAGCCGGGCGACCGGATCCTCGTCGAGGACCCCAGCTACCTGGCGGCGCTCCAGGCGTTCCAGCTCGCCGGGGCGGTGCCGATCCCGGTGCCCTGCGACGAGGACGGCATCGACCCCGCAGCCGTCGAGCGGCTCGTCGCCGAGCACCGGCCGAAGCTCCTCTACGTCGTCCCGACGTTCCACAACCCAACGGGCCGCACCCTGAGCGAGGCGCGGCGGGTCGAGCTCGCCGCGGTGCTCGAGCGCACGGGCCTCTGGGCGATCGAGGACGACCCGTACGGCGAGCTGCGCTACGCCGGCGAGCCGTCGACCCCGCTGGCCGCCATCCCCGGGGCCGCGGAGCGCACGCTGGCGCTCTCGACCCTGTCGAAGGTCGCCGCGCCGGGCCTCCGCATCGGCTGGGTGCGATGCCCCGCCGCGCTGCGCACGCCGCTGACGATCGCCAAGCAGGCCGCCGACCTGCACTCCTCGACCGTCGACCAGGCCGCGACCGCCCTGTGGCTCGCGCACGTCGACCTCGACGCGCACCTCGACCGGCTGCGCGAGGTCTACGGCGCGCGCCGGGACGCGATGCTCGAGCTGCTGCCGGAGACGCTGCCGGAGGGCTCGACGTTCAACCGGCCCGAGGGCGGCATGTTCGTCTGGGCCCGGCTGCCGGAGGGCCGCGACGCCACGGCGCTCCTGCCGCGGGCGATCGAGCGGCAGGTCGCCTACGTGCCCGGCGCGCCGTTCTACGCGACGACGCCGGACCCGCGGACGCTGCGGCTGTCGTTCACGACGCACAGCCCGGCCGAGATCCGCACGGGACTCGGCCGCCTGCGCGCGGCGCTGGCCTAGCCCGCGGCGCTCAGAGCGCCGGGAGCTGGTCCGGCCGCGCGGTCCGCACGAAGAGCGCCTGGCCCGGGTGCAGCCCCAGCTCGGCGGCGCGCCCGCGGGTGGTCTGCGCAGTGACGTGCTCCCCCGCCTCGTCGCGCAGCTCGACGCGGACCTCGAAGCCGAGGTGCACGACCCGCTCGATGACCACGGCGACGCCGTCGTCGATCCGGTCGAGCGACAGCACGAGGTCGTGCGGGCGGACGACCTCGCCGCGCAGGGTCGCGGTCGGCCCGAGGAACGACATCACGAACTCCGTCGCCGGCGTGTCGTAGAGCTCGCGGGGCGAGCCGACCTGCTCGATCCGGCCCTCGCTCATCACGGCGATCCGGTCGGCGACGTCCATCGCCTCCTCCTGGTCGTGCGTGACCAGGACGGTGGTGACGTGGACCTCGTCGTGCAGCCGGCGCAGCCAGGTGCGGAGGTCCTCGCGGACCTTCGCGTCCAGCGCGCCGAACGGCTCGTCGAGCAGCAGGACCTGCGGCTCGACCGCCAGGGCGCGCGCCAGGGCCATGCGCTGGCGCTGGCCGCCGGAGAGCTGCGACGGGTAGCGCCCCTGGTAGCCCGCCAGGCCGACGATCTCGAGCAGCTCGTCGACCCGGCTCGCGATCTCGTCCTTCGAGCGCTTGCGGATCTTCAGGCCGAAGGCGACGTTGTCGCGCACGGTCATGTGCTTGAACGCGGCGTAGTGCTGGAAGACGAACCCGATGCCGCGCTTCTGCGGCGAGGTGTGGGTGACGTCGTCGCCGGAGATGACGACGGCGCCGGAGTCCGGCACCTCGAGCCCGGCGATCACCCGCAGGAGCGTCGACTTTCCCGAGCCCGAGGGGCCCAGGAGCGCGGTCAGCGACCCGTCGGGGATCTCGATGGAGACGTCCCGCAGCGCGTGGAAGTCCCCGTAGTGCTTC
>CAFBMK010000093.1_pt1 | contig 12017 bp, 8 predicted proteins | sample 7268691 | NCBI WGS metagenome assembly CAFBMK01 (sample SAMEA6814062, study PRJEB35770) | freshwater metagenome | biome: Freshwater; feature: Freshwater reservoir; material: water | place: Czech Republic | collected 2017-05-23 | depth 30m m
GACGTCGTCGAGCTCCTGGACATCGACACCGACGCCGGCGACCCCAACTACCTCGCCGAGCGACGCCTGCGCAAAGCGCTGTCGGCCGCGGACGTCGAGCGGATCGCGTTCGACACCACCGCCGAGGCCCTGAACCTGCAGCTCCCCGCGGACGACCCCGAGCTGCAGGGCCGCGTCGACGTCGCGCTGCGGGGCGTGCTCGACGCGCTGGCCCGCCGCTACGGCAGCGACGACTGACCGCCCAAGCACCGCTTCGGCGGCCCCTGAGGAGGGACCGCGGGGCACCACTCGAGGCCGCCGCGCCCGAGACCTTCAGCACGCCGACAGCTGCCGCCTCACGCCGAACGTCGCCCGGCGTTGCGTTGCAGGAGGACCTGGCCCTGCTGATTGGATACGCCGCATGCGTCCGTCCCGACCCGTCCTCCTCACCGTCCCGCTGACCCTGGCGATCGCCGTCCCCGCCGGGGCCGCCGCGCCCTCCACACCCCGGAGCCTGCCCTCGTTGGGGGCCACGACCAGCCCGTTCGCCGTCACCGACGGCGGACGGGCCGTCGGCCTCAAGCGCGCCCTGCACCGGTCGCTGCCGCGCCGCGGCGCCTCGGTCGGCATCGCCTGCGCCGAGATCCCCGACCCGCTTCGCGGCACGTCCAGCGAGGTCAGCACAGCCACGACGGTCCGGCCGCGCGTCCGCCTGAGCATCCCGAAGGGCTACGACTTCTGCGTCGTCAAGGTCAAGGTGGCCCGCAAGACGCGCCGGGGGACGACGACCTCCACCCGAGCCACCGGGAACGTCGCGTTGAACGCCGCGGGGGCGGAGTACCTGCAGGAGCGCGAGCTCGCCGCCCTGATGAGCGCCGCGACGGATCTGGCGATCGGGGCGACCCCGGGCGAGCGGGCCCCGTCGTCCGCCCGGATCGCCGAGGCGCTGGACGGGACCCGCGTGCTCGGCCGGCGGCTGCGGGCCGTAAGCATCCCCGGCCCGGGAACCTCGGTGCCCCCGGGGACGCTCGGCGTATTCTTCGACGGCACCCGCACGTCGGTGACGGCGACGACGCAGGGCGGGCGCCGCCTGCACCTGGACTACGACCGGTCCACCCAGGAGGTCTCGACGAACGTGCTGCGGACGCTCAACGACACCACCGGCGACGACTTGCTGTCCGACATCGAGTCGTAGCCGACGGACGACGCACCGCAGGTCGCGGAAGGTCCGGGAACCGGGAGCGATCGGGGTGCTGCCGGTCGCACCGGTGCGTCACCGAAGCTGCGCTGCGATGCGATCGACGACCCACAGCCTCGCCGGGGGCGCTGCAGCAGGCGCGGCCGCCCTGGCGTGCCTGCCCCACAGCCCCCTGGCCGCCGCGGGGGCGATCACTTTCGGCACCGTCGTCGCCGGCGAGCTCCCCGACCTCGACGTCGCAGGGTCGCGGCTCAGTCGCGGCAGCCGCGCGCGGCACGCCCGCGGCCTGATGCGCACCCCCCTGCTGCTGCTCGCTATCCCCGCGGTGCTCCTGGGGCTCCTCACGCGGCTGCTGCTCAAGCCGCTGGGGCGCCTGGGTGCCCACCGAGGAGCCACGCACACCCTGGTGGGCCTCGTCGTCTTCACGATCATGATCCCGCCGGCGTACTTCGGTTGCGCGCTCGGACTGCTGCACGTCCTCCCCGCGTTGCACCCCGCCGCACACGAACCAGCCACCGACCTCGCCCGCTCGTTGGCCGGCCATGCACCGTCGGTCTTGGCGGTCCTGTCCCTCAGCACCCTCGCCGGCGTCGGAAGCCACCTGGCCTTGGACTGGCTGACCCCCTCCGGGATCCCCGCGGCGGCGCCCTTCAGCACCAGGCGCTACCACGCCCCCCTCACCGTGCGAACCGGGTCGATGGCCGAGCTGCCCATCACCGCTCTGATGCTGCTGCTCTGGGCGATCGTCGTCCTCAACGCCCTGGAGCGTTGACGGCCCCGGACCGCAAACCCCCCGACGTGGCGGATCCCGTATGCGCCTTCGGCGAACGTGCAACGCCGACGCTTTACGCTGCGGCGCATGCTGTGTGCTGATCCCCCTCTGTCCCTGCTTCGCTCACGTCTGCTCGCCTGGTCACTGAGCGCCGCGCTCCTGGCGTTCGCTGCGACCGCCGCGGCGCCCCAGACCGCATCCGCGGCGACGTACCACGTCTACGGCTGCAAGACCCCATCGGGCGCGCCGGCCCCCGTCTCCGGTTGGACCTCCAGCACCAATCTGCCGTCGGGCTACGGTGGCGGGTCGAACTCGTGCCCGAATGGCGGCGGCCTGCTGGCCTACCTCATGGGCGACATCAACCATCAGGTCGGCGAGGGCGTGACCTGGAACTTCCAGGCCCCCGAGCCGCTGCGCCTGGTCGACGCCACCATCTGGCGGACCGGCATGGCCAACGGCGGGGGCCCCAACGCCACCGCCCAGGCGTTCTGGACCTCCGGCCGTCCCGCGTTTGACTCCACCAACGTCTACGACCAGTGCACCTTCGCCTACGGCTGCGCCCGCATCGGCGACGCGACCTACGGCCGCACCGACGCCAACAAGACCGTCGTGCCGCCGCAGTTCCTCAGCGACCGGGCCATCATCTCCGCCAACGCGATCTGCGGCGGCTCCGCAGGGTCCACCTGCTACGCGACCGGGCCGGGCAACAAGGCCGAGGCCACCATCAACGCCTCGGACATCCGAGTCGACGATCCCTCCGCCCCCGTCGTGCGCTCGTCGTCGGGAACCCTCACTGCCGGCAGCGGCATCCTCGCCGGCACCGTCGGCGCGACCGTCCAGGCCTCCGACGACGGATCCGGCATCTACGTCGTGGGCGTCGAGATCGACGGCAAGACCGTCGCATCCGCCCCGTTCCCCAACGGTGGCCAGCGCTGCACCGCCCTCGACGCCGGCGACGGCACCCGCGGGTTCCTCTACGTCGACCCGTGCCCGACCACCGGAGCGACGTCGGTTGAGCTGGACACCCGGACCATTCCGGACGGCGTCCACAACGTCTCGCTCTACGTCGAAGACGCCGCGGGCAACCGCGCGCTGGTCAGCTCCGGCAGCACGATCGTCAAGAACAGCAACATCATCGGGCCGGGTGACCCGATCTCTCTCCGCGGCGAGCCCAACGGGTCGCCGATCACCGACCAGGGCCGCCTGACCGGCGCGTTCAAGGTCACACCGTCGAAGCGCTGCCGCTCCAAGAGCTACCGCCGCAAGCACAAGGTCAGCTGCTCCCCGCGCCGCTCGATCGTCCGCCGCTCCTACGCGGCGAAGGGCAACAGCACGATCAGTGGCCGCCTCCGCACCCCCGACGGGGCCGCGATCGCCAACGCCCGCATCAGCATCGTCGCCACGCCGCGCAACGGCGGTGGCGCGCCCCGCGAGGTCGCAACCGCCACCACCTCCGCCACCGGCCTCTGGACCGCCCAGGTGCCGCGCACGTTCTCGTCGGTCCTGACGGTCAAGTGGGTCGCCCGCACCAAGGACACGCTGCCGGCCGTCACCCGCGACCTGCAGCACCGCATCGGGTCGCGCACGTCGCTGCGCATCACCCCCAAGCGCACCCGGCGCGGCAAGTCGGTGCGCATCAGCGGCACCCTCTTCTCGCCCGAGGGCAACCGCAGCGGCGTCCCGGTCTCCGTCGAGGTGCGCTACCGCGGGCGCTGGCGTCCGTTTGCGACCACCCGCACCAACGACAGCGGCCGCTGGAGCACCCGCTACCGCTTCAGCCGTCGCGCCGACCGCGGCACCTACCGGATGCGCGCGAAGCCCGCCCGCGCGACCGGCTACGCCTACGAGACCGGTTCCAGCAACGTCCGAGGCGTCCGCGTGCGGTAGGCCTCGACCGCGCGCAGCGCTGTCCGTCACCCCGACCTTCGGGGTGACGGACAGCTCGCATCCTTAGACCCGACGGCACCTGCCTCGCTAGGTTCGAGGCTCCCCCATCAAGCATCACCCAGGAGCCCCCATGCGTTCGGGCATCACCCGTCCCGCCGTCCTGTCGTCGCTGGCGATCTGCAGCGTCGCGCTCATCGCCGCGCCCCATGCCGACGCCGCACGCCGCGCGAAGGTCCGTACCTGCGACAGCACCGTTCAGCGCGTTCAGCAGCGCGGAGCGCAGCCGCTGGTCCTGCACGCCGCCACCAAGATCACCTCCCGCGGGCGCAGCTGCGACCCGACGCGCCGCACGATCAACGCCATGCTTCAACGCGTCGGCGGATCGAGCGCGACACCACCCGCCGTCTGCTGCACCACCAGCTGGTACGCCGACGACCGCGACTACTGGACGAAGACGGGCTGGGCCGTCCGGCACGCGGCCGGGAACCCCGCCGACAACAACGGGCAGCGCTGGTGGATCACCAAGGGCAAGACCAGCATCCGCTTCACCCGCTGGATGTGAGCCCCGCGGGCACCGACGCGACCACCGCAGGTCCCCGATGAGCTCGACGGCGACCGAGCGCTTCCGCGTCCTGGTCGAGGAGGGTCACTGGGCAATCGCCCAGCGGCTCCTCGATCACCTCCACGTCGACCGGATGATCGTCATTGACCGGGCACGCGCGGCCGCGGTCCCGCAACACGCCGCCGCGCGAACCGCAGCGGCGCACGCCCTGCTGGCCGACATCACCCGCGCCGGCCACGACGTCCCGGCCGATCCTGCCGCCGAGCTCGTCGCCGCGGTCACCCGCCGGGAACTCGACCAGCTCCCGGCGCTCCTTGCAGCGCTGCGCATCCCCTACGGCCAACGCCTCAGCCCGACTCCGCCGGAGCCACAGCCACCACCTCGCCAACGCGACCACCCGCCGGCGAGCCCACGCGCCACGAGCCCGCCGGGGACGCCTCGCCTCGCTGCGCCGGCCGAATGCCTCGCCGAGCAGGTCGTCGTCGCCATCGCCCCACCGCGGCCGCCCGCAGACGCACCGCTCGGACCCCACAGTGGCCACCAGACGACCGCCCTACGCGCAGACGGGAGCCTCCTGGAGCTCCCCGCCCGCTTCGAGGACCCTGACGACCGCGCGCGCATCCGGACGCAGTGCGCCACAGGAGATCTGTGCTGCCCGGTGGTCGACTGCGCAGCGCCCGCCCTCGTGCTTCGCGCCGGTACGCAGGTCCGACCCCACTTCGCGCACCGTCCACGAACCGGGGTCCGTCACGACCCCACCGAGGCGTGGGCCCTGCGCGCGCTCGCGCTGCTGCAACACGCCGAGGAGCGCGACCCGCACGACGGCGATCGGCCCGGGGGAGGGGCCGCCCCTCGCGGCGCGGTGCGTCTTCTGGGGCCCACCGGGCGGCCCTCCAGCGTGGCCGGCGCGGAGCTCGTCCTGATCGCCACCAGCCACCTGCGCTTCGCGCACCGCGCGCGCCTGGCCGACGGCAGGTGGGTGGATCTCGTCGAGCTCCCCGACGCCCTGCGCGACACCCCGACGATCCGGGCGGTCGACCACGACACGACCACCGTCTGGTGGGTCAGCGCGGCCGCACCGCGTCGCTTGCGTCGTGGGCTGCACCTCGACGACCTCGAGCGCCTGCGTACCGCGCTACGAAACCGCTGACCCCGGCCGAGCGGCGCGGCGCCACCCCCCGGTCCGCTGGGGGCCCCGCGCCGACCGTGTACGCCCAACCCGGTCCCCCGGTACGGTTAGGCCGTCCCACCAGGACAGGCCCTTGCCGGGGCCAGCAACCAGGGCTTTCCGCCCTGCAATCGCCTCGACGTAGCGTGTGTGGTCCCCCAATGCCGAACGACGACGATCTCTTCACGAGCGGGCCGCCGAACCGGCGGCACACCGCGCCGACCCCGCGACCCGCACCTGACGTCGACGACTGGCTGGTCGAGGCGGCCCCAACCCCGGGGGCCAGCAACTCACCGGAGCCCGACGATCTCGACGACGACATCTTCGTCATCGACCGCGAGGGCTCACCGGCCGTCGACCGCATCGCCCCGCCGCCCACCGCATCCGCCGCGCGGCAGCCCACCGACGACACCTTCATCGAGTGGCCCGTCGCCGACGAGCCCGACGATCTCTTCGGCGCCGCTCGCCCCGCCGGGCCGCCCCCGGCCGCCGCCGACGACATCTTCCTCACCGGCGATCCGGGCGAGCCCGACCGCAAGTCCCGCCGCAGCCCACTGGGAGGCCTCCGTCGCGCTGCGGCGTCGGTCAGCGCCAGCGCGGCCGCCGCCGGCCACGCCCGTCGCGAACGTCCCCGGACCGCCCGACGCTCCACGACGTCGCAAGCGACAAGCGGGCCCCGCCTGCCGAAGCTGCAGCTGCCCGCGATGCCGGACCTCTCGAGGTTCCGCAGGGACCCCGACGAGCCCGCCCCGCCGGTCGACGTCCGGCGCCGCATCGCCGTCTCGGCGGTCTGCATCGTCGTCGCCCTCGTCGTCCTGACCATCATCGGCAGCGCCCGCAAGGACGAGGCCCCCACGGAGGTGCGCAGCGAGCGCAAGGCGGCGCAGCTGGTCTCCGCACCCAGCCCCGCGGAGGTGCGCCGCCAGCAGCAGCTCAAGGCGATGGGCGCCGCCGCCGATCGCGGCGACTACGACGCAGCGATCACCGCCGCCCGCGAGCTCCGCGACGCCGCGAGCGTTACGAAGTACCAGGTCGCCGCCGCGACGATCATGGTCCGCCGAGCCCGCACCGCCGCCAACCGCGGAGACCTGCCGCTGGCGACCTCGCGCCTTGAGCGCGCCGTCGACCGCTACGGCCGCGCGCCCGGCGGCGACGCCGTGCGCGATCGGATCAAGGACATCGCCGCTGCCCGCAAGGCTGACGCGCGCAAGCGCGCGGCCGCCGAACGTCGGCGACGCATCGCCGCGCGCCGCCGCGCCGCGGCCAACCGCCGCGCCGCCGCGAACCGTCGCCGCGTCGCTCCCGCGCCCGCCCCAACACGACGCGTCAACCCGACACCCGCACCCGCCCCGGCGCCCGCCCCGGCGCCCGCGCCGAAGCCCGCGCCCGCACCCCGGCCGGCCCCGCCCTCCGGCGGCGGTGGCGGTGGCGGTGGTGGCACGGGCGAGTTCTTCTGAGCCCCGCGCCCCGCGCCTGTCGCACCCGCCTTCCGAAGCAACGCGCGCTGCGGATCCCTCCAGCGCGCAGTCCCCCGAGGTCCCCCATGAGCCAGCAGTCCCCCACCCGTCAACCCGGCACCGGCCCCGTTCCCGGGACCAGCGCCCTGACCTACCCCCGCGCGGCCGCCATCAGCGCCCTGACGCTGGGAGCAATCGCCGCCAGCGCCGCGCTCGCGCCGACCGCCGACGCCGGCCAGTTCGTGCACCGCTACTGCAACGGCACGACCACCCAGAACGGGTGGGCGGTCTACGCCACCGGCCCGGGCACGACAACCCAGGGCGCCTGCGCCCTGCAGGCCCGCTTGGTCGCCGGCGACGGATCGAACACCATGTGGGGCCCCGGCTCGGTGGCCTCGATCCGGTGGGAGGCACCCGACAACACCTCGATCGTCCAGTGGAACCCCGACATCCTCTACGGCTACTCGCGCTGGAGCGCCGACACCGGCGACATGGTGCTGCGCGTCGGAGACACCGGTGGATCCCCCGCCTACAGCTGCAAGAACGACGAGTGCGCGCGCAACATCCGCGGCCCGCTCGGCGTGTTCCCCGGCGCAACCGTCGTGCAGGCCTCCATCACCTGCACCCCCGCCAGCTTCCAGAACTGCCGCTCCGGCGCATCGCTGCTGGACAACGGCGGCACCGTCGTGCTCAACGACCCCAGCCTGCCGACCGGCGGCACCCCGACGGGCAATCTGCTGGACGGCGCCAGCCCCCGCACCCCCCTGCGCGGCGAAGCGACCATCGCCCTGGGCGTCGACGACCAAGGCTCCGGCGTTGCGATGACGACCCTCAACATCGACGGCATCGCAACGTCCACCTCAGCCAACAGCGACTGCGAAGCACAGCCGGCGTTTCGGAAGGTCCCCTGCTCGCTGCACTACGACGGCCGGATGAACGTCGACACCAGCAAGCTGCCCGACGGCGAGCACTCCTACGAGGTCGTCGCCACCGACGCGTCGGGCAACAACGCCTCGCTTCGCTCGGGCAAATTCTACGTCGCCAACAGCCCCGTCGGCCCCGGGTCCCCCGAGGTGCTACGCGGCGGCCTGACCGCCCCGGCCGGCACCGACACCGCCAAGCTGACGGCCAGCTTCCCCGCAACGCGCTACCGCGCTCCGAAGGCCTGCAAGAGCAAGAGCTACCGCCGACGGCACAAGGTCCGCTGCACCAGCCGCGGCGCCACGAACACCTACAAGGGCACCTGGTCGGCCAAGACCAGCTCCACCCTCACCGGCCGCCTGACCAACACCGCCACCAAGGGCACCATCGCCGGCGCCCCGCTGACGATCACCGGCGTGGTGGACCGCGGCAACGCCGCCCCGATCGAGCTGGCCGCCACGACGAACGAGAACGGCCGCTTCAGCGTTGCACTGCCGAAGTCCGCCGGCACGCGCAAGTGGATCGTCCGCTACCGCGCCCGCGAGTACGACGCCGTCTCGGCCGCCAACGCGGGCGCACAGACCGTCATCCGCGCCAAGTCGCGCCTCTACGTCAGCCGCCGCACCGTCCGGCCCGGCGCACGACTGCGCTTCACCGGCCGCCTCGCCGACCGAACGCCCGGCGTTCCCGTCGTGCTGCAGGTGCACTACCGCGGCAAGTGGCGCGTCTTCGAGACCACCAGCAGCCTCGACGGCGGCACGTTCTCCGCCAGCTACCGCTTCTCGCGCCGCGGCAGCCAGGGCACCTACCGCTTCCGCGCCCGCGTGCGGCCCACCGGCGGCACGAACTACTCGAACGTCGCCGGCTACTCCAACAGCCGCACCGTCCGCGTGCGCTAGCCGTCCGGCGCGATCCCGTGGCCCTCTTCCGTCGCCAGAACGCCCGCCAGCCGGCCTCGACGCCGGCGGGGGGCACACCGCCGCCTCTGCCTCCCGGCTGGGAGAGCTCGCCACCTGACCGGTGGCCGCTGATCCCCCGAGAGGGGTCGGCCTCAGATCCCCTCGCGCTCGGCTGGGGAGTCCACTCCACACCAACGCGCTGGGACCCCGCCGGGGAGGACCCCGGCGTCCTGCTCATCACCGGGCCCGCCGGGTCGGGCAAGACGACCCTCGCCCGCCTGCTCTGCGACCAGGCGGTGTGCCACAACCTCGCCGTGCTCGTCCTGCACGCCGACCACCGCCACTACCCCGGCCACCACAACCTGCGCGGCCAAGACCTCGACCTCGCCCGGACCCTGCAGCAGACCGTCCAACCCGGACGCTGCGTCGTCGTGGACCTGCACCCCGACAGTCACGCCACCGAGCCGTGGCCCCGCCACGGGCCGCCGCCCAACCTCGATCGGGTCGCCCAAGCGGTCTCCGCGCTGGGTGCCCAGCTGATCGGCGACGCCATCCCCGCGATCGTCGTCGTCGACGGGGACTACGCGGTCAGCGAGCTCGCCGCCACCTTGCCCACGCTGAGCGAGCTCGGCGTCTGGATCGTCGCGGCCGTCCAGCAACCCGACCGCCACAGCGGCACCCTCAGCGGCCTGCGTCCGCAGCTGGCGATGCTCGCGCCCAACGCCGCGCGAGCAGATGCCGCCGGCGAGCTCTGCCCAGCCTGGGCGATCGAGCAGGTCGGCGCGGTCCCCGGCGGCCGCGGCCGCGGCGTGCAGATCACCGACCAGACCCGGGCGATCGCCCGGTTCGTGATCCCCGACGACGGCGAATGGGTCAACGCCGGCGGGTTCGTCGGCCAGCGCATCCGCCGCAGCGTCGCCATCGACGCCCGCAACCCCGGCACCGCCGAGGACGCCTCCCTATGACCGCCGCACCGACCCTCGCCGAGGGGCACTAGGTGGCAGGCCCGGCCGCAGCGCTCGCGCCAATCCTCAAGAGCCTCGCCAAGCAGCAGGCGATGTCGGCGCTCGCGCGCCGCGGCAACAAGGACGGCGGCGGGGGAGGGGGCTTCAAGGTCATCCTCTTCGTGCCGTTGGCGCTGCTGATGGCCATCGTCGTCGCGCTGGGCTCCTGCGGCCAAGCGGTCAACTGCGACCCCGGGTCAGGATCCAGCCCCGACGGCGGACCGGTCCCCGGCTCCTGGGACGGCCCCGGATCACTCGGTGGCGTCCTGGGCACCGGGGTCTCCCCGGCCGAGCTGCGCAAGGCACGCGTCACGCCCGCCAGCGGGCCGAAGGTCACCGCCGGCGAGTACCGCTCCACCGCCTACGCCCCGGTCGCCGGCGGCGTCAACTGCGACACCGCCGGAAAGTGCACGCACACGTCGTCGGGGATCCGCGTCGACCAAGGGCAGGCGAAGAAGTACCTGATCGCGTCCAACCCGCGGCTGCTGCAGTACGGCAACCTCGTCTACATCTGGCCCAACCCGTACTCGTGGAAGGGGCCGTTCGTCGTCGCGGACACCGGCGGGGACTTCCAGGGCGTCGGACGCCTCGACTTCTACACCTTCGAGCCCGGCTCCCTCTCCAAAGCGCTGGCTTGGGGCAACCAGAAGATGGTCAAGGTCTCGCGCAAGCCGATCGTCTCCGGCGGGCCCACCGAAGCCGACCGCTCCGACGGCGGCACCGTCACGGCCCAGAGCACCTCGGGCGACGCCGAACCCGGCGGCGACCCGCAGAAGATGCTGCGGCCCTCAGCCACCGGCCAGTTCACCTCCCCGTTCGGGCCGCGCTGGGGCCGCCTGCACGCCGGCGTGGACATCGGCATCCCCGTCGGCACCCCGATCGTCGCGGTCCTCGACGGCAAGGTCGTCCAAGCCGGGCCGCTGGGCGGATACGGCAACTACCTCTGCATCGCCCACGCCGGCAACCTCACGACCTGCAACGGCCACCTCTCGCAGATCCTGGCCAAGAACGGCAAGACGGTCAAGCGCGGCCAGAAGGTCGCCCTGAGCGGCAACACCGGCGCCAGCACCGGCCCGCACCTGCACTTCGAGGTCCGGATCGGCCAGACCGCCAGCGCCCCGCCGGTCAACCCCGCCCCCTACCTCAGCGGCGCCCAGACCGTCGACCCCGGCGCAACGCCCGCCGCCGCCGACGGCGGCGAGGAGGAGGGCGGCAACAGCCAGTGCGTCTGCCGCGTCAACGAGGCGCAGACGATCAACGCCAGCAACCCGTCCGGGCCCGCCGGTGCGCTTCCCGCCAGCGTCCCGGCGCCCTACCGCGAGCTCTTCGTCCGCGCCGCCCAAGCTGCCGACATCGACCCCGCGCTCCTGGCGTCGATCTTCTACTACGGCGAGAACGCCAAGAACTGGCCGAACCCCAAGGGCCCGTGGAAGTCCTCAAACAAGGGCGCCCAAGGGCCATTTCAGTTCCTCCCATCGACCTGGCGCAGCTACGCGCGCGACGGCAACAACGACGGCAAGAAGGACATCCAGAACCTCGAGGACGCCGCCTTCGGCGCCGCCGCCTACCTCGCTGCCAGCGGCGGCAAGAAGGGCGCCAGCGAAACGGACATCCGCAAAGCGATCCGCGCCTACAACCCCGTCGAGTGGTACGTCAACCTCGTCTACAACGGCATCCGCGACCTGCAGGGCAACGCCAGCGACGAGGCGGCCACGGCGGACTCGGCTGACCCCAACTGCGGCGGCGGAGAGGGCTCCGTCGAGGTCGGCACCGCCGCCGCCAACGGCTGGGACCTCGAGGGCGACCACGCGATGGTCAGCTACAACCAAGGCGATCCGAAGTGGGCAGGCAAGCCCTACGGGTCCTCGACGATCGGGCCCGCCGGATGCGGCCCCACATCGGTGGCGATGGTGCTGGCGACGTTGACCAAGCGCGGGTTCACGCCCGAGTCCATCGCCCGGCGCTACAGGCGCTTCTACGTCCCCGGGGCCGGCTCGTCCTGGGGCCTCTTCACGACCGCATTCCAGGAGAACGGCCTCACCAGCCGGAACCTCGGGACCAACATCGAGGGGCTCCGCGACACCATCCGCAAGGGCGGGCTGGGCATCATCAGCGTCGACCCCGGCCACTTCACCGGCGCCGGGCACATCATGGTCATCCGCGGGATGAA
>CAFBMK010000094.1_pt1 | contig 11864 bp, 8 predicted proteins | sample 7268691 | NCBI WGS metagenome assembly CAFBMK01 (sample SAMEA6814062, study PRJEB35770) | freshwater metagenome | biome: Freshwater; feature: Freshwater reservoir; material: water | place: Czech Republic | collected 2017-05-23 | depth 30m m
GACGACCGGCCGCGGCGGCCGGGGCGAGGAGCCCGGGGCCGTCCCGCGTCCCGCGCTCGAGGACCTCGAGGAGGCGCCCGAGCCCGGCACGGCGTACCTCGTCGGTGCGGGCCCCGGCGACCCGGGCCTCATGACCGCCCGGGCGCTCGAGGTCATCGCGTCGGCCGATGTCGTCCTCTACGACCAGCTCATCCCGGCGACCGCGCTGGACGGCGTGCGGCCCGACGCGCTGCTGCTCGACGTCGGCAAGCGCGGCGGCGGCAAGCAGGTGCCGCAGGCCGAGACGGAGGACCTGCTCCTCGGGCACGTCCTGGCCGGCCGGTCCGTCGCACGCGTGAAGGGCGGCGACCCGTTCGTCTTCGGGCGCGGGGGCGAGGAGGCCCAGCGCCTGCGCGCCCGCGGCGTCCCGTACGAGGTCGTCCCGGGCGTGACCGCCGGCATCGCCGGCCCCGCCTACGCGGGCATCCCGGTCACGCACCGCGAGCACGCCGCCGGCGTCGCGTTCGTCACGGGCCACGAGGACCCGAGGAAGCCCGAGTCGTCCATCGACTGGGAGGGCCTCGCGCGGTTCCCCGGCACCCTCGTCTTCTACATGGGCGTCCGCCGGCTGCCCGCGATCGCCGCGTCGCTCATGGGCGCCGGGCGGCCCGCGGACCAGCCCGCGGCCGTCGTGCAGTCGGGCACGGTCGGCGCGCAGCGCGTCGTCACCGGCACCCTGTCGACGATCGCCGACGTCGCCGCCGAGGCCGGCATCAAGGCCCCGGCGGTCACCGTCGTCGGCGGCGTGGCGGGGCTGCGCGACGAGCTGCGCTGGTTCGAGGACCGGCCGCTCTTCGGCCGCACGGTCGCGGTCACCCGCGCGCGGGCCCAGGCCTCTGGCCTCGCGCGGCGTCTGCGGGCGCTGGGGGCGGAGGTCGTCGAGACGCCGACGATCCGCACCCGGTCGCTCGGCGCCGAGATCCCGGACCTCGTCGACGTCGACGTCCTGGCGCTCACCTCGCCCAACGGCGTGCGCGAGTTCGTCGAGGCGCTCCTGCGCTCCGGCCGCGACGCGCGCTCGCTGTACGGCACCATGATCGCCGCCGTCGGTCCCGGCACCGCCCGGGCGCTCAAGGGGCACGGGATCGTCGCGGACGTCGTCCCCGAGACCTACACGGGCGAGGCGCTCGCGGCGCTCATCACGGGCGGACCGGCGCCCTCGGGCCAGGCCCCGGCGACGGGCGCGCAGGTCGACCCGGTCGGTGCCCGCATCGACGGCGCCCCGCCGCGCAGGCCCCGCCGCGCGCTGCTGGTCCGCGCCGCCACCGCCGGCGACGCGCTCCCCGACGGCCTGCGCGCCGCGGGCATCGAGGTCACGGACCTCGCGGTCTACGAGACCGTGGCCGAGCCCCTGTCCGAGGCCGCCCTCGAGGCCCTGCGCTCCGTCGACTACGTCACCTTCACCTCGGCGTCGACGGCGGGCTTCCTCGCCCAGGCCGGTGACGTCGCCGACGCGGACGCGGTCGCCCCGCACGGCCGCCTGCCGGTCGGCCCGGACACCCGCGCGGTCTCGATCGGCCCGGTCACCACGGCGGCCCTGGCCGAGCTCGGCGCGACCCCGGCGGTCGAGGCGCAGGAGGCCACCATCGACGGCCTGATCGACGCCCTGGTCCGCGACGCGGGGACGCGCGAGGACTAGGGGCGGCGGCCGGCGGCGCGCGAGGGCCGGGGCCGTTCGTCCCCGGTGCGCGCACCGGCGGGGCCGCCGGCGGTGCGCGTGCACCGGAGACGAGGTGGCCGAGCCGGGGTCAGGCGTGCACCGGGGGCGGCTCGACCGGCACGGGTGCCCCGTCCGCGTCGCCTGCGCCCACCCGCGAGAGCAGGGCGCCGGCGACCAGCACCAGGGCGGTCACGACGAACACCGCGCGCATGCCGAACGCGCCCGCGACGACGCCGCCCAGGACCGGGCCCAGCACCTGCCCGACGTACTGCGCCGACACGGAGAGGCCGAGGACCCGGCCGACGACGGCGTCCGGCACGGCGTGGCGGATCGCGGCCGTGATCGACGGCAGCAGCCCGCCGAGGAAGACCCCGGCGCCGAAGCGCAGGACGACGAGCTGCCAGACCTCCTGCGCGGCCGACTGCAACGCCAGCATCACGGCGGCGCCGAGGAGCGCCGCGGTGATGACCCGGGAGTGGCCGACCCGGTCGGCCAGCCGCCCCAGCCGCGGCGCGGACGCGATGCTCCCGAGCGCCCCGACCGCCATCACGACCCCCGACAGCGCCGCGACGTGCGGGGTCCCCGGGGCCAGCTCGCCGACGAAGACGGTGACGATCGGCTCGAGCGACATCGTCGCGAACATGAGCAGGCTCGCGGTGCCGAGCAGCACGGCCACCCGTCGGGGCCGCGGCCCCCAGGACCCCTGCTCGACGGGCGTCGAGGGACCGGCGGACCGCCGCGCCGCGCGGGCCGGCCGCTCCTCGCGGATGCCGAAGGCCGTGGCCAGGAACGCGAGGAAGATCACCCCGCCCGCGACGAGGAACGACGCGCGCACGCCGACGAGGCCCGGCGCCACGCCGCCGACGAGCGGGCCGACGACGCTGCCCGCCATCACCCCGATCGACAGGACGCCGAGCGCCCAGGCGCTGTGCTCGCGCGGGGTCTGCGCGGCGACCAGGATCGTCGAGCCCGACGCGTAGCCGCCGAGCAGGCCGGTCAGCAGCCGCAGCAGCACGAGCTGCTCGACGCTCTGCGCCAGGCCCGTCAGCGCCATCGCGACGGCCATCCCCAGGCTCGCCCGGACCAGCATCGGCTTCCGGCCGAAGCGGTCGCCGAGCCGGCCCCACAGCGGGGCGGTCAGCGCGGCGGTCAGGAAGGTCGCCGCGTACGCGATCCCGGACCACCGCACGACCGACGCGTGCCCGTCGGCCCCCAGCCGCTCGACGTAGAGCGGCAGGTACGGCAGCAGCATCGTCATCGCGACGATCGTGGTGAACGACCCGACGAGACAGACGGCGAGGTTCCGCCGCCAGTGCTCCGACCCGATCGATCCGCTCATGGGGCGGACGGTATCACGTACAAACGTGCGGAATACCGATCAAGGGCCGGTCGGCAAGTCGGGCGGCCGCGACGTGGAACGCGCCGGACGCGCACGTGCACCCTGCGACGGATGCAGCCGGCGCTTCATGATGCGGCTCAGGAAGATCTCCAGGGAGGATGTGCGTTGCTCCGGGCGCATCGCTCCTGCTCGTCGGCCCGGGTGCGTCGGCCCCCCCCCGGCCCGCAACGGCCCCGCCGAACCGCCCCCGCGAGGCCCGGTCGCCCGCGTGGGCGTGCCACCATCGGTCCATGACCGGACCGATCCCGAACGCCGCGCTCCTCGACCCGCCGCCGATGACCGCCGAGCGCTTCGCCGCGATCGAGCGCGACGTCGCCCGGGTCCTGCAGACGGAGCAGGACGTCGTCGTCCTGCAGGCCGAGGCCATCCTCGCCCTCGAGGCCGTCGCCCGTGGGCTCGGCGGCGCGGGGACGACCTGCCTCAACGTCATCACCGGGCCGTACGGCGCGCACTTCGGGGAGTGGCTCGCCGCGGGCGGCGCCGAGGTCGTCGACCTCGAGATCCCGCTCGAGCGGGCGGTCCGTGCGGACGAGATCGAGGCGGTGCTCGCCGAGCGGCCGGAGATCTCCGTGCTCTCGATCGTCCACGCCGAGGTCGCGACGGGGACCGTCAACCCGATGGCCGAGGTCGCGGAGGTCGCGCGTCGGCACGACGTCCTGACCGTCGTCGACGCCGTCGCCTCCGTCGGCGGGCACGCGCTCGGGATCGACGAGCTCGGCCTCGACGTCGTGATGGTCGGCCCGCAGAAGGCGCTCGGCGGCCCGGCGGGGATCTCCGCCGTCACCGTCAGCGACCGCGCGTGGGCCGCCCTCGCCGCGGCGCCGAACCCGTGGCGCGGGTCGATCCTGTCGCTCCTGGACTGGAAGGAGCGGTGGATCGACGCCGACCGCACCCAGATCCCGGGCACCCCCGCCGTCCTCGAGCTGCTCGCGCTCGAGGCGGCCTGCGCCCGCGTCCTGGCCGAGGGCCTCGACGCGGGGCTCGCCCGGCACGCCCGCATCTCGGCGGCCTGCCGGGCCGGGGTCCGCGGCCTCGGCGCGCAGCCGTGGGTCGACGAGGACGACCAGGCCTGCCGGCTGACGACCGCCGTCCGGCTGCCCGACGGCGTCGACCGGGCGGCGCTCGTCGACCGGGCGCGCGAGGCCTACGGCGTCGTCCTCACCCCCGGCGGCGGGGACCTGCGCGACGTGATGGTGCGCATCGACCACATGGGCCCGGCCGCCGAGCCGCGCACCGCGCTGGCGGGCGTCGCGGCGCTGGGTGCCGCGCTGACCGACCTCGGCTCCCCGTGCGACGTCGGCGCCGGGGTGCGGGCGACGATCGACGCGCTCGCGGGCTGAGGCGGTCCACCGGGTGTGACGGGCCCACGGACCGGGACACGTCCTCGCACGGCCCGCAGGGCGCGGGCCGGTTGCCGACCACGCCACCCCGGTTTTGTCCTCGGTCCCTCGGGTAGCCATCCGGCGACACCCCAAGCACCACCCAGGAGGACCCATGTCCAACGAGCTGCAGGGCAAGAAGATCGCCATCCTCGCCGCCGACGGCGTCGAGCAGGTCGAGCTCGAGTCGCCGCGCGACGCGGTGCAGGCGGCGGGCGCGACGACGGAGCTGCTGTCGATCGACACCGGCGAGATCCAGGCGATGAACGGCGACATCGACAAGGGCGACACGTTCCAGGTCGACAAGAAGGTCGCCGACGCGGACATCGAGGACTACGCCGGGCTGATCCTGCCGGGCGGCACGATGAACCCGGACAATCTGCGCCAGGACGCGGACGTCATCTCGTTCGTCCAGCGCTGGTTCCAGGCGGGCAAGCCGGTCGGCGTGATCTGCCACGGCCCGTGGACGCTCGTCGAGGCCGACCTCGTCCGCGGACGCACCATCACCTCGTTCCCGAGCGTGCGCACCGACATCGTCAACGCCGGCGGCGACTGGGTCGACGAGGAGGTCGTCTGCGACCAGGGCCTCGTGTCCAGCCGCAACCCCGACGACCTCCCCGCGTTCAACGACAAGATCGTCGAGGAGTTCGCCGAGGGCGAGCACCGCGTGGCCGAGGCCGGCGCGACCGCCTGACGGCGGGGTCCGGGACGCCCGGGAGGCGGAACCGCGCTTCCGTCGTCCCGGGCGGATCGCCCGTTCGGCACGGGCGATCCGCCGCCCGGGGGATCCGTCGTCCGGACCGCCGAAGCGGACCCCGTGCACGCCCGGCACCCGTCTAGGATCGGCCCATCGAGCGCACGACTGTCACCTTCCTGTCCGACTACGGGCTGCGCGACGAGTTCGTCGGGGTCTGCCACGCCGTCATGACCCGGATCGCGCCGGACGCGCGGATCATCGACCTCACCCACGGCATCCCGTCGTTCGACGTGCGCCTGGGTGCCATCACCCTCCAGCGGACGCTGCCGTACGCCACGCCCGGCGTCCACCTCGCCGTGGTCGACCCCGAGGTCGGCGGCCGCCGCCGGCCCATCGCGATCCGGGTCGCCGAGGACGACCGGCTGCTCGTGGGCCCCGACAACGGCCTGCTCTGGCTCGCGGCGCAGCGCTTCGGCGGCATCGTCCAGGCCGCGGACCTCACGGGCTCGCCGTACCGCCTCGAGCCGGTCTCCGCGACGTTCCACGGCCGCGACATCTTCGCCCCGATCGCCGCACGCCTCGCGGCAGGCCTGGACCTCGACGACGTCGGCGCGCCGCTGGACCCCGAGATGGTCCAGCCGCTGCCCATGCCGATGGCCGAGCTCGAGGGCGACGACCTCGTCGCCCACGTCCTCGCGTTCGACCGCTTCGGCAACGTCCTGCTCGACCTGGAGCACGAGGAGCTGACCGCGGGCGTCGGCCTGCGCCTGGGGGAGGCCGTCGAGATCAACGGCGTCCCGGGCGTCTACGCCACGACCTTCGCCGACGTCGCCCCCGGCGCCGTCCTGCTCTACCAGGACGCCAACCGGGCGATCGCGATCGCGGTCAACCGGGCGTCGGCGCGCGAGGCGCTCGAGCTGGTCCCGGACGCCCGCGTCCGCATCCGCCGGGCGTAGTCCCCCCGCGACGCCGACGGCCGGCGACGTGACCGGCCTCCACCACGACCCCCGAGGCCGATCCATGAGCCCGTCCCCGACCGCCCCGCGACCCCTCGGCGAGCCGCGCCACCACCACGAGGAGCTCGGCTCGACGAACGACGAGGCCCGCCGCCTCGGCGGCGAGGGCGCACCGCACGGGACGACCGTGACGGCCACCGCCCAGACCGCCGGTCGCGGGCGCCAGGGCCGGCCGTGGGTCGCCCCGCCGGGCCGCGCGTTGACGGTCTCCGTCGTGCTGCGCGACCTGGCGCGTCCGGCGCTGCTGCCGCTGGCGGTCGCGGTGGCGGTCGCCCGCACGGTCGGCGACGGGGCGCGGATCAAGTGGCCCAACGACGTCGTCCTCGAGCCCGGGGCACCCGACGACGGTGCCGTCACCGACGGGCCCTGCCACCCCGCGCCGCCCGCCGGCGTCCCGGGCGACCTGCGCAAGATCGCCGGGATCCTCTGCGAGGGCCGGCCGGCCGAGGGCTGGGCGGTCGCCGGGATCGGCCTGAACGTCGCGCTCGACCTGGCGGAGGTCCCGGCCGAGATCGCCGACCGCGCGGCCACGATGGGCCGGGACCCGTCCGAGCTCGACGCGGTCCTCGACGAGCTGCTCGGCCACCTCGCCGCGGTGCTGGCCCTGCCGGACGCCGAGCTCCTGGCCGACTGGTCCGCCCGCGACGTGCTCCGTGGCCGGCGGATCGGGTGGGTGCGGCCCGGGGGCGGCCCGGAGGGCGACGGCGTCGCCGACGGCGTCGACGACCAGGGCCGCCTGCGGGTCCGGACGGACGCGGGGGTCGAGCTGCTCGACGCCGGCGAGGTCCACCTCGTGCGGCGCTAGGACCGGCCGGACCGCGCGGCGTCGCCGACCGCGTGCTCGCAGGCCGGGCGGGTCAGCCCGCCGGACGGTCGCGCCGCCGCAGGCGGCGCACCGCGGGGGCGCCGGACGGCGGGTCGCCGAGCACGTCGACGGTCCACCGCTCGCGGGCCAGCGACCAGAACGCGCGGGCCGGCCGTCGGCCGGGATCCGCGATCCACGCCTCGCCGCCCGGGGCGACGGTCCGGTCGAGGACGGCCAGGAGGGCCGGGCCGTTGCGCGCCTCGTAGAGGACGTCCGCGGCGACCACGAGGGGCCAGCGGTCGTCCGTGGCCGCGCCGGCCGCGAACCAGTCCAGCCGCAGCGGCTCGACGCGCACGCCGTTGCGCTCCGCGTTGTCCGCCAGGAGCTCGAGCGCGGCCGGGGCCCAGTCCGACGCGGTGACGTCGGCGCCGCGTCGCGCGGCGGCGAGCGACGGCAGCGCGAGTCCGCAACCGAGCTCGAGCACGCGGTCGCCGGGGCCGACGTGGTCCATCAGCTGCTCGGCCAGCGCGGGGGCGGAGGGCCAGAGCGCGGCCCAGTACGGCAGGAACTCGCCGTCGGCGAACGCGTCCGCGTCCACGAGCGCCTCGAGGTCCCGCGGGCGTCGGACGTCCAGCTCGACGTCGCGGAGGACGACGTGCTCCGCCACGAGGTCGGACGGGGGCGGAACACCGGACACCCGCCCGACCGTATCGGGGCTCAGCCCGTCGCCGTGAGCTCCCCCGCCAGCTCCGCGAACGCGTCGAGCGCCTCCGGGTTGCCGAGGCTGTCGCGGCTGACGACCCGGGCGGCCGGCTCGCCGGTCAGGATCCGCTTCAGCGGCACCTCGAGCGCCTTGCCCGAGAGGGTGCGGGGAACGGCGGCGATGGCGTGCACCGCGTCGGGCACGTGCCGGGGCGAGCAGTCCTCGCGCACGCGGCGGGCGATCCGCCGGGTCAGGTCCTCGTCGAGCGTCGCCCCGTCGCGCAGGACGACGAACAGCAGGATCCGGCCGTTGGCGGACGGATCCGTCGGGTGGGGCACGTCGACGACGACGGCGTCGAGCAGCTCGTCGAGCTCGAGGACCGCGCGGTAGATCTCGGCGGTGCCCATGCGGATGCCGCCGCGGTTGATCGTCGCGTCGCTGCGGCCCGAGATGACGGCCGTGCCGCGGTCGGAGATCGTGATCCAGTCGCCGTGGCGCCACGCGCCGGGGTAGTCCTCGAAGTAGCTGCCGCGGTACCGCGAGCCGTCCTCGTCGCCCCAGAAGAACACGGGCATGGACGGCATCGGGTCGGTCAGGACGAGCTCGCCCACCTCGCCGACGAGCGGGCGGCCCTCGGGATCGAAGGCGTGCAGCGCCGCGCCGAGCGCCCGCGCCTGCAGCTCGCCGCGGTGCACCGGCAGGGTCGGCACGCCGCCGACGAACGCGGTGCAGAGGTCGCTGCCACCGCTCGTGGAGAACAGCCACAGGTCCGGCCCGAGCCGGTCGTAGACCCAGTCGAACCCGTCCGTCGACAGCGGCGAGCCGGTCGAGCCGACGGCCCGCAGCGCCGACAGGTCGCGGCCCTCGCGCGGCTCGATCCCGGCCTTCATCGAGCCGGCGATGAAGCTCGCGCTCGTGCCGAACGTCGTGATGCCCGTCTCCTCCGCGAGGTCCCAGAGGCGCCCGAGGTCGGGGGTCCCGGGATCGCCGTCGAAGAGCACGATCGTCGCGCCGACGAGGAGCCCGCCGAGCAGCAGGTTCCACATCATCCAGCCGGTCGTCGTGAACCAGAAGACGCGGTCGCCGGGCCCGACGTCCATGTGCAGCCCGAGCGCCTTGAGGTGCTCGAGCAGGATGCCGCCGTGCCCGTGCACGATCGGCTTGGGCAGCCCGGTCGTGCCGGACGAGTAGAGGACCCACAGCGGGTGGCCGGACGGCACCTGCGCGAAGACGAGCGGCTCGCCCGGGACGAGCGCGTCCTCCCACAGCACGACGTCCCGCAGCCCGGACAGGTCCGGCTCGTCCTGCAGGTACGGCAGCACGACCGTCGTCGTGACGGTCGGCAGCGCCTCCTGCAGCTGCGCGACCACGGCGCGGCGGTCGTGCTCCTTCCCGCCGTAGCGGTAGCCGTCGACCGCCAGCAGCACCTTCGGCTCGATCTGCGCGAAGCGGTCGATCACGGTGCGCGGGCCGAAGTCCGGCGAGCACGACGCCCAGGTCGCGCCGAGCGACGCGCAGGCGAGGAACGCGGCGGTGGTCTCGGGCACGTTGGGCAGGTACGCGACGACGCGGTCGCCCTCGCCGACGCCGAGCGCCCTGAGACCGGCGGCGACCTCGGCGACCCGCTCGCGCAGCTCCCCGCGCGTCCAGGTGGCCAGGCCGTCGCGGGACTCGGATCGCGCGAGGATCGCGACGTCGTCGTCCGACGCCCCGGGGGCGGAGCCGCCCGGACCCGCGCCCTCGCGCAGCGCGTGTTCCGCGTAGTTCAGGTGGGCGCCGGTGAACCACGTGCTCACGGCGTCGGGCAGGGCGCGGGTGCCGAGGACCTGCTCGTACGGCGTGCTCGCCGTGACGTCGAACCAGCGCCAGACGGTCTCCCAGAACGTCTCGAGCTCGTCCGTCGACCAGCGCCACAGGGCGTCGTAGTCCGGCAGCTCCACCCCGTGCGTGCGCTCGGCGTGGCGGGCGAACGCGGTGAGGGTCGCCGCCTCCACCGTCCCGGCGGACGGGCGCCAGAGGACGTCGGGGACCTCGGCGTCGGCGACGGGCTGCGGCTCGGTGCTCATCGGTGCGGGGGACCTTCGGGTCGGGGGCGGGGGAGGACGTCGACGACCCTGGCGGGCCGGTCGTCCTCCCGGACCTTCGCCGATCGGACCGCGGCGCACCAGGGTCGGCGTCGCAGGCCCGTCGGGCGGGCGTGGTCCGGCGTCCGTGCCGGAGCGCGGCGGACCCGGTCCGGGTCGTGGCCCCGGGCGCCTCGGCGGGGTGCGGAGGCCCGCCTCGGCCGTCTCCCGGGACCCGCCGGTCTCGCGCCACCCCGGCCCGCCCGGCCACGGCCCGCCGGGCCACGGGCCGCCCCGCCCGGGGTCAGCGCCCGGCGGGCGGTCCGTCGACCGCGCCGTCGACGACCGCGGCCTCGACGCCGACCGCCCACGGCGCGGCGCCGCGGACGAGCCACGCCACGCGCGCCTGGCGCTCGACGACGCGGGCGGCGAGGAGGGCATCCTGGGGGGTGTCCCCGACGGTCAGGACGCCGTGGTGGCCGAGCAGGACGACGGTGCCGCGGCCGAGGGTCGCGGCGGCGCCGGCGGCCAGCTCGTCGCTGCCGGCCGGGGCCGGCGGGCTCGTCCGCACGGGGTCGATGCCGTGGTAGGCGAGGTCCTCGAGCTCGGGACGCAACGGCTCGTCGAGGAAGCTCCACGCGGTCGCGGCGACGGAGTGCGTGTGCAGCACGCACCGCACGTCGGGCCGGGCGCGGTAGACCGCCAGGTGCAGCGGCAGCTCGCGCGACGGGACGCCGTTCCCGAGCGTCACGCCGGTGGCCACGTCGACCATCACGAGGTCGCGCGCCCGCATCGACGCGTAGTCCGTGCGCGTCGGCGTGACGTGCACCGTCGGGCCCGTGCGGACGGAGACGTTGCCGACCGTGCCGACGACGAGGCCCTCGGGCTCGAGCGCCTGCGCGACCCGGATCGCGTCGCCCAGCAGGGACCGGTCGGAGGCCCGGGCGCGGTCCGCCGGCGGACGACGCGGGCCGCCCGCCGTCCGGGCGGGCGCCGGGGTCTCGGCCGCCGCGGGCCGATCACGCCAGGGCCGGCGCACGGTCAGGCGGCGGTGGTGAGGGCGACGCGCTCGTCGGGCGAGCCCAGCGCGAACGCGCCGCCGACGTGCTCGGGCAGCTCGCCCGGCGCGGGGGGCAGCTCGGCGCCGACGGGGTAGTGCTCCCGCAGCTCGTAGGTCGTCGTCCGCTCGGCGGCGGGGCGGCCAGCGGCGTGCGCGGCCTGGACGAGCTGGTGCGGGTGGAGGATCGTGCCGTGCGAGGCACCGGCGAGGCGGGAGATGTTCTCCTCCATCAGCGTGCCGCCGAGGTCGTTGACCCCCCAGCGCAGCGCCTCCGTCGCGCCCTCGAGGCCCATCTTCACCCACGACGCCTGGACGTTGGGGATCGTCCGGCCGAGCGCGAGCCGGAAGACCGCGGTGTGCTTCAGGGAGTCCTCGACCGAGATCTCCTCGACGCCGTGCGTGCGGCCCAGGCGCGTCTGGAACGGGATGAACGAGAGCGGCACGAACTCCGTGATGCCCCCGGTCTCCTCCTGCACCCGGCGGATGATCCGCATGTGCTGGGCGAGCTCCCAGGGCTCCTCGATGTGGCCGAACATGACGGTCGACGTCGACTTCAGACCGGCGCGGTGCGACGCCTGGATCACGTCGATCCAGCGCTGCACGGGCAGCTTGTTCGGCGAGATGCGCTGCCGCATGCCGTCCACGAGGACCTCGGCGGCGGTGCCCGGCGTCGACCCGAGGCCGGCCTCGCGCAGCCGCGGGAACAGCTCCTGCAGCGACAGGCCGGAGATGTCTGCCATGTGGGCGATCTCCATCGGCGAGTACGCGTGCAGGTGCAGGTCCTGCCCGTACCGCAGGCCGAACCGCTTGGCCAGGCGCAGCCAGCGCTCGTAGTCCTCGAGCGTCCAGTCCGGGTGGATGCCCGACTGGATGCAGAGCTCGGTGGCGCCGTAGTCCACGGCGGCCTTCACCCGCTCCTCGAACAGCTCCTCGGACACGTTGTAGGCGTCCGGGGAGCGCTTGGACTGGCCGAAGCCGCAGAACGCGCAGCCGACGACGCAGACGTTCGACAGGTTGACGTTGCGGTTGACGACGAACGAGAC
>CAFBMK010000095.1_pt1 | contig 11777 bp, 12 predicted proteins | sample 7268691 | NCBI WGS metagenome assembly CAFBMK01 (sample SAMEA6814062, study PRJEB35770) | freshwater metagenome | biome: Freshwater; feature: Freshwater reservoir; material: water | place: Czech Republic | collected 2017-05-23 | depth 30m m
ACGAAGCCCGCGATGCTCGCGAGCACCAGCGGGCGCAGGGTCCGGTCGATGAGCACCCCGGTGATCGCGATGCCCACCAGCGCCGCCACGCCGAAGACCACGAGGGCGAGGTCGACCGACAGCCCGACCCCGCCGGCGTCGAGGTACGACGAGACGTAGGTGTAGAGGACGTTGTGGCCGAGCATCCACGCGACGATCACCGCGAGGACGACGGCGACGCCGGGGATGCGGACGATCCGCGCGGCCGGCGTCTGCGAGCTCGCCTCCTGGCCGGGCGCGTCGGGAACCATCGTCGCGGCGAGCACGAGGGTGACCAGCGTCAGGACGGCGAGCGTCCCGAACGACCAGCGCCAGTCGAACGTCGTCCCGAGCCACGAGCCGAACGGCGTCCCGATGGCGAGGCCCACCGGGGTGCCGACCGAGGCGATCGCGAGCGCCCGGCCCGCGAGCCGGGGCGGGGTGATGCGGCGCGCGTAGCCGGCGGTCATCCCCCAGAGGAGTCCGGAGAACGCGCCCGCCACGAAGCGGGCGACGAGCGAGAGCACGAGGACGCCCGAGACCGCGGTGACGACGTTGGCCACGAGGAACCCGAGGACGGCGGCGAGGAACACCGGCCTGCGGCGCATCCCGCGCGTCAGGGCGACGGCGGGGATCGCGGCGACCACGGTGCCCAGCGCGTAGACGCTGACGAACTGGCCGGCGACGCCCTCGCTCGTCCCCATGCCCTCGGCGATCTGCGGCAGCAGGCCCGCGGGCATCGTCTCCGTGGCGATGAGCAGGAAGCCCGTGAGGGCCATGACGAGGACGGCCGCGAGCGGGAGGCGGTCCGCGGGACCGCCCGGGGCGGTGCCGGGAGCGGCGGTGCCCGGCACGACGTCCCCGGCGTCCGTGGCGGACGGGTCGGGCGTCGGCGGGACGTCGCGGTGCGGGGCCATCGGCTACCGCCCTGCCTGCTGCCGCTCGACCCGGACGCGGACGTCCCCCGCGCGACGGAGCGCGCCGAGGTCACCCGAGAAGCGGCCGATCCGAACGATGCCGTCTAAGACCGGCGCCGCGTCGTCGTAGTAGAGGACGAGGTCGCCGCCGGGCGCGTAGTAGCCGAGGTCCCCGGCGCGCGGGTCGTGGGCGTCCGGGGCGCCGGCCGTCGTCAGCCGCCCCGGCAGCGCGCCGGTCTTCTCCGCCCCGCCGTGGTCCTCCAAGTCGACCGTCAGCGGCAGCTGCGCCGCGAGCGCCCGCGCGGTCGGCGTGTCGTCCAGGCGGCCCGCGAACGCCGAGCCGTCCACGGTGATCCTGACGGCGCGCGCCGCCGCCGGTGCCCGACCGGACGCTTCCGACCCTCCTTCGCCGGACGCCGCCGACCCGCCGCCCGAAGCCACCGCCGGCACGCCCGACGTCGTGGGGGACGGTGCCGCTCCGCGGTCACCGGAGGACTCCGGACCCCCGCACCCGGCGAGCGAGGACAGGGCCACCGCGCACAGGACGGCCGGCACGGACGGGACGGGTGGAGCGTTCCTCATGCGTCCATGGTGGGCCGCGGTCGCATCGATTCCCAATACGAGAATCTGCCCTAGCATCAGGTTCTCCTATGGATCCGCGCCGTCTCCTGACCTTCCGGGTCGTCGCCCACGAGCGGTCGTTCTCTCGCGCGGCGGAGCGGCTGTCGCGGTCGCAGCCGTCCGTCTCGAGCCAGATCGCCCTGCTCGAGACGGAGATCGGCGTGCGGCTCTTCGACCGCGCCCGACGGGGGCTGCGGCTGACGCCGGCCGGCGAGGTCCTGCTGGGGCACGCCGACCACGTCGCCTGGCGCCTCGCGCTGGCCGACGACCAGATCGCCGCCCTGGCCGGTGCGCACCGCGAGCAGGTGCGGCTGGGGTCGTTCCCGACGGCGATGGCCGGGCTCGTCGCGTCGGGCATCGCGCGACTGCGGGCCACGGGCGGCGACCTCCGCGTGCTCGTCGACGAGGTCACCTCGGACACGCTCGAGCCGCGGCTCCTGGGCGGCGAGTTCGACATCGCCCTCGGGTACCAAGACCGCGCGCAGCCGCGCCGCGAGATCGAAGGCGCCGAGCGCGTCGACCTCGTCGAGGAGACGTTCCTCGTCGGCCTGCCCGTCGAGCACCCGCTGGCCGCCGGGGCCGGACCGGTCGAGCTCGCGGACCTCGCCGACGAGGACTGGATCCTGGCCTCCGCCCGCGGCTTCCTCTCCGACGCCTGCCGCGAGGCCGGCTTCGAGCCGCACATCGTCGCGCTGTGCCGGGAGCCCGTCGGCACGCACGGCATGATCCGGCGCGGCCTCGGCATCGGCTTCGTCCCCGGCCTGCTCGCCCACGAGCACCCCGACATCGTGGTGCGCCCGCTCGACGGCCCGCTGCCCCGCCGGCAGGTCTACGCGATGCTGCCGCCGGGCGACCGCCACCCCCACGCGCGCCGGGTCCTCGCGGCGCTGCAGGAGGCGGCCGACGACTTCGCCCCGCCGACCGGCGACTGATCCGCCGGGCCCGCGCGCCGGCGTCCCGGTCCCGCGCACCGATCGAGCGCCGCACCCTCACGACACTCTCACCCACGAGCCCTCGGGGATCGGGCACCATCCGCCGCGTGGTCGGCGTCCCGGACCGGCCGTCCCCAGGAGCCGTCCGTGCCCGCTCGTCGCATCGTCCCGTCCCTCCTGACCGCCGGTCTGATCGCCGTCGCCGGTCTGTCCGCCGCCGCCCCCGCGCACGCCGCGGGCTCGCTCAAGCTCTGCGCGAACGACGGATACAAGGGCAAGTGCCTGACCCGGACGGGCTACGACGCCACCTTCGCCAACGACTGGTACTGCTCGCGGACGCTGGCCACGGTCGGCGGTCCGAACGACTGCGGGCTGCGCAAGGGCATCGCCCTGAAGTTCGAGGACAAGACCTCGAGCGTCGCCAACGGGACCGCCCGCTGGTGGAAGCTTTTCGAGGACCGGGGATACAAGGGCTACGTGCTCTGCCTGCGGCCCGGCGGCTACGACTCCGACCTGGGCAACAACACGCCGCAGGAGGACGACATCTCCAGCGTCCGGATCCAGGGCACGGGTCAGCCCCGGGGCTGCGATCAGGTCATCGGCTGAGCGCCGGCGGGGCGCCCCGCCCCGGACCCCCTCAGGACCCGCTCGTGGCGGGGTTGCCCGCCCGGGCGGCCCAGGCCTCGAGCGTCGGGCGGGCGTCGTGCGGCCGGCCGCCGGCGTACCAGCCCGGCGCGGTCCAGAGCTCGAAGTGCAGGTGGCAGCCCGTGGCGCGGCCCGTGTCGCCGACCTGGCCGATCGGCGTGCCCGCAGCCACGCGGTCGCCGACGGACAGCGGCGAGCGGCTCTTCAGGTGCATGTAGACCTCGTCCTCGCCGCTGGGCGTCCCGGTGATGACGACGTAGTGGCCCGCGCGCGACTGGTGCTTCCGCGTGCGGACCGTGCCCGGCGAGGCGGCGACGAGCGGCGTGCCGCACGCCGCGAAGAGGTCGATGCCCTGGTGGTCGCCGCCGCGGCTGGCGAAGGTCGTGTTCGCCCCGCCGTAGCGCCACGGACCCTGGATCGGGAAGACGCCGGGGCCGCTCGCCGCCGTCGCGGCGGCCTTCCTCGTCATGCGGGCCGCGATCGTCTCGGCGAACCGGAGCTTCATCCCGCGGAGCGTCTGGAGGTTCGGCCGCCCCGTCCGCATGAGGTGCTTGCGCGACTGGTACCGGCGGATCGCGCGGCGGGTCTGCTTCCCGACGCGCCCGTCGGCCCGGACGTGGACGCGTCGCTGCACGCTGCGGGTCTGCGACCGGGTCAGCGTGACCGCCGCGGTCACCCTGATGCGTGGTGCCGCCGGCGCGCTCGTGCTCGCCGGCGCAGAGGCCTGCACGGGCAGGCCGCCGGTGCCGTCGGCCGTGGCCGACGGGGTGGTCGTCGTCATCGCGATGAGCGCGACGATCGTCGCGCCGGTCAGGCGGAGGCCCCGCATGGTCCTGCTCCTTCGTCGACCTACGGGGTTAGCTGACGGGCGAGCGCGGAAAGAGTTCGCGCCTCCACGAGGACGTGGACGAGCCCCGGTACGGATCGGGTCCCCCGTTCTCCGGGAACGCCCCGGAGACTCGGCGCCGGGGACCGTAACAAGGGCCGTGCGGGCCCTGCGCCGGTCGGTGGACCGGGCGCGACGCCGCGACGGCCGGCCCCGGATCCCGCGGCCCGGGTGCGACGCCCGGCCCCACCGGACCGTCCGGCGGTGCCCCGGGACGGCTCAGCCCACGTGCCGGGCGAGGAAGTCCACCTGCGCGCCGACGACGTCGTCGAAGTACGGGTCGAGGTACGGCTCGAAGTGGCTGCAGTCGTACGTCAGGACCTCGGCGCGCGGGATGCGCGCGGCCGCCCGCCGTGCGACGCCGACGGGCGTGACGACGTCGCGCAGCGCGATCTGGACGAGGGTCGGCGCCGTGATCCGGCCGGCGCGGCGCCCCGGGGAGTAGGACGCCATGCGCAGGGCGATGCGCGCGGCGACGACGTTCTCGCGATCGAAGCGGTCGAGGTCCGAGGCGGCGAGCCGCTGGACGAGCGGCCACGCGTCCGGCGAGGTCATCATCGCCGTCTCGCCCGGCCGGCCGACCGCGGGCACGCGGTGCGGCGAGCGCCCGGCCGCCGCGCGCGCCGCGTCGCGGAGACCCGCGGCCAGGAGCCGCGCGCTGACCCGCGGTGGGACGGACCGCACCGCCGCCGGCCCGCTGACGTGGGGGACCTGGGCGATCACCGCGGCGAGGTCGTGGTCCTCCGCGGCGAGGTGCAGCACGTGGCCGCCCGCGAACGACGTGCCCCAGAGCACGACGCGGTCGCGGTCGACGCCGTCGAGCGCCCGGGCGTGGGCGACGGCCGCGCGCCAGTCCTCGTGCTGCGCGCCGACGCGCAGCACGTTGCGGGGCGCGCCGTCGCTGTCGCCCCACCCGCGGTAGTCGAAGACGAGGACCGCGAAGCCGGCGTCGGCGAACCGCTCGGCGTAGGCGTCGAGGCGCATCGTCCGGATCGCGCCGAAGCCGTGGCCCATGACGACGACGGGCGGGTCGACCACGCCGTCGGGGCGGTAGAGCCACGCCGCGCACGTGGTCCCCTGCGCGTCGAAGGTCGTGTCCTGGCGGGTGTGGCCCGTCGTGGTGGGCATGTCGGCATGGCTCCCGGTCGCTCTCTTGGACGCCGTTCAAGACGGCGGGCGACGGACGGTACACACCTCTTGATCGCCATACAAGAGTGGTACCGTCGAGACCATGCCGTCGACGAGGCCCGGACGGGACCGCGAGGAGAAGCGCACCGAGCTCGTCGACGCCGCCCGGCGGCTCTTCGTGCAGGACGGCTACGACGCGACGTCGATGGCCGCCCTGGCCCGCGAGGCCAGGGTCGCCGCCAACACCGTCTACTGGTACGTCGGGGACAAGGACGACGTGCTGATCGCCGTCCTGGACGCCCTGCTCGCCGAGGGGCTGGCCGACTACGCGTCGATCGCCGACCGGCCGCTCAGGGAGCAGCTGCGCTGGACGGTCGAGCGGCTCCGCGGGATGCGCCGGCTCGTCGCCACGGTGCACGCCCGGATCGGGCGGTCCGCGGCGCTCGACGCCTGGCACGACGCGTTCCACGCGAGCACCGAGGGAATCCTCCGCGCCGCCCTTGAGGGGGCGGTCGACCCCGGGGCGATCGACGCGGAGGTGCGGATCGCCGTCTTCGCCGTCGAGGGCCTCCTGACCCACGAGCTCGCGGAGCAGGAGCGCCGTGCGGTCTGCGACCAGCTCGCCGCCCGGTGGGTGGCGCCGGAGGACCGGCCGGGGCGCCCGCCCGGCTGAGCGACCCCGGCGGCCCGGGCGCGTCCGGCGGCGGGCGGGTCGGCGGACCGAGTGCCTCCGGCGGACCCGGCGCCTCGGGCGGACCCGGCGCGTCCGGCGGCCCACGGCCGCCCGACGCCGGGCGCGCCGATCAGCGCACGGACGGCTCCCGCTCCGTGCGCGCGCGGTAGGCCGCGCGGGCGGTCTCGTCCGTCCGGAGCATCACGTCGTGGCCGCCCAGGCGCCGCGAGAGGCCGTCGCGCATCCGGACGGGCAGGACGTTCATCAGGCGCGCCGTGGCGGCGCCGGCGCGGGGGACGAACCGGGCACCGACGTGCCCCGTGGCGACCGCGTCGAGGATGGCGTCGGCGATCTGCTCCGGCTCCACGACGCCGATCCGCTCGACGATGCGGCCCGGCGAGAGCCCCGCGATGAGCTCCGTGCGCACGAAGCCGGGCAGGATCGTCGTGACGGCGACGCCGCGGGCGGGCAGCTCCTGCCGCAGCGCCTCGCCGAGACCCGCCACCGCGTGCTTGCTCGCGCAGTACGTCGCCAGGCCGGGGCTGGCGATGACGCCCGCGACCGACGCGATGTTCACGAGGTGGCCCGCGCCGCGGGTGGCGAAGCGGTTGCCGGCGAGCTTGGAGCCGATGACCACGCCGGTGACGTTGATCCCGAGCTGCCGCTCGGCCACGTGCAGCGGCTCGTCGAGGAAGGAGCCGGTCGGCATGATCCCCGCGTTGTTGACGAGCACGGTCAGCGGGCCGAGCGCCTCCTCGGCGTCGTCGAGGAACGCGGTGAACGAGTCGACGTCGGCGACGTCGAGCGCGAACCCGGCGCAGCCGAGCTCCTCCGCGGTCGCGGCCACGAGGTCCGCGTCGATGTCGCCGATCGCCACGCGGGCGCCGGCGGCGAGGAACGCCTGAGCGGTCGAGCGGCCGATGCCGCGGGCGCCGCCGGTGATGGCGACGGTGTGCCGGCTGAGGGAGGTCATGCGTGGGTCACCTGGTAGTCGGAGGGGTCGATGGTCTTCGTGCGGCGGGCGTACTCGGCCATGAGGCCCGGCCAGTTGTTCGTCACGCGCCCGGACGCGTCGCGGTACCAGCTGCGACAGCCGCCGGCGGCCCAGACGGAGCCCTGCAGCCGCGTCTGCGTCTCGCGGTCGAAGCGCTCGTGGACGTCGGCGCGGACGTCGAGGGCGGCACCCCCGGTCCGGCGCAGCAGCCCGACGGCCTGCGCGACGTACTCGGCCTGGCGCTCGAGCATGTAGACGACGGAGCCGCCGCCGAGGTTCGTGTTGGGGCCGTAGAGGAGGAAGAGGTTCGGGAACCGCGGCACCGTCATGCCGAGGTAGGCGCTCGGGCCGTCGCGCCACGCCTCCGTCAGCGGCAGGCCGTCCCGCCCGGTGACGTCCATCGGGGCGACGAACCCGTCCGAGCGGAAGCCCGTCGCGAACACGATCGTGTCGACCTCGACGGTCCGTCCCTCCGTGGTGACGACGCCGTCGGGCGTCACGCGCTCGATCCCGTCCGTCACGAGCTCGACGTCGTCGCGGCGGAACGTCGGGTACCACGCGTTCGACGTGAGGATCCGACGGCAGCCGATGGCGTAGTCCGGGCGCAGCGCCCGGCGCGTCGCGGCGTCGCGCACCCCGATCCGCAGGTTGAGCTCGAAGGCGAGCCGGAAGATGCGGGCGGGCAGCTGCCGGACGCCCGGGCGGTGCACGGTGAGGCCGGGGTTCAGGACCTCGCCGAACGCCCACCACGCCCCGCGCAGCGCCCGCTGCGTGGCCGGCACGCGGCGCAGCAGCCGGTTCACCCAGGGGGCGTGCGCGAAGTCGGGCTTGGGCACGACGTACTCCGCGTCGCGCTGGAGGACGTGGAGGCTCGCGGTCCGCGGGGCGATCAGCGGGACGAACTGGATCGCGGACGCGCCCGTGCCGACGACGGCGACCCGGCGACCCGTCAGGTCGTGCCCGTGGTCCCACTCCGCGGAGTGGAACGCGCGCCCGCGGAACGACGCGAGGCCCGGGATCGGCGGGACCGCCGGGCGCGAGAGCTGGCCGCAGGCGGCGACGAGGACGTCGGCGTCGTGGGTCTCGCCCGTCGTCGTGGTCAGCCGCCACCGCAGCTCGTCCTCGTCCCACGCCGCGGCGCCGATCTCGGTGCCGAAGCGGACGTGGCGCAGCAGGTCGTGGTCGCGGGCGCAGCGGCGGAGGTACTCGAGGATCTCGGCCTGCGGCGCGAACTCGCGCGACCAGTCGGGGTTCGGGGCGAACGAGAGCGAATAGAAGTGCGCGGCCACGTCGGACGTCGCCCCGGGGTAGTCGTTCGCGCGCCAGACGCCGCCGACGTCGTCGCCGCGCTCGAAGATCGTCAGCTCGTCGACGCCGGCCTGCTTGAGCCGGACGGCCGCGGCGAGGCCGGCGAAGCCCGTGCCGACGATCGCGGCGCGGACCGGCCGGGAGCGGACGCCGGCCGGTGGCGGTGAGGGTGCGGAGGTGGTCTGCGGCACCCTGCGGACGGTAGGTTCGGGGCCCCGACGGCGCCATGCGCGCTGAGGACGACTTCTTGCGAGATCCGGCCACCCTCTCCGCCCGCCTGGCCGTCCCGCGCAGCGTCATCAGCGCCGGGCTGCTGACGGAGTTCGCCCAGGACTACGGGGTGGACCGCGACGCGCTCTACGCCGGGACCGGCATCGATCCGGACGTGCTCGGCCGTCCGGACGGCGAGATCACGGCCGCCCAGGAGCTGGCCCTCGTGGGCAACCTGGTGGCCGCGACGGACGGCGTCCCGGCGCTGGGCCTCGAGGCCGGCACGCGGTACCACCTGACGACGCACGGCCCGCTCGGGTTCGCGGTCATGAGCAGCCCGACCGTCCGGGCGGCGCTCGACGTGGTGGTGCGCTTCGCCGACCTGACGTTCTCGTACGCCCGCATCGCCGTGGAGCCCGTCGAGGAGGGCGTCCGCATCGCGTTCGACGACCGCGACGTGGCCGCGCGGATGCCCCCGGCCGTCCGCCGGTTCCTCGCCGAGCGCGACCTCGTGGCCCTCGAGACGACGCAGCGCGAGGTCCTCGGCGGGACGGACGCGGTCGTCGCGGTGCAGCTGGCCCACCCCGCCCCGGCCTACGCCGACCGCTACGCCGGCTACCTGCCGTGCGAGCCGCGCTTCGGGGCCGACGTCCACGCGCTGATCGTCGACCCGGCGACGCTCGACGTGCCGCTGCCGCAGGCCGAGCTGCGCACGACCGCGATCTTCGAGCAGCACTGCCACCGCCTGCTCGCCCAGCGCCGTCGTCGCGTCGGGCTGTCCGGGGCCGTCCGCGCGGAGCTCGTCCGCCGGCCGGCCGACCGGCCGTCGCAGGCCGACGTCGCCGCGGCCCTGGCGATGAGCGAGCGCACCGTCCGCCGGCGGCTCGCGCTCGAGGGCACGTCGTTCCAGGAGCTCGTCGACGAGACGACCTCGATCCTCGCCCGCGAGCTGCTCGACGGCGGGCTCACGGTGGAGGAGACCGCGCACCGCCTCGGGTACTCGGGCGCGTCGAGCTTCTCCCACGCCTTCCGGCGGTGGACCGGCACGACGCCGGGCGGCCGCGGCACGGCGCGCCGCTGACGGTCCGGCCTGGACGGACGTCCGGCCCGGCGGGAACTCCCGCCTGACCTTCGTGCCGCGGGGCCGTTAGAGCCCTGAACCCGCCCGGATCCCCGGTGCGGCCCCTCGAGCACAGGACCACCGCATGACCTACGGAACCGCCCTCTTCCTCATCGCCGTCGGAGCCATCCTGCGCTTCGCCGTGACCGCCGACGCGGAAGGCTTCAACATCAACAACGCCGGCACGATCCTCATGGTCGTCGGCGTCATGGGCCTCGTGCTGAGCTTCCTCTACGCCTCCATGTGGAGCCGTCGCCGCGGTGTCGACGTCGTCGAGCAGCCCATCGTCCGCGAGCGTCGCGACCGCATCTGAGCGGCGCACCGAGGCCCAGCATGTCCCCCGATCCATCGTTCCGCGGGCCCGACGAGCCCACGCGCGCGCTGCCGACGACGCCGGCCGTGCCCCCGACGCCGACACCACCGCTGCGCGACCGGGTGGTCGCCGACGCCCCGATCGTGGACGTCGGCATCATCGAGCGGCTCCACGAGTCCGTCCGCACCCTGCGGGCGCTCGTCGTGGGCCTGGCGCTCGTGGCGATCGCGGCGCTCGTGCTCGCGTTCGTCGCCCTGCAGTCCGCCGACGACGACGAGGACGGCACGCGGTCGGGGGCCAGCTCGGCCCGCGTGGAGCGGGTCGACAACCGCGTCTCGCGGCTGAAGCGCCAGGTCCAGGAGCTCCGCTCGGAGACCACGACGGGCGCCGAGGCCACCGACGTCTCGGCCCTGCAGCGCCAGGTCGGCACGGCGGCGAAGGCCTCGGACGTCCAGGCGCTGCAGACCGCGGTGTCGCAGCTCAAGGCCAACCAGGGCGACGCGGGGTCGGGCACCGACCCGCAGCCGGCCCTCGACGCGCTGGGCAAGCGCCTCGACGCCCTCGAGAGCCGCCTCGACCAGGCGGAGACCGCGCCGTAGGCGCAGGACGGACCGGAGACCCGTTGCTCCATCGCAGCCCCACCGACCACGACGACGTCCCCCGCGTCGTCCCGGACCTCCGCGGCGACGGCCTCGTCGAGGAGGTGCGCGCGTCCGCCCTGGTCGTGCTCCGCCGCGTCCGGGGCGTCGCCGTCGAGGCCCGCGCCGGCGTCCGCCTCTCCGTCGACGACATCGCGCAGCTCGCGACGGACATCACCGTCCTGGACGGCAACATCGCCCGTGCGCTGCACGCCGCGCGGCGCGCGGACCTGCCAGCGATCGAGCTCGCCCGCGACCACGTCGACGCGGCCCACGGCATCGTGCGGGAGCTGCTCGCCGAGGTCGGCCCGGTCTAGTCGCCCGGCCGCCCCGGGCGGCGCGGCCCTGCCGCCGACCGGCCGACCGTCTCAGGGGGCGTCGGCCGGGCCGGGGCCGGGCCGCCCCGGGCGGCGTGCCCCGGACCACCCGCCCGACCGTGTCAGGGGGCGTCGCCCGGGCCGCGGCCCGGCTGCCTCGTCCGGCGCAGCAGCCCGCGTCGCGGCCGCTCGTCCGGCGGCTCCGGGCGCGGGAGGGCCTCGACCACCCCGTCCGGGACGACGTGGACCACGTAGCCCCGGATCGCGTCCCCGTCCCGGACGAGCGTCGTCCGGGCGTGGACCACGATGACGCCGCCGTCGCCGCGCACCATCCGCTTCTCGAGCTCGAAGCTCGCGGTGCCGTCCTGCTCGGCGCGGTCGCGCAGGTACGCCTCGCGCGACCGGTCGTCGATCTGGGTGACGTCGGCCGCCGCGCGACCGAGGAGCCGCTCCTCGGGGTAGCCCAGGAGCGCCTGCAACGGCGGGTTCAGGCGCAGCCACCGGCCCTCGGTGTCGATGATCCCGGTCGGCTCGAACGCGGACCCGACCGCCGCGTCCAGGACGGCGTCGAGCTCGCGGGCGACGGCCGCGGCCTCGTGCTCGTCCGTCACGTCGACGGCGACGATCGCGCAGGCCCCACCGATCTCGCGGCTCCGGGGCGCGTGGAAGCGCAACTCGACCGTCCGGTCGCCGCGCGGGGTGCGCACCGTCACGGCGGTCGGCTCGTCGCGCCAGGCGGCGGTGACGTGGTCGACCAGGAGCCCCGCGAGCTCCGGCGTCACGGCCGCGCCGACCGGCCGGCCCACGAGGGATCGGTCCTCGTCGACGAACGCGCGGAACAGGCCGCCCGACGCCGACCGGATGACGAGGTCGCGGTCGACGGTGAGGATGGCGCAGCGCCGGTCCGCGGTCAGCCCGTCGGAGGATCGCGCGGCGGTCCGGCGACGCCCGCCCCTGGAGAGGACGGGCTCGGCCGCCACCGGCCGGGCGCGCGGCACCCCGCCGTCGGTCGGACGGTCCGGCAGCGCCGCCGGGAGCGCGGGCGTCGGCGCGCGGG
>CAFBMK010000096.1_pt1 | contig 11741 bp, 6 predicted proteins | sample 7268691 | NCBI WGS metagenome assembly CAFBMK01 (sample SAMEA6814062, study PRJEB35770) | freshwater metagenome | biome: Freshwater; feature: Freshwater reservoir; material: water | place: Czech Republic | collected 2017-05-23 | depth 30m m
ACCCGCCCAGGCGCCCGAGCCGGCGCCCGGCCCGGCCGTCCCCGGCCACCCGGCCGTCCCGAGCAGCGGCGCGTCCGGCGCGTCGCCCCGCAGCTGCACCCAGCGCGCCTCGGCCGGCGTCCCCGCGGCGTCCCAGAGGAAGAGCATGTACCAGCCCGCGGCGAGGCCGCGCCCGGTCGGCGCGAGGACGTTCACGCCCTCGCCGGCCACGCGGTCCAGCGGCAGCTCGGCGAACGCGCGGCTCATGTTCGTCGCGTGGGTCACGGCGTCCGGGGCGACGAGCGTCGCCCGCGTGATCCGGCGTCCGGCGACCTCGTCGACGCCCACGCCGAACGGCGCGCCGAAGCGCACGGCGGACGGCCCCGACACGACGGTCGGCCGCGGCGCGCGGGCGTCGCCGTCGAAGAGGTACGCGGGCTCGTAGAGCTCGCCCTGGTCCTGCGGACGCCCGCCCGGTGCCCGGCCCTGCGCGGGGACGTCCGCGAAGCTCCAGTAGTCGTCCCCGGCCGACAGGACGCGCCCGTCGGGCAGCAGGACGGCGGTCGAGTGGTAGCTGCGCCACTTCGCCTGCGCGGGGCCGGTGCGCCAGCCCGATCCGCCGGGCCTCCACAGCGCGACGGTCTTCAGCTCCTGCCGCCCCTCCGTCGCGTTGTTGCCGGCCAGGCCGTTCGCACGCCGGAAGCCCGCCGCGCCGCCGACGTAGGCGAAGCCGCCGTCGGGCAGGCCGACGAGCTGGCCGTAGGAGCGGGGCCGGTCCAGGTCGGGGACCGGGTCCGAGCCGTCCGCGGTCCACGCCCGGTCGCCGCCGGCCAGGTCGACCGACTCCGCGGACGCCGTGGCGGGGTCGACGGCCCGGTTCGCCGCCGCGGGGTCGTCCCAGTCGGCGCCGTAGCCCCCGACGGTCATCATCCGGCTCGTGCCCGGCAGGAGCGCGGCGCTGCCGCCGGAGCGCTGGTTGGACCGCGTCCAGGGCCCGTCGGTCCACGCCCCGGACCCGAACAGCCGCGACGGGTCGAGGATGCGCGTGTCGCGCCGGTAGTGGCCGACGTGGGCGACCTTGCCGTCCGGCAGCGTCTGCATGTGGGGGTAGAAGCCCACCGTCGGCCGCGCGTCGGCGGGCGAGGCCGCGATCGTGCCGACCTGCCCGCGGGCCCGGCCGGGGGTGAAGACCTCGAGGTCGTCGTTGTTGCGGCCGCCGCCGGCCTCGTCGTACCCGGCGGCGATCACGGTGCGCCCGTCGGGGAGCGCCTGCTGCGACGGGTACCACCGGCCGTGGCGCATCCGGGGCTGACGGGTCCAGCGCCGCGCCCACGGGTCGTAGGAGTAGGTGCCGGCCCAGCCGCCGAAGTCGGCGTGCCCGCCCCCGTTCCGGGCGCCGTACTCGGGGTAGAACGCGTTGCCGCCGGCGACGAACAGCTCGCCCGTCGGCAGCAGGGACTGGCCGGAGCAGAAGATCGGCGCCGATGCGAGGTCGTCCGCGGACCCGTCGCCGTCCAGGTCGATGGTCTCCTGCGGCAGGTCGTGGCGGGTCGACCGGCCCGTCTCCGGGTCCCACGTGTAGAAGGGCGCGACGTTCTCGCGCGTGCCGTCCGCGCCGGTGGCGAGCGCGCCGCGGCCCCAGTAGGCGACCTCGCCCGTGGGCAGCACCGCGGCGTTGATCGCCCAGGTCGGCAGGTCCACGCGGGTCGTCGACCAGCGGCCGACCCGGTCCGCGGGGCCGACGTCGGCGTTGATCCGACGGGTGGCCCGGCGGGCGTCGGCCGCGATCGTCGCGCGCGTCGCCGCGGGCGTCGCCGCCCAGGCGCGCAGGCCGGCCCGCCCGGCGGCGTGCTCCGCCGCGTGCGCGGCGCCGAGCCCCTCCGCCTCCGCCCGTCGCAGACCCGTCTCGCGGGCGCGGGCCGTCGCGGTGCCGAGCCCCGGTCCGGCCGCCGGGGCGGTGAACGCGGACCGGGACCTCCCCGCCCCGGGGACGTGGCCCGCCGCGTCGTGTCCCCGGGCGGCGGGCGCCCCCGCGCCCAGCAGGCCGACGGTGAGGACGATCGCCGGGGCGACCCGGGCGGGGCGGTGGACACGCACCCCTCGAGTGCAACATCCGCGGGCTCCACGCACCATCCGACGACGGGGGGCCCCGCGTGGTGGTGAACGCCGTCCCCCTCCCGTCGGACCGCCTCCGGGATCCGGTGGAGGGCGCGTTCCAGCGGGCGGTCCCGCGGTCTCGTGAACGCTGTCCCGTCCCCGTCGCCTCGGCCGCCGGGGCCGGGGGAGGGGCGTGCGCCGCCGCGCGTCCCGCCCGCGACCCGCTGGTAGCGTCGCGCCATGGCCCTCGTGCTGCCGGCGACCACCTGGATCGAGCCGGGGGCGCGTCACCGCGCCGGGGCCGAGGCGGTCGCCCCTCGGGCGCTCGCGGGCGCTGCTCGTGACGGACGCGTTCATGGTGGAGAGCGGCGTCGCGGCGGGCGTCGTCGCCGGGCTGGAGGACGCCGGGCTGGCGGTCGCCGTGTTCGACGGCGTGGAGCCCGACCCGACCGACGCGGCGGTCGACGAGGGGCGCGCGGCGCTCGTCGCCCACGAGGCGGACGTCGTCGTCGGCCTCGGCGGCGGGTCGGCGCTCGACGCGGCGAAGACGATCGCCGTGCGCGGCGGCAACCCCGGCCCGATGCGCCAGTACATGGGCTACCAGGAGCTCGTGGGCGCGGGCCTGCCGGTCATCGCGATCCCGACGACCGCGGGCACCGGGGCCGAGGCGACCCGCGTCGTCGTCGTGACGGACACCTCGACGGACACGAAGATGATGCTCCTGGACGACCGGCTCTGCCCCACCGTGGCGCTCGTCGACGTCGAGCTGAGCGCCACGATGCCGCGGCCGCTGACCGCCCACGTCGGCGTCGACACGCTGACCCACGGCATCGAGGCGTACGTGTCGGCGAAGGCGACGGACGAGACGGACCCCCTCGCTCTCGCGTGCGTCCGGCGCTGCGGCGAGCACCTCCCGGCCGCGTGGGAGGACGGCGACCTCGACGCCCGTGCCGGCATGGCCCGCGCCGCGTACGAGGGCGGCGCGGCGTTCGCGAACGCCTCGGTCTGCCTCGTCCACGGCATGAGCCGGCCGCTCGGCGCCGTCTTCCACGTCCCGCACGGCCTGTCGAACGCGGTCCTCCTGCCGACGGTCACCGCGTTCTCCCTGCAGGGGGCGCCCGAGCGCTACGCCGAGGTGGCCCGGGCGCTCGGGCTCGTCGCGGACGACGCGTCCGACGTGGCCGCCGCGGGCGAGGCGCTCGTCGCCGGGCTCGAGGACCTCAACCGCCGGCTCGAGGTCCCCCGTCTGCGCGACCTGCGGGGCGTGACCCGCGAACGGTTCGACGCCGCGCTCCCGAAGATGGCCCAGGACGCTCTGGCGTCGGGCAGCCCGGACCGCAACCCGGTCGTGCCGACCGCGGAGCAGATCGAGGAGCTCTACCGCCGGGCGTGGTGAGGCGCGGGCGCGGTCGGTGCCGCGGCGGGCGATGCGGGTCCGTGACGCGGGGCGTCACCGGGCCGCATCGGTCGCGGGATCGGTCGGGGTGATGCGGGTCCGTGACGTGGGGCGTCACCGATGCGCATCGGTCGCGGAATCGAGGGGAGTGATGCGGGTCCGTGACGTGGGGCGTCGCCGGTCCGCATCGGTCGTGGGATCGGTCGGAGTGATGCGGGTCCGTGACGCGGTGCGTCGCCGGTCCGCATCGGTCGCGGGATCGACGGGAGCGGTGCGGGTCCGTGACGCGGGGCGTCACCGATCCGCATCGGTCGCGGGATCGAGGGGAGTGATGCGGGTCCGTGACTTGGTGCGTCACCGATCCGCATCGGTCGCGGGATCGATCGGAGTGATGCGGGTCAGTGACGCGGGGCGTCACCGATCCGCATCGCTCGGCCGGACGCGCCTAGTCCCCGGCCGCCCGCTGCCGGACGGTCGCGCGCATCTTCGCGCTGCGCACGGCCGCCCGGAGCGCGTCGATGTCGTAGACGCCGTGATGGCGCCGGCCGTTGATGAAGAACGACGGGGTGCCCGACACGCCGCTCTCGTCCGCGCTCTCCACGTCGCGCTCGATCCGCGTGCGGTGCCGGCGCTCGCGCAGGTCGTCCGTGAAGCGATCGACGTCGAGGCCCAGGGCGCGCGCGTGGCCGATCAGCTCCTTCGCCGTCAGCTCCTCCTGGTGCTCGTACAGCCGGTCGTGCATCTCCCAGAACCTGCCCTGCGCGGCCGCGGCCTCCGACGCCTCGGCCGCGAGCTGCGCGTGCGGGTGCACGTCGGCGAGCGGCAGGTGGCGGAAGACGTACCGCAGGTGGTCGGCCCCGGCGTTGACCATCAGCTCGCGGATCGTCGGCTCGGCGCGCCCGCAGAACGGGCACTCGAAGTCGGCGTACTCCACGACGGTGACGATCGCGTCCGGGTCGCCGCGCACGTGGTCGCGCTCCGGGTCGACGTCGTCGGCCAGGTCGACGAGCGTCTCGGCGACGTTGCCGAGCTGGCGGGCGCGCATCGCGTCCGGCAGCCGGCGGGTCGCCGCGAACGCGGCCCACGCGGTGAACGGCGAGACGACCGCGGACGCGAGGATGCCGATCTTCGCCTGGTCGAGCAGCTCGTCCTGGCCCTCGAACGCCAGGGTGGCGATCAGCAGCGACAGCGTGAAGCCGACGCCCGCCGCGGCGCCCGCACCGGTGAGGATCGGCCAGGTGATCGCGGGGCGGGTGCCGCCGAGCACCTTCCGGCTCGCCAGCCACGACGCGCCGACGATGCCGATCGGCTTGCCGACGACGTAGCCGACGAAGATGCCGAGCGTCACCGACGACGTCGCCGCGGCGGACAGCACGTCGCCGTCGATCGCGATGCCGGCGTTGGCGAGCGCGAACAGCGGGACGATCACGTAGGTCGTCCACGGGTGGAGGCTGTGCTGCAGCCGCTCGTTCGGCGAGATCGCGCCCGCGAGGCTGCGCTGCGCGGCGGTCGCCAGCTCGGGGGTCGGCTGCTCCCGGAACGACCGGGTGAGCTCCGTCGCGCGCTCCAGGTCGTCCCGGTTGGGCGGGTACGCCGTGGTCACGAGGCCGATGGCGAGACCCGAGATGACGGGGTCCACGCCGGACTGGAACATCGCCAGCCACATGCCGAGGCCGACGCCGACGGCCAGGGGCGCGCGACCGCGGCGGACGAAGCGCAGCAGGAGCAGCACGACGAAGAGCCCCACGGCGATCCCGAGCGCCGTCAGCGAGACGTCCTCGGAGTAGAAGATGCCGATCACCGCGAGGGCGACGAGGTCGTCGACCACGACCATCGTCAGCAGGAACACGCGGACGCGGACCGCGGCGGCGGGCGTGACGATCGCCAGCGCACCGAGGGCCAGTGCGGTGTCGGTCGACATCGCGGCGCCCCACCCGTCGGCGCCCTCGCCGCCGGCGTTGAACGCGAGGTAGATCCCGACGGTGACCGCCATGCCGCCGACCGCCGCCATCACGGGGATCGTCAGGCGGGCGCGCTCGCGCAGCTCGCCCTGGTCGAGCTCGCGCTTGGCCTCGAGCCCGACGACGAGGAAGAACAGCGCCATGAGGCCCTGGTTGACCCACTCGCGCAGGTCGGCGTGCAGGACGTGGTCGCCCAGCGCGATCGACAGGTCGGTGTGCCAGACGTCCTCGTAGGAGTCCGGCCACGGCGAGTTCGCCCAGAGCAGGGCGACGACCGCGGCGAGGACGAGGACGACGGCGCCGCCGGTCTCGGCCTGCAGGAAGCCGCGGACGGGGGCCGCCAGGTTGCGCGCCCAGGCGGTGCGCTGGGGCGGCGTCGGATCGGCTGATGGTCGGGGGTCCAGGCGCACGCCGACGAATCTAGAGGGCGGGGGCCGGGTGCCCGGTGTGACGGGCGGACGGGTCGGCGGGCGCGCGGCTGTCCGGGGTGGTGGACGCCCGGGCGGGGCCCGCGGGGCCGCTCCGCCACGGGGACGCGGGCGCCGTCTGCCACGGTTGTCGGGGACGGTCCGCCCGGCGTACGATCCGCCCCGCCACCCCAGGAGCCTCTGCCATGTCCCCGATCACCCGCGGCTTCCGTGGCCGCCGACCCGACGTCGACCCCGCGCGCATCCCGCCCGGGCAGCACCACGAGCACGGGTTCCCCGTCCTCACCGCCGGCCCGACGCCCCGGGTCGACACGGCCACCTGGACCTTCGAGATCGGCGGACGGGTCGACACGGACGCCGTCTTCACCTGGCAGGACCTGCTGGCGCTGCCGCAGGAGACGTTCACCGTCGACATCCACTGCGTCACGACCTGGACGAAGCTCGACACGCAGTGGACCGGCGTCTCCGTCGACACGCTCATGGACGGCATCGAGCCGCGCTCGGAGTTCGTGACGATCCGGGCCCACGGCGGCTACACGACGAACCTGCCGCTGGCCGACCTGACCGGCGGCAAGGCGTGGGTCGTCCACACCTACGACGGGCAGCCGCTGCCGCCCGAGCACGGCGGCCCCGCCCGGCTGCTCGTCCCGCACCTGTACTTCTGGAAGAGCGCGAAGTGGGTGCGCGGCCTGACGTTCACCCCCTCCGAGGAGCCCGGCTTCTGGGAGGAGAACGGGTACCACCGCCGCGGCGACCCGTGGCGCGAGCAGCGCTACTGGAGCGACTGATCCCCGACCTCGACCCCAGCACCCCGCTCCCCGGCCCCGAGACGCCGGCCGAGAAGGAGGTGCCCGACGACCTCGGCGACGCGGCGGTCTCCGCGGGCGATCCCGAGCGCGTGCCCGACGGCGCGCCCGTGCCCACGGGCGAGCCCCCGCGGCGCGACCGGGTGCCGACGGGCGACCCCGTGCCGACGGGCGGTCCGGCCCCGACGGGCGACCCGGTCCCGACGGGCGACCCCGTGCCGACGGGGGATCCGGTCCCCACCGGCGACCCGGTCCCCACCGGCGACCCGGTCCCGGCCGGCGACCCCGCCCCGGACGAGTCGCCCGTCCCCCCGACGTCGCCCGGTGGGCGCTCGCGCGTCGACTGGCGCCTCGCGACGGTGGTCGCCACGGAGCGCGAGACGCCGCGCACCACGACGCTCGTCCTCGACGTGCCCGAGTGGCCCGGCCACCGCGCGGGGCAGCACGTCGATGTCCGCCTGACCGCGGAGGACGGCTACCAGGCGCAGCGCTCCTACTCCATCGCGTCGGCGCCGGAGGACCCCGAGCTGCGGATCACCGTCGACCGGCTCGACGACGGCGAGGTCTCGCCGTTCCTGGCCGACGACGTCCTGACGGGCGACGAGCTCGAGCTGCGCGGCCCGATCGGCGGGCCGTTCACGTGGTCCGTCGACGACGGCGGGCCGCTGATCCTGCTGGCCGGCGGCTCGGGGATCGTGCCGCTCATGGCGATGCTGCGCCACCGCGCCGCCCGCGGCTCCGAGATCCCCGCCCGGCTCCTGCACTCCGTCCGCACGCCGCGCGAGGCCGCCTTCCGCCGCGAGCTGCTCGGCCTCTCGGGGCCGTTCGCGGTCGGTCCGGGCACCTCGACGCTCGAGGTCCGGTGGACCTACACGCGGATGGCGCCGCCGGACCGGGACGGCTTCTCCGGCCGGATCGACGCGGCGATGCTCGAGGCGTTCGACGTCTCGGCCGGCGCGGCGTCCTCCGACGGCACCACGGACGAGGGTCCCGACCCCGACGCGCGCGTCTTCGTCTGCGGCCCGACGGGCTTCGTCGAGACCGCCGCCGGCCTCCTCGTCGCGCGCGGGCACGACCCGTCCCGCATCCACACCGAGCGCTTCGGACCCAGCTGATGGCCGTTCGTCGCAGTCGGCCGTGCGGCGACCGCGTGCCCGCCCCGTCGTGCGCCGCCGCACGACCCACCGTCCCGCCCGTCCCCCGATCCCCCGAGGGCCCCGCCGCATGAGCACCCCGCAATCACCGCCCCGCCGCCCCGCCATCGTCGTCGTCGACGACGAGCCCGCCGTCCTCGCCGCCGTCTCCCGCGACCTGCGCCGCGGCTTCGGCGAGCGCTTCCGCGTCGTCCGGGCCGGGTCGGGTCCCGAGGCCCTCGCGTCGCTGAAGGAGCTGCGCACCCGCGGCGACCAGGTCGCCCTGCTCGTCGCGGACCAGCGCATGCCGGGGATGTCCGGCACGGAGTACCTCGTCGAGGCGCGCAAGCTCTTCCCCGAGGCCAAGCGCGTGCTGCTCACGGCCTACGCCGACACCGAGGCGGCGATCTCGGCGATCAACGAGGTCGCGCTGGACTACTACCTGCTCAAGCCGTGGGACCCGCCGGAGGAGCAGCTGTTCCCCGTCGTCGAGGACCTGCTGACGACGTGGGAGTCCGGCGCGGCGCTCTCCGCGGGCGGCGTGCGCGTCATCGGCCACCGCTTCTCGAAGGCGTCGCACGACCTGCGCGACTTCCTCGCCCGCAACCGCGTCCCCGCCCGCTGGCTCGACGTGGAGCGCGACGGCGAGGCCCGCGAGCTCCTCGAGGTCATCGGCGTCGGCCTGGACTGCCTGCCGGTCGCGCTCCTGGAGGACGGCGGCGTGCTCGAGCGTCCGACGATCCTCGAGCTCGCCGAGCGCCTCGGCGTGTCCAGCACCCCGACCGAGGAGCACTACGACCTCGTGATCATCGGCGGCGGCCCCGCCGGCCTGGCCGCCGCGGTCTACGGCGCGTCGGAGGGGCTGAAGACGATCCTCGTCGAGCGCGAGGCGCCCGGCGGCCAGGCGGGCCAGAGCTCCCGGATCGAGAACTACCTCGGCTTCCCGGCGGGCCTCACGGGCTCCGACCTCGCCCGGCGCGGGACGGACCAGGCGCGCCGGCTGGGCGCCGAGCTCCTGACGGTCTCCGACGCCGTGTCGCTGCGGGTGGAGGGCGCCGGGCGCTTCGTCGAGCTCGGCAGCGGCGCGACCCTGTCGGCCACCTGCGTCGTCGTGGCGTCGGGCGTGTCGTACCGGCAGCTCGAGGCCCCGGGCTTCCAGGAGCTGACGGGCGCGGGCGTCTACTACGGCGCGGCGCTGACGGAGGCGCGGGCGTGCTCGGACCAGCACGTCGTCGTCATCGGCGGCGCGAACTCCGCCGGGCAGGCCGCGGTCTACTTCTCGGGCTACGCGCGCCAGGTGACGATGCTGGTGCGCGGTCCCGACCTGGAGCGGTCGATGTCGCACTACCTCATCGCCCAGCTCGCGGAGCTCCCGAACGTCGAGGTCCGGACGAACGCGTCGCCGGTCTCGGCGGCGGGCGTCGACGACCACCTGTCGACGATCACGGTCGCCACGAAGGGCGAGGACGGCACCGCGTCGGAGGAGACGATGGACGTCGACGCGTGCTTCATCTTCATCGGCGCGTCGCCCCGGACGGACTGGCTCGACGGGGTCGTGGCGCGCGACGAGCGGGGCTTCATCCTCGCGGGGTCCGACGCGCAGGAGGCCGGCTGGTCCCTGACGCGCGACCCGTACCTGCTGGAGACCACGGTCCCCGGCGTCTTCGTGGCCGGCGACGTGCGCGCCCGGTCGATCAAGCGCGTGGCGAGCGCGGTCGGCGAGGGCTCCATGAGCGTCTCGCTGGTCCACCAGTACCTCGTGGAGGGGTGAGCGGCATGGGCGAGTGGTCGGCGTACGGCGGACGGATCCGGGCGGTGGACGGGACGGCCGGTGCCGGGGCGGACGGGAGCGCCTCGGTCGGCGGGGATGGTGCGGGCGGCGCGGCCTCGATCGGCGGGGCCGGGGCGGACGGCGCGACCTCGGCTGCGGGGAGCGGCGCGCCCGTGGCGTCCGCCGGTGCCGCCGCGGACGTCGCCGCCCCGGGGTCCGTCGGGCCCGACGGCCGGATCTGCGAGGACGGGTCGCGGTCGCACCCCGACCTCAGCGCGCCGAGGTGGACGCTGCCCGGGTCGACGGACGGGCCGGTCGCCCCGGTGACGCTCGAGGAGCTGCGCGCGATCGACCTGTTCGACGACCTCGACGACGAGGAGCTCGGGCGGTTCCTGGCGGTCGCCAAGGTGCGCGAGGCGCCGAAGGGCGAGCGGCTCGCGGAGCCCGACGGCGTCCCGATCGGCGTGCAGCTGCTCCTGCGCGGCAGCGCCCAGTCCTACCGGCTGGAGGGCGACCGCACCGAGCCGGTCGGCCGGCAGCGGGCCCCGACCTGGATGGGCGCGATCGCGGTCCTGTCCGACGCGCCCGTCGGGGTGCGGATGGTCGCGGAGGAGCCGTGCCGGATCGCGATGATCCACGGCGAGAAGTTCCGCAAGCTCGCCTTCGCGTTCCCGGCCGTCCACCGCCGCGTGATGCAGCAGGTCGCCCCGGTGATGAGCCGGATCACCGCGATGGAGCAGGACCGCGAGCGCCTCGCGTCGCTGGGCACGATGGCCGCGGGTCTCGCGCACGAGCTGAACAACCCGGCCGCCGCCGCGCAGAGCACCGCCGCGCAGCTCGCGGACACGCTCGAGGTCATCACGGGCGCGTTCGGGGCGTTCGTCGAGTCCGGCGTGGAGCGCGAGCAGGCGGCGCAGCTCGTCGCCCTGCAGCGCGAGGTCGCCGCCGCGGCCGAGGGGCGCACGGCGCTCGACGGCCTCGACGCCGCCGACGCCGAGGACGAGCTGCAGGACGTGCTCGAGGACCTCGGCGTGCCGGAGCCGTGGGTGCTGGCCGAGGAGCTCGCGTCCGCCGGCGTCGACGCGGAGTGGGTCGGCCGCCTCGCCGAGCTCGCCGGCCCTGCGGCGACCGGCCCGGCGCTGAAGTGGGTCGCCGCGACGCTGTCGGCCCGCGGCCTCGTCGCCGAGCTGCAGGAGTCCACGCGGCGCATGAGCTCGCTCGTCGGCTCCGTGAAGTCGTACGCGTACCTCGACCGCGGGGACCTCGTCGAGGTCGACCTGCACGAGGGGCTCGAGACGACGCTCGCCGTCCTCGCGCACAAGCTGAAGGGCAAGGGGATCGCGGTCGTCCGCGACTACGACCGCAGCCTGCCGAAGCTCACGATCCACGGGTCGGAGATGAACCAGGTCTGGACGAACCTGCTGCACAACGCGATCCAGGCGCTCGTCGAGCACCACGCCGCGCAGAAGGCCGCGGGCACCGCGGCCGCGCCCGCGGTCCCCGAGCGCGGGCCGACCGGCCGGCCGGTGACGCCGACCTCGGGCCTGCGCGCCGCGTTCGCCGCGGCCGCCGCGACGGCCGAGGCCGGCGGCATCATCGGCACGATCACGATCCGCACCCGCCGCGAGGAGTCCTGCGCGGTCGTCGAGATCACCGACGACGGCCCGGGCATCCCGCCCGACGTCCGCGACCGCATCTTCGACGCCTTCTTCACCACGAAGGAGGTCGGCGAGGGCACCGGCCTGGGTCTGGCGACCGTCCGCCGCATCGTCGCCGACCGCCACGGGGGCTCCCTCGCGGTCGACACCACGGTGGAGCCGCCGACGGGCACGACGTTCACGGTCCGGCTGGCGCTGCCGCACGGGGACTGAGGGGCGGGGCGGGGCGCCGTCGCCCGGGCGGGGCCGCGTTGGCCGGGCGGGGCCAAGTTGGCCGGGCGGGGCCGCGTTGCCCGGATCGTGCACCAGGGCGACGCGATTCCGGAACACGGCGGGGCCCCGGCCGCTCGCCGTCGCCCGCGACCGCCGCGTTGCCCGGATCGTGCACCAGGGCGACGCGATTCCGGAACACGGCGGGGCCCCCGGCCGCTCGCCGTCGCCCGCGACCGCCGCGTTGCCCGGATCGTGCACCAGGGCGACGCGATTCCGGAACACGGCGGGGCCCCCGGCCG
>CAFBMK010000097.1_pt1 | contig 11700 bp, 6 predicted proteins | sample 7268691 | NCBI WGS metagenome assembly CAFBMK01 (sample SAMEA6814062, study PRJEB35770) | freshwater metagenome | biome: Freshwater; feature: Freshwater reservoir; material: water | place: Czech Republic | collected 2017-05-23 | depth 30m m
CGCGACACGGCGTTCGAGGCGCTGCTCGTCCGCGTGCCGTGGCCGGACTGGCTGGCCCACCTCGAGCGCGAGCGCTACGACAACGAGAAGTTCGTCCCGGTCACGTTCGTCGACCACACGTCGGGCTACGACTCCGAGTGCGCCGTGCTGTTCCCCGAGACGGTCTCGGTCGCCGAGCGCGCGGCCAACCACTTCGGCGGGATCTTCTGCGACCGCGAGGCCGAGCGCTTCCGCCGCGCGGTCACCGCGGCCTCGGGGATCCTCCGGCTGGACCTGCCGCCGGACGTCGCGGCGCTCTGCACGTCGCAGCGCGCGGCGCAGGACGCCTACCTGCTCTGGGACCTGGTCCACGACCGCGCCCACAGCCACGGCGACCTGCCGTTCGACCCGTTCATGATCCGCCAGCGCATGCCGTTCTGGATGTACGCGCTGGAGGAGCTGCGCTGCGACCTGACCGCGTTCGGCGAGGCGGTGCTGCTGGAGGAGCAGGGCGTCGCCGTCGCCCGCGACACGCAGCGGGCGATCCTCCTGGACCGCCTCTTCCGCTTCCCGGTCACCGGCACCCGCGTGCGCAACTACGACGGGCTCGGCGGGCAGCTCCTCTTCGCGTACCTGCACCGCACGGGACGGATCCACTGGACGGACAACCGCCTGGCGGTCGAGTGGGACACCGTCGGAGGCGGGGTGCTCGAGCTGCGCACGCTCGTCGAGGACCTCTACCGGCGGGGCATCGACCGCACGAAGCTCGGGCACTGGCGCGCCGCGCACGAGCTCGTCGCGACCTACGTGCCGGCGGCCGCCGGCTCCGTCTGGGCCTCCCGGCCCCTCGCCGAGGTCGACGACCCGCGGGTCCACGTCGACCAGGTGCTCGACGACGAGTTCCCCCTCTCGATCTTCTACGCGTCGCTGCGCCAGAAGATGGCGCCCGCGCTCGAGCGTCCCGTCCGTCCTGCGACGATCGCCGCATGAAGGGCTTCGCCTCCGACAACTACGCGGGCGTCCACCCCGAGGTCATCGCGGCGATCGCCGAGGCGAACGTCGACCACGCCGTCGCCTACGGCGAGGACCCCTGGACGGCGCGCGCGGAGGAGCTCCTGCGCGACCACTTCGGGCCCGCGGCGCGCTCGTGGCTCGTCTTCAACGGGACGGGCGCCAACGTCCTGGCCTTCCGCGCGCTCTGCCGACCCTGGCAGGCGGTGATCTGCGCCGAGACCGCGCACGTCAACGTCGACGAGGGCGGGGCGCCCGAGGCCATCGGCGGCACCAAGCTGCTGACGGTCCCCACGCCGGACGGCAAGCTCACGCCGGGCACGGTCGACACGCACCTCCTGCGGGTCGGCGACGAGCACGCCGTCCAGCCCCGCGTCGTGTCCGTCACCCAGAGCACCGAGCTCGGCACGCGCTACGAGCCCGGCGAGCTGCGCGAGCTGGCCGACCACGCGCACGCCCACGGGCTGCTCCTGCACGTGGACGGCTCGCGGCTGGCCAACGCCGCCGCCGGGCTCGCCGTGTCCCTGGCCGCCACGACGACCGACGTCGGCGTCGACGCGGTCTCCTTCGGCGGCACGAAGAACGGGCTGCTCGGCGGCGAGGCGCTCGTGCTGCTGGACGACGCGGTGGGCGAGGGGACGACGTACCTGCGCAAGCAGACCCTGCAGCTGGCGTCGAAGGGCCGGTTCCTGGGGGCGCAGTTCGTGGCGCTGCTCGAGGGCGACCTCTGGCGGACGAGCGCCGCGCACGCCAACGCGATGGCCGCGCGCCTGGCCGTCGCGGTGGAGCGGATCCCCGGCGTCACGGTCACCCAGCGCGTGCAGGCCAACGCCGTCTTCGCCCTCCTGCCGCCGGGCGTCGCCGAGCGGCTGCAGCGCGACGTCCGCTTCTACACGTGGGACGAGTCGACCGGCGAGGTGCGCTGGATGTGCTCCTGGGACACGACGGAGGACGAGGTCGACGCCTTCGCCGACCGGATCGCGCAGGCGTGCGGGGCGGCCGTCGCGGGCTGACCGCCCGGTACCGGGCGGCGCGCGCCGGGGCGCGCCGGGCCCGGGCCGTCGCGGGGTCGACGGTCCGGGGAGCGCCCGGGCGCGCCGGGCCCGCGGGTCCCCGCCGCTAGCGTGGGGCGCATGTCCGCGACCCCGCCCGTCCGCATCGCGCTCTCCCGTCGGGGCTACCCCGGCCTGGACGACGCGCCGCTGCCCGAGGGCGCCGAGCTCGTCCTGCCCGACGAGGGCGCACCGACGGACGACGCCGCCCTGCGCGCGCTCGCGGCGGACTGCGACGGCCTCGTCGTCTCCACGCCCGACCGGGTCGACGCGGAGCTCTTCGACGCCGCGCCGCGGCTGAAGGTCGTCGCGCTCGTCGCCGTCGGCTTCGACAACGTCGACCTCGACGAGGCGCGACGCCGGGGCATCGTCGTCACCCACACCCCCGGGGTGCTCGCCGACGCGACCGCCGACCTGGCGTTCTCGCTGATCCTCATGGCGCGCCGGCTGCTCGTGCCCGCACTGGACACCACGCGCGCCGGCGAGTGGGGCGCGTTCGACCCGCAGGCGTTCCTCGGCCTGCAGGTCGCCGGGGCCACGCTGGGCATCGTCGGCTACGGCGACATCGGCTCCGCCGTCGGGCGCCGCGGCGCGGGCTTCGGCATGACCGTCCTGCAGCACAGCCGCAGCCCCAGGCCGGAGGACGGCATCGCCGAGGCCGTCGGGCTGGACGAGCTGCTCGAGCGCTCCGACGTCGTCTCGCTCAACGTCCCGAGGACCCCGGAGACCGCGGGCCTCATCGGGGCACGGGAGCTCGACCTCCTCGGTCCTCGCGGCACCCTGGTGTCCACCGCCCGCGGCGGCGTCGTCGACGAGGACGCGCTGCTGGCCGCCCTGCGCGAGGGGCGCATCCACTCCGCCGGCCTCGACGTCTTCGCCACGGAGCCGCTCACCGACGCCGCGAGCCCGCTCCTGCACGAGCCGCGGCTCGTCTGCCTCCCGCACATCGGCTCCGCGTCGGTCGAGACGCGCACGGCGATGACCCGGATGGCGCTGCGCAACGTCACCGCCGTCCTCTCGGGCGACGACGCCCCGAACGTCGTGCCGCCGCTGCGGGGCTGAGGGCCGCGCGGGCCCGGTCGCCGGGCGCGGCCGGACGACGCGCCCAGGGGCACGCTCGCCGCGCGGCGCCGCACGGCGAACCGCATCCGGGAGCCGGCGTCCGGGCAGCGAGCGACGCATCGTCGCTCCGGCCCGGATAGATGCTTGCATGAAGCAACTGCATGGGCTACAGTTGCTTGCAGGAAGCAGGTATACCGCCCGTGCCCCACACCGACCACGACATCGACGCGCTGGCCCAGGCGCTCTACCACCTCTCCGCGCTGCGCCGCGACCTGCAGCGCTTCGCGGGGATCGAGCACGCCGTCGCCGGGCTCATGGTCCTGAGCGTCGTCCACCGCATCGGCCCGGCGCGCATCAGCGACGTCGCCGCCGACATGCAGGTCAACCTGTCCGTCGCCTCCCGCCAGATCCAGGCGCTCGAGGACGACGGCCACGTCGACCGGATCCCGGACCCGCACGACGGGCGCTCGAGCCTCATCGCGATCTCGGACGCCGGCCGCTCGAAGCTCGAGCGCGCCCACCGGCGCCTCGTCGACGCCGTCGCGACGGCGGTCGACGACTGGGACCGCAGCGAGATCAGCGGGCTGGCCGACGGCATCGTCCGGCTGCGGGGCGCCCTGGGGACCTGCGACGACCACCACCACGTCCCGGCCGACCGCCCCGCGGCCGACCCCGACCCCACGTCCGCCCAGGGGGCGGACGCGCATCACGAGGAGCACACCCGATGAGCAGCACCCCCACCCCCGCGACGGCCGGCGGACCGCCCGCCGCCGCGGCACCCATGAGCCACCGGCAGATCCTCGAGGCGCTCTCCGGCCTCCTGCTCGCCATGTTCGTGGCGATCCTCTCGAGCACGGTCGTCTCGGCCGCCCTGCCGACGATCATCGCCGACCTCGGCGCCGGCCAGTCCACCTACACGTGGGTTGTCACGGCCACGCTCCTGACGATGACCATCTCGACCCCGATCTGGGGCAAGATGGCCGACCTCTTCAACCGCAAGCAGCTGATCCAGCTCGGCATCGTCATCTACCTCGTCGGGTCGATCCTGGCCGGGTTCGCGACCTCGTCGGCCTGGCTCCTGGCCTGCCGCGCGCTCCAGGGCGTGGGCGTCGGCGCGCTGACCGCCCTCGTCCAGGTCATCCTGTCCGACCTCGTCTCCCCCCGCGAGCGCGGCCGCTACATGGGCTACCTCGGCGCGGTCTTCGGCGTCGGCACCGTCGCGGGCCCCGTGATCGGCGGACTCCTCACGGACAGCCTCGGCTGGCGCTGGTGCTTCTTCGTCGGCGTGCCGTTCGCGCTCATCGCCCTCGTGCTCCTGCAGCGCACGCTGCACCTGCCCACGAAGAAGCGCGAGGACGTCCACATCGACGTCCTCGGCGGCACCCTGATCGCCGCCGGCGTCTCGTCCATCCTCATCTGGGTGTCGCTCGCGGGCAAGAACTTCGACTGGATCGGCTGGCAGACCGCCGCGATGGTCCTCGGCGGCATCGCGTTCATCGCCGCCGCGGTGGTCGTCGAGAAGCGCGCGAAGGAGCCGCTCATCCCGATGGGCCTGTTCCAGAACCGCACCGTGGTGATGGCGGTCGTCGCCTCCGTCGCAGTCGGTATCGCGATGTTCGGGACCACCGTGTTCCTCACGCAGTACATGCAGCTCGCCCGCGGCTACAGCCCGACGGAGTCCGGCCTCCTGACGATCCCGATGGTCATCGGCCTCTTCGGCTCCTCGACGCTGTCGGGCCGCTACATCTCGGCCAGCGGCCACTACAAGCGGATCATGCTGACCGGCGCGGCGCTCCTGACCGTCGGCCTGGCGCTCATGGGCCTGATCGACGACACCACGAGCCTCGCCGAGGTCGCCGTCTTCATGCTCGTCGTGGGCGCCGGCATCGGCATGCTGATGCAGAACCTGATCCTCGCCGTGCAGAACGTCATCCCGGCGTCCGAGATCGGCGCGGGCTCGGCCCTGATCGCCTTCTTCCGCAGCCTCGGCGGCGCGATCGGCGTCTCCGTCATGGGCGCGATCCTCTCCTCGAAGGTCACGGACTCCATCGCGACCGGCCTGGCGGAGGAGCGCATCGACGGCTCCGCCCTGGGCGGCGGCGGGCAGATCCCCGAGCTCTCGACCCTGCCCGGCCCGGTCCGCGGCGTCGTCGAGCACGCCTACGGCACCGGCGTGGCGGAGATCTTCCTGATCGCCGCGCCCATGGGCATCGTCGCGTTCGTCGCCGTGTGGTTCCTGCGCGAGCACGCCCTCGGCACGAAGAGCGGCATCGAGCTCGCCGCGGAGCAGGCCGGCGGCCCGTCGGAGGACGCCCCGGAGGAACGCCGCGGCGCCGCCCCGGAGATCCGCGAGCCCGTCGTGCATTGAGCCCCGGAGTGGTGGTCCGGGCAGGTCGTCCGGACCCGGGGCGGACCCGGCCGCGCCCGTCGGCCGCATCGAACGGGCCCCGGCCGGGTTTCCTGGGCACCGACCGCGCGTGGCGGTCGCGACCCAGGAGCCCCCATGACCCGTCCGAGCCACCCAGCGGTCCTCGCCGTCCCCGTCGCCATAGCCGCGCTGGCGGTGCCGGCCTCCGCCGGCGCCACCGGCTTCCTCTACCCCCCGTACGTGCCACCGTCGGCCATCGGCACGATCTGGGCGGGCTGGGACGCGCCGGCCACCGTCGGGGTCGGCCGCCCGACGAGCGTCGCCGCGGGCGACCGCACGATCATGATCGCCGGCGAGGCCCCCAGCGGCGGCGCGTACCCGTTCCGCCTCGAAGGGCCCTCCGGCCGGCGCATCGGCCGGGTGCGGGGCGACACCCCGCCGGTCCTCGGCGTCGCCGGGGAGCGGCGGCTCTACGCGACGGACGGCTGCACGGTCCGCACGTCGACCGACCGCGGCACCACGTGGTCGGCCGCCGGCCTGCCCGGCTGCGCGACGTCGCCGGCGTCGACGCCGCCCGCGACCCGCATCGCGGTCCTCGACGAGCGGGTCGCGTGGGTCGCGACGGACCGCGGGACGTGGCGGACGACCGACGGCGGGGCGACGTGGGGCCCGTCGTCGAGCAGCCCGGCGCTGCCGGTGCCCGCCTCCGCGGACGTCGCCTACCGCCTGACGCCCGGCATCCGGACGGGCGTGGCGCTCGAACGGACCACGGACGGCGGGGCGACCTGGACCCCGCTGCCCACGCCGTTCCCCGACGCCGCGGGGACGCCGTCGAACGGCAGCAGCATCGAGCTCATCGACGGCCCCCACCCACTCGTGGTCCGCGCCGACGGGACGCTCCTCGTCGGCAACGGGGACCGGCTCCTCCAGTCGCAGGACGGCGGGAACACCTTCGCGCAGCACCTGCTGCCGCGGAGCCTCGACGAATCCGACGGGGTGCCTCCGACGATCGACCAGCTCGTCTGCGACGGGCCACGCTGCATCGTCGGCATCACGGGCCGCGCCGGGGTCCCGCGCCGCGGGATCCCGTACGCCGACGGCGCCTTCGACGACCGGGACTTCAACCGGTCGGACGGCCCTCCGCGGTTTCTCGCGGCCGCGGTCGGCGACGGGCGCATCGTCGGGCAGGACGGCGATCCGCGCACCGACGCCGTCGGCGCCCCCGTCCTCGAGGGCTCCTTCGTCGGGACGGGCTACGGGGTCCTCGCCCGCGAGGGCGACGTCACGGGGTCCGTCGGGTCCTCGGGCGTCCTGGCGTTGCCGACGTCGACCGGCGCGACCACGACCGCGGTGACCGCGTCGACCGACCACGGGCTCGCCTGGGACGAGAAGCCGCCGCCGTCCTCGGAGACGCTCGACTTCGGTGCGACGCTCCGCCGCATCGCGCTCCTGCCCGGAGACTTCCGGGCGTCCGTGGCGCTGTCGTCGCGCAACCGGCTCTCGTGGAGCCAGGACCCGAGCGCCGAGGAGACCGACCTCGGCCGCCTCGGCGCGCAGGACCTCGCCGTCTCCCGCGGGGTCCCGGTCGTCGTCGGCGCCCGCGGCATCGCCCGCGTGGCATCCCCGACCTCGGGCATGGCGCCCGTCACGTCCCGGATCGTCCGGGGCCGGTCGTTCGAGCACGTCGAGGCGCGCGGCCGGACCGTCGTCGCCTGGTCGGGCGGCCGGCGGCCCTACGCGGTCCGGTCGACCGACGGCGGGACGACGTGGGCGCGGACGACGCTGCCGACGGGGGTCGACGCGGTCGAGGTGGCCACGGAGCGGGTCGTCTACGCGCTGGCCGGGCGGACGCTCCACCGGTCGGTCGACGGCGGCCGGCGCTTCACCCGCCGCGTCGTGACGCCCGCGCTCGGGGACGCGGGCCAGCGGTTCGACGGCGACGCTGCCCCGCAGCTCGCGTTCTCCTCGGCGGACCGCGGCGCGCTCGTCACGCCCTCCGGGGCGTTCGTCACCGCAGACGGCGGCGGAGGCGTCTCGCCGATCCCCACGCCGGGGGCCGTGGTGCCCTCGATCGCCGAGGTGGCACGCGGGACGGTGACGATCCAGGACGCGATCACCGGCGCGGTCCTGCGGAGCCCGGGCCTGCTCGACCGCCCGACCCCGTCCCTCGCGCTGCGGGTCGTCGGCCGTCCGCGGGCCGGCGCCCGCGGCGCACGGACGGTGACCGTCTCCGGACGCCTGTCGGGCGTCGGTGCCGGCGAGCCCGTCGCGCTGGTCGGCCACCGCTCGCGGGCGGCCGACCGGCCTCTCCTCGGGGTCGCGCGGACCGATGCGTCGGGCCGGTTCCGGGCCCGTGTCCGCCTGTCCGCGGCGCAGGGCGGCGTGCAGGCCTGGTTCCGCGGCTCCGTCACGACGGACCGCACCGTGCGGTCCAAGGTCGGCGCGGTCCTGCGGGTCCGCTGAGGGCCAGGGGCCGCCCACCGCGCGGGGCCCCGTCCCCCTCCGGACCGCGCACCCCGCGCAGCCCGGACACCGGCCCCGGACCGCGCACCCCGCGCGGCCCGGGGTCCCGGGCTCAGCCCAGCTTCACCGTGCGGGTCTTCACCGTCTGCGCGCCGAGCTTGCCCTGCGCGCGGACGCTGACGCCGAGCCTGCCGGTCTTCGCCGTGGCGCACCGGCCCTTCAGGGCGACCTTCGTGCTCCAGCGGCCCTTCCGGGCGACCACGGAGGCGCGGCGCGTCGTCGAGCCGCACCGCAGCGCGACCCGGACGCGGGCCTTCGAGGCCTTGGCGATCGTGCCCGAGACGACGACGGTCCGGCCCGCGCGGCGGGTGCTGCGCACCCGGAGGCCCGGGCTCTTCGCGCACGCCGTCCCGATCCTCGGGGCCTGCGTCGGGGCCTTCTTGCCGTTCTGCCCGACGAAGCGGGCGCTGCCGACGTTCTTCGCCCCGCAGATCGCGTCGACGGCCTCGATGATGCCGTTCTTCCCGCCCGCGATCGACAGCTTGAACTGCGACAGCGGCGCGTCCGGGATCGCCGGGAACGTCGTCACGAGGCGGTCGCGGTTGACCGCCGTGACGGCCCGCAGGTGGATCGTGGCCTCGCCCTGGAGCTTCAGGTACAGCGTCGGCAGGGTCGAGACGACCTTGCCCGTCGCCGTCGTGCGCTGCCCCTTGACGAAGTAGACCGGGCCCTTCAGCGGCTTCTCCAGGATCGGGGTCGTCGCCGAGGCGGTGCCGACGATGGACGCCGCCGGGCACTTGTCCTCGAGGGCCGCCTGCGTCTCGCAGAGGCCCTTCGCGTTGGCCGCGGCGAGCGCGACCGACTTCGGCAGCGCGACGCTCGTCGAGCGGATCCCGGCCTGGCCGTCGGCCTGCGAGGCGGTGGCCTCGACGCCGGGGTGCCCGCCCTTGCGCATCTCCTTGCGGCCCGTGAACGCCAGCTTCAGCGTCGGGGCGAACCGCTCGCGCTCGCAGCCGGTGAACGTCACCGGGGCGGAGCGCTTGGCGATCGTGCCGTCCGGCGCGCCGAGGTCCGCGGCGACCTGCCGCGTGCCGCACGAGGTCGGGTTCCGGGCGAAGCCCGGGCGGTCGACCGCGAAGGTCAGCGACCGCAGGCGGAGCTGCACGCCCTCCTTGATCTGCGGCAGCGGGTCGCTCGTCACGGTGACGTGCGCGTCCTCCGGGTCGATCGACACGGCCTGGCGGACGACGACGTTGCCGAGGTCGTAGGGGCCGGCGACCGCGCGGATGATCGTCACGAAGCCGAACTGGCCGCCGCCGTAGGCGTTCGTCAGGTAGACGGGGCCGTTCAGCGCGTACGGGGCGGCACCCGGGCCAGCCAGGGTCGAGGCGGTGCCGATGCGGCTGCTCTCGGGGCACGCCTCCGCGGCGACCTGCGCGTCGGAGCACCGGGCGACGCCCTTGATGCGGGCGACGAGGCCGGGCGGCAGGCCGACGGCGATCTTCTGCAGGAAGCGGTCGCCGTCAGGACGGGTGAACGTCGTCGAGAACGGGGCGAACGCGCCGGCCTGCGGCGAGGCGGCGACCGCGAAGCCGGGCTCGAACGGGAAGCCGGAGCACCCGACGACGTCCTGCGTGCTCGTGGGGGTCGCGGGCGCCGTGCCGGACCAGGGCGCGAGCGACGCGGCGCTCTGCACGGTGCCGCAGGTCTGGGGCGTCGCGATGACGGCGCGGGGGCCCTCGTCGAAGTGCAGGTCGAGCGTCGAGAACGGCAGCTGCGGCGAGTTCTCGACGACCGTCGTCAGCCGGCCCGTGACCGGGTCGGGCCGCACGGAGCCGACGAGCCGGACGGTGAAGCCCGGGCCCTCGGCCGAGACGAACAGGCGGTAGCGGTCGCCCGGCAGCGGGTCGCCGAGGTACAGGCCGCCGGTGAGCGGCGCGTCGAGGACCGGGGTGCCGACGGTGACGGAGCCCACGCGCGAGGCGGCAGGGCAGGCGACGGGACCGGCGCTGCCGCGGCGGAACTGCGCGTCGGAGCAGGTCTGCAGACCGTTGGCGGCCGACGGGCTGATCGTGGAGCCCTCGGGCAGGGTCAGCGAGACGTTGCGGACGTGCGCGGTGGCGCGGGAGCCGGCGGCGCGCGTCTGCGGGACCCGCAGGCCGACGTCGAGGCCGGTGGGGCTGTCGCGCGAGATCTGCGCCGGGCCGAGCGTCGTGGACGGCGCGAACGGCACCCCGCCGCAGCCCTCGACGCCGACGGGCGTCGTGTAGCTCGTGGAGCGCTGGTCGCCCGCGGCGGACGTCGTCGCTAGGCGCGAGGTCTGGACGCCGGCGCAGGACGTCGGCATGGAGAGGAACGCGACGTCCTTCGCCGCCACGGAGGCGCCGCCGCCCGTGGACTGGTGCGCCACGGGGCCGAGGATGGGCGTCGAGGCCGGGATCGCGGGGATGTCCGTCCGGGCCTGCGTGCGCTCCGGGTCGTGGGACGGGTCGCCCGGGACGCCCCAGAAGACGAGCTTGGAGCGGACGAGCGCCGGGTCGGCGGGCAGGTCGGAGATCGTGAAGAAGAGGCCGTTGTCGTCGCTGCGGACGCCGCCGATGATCTGGATCGGGTCCTTGTCGCCCATGAGCAGGTCGGACCCGGGCGCCTGGGCCGGGTTGAACGCGAAGCGCGCGACCTGGCCGCTCAGGCGGACCATGTTGTAGAGCGGGATCCGCACGTCGACCGTCTGGCGGCCGAGCGGGACGATCGTCCCGCGGATCGTGAGGCGCTGGACGCCGATCTGGCTCTCGACGGGGCAGGCCTTCGCGGCGAGCTGCGCGTCGGTGCAGGTGGGCACCGCGAGCGGGTCGGGCGTCAGGCCGGCCGGGATGTCGACGCGGATGGTGCTCGTGTTGCCGACGGGCTCGCCGGCCGCGTCCGTGGCGAACGTGAAGTCGGTGACCCCGAACGGCGGTCGGCCGCCCGCCTGCTGGAAGTAGGAGGTGTCGACGTCCGGGTCGGTCAGCGTGCCGGCCTCGAACTTCGTGATGTCGTAGGCGTGCGCCGGGGCCGCGACGGCGGCGGACGCGCCGAACGCGGCGACGGTGCAGGCCGCGGCGGCCAGGCCGCGGCGGACCACCGATCGGGCGCGTGGCCGTCCTGGTGCGTGGGGGTCTGCGCGGTGGGGTCCTGCGGGCATGAGTCCTCCTCGTGCTCCGCGCGATGGGATGCGGAGCGCGAGCAGGCTAGACGGTCGGTGCACGGACGTCCACAGGAATCGACGAACCGTGGCGCCGGACGTGCCGGCGGGCTGAAACGGCTGCAACTCGGGGGTGGGCGCCCGTCCGGGGCGCCCGACGGCCCGCGGTCTGCTTGGCACTCTTGTGACCAGAGTGCCAACGAGGCTTGACGGCCGAGGCTCGCGCGCTATGCTGGCCACACGTTGGCACTCTCGAGGTGAGAGTGCCGACCGCCGTCTTTCACGCAACACGAAGTCCGGAGGGACCTATGTCCATCTCGCTGCAGCCGCTCGGTGATCGCCTGATCGTCCGTGCCATCGACGAGGAGCAGACGACCGCCAGCGGTCTCGTGCTCCCCGACACCGCCAAGGAGAAGCCCCAGAAGGGCGAGGTCCTGGCCGCCGGTCAGGGCCGTTGGGACGAGGACGGCGAGAAGCGCATCCCGCTCGACGTCGCCGTCGGCGACCAGGTCCTGTACTCGAAGTACGGCGGCACCGAGATCAAGGTGGACGGCGAGGAGCTCCTCGTCCTCCGCGAGAGCGAC
>CAFBMK010000098.1_pt1 | contig 11670 bp, 9 predicted proteins | sample 7268691 | NCBI WGS metagenome assembly CAFBMK01 (sample SAMEA6814062, study PRJEB35770) | freshwater metagenome | biome: Freshwater; feature: Freshwater reservoir; material: water | place: Czech Republic | collected 2017-05-23 | depth 30m m
GCCCACCGCACACCTATCGAGACCAGGTCCACGGACGCGACCCCGCGACCGATCGGTGGTCTCGATCTCGTCGCCCACAGCACACCTATCGAGACCAGGTCCACGGACGCGACGCCGCGACCGATGGGTGGTCTCGATCTCGTCGCCCACAGCACACCTATCGAGACCAGGTCCACGGACGCGGGACCCGGGCAGGGTGCTCGCCGCACGGCCGCCCGTCGACCGCAGACGTGGGCACGAGTCGCCGAGGGCGCGGGCGTCGCTCTGGGCCGGCATGGGCGTCCCTGAGCGAACGGCACCCCGGACTCGAGCCGGGTCATCCCGTCCAGCCGCGCCACAGCGCAGGCTGCATCTGGTTCGCCCGCGCCCGGACCGTGTCCCGTATCAGGCGCTGGACCGTCCCCGGTGTGGTGCTCACCTGGATGCGGGTGAAGCGGATCGTCTGCCAGCCGACGGCACCCAGGTCGGCTTCGCGGGTACGGTCGGTCTCGAACGCCGAGGCTCGTCGGTGCGCCGAGCGACCATCCGCCTCGATCGCGAGACGGATGGCGGGACAGGCGAAGTCCGTGCGGTACACGCTGCCGCTCGCGCCCGTCACCTGGAACTGTCGGACGAGCCCGGGCACCGCGGCCCGGATCAGGAGTCGATCGAGCTCGTCCTCGAGCGGGGTCTGACGAAGAGCGCCCTCGACCGTCGCGGGATCCGTCCGTCGCACCCGGGCCAGTCCTCGATGCCCGCTGCGCCCCGCCACGGCGTCGCGGACCGCCCCGTCCCGGAGCGCCCCCTGGAACTCGCCCTCGCGGATCATCCGTCGGACGAGGTCGTCATCGGCCCGGGCGGCGACGTCGATGACGGTCCGCTCGGGAGTCGTCACGCGGAGCCCACGGACGACGACCACGTCGTCGGGACCGAGGGACCTGGAACGGTGCACGACGACGCCTGCCGTCCCGCCGCGCCCGCTCCCCGGCATCGTCACGTGGACCGGTCCGATCCGTGGCTGGAGCATCCGATGGATCACGCCGGCGGACCAGTGGCTCAGCACCGCGCGGTCCGCGTCGATCGCGAGGACCGCGGCCCAGCGTCGACCCCATTCGTCGACGCACGGCGCGGGCGAGTACACCGACCGGAGCACCCGGAACAGCCGCGCGCTCGACACCCGTCTGGCGATCCCGGACCGCGAGAGCCCGCAGGCCACGAGCTGCCTCGAGGAGACGACGCCGCTCTGACGGGCCACGATCTCTGCGACGCGTCGATCGTCCACGGAACGAGGGTCCGGCATCGCCGGTTGCACGTGGCCCGCGATCTGCGCCGATCCGCAGCCGGGGATGCACCGCGTCCCACGGGTCTGAACCGTCGCGACCCCGCGGCCGGTCGGCCTGGTCGCGGTTCGTGCGCCCCCGGCGTCCAGACCGAGACCACCCCCGGAGCCGGTCGGCCTGGTCGCGATTCGTGGGCTCCCGGCGTCCAGATCGAGACCACCGCCCGAGTCGGTCGGACCCGGTCGCGATTCGTGCGCCCCCGGCGTCCAGATCGAGACCACGCCCCTCCGGCCCAGGCCCGTCGCCCTGCCCGCCCCCGGCGCACCGCCCGGGAGGCCCCGTCACTCCCCCGTCGACCCGCCGACCTGCAGCCCCGCGAAGAACGTGACAAGCATCGTGCCGAAGAAGGCGTCGTCGATGCCGTCGGGCTCCACGAGGCGGTCGAGGGCGACGCCGTGGGCCATCACGGACGTCATGCGGGCCGCGTCCTCGAGGGGGAACGGCGCGCGGAGGCCCATCTCGGCGGCCCGCGCCTCGTAGATCTCGGTGACCCGGTCGCGCAGGCCGCGGCGGCGCTCGACGAACGCCGCGCGGAAGGTCTCGTCGCGGACGGCGTGGACCATGAGCTCGAGGAACAGGCGCCCGCCCGTGGGCTCCGCGCCGGTCTGCGTCAGCCAGGCGTCGCCGGCGTCGCGGGCCTGGTCGTCGATGTCGTCGTGGTCGCGGATCGCGCGCTCGATGTCGCCGATCGCCCGGTCGAAGGTCTCGTCCAGGACGGCGAGGAGCAGCTCGTCCTTCGAGGCGAAGTTGGCGTAGAACGCGCCCTTCGTGAACCCGGCGTCGGCGGCGATCTCGGCGATCGACGCGGCCTGCAGCCCCTTGTCCGCCATCGCCGCGGTCGCCGACCGGACCAGCGCCGCGCGGGTCCGCGCCTGCTGCTCCTTGCGGGTCGGCCGGGACGGGGCGCTCACCCGCCCACCGTACCGGCGCGGGCGACGGGCGCGTCCGCCACGGGGCCGACCGTCCGCCGGCCTCCGCCCGCGGGCACCGGCTCCGGCTCTTCAGCCCGCGGCCACCGCCACCGGCTCGGGCGCCCGGACCTCGGGGCGCCGCGCAACGACGATCTCGGCCTGGCCGCCCGGCGTCCTCGTGATGGCACGGGTCCGCATGCGCTCGCCCGGGGCGGTCGTCGTCTGCAGGTCCATCGAGCGGACGATCTCGCCGAGGATGACCTTCATCTCGAAGAGCGCGAAGCTCGCCCCGAGGCACCGGCGCACGCCGCCGCCGAACGGGATCCAGGTGTAGGTGCCCGGGTTCTGGCCGAGCCAGCGCTCCGGGACGAAGGCGTCGGGGTCCGGGTAGAGGTCGGGACGCCGGTGCACGAGGTGGATGCACGGGACGACGCGGGCGCCCGCGGGCAGGCGGTGCCCGGCGATCTCCACCGGCTCCTGCAGCTCGCGGACGGTGATCGAGATGACCGGGCAGAGCCGCATGGTCTCGCGGATCACCGCGGTCATCCACTCGTCGCTCTCGCCCGCGCGGACCTCGTCCTGCAGGCGCTGCAGCGCCTCGGGGTGGCGGACGAGGCGCTCGAGCGCCCAGGAGAGCGACGTCGCCGTCGTCTCGTGCCCGGCGACCAGGAGCGTCATGAGCTCGTCCCGCAGCTCGCGGTCCCCCATGAGCTCTCCGTCCTCGTCCCGCGCCTGCAACAGCATGGAGAGGATGTCGTTGCGCTCGTCGAGGTCGGACACGAGGCGGCGCGCGGCGATCTCCGGCATCAGCACCTCGTCGACGGCCCGCAGGCGACGCTGCACGGCGGGCAGCCGGGCGAAGCGCTTCTCGCCCATGAGCGCGATCAGCATCATCGTCCGCGGCTTCGTGACCTCGGCCATGAGGGTCTCGAGCGCCTCGCGCAGGCGGTCCAGGCGCGCGCCCTCCTGCACCCCGAAGACCGCGCGCATGATGATCTCGAGGGTGATCGCCTGCATCTGCGGCCACGCCTTGAGCGGCGTCCCGGTCGGCCAGGCGTCGATCGTGTCGCGGGAGATCTGCCGCATGAGCTCCTCGTAGCCCGCCATCCGCTTGCCGTGGAACGGCGGCAGGAGCAGCTTGCGCTGCCGCAGGTGCGGCTTCTCGTCCAAGAGGAGGACGGAGTGCTTGCCCAGCAGCGGCAGGAGGATCGAGTTGCCCTCCCCCGCGTGGAAGATCCGCGGGTCGCCCGTGTAGACCTGCTTGACGTGCTCGGGGTCGGTGAGGAAGACCCACTTGCCGCCGCCCGGCAGGTCGAGGGTGAACGTGTCGCCGAAGCGCTCCCGGCACGACGCGAGGAAGCCCCACGTGTCGCGCGCGAACTGCGCGGCGTGCCACGGCATCGGCCCGCGGGGACCGGCCGGGAAGGAGAAGGGCGCGGCGGGCTCGTTCATCGTGCGCGGACCGTACTCGCATACCGCTCGGTATGTCAACTGTCGATGCCGGGCTCCGGCCCCGGCGTCGACCGTCCGGACCGCCACCCTCCCGCCACTCGGGCGGCGGAGGGCGAACCGCCGCCCGGGCGGCCCGCGTCCCGCCCCTCAGTCCGCGACGCCCGCCGGCTCGCGCTCGCGCTCCGGGGCGCCCGTCGCCCGGACCTCGCGGAACTCCTCCGCCCGGACGTCGGCGACGAGGCGCTGGTACTCGCGCATCCGGTGCGGCCAGTTCGACACGACCCGGCCGGAGGCGTTGCGGTACCAGCTCGAGCAGCCCGTCCAGACCGAGCCCTCGAAGTCCTTCTGCAGGCCGGTGTTCGAGGCCTGCTGGACCTCGGGCCGCACGTCGATCGCGTCGATCCCGCGGGACCGCACGTGCCCCAGGGCGCGGCGGACGTAGGCGGCCTGCGCCTCGATCATCACGACGATGGAGCCGACGGAGAGGTTCGTGTTCGGGCCGTAGAGGACGAAGAGGTTCGGGAAGCCCGACACCGTCATGCCGTGGTGCGCCTCCGCGCCGGCCTGCCAGCCCTCCTGCAGCTCGCGGCCGCCGGCGCCGCGGACCGTCATCGGCAGCACGAACTGCTGGCTCTTGAAGCCGGTGCCGAAGACGATCGTGTCGACCTCGCGCTCCTGCCCGTCGTCCGTGACGATGCCGTGCTCGGTGATCTCGCGGATCCCGTCCGTCACGAGCTCGACGTTCGGGCGCTGCAGCGCGGGGTAGAACTTCGACGAGAAGAGGATCCGCTTGCAGCCGATGGCGTAGTCCGGCGTGAGCTTCGCGCGCAGCTCCGGGTCCTTCACGGACCGGCGGAGGAAGCCGAGCGTGAACGCCTTGAGCCCCGCGGCGATCGGCGGTGCGCTCGTCAGGCCGAAGGTCAGCGTCTCGCAGAAGGCGTAGATCCCGCCGCGGCGCACGCGCTGCAGCCCGGGGACCTTGTCGATCGCGGTGCGCGCCCACGCGGCGTAGGGCCGGTTGCGGCGCGGCAGCATGTACGACGGGCTGCGCTGGAAGACGTGCAGGCGCCCGGCCCGCTCCGCGACGGGCGGGACGAACTGCACGGCGCTGGCCCCCGTGCCGATGACGGCGATCCGCTCGCCGGTCAGGTCGTGGTCGTGGTCCCACTCGGCGGAGTGGAAGCTGTGGCCCGCGAAGCGGTCGATCCCGGGGATCCGCGGCCACGCCGGACGCGAGAGCTGCCCGCAGGCGAGCACGACGGCGCTCGCTTCGAGCTCCTCGCCCGCCTCGGTCGTGACGGTCCACCGCGCGGTCGCCTCGTCGAACGTCGCGTCGGCGACCTCGACCCCCAGGCGCAGGTGCGGGACGAGGCCGAAGCGCTCGGCGCACTCGCGCAGGTAGCCCTTAATCTCGTCGTGCGGCGAGCACGGGTGCGACCAGTCGCCGCGCGGCGCGTAGGAGAACGAGTAGAGCGCGGAGGGGATGTCGCACGCCGCGCCGGGATACGTGTTGTGGTGCCAGACGCCGCCGAGGTCGCTCGCGCGGTCGAGGATCGTGAACGGCACGCCCTCGCGGGAGAGCTCGATGCCCATCGCGATGCCGCTGAAGCCGGCCCCGACGATGACGACGTGCTGGTCTGCTGAACGGGTCATGCGTCGAGCGTAGGGACGGCCTCGCCGAACTCCACTGTGGCCGCACCACCGTTCCGGCGCGATGGACTATGGTCCGCCCATGGACGACGGCCCGGGCATCGACGCGCAGGATCGGGCGGGATCGGTGAGGACTCCGGGCGGGGCGGCGGACGGCGCCGCGGCGGACCGGTCCACGGCCGCCGAACCCGCGGCGGACGGCGCGACCCCCGACTCGCCCGCGTGGACCGAGCTCGCGGCGCGCCTGTCGACCGAGTCGGCCTGGCGCCGACGCGTCATCGAGGAGATCACGGACGCGATCGTCCGGGACCTGCCGGCGTTCGGGCGGGACTCCGAGCTGGCGGCGGCGGTCCGCGACAGCGTCGACGACAACGCGCGGCTGTTCATCGCGATGGTCGAGCGCGGCGTCGACCCCGCGTCGGCGGAGCCGCCGGCGATGGCCGGGGCGTTCATCCGGCTCGTCGTCCACCGCGGCATCCCGGTCGACGCGCTCACCCAGACCTACCGCACCGCCCACGGGGCGTTCTGGCGCACGTGGGTCAGCGAGCTGCGCTCCGCGATCGCCGACCCGCAGGAGCTCGCGACGGCGCTCGAGCAGGGCTCGGGCTACATGTTCACGTTCATCGACACGCTGACGGCGAAGGCGCAGAGGCTCTACGCGGAGGAGCGCGCGCGGTGGATCCGCAGCGCCGACGCCGTGCGCGCACAGACGATCCGCGAGCTGCTCGACGGGCTGCCGGTCGACGCCGCGGCCGCCGGCCGACGGCTGCGCCACGCGCTGGACCGCGAGCACCTCGCCGTCGTCGCGTGGAGCACGGACGGCGGCGTGGGCGCGCCGTCGCTCGAGCCCGCGCTGCGCGACGCGCTGGCCCCGCTCGGCGCCGGGCAGCCGCTGACGACCGTCCTGGGCACCGGCCTCCTGGCGGGCTGGGTCGGCAGCCGCAACGGGTTCGCCCCGGAGGACCTGCGGGCGCTGCGCCTCGACCCCGGCGCGGTGCGGGACCTCGGCGCGATCGTGGCCGTCGGCACGCCGTCGCGGGGCGTCGACGGGTTCCGCCAGGCGCACCACGAGGCGATGCACGCGCGCCGCGTCGCGCAGCTGCGCCTCGCGCCCCCGGGCAGCGTCGTCCACTACGACGCGGTCGCGGTGGCGGCGCTCGCCTCGGCGGACCAGGAGCAGGCGCGGCGCTTCGTCGAGGAGCAGCTCGGCCCGCTGCTCGGCGGCGACCGCGAGTCGGTGCGCCTGGCCGAGACCCTCGAGGCGTACCTCGAGGAGCACGCCAGCCCCCGTCGGGCGGCGGCACGCCTCGGCGTCCACGAGAACACGGTCGCCGCCCGCATCCGCACGACGGAGACGCGCCTGGGCCGCCCGCTGGCGGGCCGCACGACGGAGCTGCTCGTGGCGCTCCGCGTGCTGCCGCTCGTGCGGGGCTGAGCGGCGCCGGAGGATGCGACCCCGTGTCCGGGCGCGCGGGTCGGACGGCGTGCCGGCCAGAGGGCGCGCGGGTCAGGCGGCGCACCGGTCGGAGGGCACGCGGATCGGACGGGGGCGGATCAGAGAGCGCGCAGGGCGGCGGTCGTCGCGTCGGCGAGGCGCTCGAGGTCGTCGTCCGTCAGCGTCGCCCGCCGGACGGCGATCCGCCAGTAGAGCGCGGCCGGCACGACGTCGAGGGCGAGCTCCCGGTCGAGCTCCGGCCGGAGCTCGCCGCGCGCGACGGCGCGCTCGAGCAGGACGGACGCGAGCTCGCGGCGCGGGGCGCCCACCGTCGCCGTGAGCAGCGCATCGAGCTCCGGGACGCGCGCGGCCTCCGCGACGAGGTCCGCCAGCACCCGTCGGCCGACCGGGTCGTCGAGCAGGCGCCGGCCTCCGACGAGGAAGGCGTGGACGTCGCCGCGCAGCGACCCCGTGTCGGGCACCTCCGCCGGCCGGACCGCGGCGCGGGAGACCGCGGCGATCACGAGCTCGAGCTTCGACGGCCAGCGCCGATAGATCGCGGCCTTCCCGACGCCCGCCCGGCGGGCCACGGCCTCGACCGACGTGCGGCCGTAGCCGGCCTCGGCGACCTCCTGCAGCGTCGCCACGTGGATCGCGCGGGTGACGGACTCGCGAGGCACCGCCGCCCCGGCCGGGGCGCGACGGGCTGGAGGACGGTCGCTCACCCGGGCCATCCTATCGACGTCACGACGGAACGGTACCGTTCCGACGCTGATACGGTCCATCCATGGCCGCGTTCTCCGACCGCACGACCTTCGACCCCGCCCCGCCCGCGGCCCCCGTCCTGGTCCTCGGGGCGACCGGCACCACGGGCTCGCGCCTGGTCGGCGAGCTGCGTCGCACCGGCGCCGTCGTCCGTGCGGCCTCGCGGACGCCGCGACCGACGGCGGATCCGGGCGTCGTACCCGTGCGGTTCTCCTGGGAGAAGCGCGACACGTGGACGCCGGCGCTCACCGGCGCCGGGGCCGTCTACGTTCTGCCGCCGCTCCTCTCCGTCGCGCCCGAGGAGCCGGTCCTGGCGTTCGTCGCCGCAGCGCGCGCTCTCGGGGTGGCCCGCGTCGTGGTGCTCACGGGCTCGCCGATCGCCGCGGGCGACCCCGGGCTCGGGCGGGTGCACGAGGCGCTCGCCGCCGGGCCCTCGGGCTGGACCGTGCTGCGCCCGACGTGGTTCGCGCAGAACCTCGTCGACCCGGCCCACCACCTCGGGGCAGCCGTCGCCGCGGGCCGCGATCTCGTCACCGCCACCGGGTCGGGACGCGTCGCGTTCGTCGACGCGGCCGACATCGCGGCGGTCGCCGCGCGCGCCCTGCTCGACGAGCGGCCGCACGACACGGACCACCTCATCACGGGACCGCGCGCGCTGGCCTACGACGAGGTCGCCCGGGTGCTGTCGGACGCGACGGGCCTCGGGATCCGTCACCTCGTCGTGGCGGAGTCCGAGGCCGCCGAGGCGATGGCCCGCTCCGGCATGGCCCCGGAGTACGCGGCGGTCCTCGCGGCGATGGAGACGGCGATCGCGGCCGGCGCGGAGGACCGGGTCACCGACACCGTGCTGCGGACGGCCGGGCGGCCTCCGCGGGACCTCGCGGCGGTCGTCGCGGACGCCCTCGGGACGGACCCGCCGACCGTGGCACCGGCCGCGGCGGAGGCGGTCGGCGCGAACGCACCGGCCGGGACGGTGGCGCGATGACGCACGTCGTGCCGCAGGTCTACCTCGACCACCTCGCCGCCGTCACCGGACCGGAGCCCGCCTCGGTGCGGGAGCTGTGGGAGCCCGACGGCGTGCTGGAGTTCCCCTACGCGGGGAGCATCGGCACCGCGTCCCGCCTGGTGGGTGTCGACGCGATCGTCGGTTACTTCGACGGCCTGCGGGTCTTCCGCGACTGGCGGTTCTCCGCGCCGCTCGCCCGCCGCATCGAGGGGGCGGACGAGTGGCTCGTCGAGCTGCACGGGTCCGCGACGCTGCTGGCGACGGGCGCCCCGTACGAGCAGGACTACGTCGTGCGGTTCGGTCTGGCGGCGGGTGGGCGGCTCGCGTGGATGCGCGAGTTCTGGGACCCCACCCGGACCGCCTGACCGGTCGCCCTATCGCGGCTTGCGTCCCCACATGACGACCATCACGCGGTCGAGCAGCTTCGCGCCGAGCTTCGTGTTGGGGAACATCGTCGGCTCGCGGCGCAGGACGAAGCGGCTGACCATGATCGTGTGGGTCTGCGTGTACTTGCGGATGCCCGACGAGCCGTGGCGGGCGCCGACGCCCGACTCGCCCGCGCCGCCGAACGGCGCCTCCTGTGCGAGGTAGCTCATGATCGCGTCGTTGACCCAGCCCACGCCGGCGTTGATGCGCCGGGCGACGCGCTCGCCGCGCGCGAGGTCCTTCGAGAAGACGCTCGAGCCCAGGCCGTAGTTGACGTCGTTGGCCAGGCGGATGCCCTCGTCCTCGTTCGCCACCTTCATGATCGGCAGCGTCGGACCGAAGGTCTCCTCGGTCATGCAGTCCATGGTGTGGTCGACGTCGACGAGGACGGTCGGCTCGTAGAACCGGCCGTCGCCCGCGGCGCGCTTGCCGCCCACGAGCACGCGGGCGCCCTTCGCCACGGCGTCGTCGACGTGCGCGGCGATCGTGTCGATCTGCGGCGGGAACGTGATCGCCCCGACGTCGACGGAGCCGTAGCCCTCGGGCTTGCCCTGGCGCAGCGCGCGGACCTTCGTCTCGACCTTCTCGACGAACTCGTCGTACACGGGCGCCTCGACGTAGATGCGCTCGACCGACATGCAGATCTGGCCCGAGTTGCGCATGCCCCACTCGACGGCGACGTTCGCGGCGCGCTCGAGGTCGGCGTCGTCCAGGACGATCATCGGGTCCTTGCCGCCCAGCTCGAGCGAGCAGGGGATGAGCCGCTCGCCGCACCGCGCGCCGATCTTGCGACCGGTCTTCGTGGAGCCGGTGAACATGATCATGTCGGCGCGGTCGGTGAGCGCCGCGCCGGTCGCGCCGTCGCCCGTGGCGACCTGGAAGACGCCGGACGGGAAGCCGACGGCCTCGGCGCCCTCGGCCATCAGCATCGTCGCCAGCGGGGTGATCTCGCTGGGCTTGATGACGACGGAGTTGCCGGCCATGAGGGCGGGCAGCGCGTCGCCGAAGCCGAGGGTCAGCGGGTAGTTCCACGGCGCGATGACGCCGACGACGCCGAGCGGCCGGTAGGTGACCTTGACCTTGCGGCCCAGGACGAGCGGCGAGTGGGTCCGGACCTTCTCGTCCGCGAGGTACTTGCCGGCGTTCTTCGCCCAGAACCCGAGGGAGTCGGCGATGTAGAAGAGCTCGGCGAGGAGCGCGTCCTCGCGGGTCTTGCCGTTCTCGGCGACGACGACGTCGACGATGCGCGAGCGGTTCTTCACGAGCCAGTGGCGCAGCTCGAGCATCAGGCGGCGCCGGCCGCCGAAGCCGAGCGCGTGCCAGGCCGGCTGGGCGGCGCGGGCGCGGGCGACGACCTCGTCGATGCGCGCGGCGCTCATGTTCTCGACGAACTGGATCGTCTTCCCGGTGGCCGGGTTCTCGACGGCGATCATGCCGTCGGGGGCCTTCTCGGTGGTCTCCTGCTGCAGCAGCTCGGGCATGGCTCGTTCCTCTCGTCGACCGGTGGTCCCGGCACGTCGGCGGACTTCGCGCGTGCCGTGGGACACAGAGAGCCTACGCCGAATTGACAGGGTGTCGATGCGGCGGGACCACAACCGGGCGGGATCCGGTCGTGACGACGCCCCCGTGGCCCCCGCCGTGGCCCGTCGCGTGGGCCTCGTCGGCGCCCGTCCGCGGCGGCGCCCGTCCGCGGCGGCGCGTCCCGCCCGCGACGGCGTTCCGCGGTCAGCCCTCCGCGAGCCAGACCGAGATCGCGTGGTGGCCGATCGTGTAGGGCGGCGGCAGGCGCGCCTCGTCGGCGGCGAGCGCCGCGGCGAGCTCGGCGCGGTCCCACCAGCGGGCGGTCACGAGCTCCTCGGCGACGGTCGGCTCGCGCGGCAGCACGACGGCGCGGTGGCCGATCATCAGCTCGTAGGGCTGCGGCCACGGCTGGCTGCCGATGGACTCGACGCGCAGGACGCGGAGGCCGACCTCCTCCATCGTCTCGCGGACGACGGCCTGCTCCGGCGTCTCGCCAGGCTCGACGAACCCGGCCAGGCACGACCAGACCTTCTCCTTGGCGCCGCGCCGCCGGCTCAGCAGGACGCGGTCGCGGCCGTCCGTGACGAGCATCGTGGCGACGGGATCGGTGCGCGGGAAGTGCCGGGCCCCGCAGCCCGGGCAGACCCGTCGATGCCCCGCGGTGGTAAGCGTCGTCGCGGTGCCGCAGCGCCCGCAGAAGCGGTGATCGGCCTGCCAGCGGACGAGCGCGATCGCCTGGACCGCCAGCGCCGCCTCGTCGGGCTCGAGGTGCTCGAGGACGTCCCGGAAGGGCACGAGCTCCGGGGGCTCCGCCACCTCGGCGGCGGCGACCGCGAACACCGCCGAGCCGTCGGGGTCGACCGCCAGGAGCGTCGGGACCGCGACGCCGGCCAGGAGCTCCGGGCCGCCGACCTCGAGGCCCTCGGCGCTCGCCGCGATCCGGCCTTCCACGTCGACGACGAGCACGTCGGTCGCGTCGTCCTGACGGGCCGCGGCCAGCCAGGCGTCGTCCCGGCGGTAGCGGTCGCCGCGGTCGTGGGCGGCGACGCTGAGCGGGACGGGCGGCGCGGCGTCGGGCATGCGGAGAGGGTAGGGCCGCGAGGGCGCGGCGTCGGGCGTGCGGGGGAAGTCAGGGCCGCGAAGGCGCGGCGTCGGGCGTGCGGCGAGGTCAGGGCCGCGAGGGCA
>CAFBMK010000099.1_pt1 | contig 11610 bp, 8 predicted proteins | sample 7268691 | NCBI WGS metagenome assembly CAFBMK01 (sample SAMEA6814062, study PRJEB35770) | freshwater metagenome | biome: Freshwater; feature: Freshwater reservoir; material: water | place: Czech Republic | collected 2017-05-23 | depth 30m m
CGAGGTCGTCGGGCGTCGCCTCGACGCCCGTCTCCTCGAGCACCGCCTTGCGGGTGTGCTGGATCTTCGCGTCGAGCTCCTGCACGGAGCGCGGCACGTGGACCGCCCAGGTGCGATCGCGGAAGTGGCGACGGATCTCGCCCTGGATGTTCGGCACCCCGAAGGTGATGAACCGGTGACCGGTGGACGCGTCGAAGCGGTCGATGGCCTTGACGAGGCCGAGCATGCCGGCCTGTTGCAGGTCGTCCATGTCCTGCCCGCGCCCCGAGTACTTGCGGGCGATGGACCGGACGAGGGGGACGCAGCGCTCGGCCAGCTGCTCGCGGGCCAGGAGGTCGCCGTCGTCGTGGTAGCGGCGCAGCAGATCGTTGTCGATCCGCTCGCGGCGGGATGCCTCTTGCAGCATGGGTGCTCCTTCGTGGATCTCCGGGGGTCGGGAGCTGTCCACGGGGACGAGGGGACCCGTCACCAAGGCACCGCACCTGCGTTTCCTGCCACCTCGACGGCCGAGGGGGTCCCGGCGACACCGACTCCGCCCGCTCCGGTTCAACAGAGCGTTCGCGGCCGGCAGCTGATGGGTCGTCCGTCGCTGCAAGACACACCAAAGCACATGGGCGGGGAGCTCTGCAACCCGGATGCGTCGGCCGAGATGTCCACATTCCAACGGACTTTCCGGCCATGAATGGCTCCCCGGAGGGGTGGGTAGTCGCGCGCCGTCCGGGTCGCGGCACGCCACGACGTAGGCTGCGCCGATGCCCGACGCGCCCGCCGTGGCCCCCGCCTCCCCCGTCCGCTTCGGCCTGCTCGGCTACGGGTTCGGCGGGCGGATCTTCCACGCGCCGCTCATCGCGACGGCGGACTCGAGCGAGCTCCTCGGCGTCGTCACGTCGTCGCCGGAGCGCCGGGCGACCGTCGAGCGCGAGCACCCCGGGACGGCCACGTACGGGTCGCTGCGGGAGCTGGCCGACGCGGGGGTCGAGGCCGTCGCGATCTCCACGCCCGCGGACACCCACTCGGCGCTGACGGACGAGGCGCTGCGCCTCGGCCTGGCCGTGGTCTGCGACAAGCCGTTCTCGACGGAGCCCGCCGCCGCACGGTCCACCGCGGCGCTGGCGGAGGAGCGCGGGCTCGCCCTCAGCCCGTACCAGAACCGACGCTGGGACTCGGACTTCCGCACGGTCGCCGCGCTCGCCCGCGACGGGTCGCTCGGGACGATCACCCGCCTCGAGTCCCGGTTCGAGCGCTACGCGCCCGGGAGCGGACCGGGCGTCGCCGGCGGCGGAACGCTGCTGGACTTCGGGGCGCACCTCGTCGACCAGGCGCTCCTGCTGCTGGGGCCGGTCGTCGCGGTCCACGCCGAGCTGCGCCTGCGCGACTCCGGCCTGGACGACGACGTCTTCGTGGCGCTGCACCACGAGGGCGGCGCGCGGTCGCACCTCTGGGGCGGCTGGCAGCAGTTCGCCCCGGGCCCGCGGTTCCGGGTGACCGGCACGGCCGGGACCCTCGTCGTCGACCACGGCGACACGCAGGAGGACCGGCTCGTCGCGGGCGACACCCCCGCGTCGCGCGGCGACGCGTGGGGCACCGAGCCCGCGGACACCCACGCGACGCTGTGGACCGCCGACGGCCCCCGGCCCGTCCCACTCGAGCGCGGGCGGTGGGACGCGTTCTACCCGGCGTTCGCGGCGGCTGTCCGGGGGACCGGCGCGGTGCCGGTGGACGCCCGCGACGCGGTCGCCACCGCCGTGGTGCTGCAGGCCGCACGGGAGAGCGCGGCCTCGGGGGAGACGCGGCGGGTCGCCGCGACGTAGGACGCTCGAACGCCGACCGTCCCGCGACCGGCACCCGGCCCGCGCCGGCGGCGCCCGGGCCCGCGACCGCTCAGTCGCCCGCCACGGGCGAGGCCGGGCCGACCGCCTTCGCGTCGCGCTGCAGCGACGTGCCCTCGATGTCGACGTTCGGGACGATCCGGTCCAGCCAGCGCGGGATCCACCAGGCGTGCCGGTCCATCACGGACATGAGCGCGGGGATCAGCGTCATGCGGATGAGGAACGCGTCGATCAGGATGCCCGTCGCGAACGCCACGCCGATCGACTTGACGATCGGGTCCGTCGGCAGGATGAAGCCCGCGAAGACGGAGATCATGATGAGCCCGGCCGCGGTGACGACGCGGGCGCTGTGGCGGAAGCCGTCCCGCACCGCGTCCTGCGCCGAGGCGCCGTGCGAGAACTCCTCGCGCATCCGGGAGACCAGGAACACCTGGTAGTCCATCGCCAGGCCGAAGATCACGCCGATGATGAGGATCGGCAGCAGGCTGACCAGGGGACCGGTCTGCGACACGCCGATGAGGCTCGCGCCGACGCCCTCCTGGAAGATCAGCGTCACCACGCCGAACGACGCCACGATGGTCAGCAGGAAGCCCGCGATCGCCGTCAGCGGGACGAGGATGGAGCGGAACGCGATCAGGAGCAGCACGAGCGCGAGGCCGACGACGACCGCCAGGTAGGGGATCAGCGAGTCGCTCATCCGCTGCGAGATGTCGATGTTCGTCGCGGTCTGCCCGGTCACCGCGACCTTCGCGCCGCCCTCCCGCTCGATGTCGCCCGCCCGGCCGCGGATGTCGCGGACGAGGTCCTCCGTCGCGGTCGCGCTCGGGCCGCTCGACGGCGTCACCTGGATGATGGCGAGGTCCTCCTGCGGGTTGAGCACCGGCGGCGCGGCCGTCGCGACGTCGTCCAGCCCGCCCAGGTCCCTCGCCGTCGCGGACGCGACCGCCTGCGGGTCGCGGACGCCCTGCAGGTCGGCGACGACGGTCAGCGGACCGTTGAAGCCGGGGCCGAAGCCGGTCGAGAGCAGGTCGTAGGCCTTGCGCTCCGTCGTCGCGGGGCCCTTGTCGCCGTCGCCCGGGAGCCCGAGGCGCATGTCCAGCGCCGGGATCGCCAGGGCGATCAGGGCGAGCGCGACGACGCCGATGGCGACGAACCGGCGCCGGACCACGAGCGCGATCCAGCGGGCGCCCATCGTCGGCCCGGTGCCCGCCGCCTCGTCGTGCGCGTCCTCCGTGAACGTCTTGCCGCGGACCGCGCGGTGCCCGGCCACGGCGAGCAGCGCCGGCGTCATCGTCAGGCTGAGGAGGACCGCGAAGGTGATCGTGAAGGCCGCGCCGAGGCCCATCTGCGCGAGGAACGGGACGCCCGTGACCGTCAGGCCGACGAGCGCGATGACGACGGTCGCGCCGGCGAAGACGACGGCGCTGCCGGCGGTGCCGACGGCCTTGGCGATCGACGCCTCGATCTCCATCCCGTCCGCGACCTGGGTGCGGTGACGGGAGAGGATGAACAGCGTGTAGTCGATGCCGACCGCCAGGCCGAGCATCGCCGCGATCGTGATGGAGGTGTCCGCGAGGTCCGTGAACCCGGACGCCAGCGTGATGCCCATGGCACCGACCGCGACGCCGAGGACGCCGGTGAGGATCGGCAGGCCGGCGGCGAGGAGGGACCCGAAGGTGATCGCCAGGACGACGAGCGCCACGGCGATGCCGATGACCTCGCCGATCGGCGCCTCCGCCTCGACGGTCGCGGCGCTGCCGCCGTACTCGACCTGCAGCCCCGCCTCCGTGGCGGCCTCGGTCGCGCGCTCGATGGCGGCGGTCTCCTCCTCCGTCACGTCCTGCGGGTTGGCGCCGAACTGGATCGAGCTGTACGCGATCCGGCCGTCCTCCGAGACCGCCTTCGTCGCGAACGGGTCGCCGGCCGAGGCGACCTTCGGGACCTTCGAGAGGGCGGCGACGCTCTCCTCGATCGCGGCCCTGCGCTCCCCGGAGGTGAGGCGCTCGCCGCTCCCGGCGGCGAAGACGACGGTGCCCGACGCGTCGTTCGGGTTCGTGCCGGGGATCCGCTCCGACACGAGCTCGGCCGCGTTCTGCGACTCGGTGCCGGGGATCTTGAACTCCGTCGTGAACGTGCCCTTGAAGGCGACGGTGAGACCGCCGAGGACGACGAAGAAGACGAGCCAGCCGGTCAGGACGGTTCGGCGACGCCGGGCGGAGAACGCACCGAGTCGGTGCAGGAGGTGGGCCATGGGGTGATCCGCGTTCGGGGTGTGGGAGTGAGGGGGAGCGCACCGGCCGCCGTGGGGGCGGCGCCGGCCCGGAGCGAGACGCAAGGTAGCGCAAAGTCGCATGATCATGCAACTTCACGTGACCACGCAAGATCGCTATGGTCTGCGCATGTCGTCCCCCGACACCACGGACCGGCGCCCCGGGCTCCGCGAGCGCAAGAACCGCCGCACCCGCCGGGCCATCGTCCGGGCGACCGCCGAGCTGACGATCGAGGGCGGCTACGCGTCGGCGACCATCCCGCGGATCGCGGAGCGCGCCGACGTCGCCCCCCGCACGGTGTCGACGTGGTTCCCGACGAAGGACGAGATCCTCTTCGAGAAGACGGGCGACGCCGTCGGGCGCGGGACGGCGCACCTGCGCGAGGGCTCGGGGTCGGTGGTCGACCGCGTGGAGTCCTGGCTGGCCGAGGAGACCGAGCACCACCCCGCCCCGGACCCCGAGATCGCCCGCCTGCGGCGGTCGGCGATCGAGCACGACCCCGAGCTCCGTGCCCGCGAGCGGCAGCTGTGGGACCGGCTGCAGGCCGAGCTCGCCCGCGCGGTGGCCCGCGAGACGGACGGCTCGCCCGACGACATGGGCCCGCAGGTCTTCGCGGGTGCTGCGATGGGCTTCCTGTGGACGCTCGGCTCCCTCGCACGCGACGACGACCTGCGGGACGGCGAGGCCCTGCTGCGCGAGGGCTTCGCGCTCCTGCGCGCCACGCTGACCGCCGTCTCCGCCGGGTCGGTCGCCTAGGCGAGCCCTGCGACCCGCGGCGCTCCACCACGTCGGCGGTGGCGATCCGGCGCTCCCGCGCTCAGGTCCCGACCGGGCCCTCCGACCGCGTCCCCGGTCCCCGCCGCCCCGGGTCGGCGGGCCACCAGAAGCGCGGGCCGACGAGGGTGACGAGCGCGGGCACCAGCACGGTGCGCACGAGCAGCGTGTCGAGCAGGATGCCGAAGCCGACGACGATGCCCAGCTGCGTCAGCGTGATGATCGGCAGCACGCCGAGGACCGCGAAGACCGCGGCCAGCAGGACCCCGGCGCTCGTGATGACGCCACCGGTGCGCGCCAGCGCGGTGACGATGGACCGGCGGGTCGACGCGCCGGCCGCCTCCTCCCGGGCCCGCGTCACGAGGAAGATGTTGTAGTCGACCCCGAGCGCGACGAGGAACAGGAAGCTCAGGAGCGGCACGGGCAGGTCCGTCCCGGGGAAGCCGAAGACGTGGTCGAAGGCCCACGTCGCCGCGCCCAGGGCGGCCGCCCAGCTGACGACGTTCGTCAGCGCGAGCAGGACCGCGGCCACCACGGACCGCAGCAGCGCGACGAGGACGAGCAGCACGACGGCCAGGACGAGCGGCACGATCAGCCGCCGGTCCGCGCTCGCGGCGGTCCGCTCGTCCAGGTCGGAGGCGTCCTGGCCGCCGACCCGCGCGTCGCCCGGGGCGTCGCCCAGCCGGTCGCGGAGGCGCTCCACCGTCGCGAGGGCGGCGTCGCTGCCGGGCGCGGCGCGCAGCCGGGCGTCGACCTGGGCGAGGCCGTCGCCGCGGCGACCGACCGTCGCCCCGGCGACGCCCGGGGTGGCGCGGGCGACCCGCGCGACCTCGCGCTCCGCGCCCGACCGGACGACGATCGCCGTGGGCTCCGACGCGCCGGCCCCGAACGTCCGGGCGATCGTCTCCTGCCCCAGGACCGACTCGGGTCGGTCGCGGAGCTGCTCGGACTGCGACAGCCCGACCTGCGAGCCCAGGCTGCCGAGCGCCAGGACGCCGAGGAGCGCGAGCGTCGCGAGGACCACCGGCAGCGGCCGGCTCGTGACCGCCACGCCGACCCGGGACCACGGGCCCGTCCGCGCGGGGTCCGGGTCGCCGAACCGGGGCACGATCGGCCAGAACAGCCGGCGCCCGAAGAGCAGGAGCGCCGGGGGCAGCAGGCCGAGGACGAAGACGACGGCGGTGACGATGCCCACCGACCCCGCCAGCCCGATGTTGCGGTCGAACGGCAGGTCGGCGAGCGCGAGGGTCGCGAGGCTGATCGCGACGGTGCCCGAGCTCGCCAGGATCGCCGGCGCCGCGTGCCGCAGGGCGTGGCGCATCGCGACGTGCCGCTCCTCGTGGCGGCGTAGCTCCTCGCGGTAGCGGGCGACGAGCAGGAGCGCGTAGTTCGTGCCCGCGCCGAAGACGAGGACGGAGACGATGCCCGTGGTCGACCCGTCGGCGACGAGCCCGGCGTGCCGGCTCAGGATCGCCAGCAGCGACGCGACGACGCGGTCGCCCAGCCCGATGACGACGAGCGGGACGAGCCACAGCCACGGGCTGCGGTAGGTGATGAGGAGGAGCAACGCGACGACGAGCGCGGTCACGCCGAGGAGCAGGCCGTCCGCGCCGTCGAAGACCTTCGAGAGGTCGACCTGGAACCCCGCCGGACCGGTGACCTGGGTGCGCAGGTCGGCCGGCAGGTCCTCCCCGACGGCGGCCCGGATCCGCTCGACGGAGCGCTCCTGGCGGTCCGCGCCGGCCCCGCCGCCGCCGCTGGGGACGGACGCCAGCGGCACGCTGAGGATCGCCGCCCGCGCGCCCGGGGCGTAGGTGGCACGGCCCACCTGCCCGCCGACGGCGAGCCGCCCGAGCGCGCGGCGGTCGTCGGCGATCCGCTCGCGGTCGGCCTGCGTCAGCGCCCCGTCCGCGCGGCTGTAGACGACGATCGCGGGCTGCTCGCGCGCCTGCGGCAGCCGCTCCTGCAGGCGCACGACCTCGGCGGACTCCGCCCCCGAGGGGAGCGACGCCGCGAGGTCGGACGTCGTGGCCGGGCTGCCGCCCAGCCCGAGGGCCAGGGCGGAGAGGACGAGGCCGACGAGCAGCGGGACGAGCTTGGACCGCCGCCCCGTGAGCAGCGCGATGACGGGGGCCAGGCGCCCCGTCGGGGTGCCGCCGGACCCGTCGGCCGCGTCGGGGGAGGACGACGGACCGGACGCCCCGGGGTCGCCCACCGGCGCGGGGTCGGGGCGGTCGGACGAGCGGGACGGCGCCATCAGTCAGTTCTATCATGGAATGATTCGGCGATAGAACTACGCCGGTCGGCCCGGTGCGGGACACTGCGGGGGTGCCGGACCACCAGAACGCCGCCGACCGGACGGCGCTCCTGCACCTCCTGCGGCGGCAGTCGGAGGAGGCCATCCGCTTCGCGGCGGTGTTCGGCGAGACCCACGGCCTGCACCAGACCGACGTCTCGGCGCTCGCCGCGATCGCCCACGCGACCTCCACCGGCGCGCCGCTCGGTCCCGGGGCGCTCGCCGAGACCCTGCACCTCAGCCGCCCGGCGACGACCGCGCTGCTCGACCGCCTGGAGCAGGCCGGCCACGTCGTCCGGCGCCCGGACCCCGCGGACCGGCGGCGCTCCGTCCTCGAGATGCAACCCGGCGCCAACGCGCTGGCGGCGGCCTTCTTCGGCCCGCTGGGCGAGGCGTTCGGCCGCGCCATCGAGCGCTACACGCCCGAGCAGCTCGAGGTCGTCGCCTCGTTCCTGCAGGACGTCACGGACGCGACGATCAGGACCCGCGAGGCCCTGACGCCGCGCCCCTGAGGGTTCTCAGCCCTTCAGCATCCGCTTCGTCGCGGCCATGAGGACCTTGCCGTAGCTCGACGGGATCGCGCGGACGACGGCGTCCATCGCCCTCGCGTCGTTGCCGACGAGCACGCGCACCTTGTTCGCCTCGACGCCCTTGACGATGATCCGCGCGGCCTCCGCGGGGTCCATCTTCAGGAGCTTCTCGCGGTACATCCGGTCCCGCGCCTCGTGCTTCGCGGTGATCTCGGCGCCGCTGTCCTTCGCGAACTGCAGCGCCGCGGAGCTGATGTTCGTCTTGATGCCGCCGGGGTGGATCGACGTGACGCCGACGCGGTAGCCGTCCTGCTCCATCTCCATGCGCAGGCACTCCGTGAAGCCGCGCACCGCGTACTTCGACGCGCAGTAGTGGCTCATCTCGGGCTGGGCCATGATCCCGTTGAGCGACGAGACGTTGACGACGTGCCCGTCGCCCGAGGCGATCAGGTGCGGCAGGAACGCCTGCGTCCCGTGGATGACGCCGAAGAGGTTGATCGAGAGGACGCGCTCGTAGTCCTCCCAGTCCGACTCGAGGACGGGCCGGGAGTGGGCGACGCCGGCGTTGTTGTAGATCTGGTTGACGCGGCCGAAGTGCTCGACGACCTCGGCCGCCCAGGCGAAGAACGCCTCGCGGTCGGCGACGTTCAGCGTCGTGATGAGGACGTCCGGGGAGCCGGCGGCCTTCGCGAGCGCGGAGGTCTCCTCGAGGCCCGCGGCGTTGACGTCCGAGATCGCCAGGCGCGCGCCCTTCGAGGCGAGCAGGAGCGCGAGGGCGCGGCCGATGCCGGAGCCCGCGCCCGTGATGGCGCAGACCTTGCCGTCGACCTTGCTCATGCGGCCACCGCCTCGGTGCCGGCGTCCGTCGGGGCCGGTGCGTCCTCGGGAGGCGCCGCGGAGATCGCGGGTGCGGGGTGCGACGTCGGCAGCGGGGCGCCCTTGCGAACGAACCGCAGGACCCCGTCGTCGACCTTCGCCTTGCGCAGGTGCTTCTCGTCCTCGCGGTAGCTCATCGCGAGGTGCCACGGGGCCGACGGGCCCTGCTTGGGCATCTTGTCGAGCGCGCGCAGGACGTAGCCGGCCTTGAAGTCCATGAGCGGCCGGGTCTCGACGTGCGCGTCGTCGTTGACCGGCACGGCGATCGCGTAGCCGCCCTCGTCCATCTGCGTCAGGACGCGGTTGAGGTACTTGCAGACGAGGTCGATCTTCAGCGTCCACGACGAGTTCGTGTAGCCGATGGCGAACGAGAAGTTCGGCACGCCGGAGCCCATGAAGCCCTTGTAGGCGAGGGTCTCGGGGATCTGGACGGGCTCGCCGTCCACGTCGAGCTCGAGGCCGCCGAAGAGCAGCATGTTCAGGCCCGTCGCGGTGACGATGACGTCCGCCGGGATCTCCTTGCCGGAGGCCGTCAGGATCCCCTTCTCGGTGAACCGCTCGATGCCGTCCGTGACGATGTCGGCCTGGCGCTTCTGGAACGCCCGGAAGAGGTCGCCGTGCGGGACGGCGCAGAGGCGCTGGTCCCACGGGTCGTACTTCGGGTTGAAGTGGACGTCGACGTCGATGTGGTCCGGCAGGAACTTCTTGTTGATCCCGCGGATCCACTTGCGCGCCTGACCGGGGAACTTCTGGCAGAACGCGTAGAGCAGGCGCTGCTGCTCGATGTTCTTCTGCCGCGTCAGACGGTGGCCGCGCGAGTCGCCGAACCACTTGCGGAAGCGGTCACCGATCGGGTCGGTCGACGGGAGGGGCAGCACGTAGGAGGGCGAGCGCTGCAGCATCGTCACGTGCGCGCCCTGCTTGGCGAGCGCCGGGACGAGCGTGACGGCGGTCGCACCGGAGCCGACGACGACGATCTCCTTGCCCTCCGCGTCGAAGTCCTCCGGCCAGAGCTGCGGGTGGATGATCTCGCCCGCGAAGTCCTCGGCACCCTGGAACGTCGGCGAGAAGCCCTCGTCGTAGCGGTAGTAGCCCGACGCGCAGAAGAGCCAGGAGCAGGTGAGCTCGAGCTCCTCGCCGGCGTGCTGCACGCGGACGGTCCAGCGGGCGTCGGCGGTCGAGAACGACGCCGACGTGACGCGGTGGTCGTAGCGGATGTGCTGGTCCACGCCGGTCTCGGAGGCCGCCTCGCGGATGTAGGCGAGGATGTCGCCGCCGTCGGCGATCGCCTTCTCGCCCGTCCACGGCTTGAAGTCGTAGGCGAAGGTCGAGAGGTCCGAGTCCGAGCGGATCCCGGGGTAGCGGAAGAGGTCCCACGTGCCGCCGCTGGCGGCACGGCCCTCGAGGAGCGCGAAGCTCCGCCCGGGGTGCCCCTTCTGCAGGTGCCGGGCGGCGCCGATGCCGGAGAGGCCCGCGCCGACGATCAGGACGTCGACGTGGGACGCGGCGGTGGCGGGGCTGGTGGGTGCGGCGGTCGGGGAGCTCATGGGCGTTCCCGCAGTCTGCCCGGGTCCGCCGCCGATTACCCGAGGCAACTGCCCACGATCGCGCCCGTCGATGTGCACGATGCCCAAGGCGGGAGCGTAGGCTGGGACGGTGTCCACCCCGGTCTCCCCCTGGCCCGCGCCGAGCCCCCGGATCGCGGAGCTCATCCGCGAGGGCTGCGGGCTCATGCTGTCGACCCCCGAGGACGTCGCGGGCGAGGTCGACGCGGTGACCCTCGCGCACACGGATCCGGCCGTCCTGGCCGACCCGTCGTTCGTCGAGGCGATCCGCCGCGCGAACCGGGCGAACCTCCTGCACTGGGCGGAGGCCAACGTCCGGGAGCCCGGCGCGCCGGTGGCCCCGAACCTCGGCCCGGAGGTCGTCAACGTCGCCCGGGACATGGTGCGGCGCGGCATCGACGCGGTGACGCTCGACGCGTACCGGACGGGCCAGAACGCGGCGTGGCGGCTGTGGATGGCGCTGGCGTTCCGGCTGACCTCGGACCCCGACGAGCTGAGCGAGCTGCTCGACGTGACGGCACGCTCGATCTTCGCGTTCGTCGACGCGACGATCGCCGGCATCACCGCGCAGGTCCTCCGGGAGCGCGAGCGCCTGACGCGCGGCACCCACGCGGAGCGGCTCGAGGTCGTGACGCTGATCCTCGAGGGCGCCCCGATCGCGCAGGCGCGAGCTTCGACGCGCCTGCAGTACGAGCTGGACCGCCACCACACCGCGGCCGTCGTCTTCAGCGACAGCGCCGACCCCGACCAGGGCGTCCTCGGCCGCGCCGCGGAGGCGCTGGCGCGCGCGGCCGGTGCGCGGGCGCCGTTCTCGGTCACGGCGAGCGCCTCGTCGCTGTGGGTCTGGGTCCCCGGCGCGGACGGGCCCGACGCCGACCTCGTGCGCGCCGCCCTCGACGGCCTGCCCGACACCCGGATCGCGCTCGGGTCCACGGACCGCGGGCTCGCCGGCTTCCGGCGCTCCCACCTCGACGCGCTCACCACGCAGCGCCTGCTGCACCGCACGCCCGACCACGTCCGCCTGGCCTCCTACGCCGAGGTGCAGGTCGTCGCGCTGGCGACCCAGGACGAGGAGCGGGCCCGCGAGTTCGCGGAGCGCACCCTGGGCGGCCTGGCCGACGCCCCGGCCGACCTGCGGGAGACGGTCCGGACCTACGTGCGGGAGGGCTTCAGCGCGAGCCGCACCGCGGAGCGGCTCTTCACGCACCGCAACACGATCCTGAACCGCCTGGGCCGCGCGGAGGAGCTCATGCCGGCACCGCTCACGGGGCGGACGGTCCAGGTCGGGGTCGCGCTCGAGGTGGTGCGCTGGCTCGGGACGCGGTGAGGGGCGGCCGCGACGGCGGGCGGACGCGGCCCCGGCCGCGCCCTGCCCCGGGAGGGTCGGCGACGTGGGTCGCCGGCGTGCGGCGATCGTGTCAGCGACGCCCGGCGACCGCGCCGTGGACGCGGGTCGCCCGGACCTCGCCC
>CAFBMK010000100.1_pt1 | contig 11604 bp, 10 predicted proteins | sample 7268691 | NCBI WGS metagenome assembly CAFBMK01 (sample SAMEA6814062, study PRJEB35770) | freshwater metagenome | biome: Freshwater; feature: Freshwater reservoir; material: water | place: Czech Republic | collected 2017-05-23 | depth 30m m
CAGGGCGGCGTCGGACTGCTTCACGAGGTCCGCGATCGTGCCGTTCTGCGCGGCGAGGATCTCGACGAGGCGCGTGGCCTGCTGGAGCGTCGGGTTCGCGCGGTTCACGACGTTGCGCAGCTCCGCGCCGTTGCCGGAGACGCCGGTGCCGAGCTCGGCGATGATCAGCCGCAGCCGCTCGCTCTGCGGCATCCGCATGATGTTCGCCAGCAGGTCGGGGCCGACCGGGCTGCTCGTGCGGGTGACGGGCAGGAGGTGCTGGCCGCGGTGCGGGCCCTCGGCGATCGCCGTCAGCGGCGGCGCGAGCGCGACGCCCTGGCCGCGCTTCTGCGTCGGATCGCAGTCGATGAACTGCTCGCCGATCAGGGACTGCAGACCGATCTTGCAGGTCGCGTCCTGACGGAAGTCCTGGAACCCGGGATCGGTGATCTCGAGCACGACGGCGGCCTTGTTGTCGGCGTCGTCGAGCTCGACCTCCTTGATCCGCCCGACGATCACGCCGCCGACCTTCACGTCCTCGCCCGAGATGACGAAGCTCGCGTTGTCGAAGATCGCGCGCACGAGGTAGCCGTCGGCGCGCGTCTCCGTGTCGTCGTCGCCGGAGGCCAGCGTCGTGGCGGCCACGACGACCACGACGACGACGAGGGCCAGGAGGACCCACCGCAGCGAGCGCATCATCGTCCCGCCCCCGGGGTCTGGGCCGGGACGCAGTCCGCGTTGCCCAGCGCGCCCGTGTCGACGAACGAGTTCGAGCGGTCCGGCAGGAGGCGCATGGCCGAGCCGGGGCAGCGCTTGAGGTTGCCCGTCGACAGCGCGGCGCTCCGGCCGCGCTCGGCCGGGGCCTTCGGGGTCAGGGTGCCGCCGTTCGCGTCGTCCTGGAAGTCGTAGGCGTCGAAGACGGGGGCGGCGCTGAAGTAGTGGCCGTTGGCGTCGTACGTCGCGGCGGACTGGCCGAAGCTGCGGATCCACGCCATGAGGTCGGGCGCGTACGGGCGCGAGAAGCCGAGCATCGGCGTCGAGGTCCTCAGCGCCTTGATGCCCGACGGGAACGCGACGCGGGTCGAGCGCTCGAGCGGCGGCAGGTCGCGCAGGCCGTCGAGGACGTCGTTGCCGGCGCCGGGGGTGTCGACGAGCTGCCGCAGCTGGCGGAAGACGGGGACGGACGCGTTCGCCACGGGCGTGAGCTCGCGGAGGAACGGCAGGAGCGTCCGGGACGGCGCGTCGGAGGCGTCGATCAGGCGGCGCAGATCGCCGGTGGCCGGGCGCAGCTCGCGCAGGGCGCCCGCGCCCTGGCGCAGCGCCCCGGGCGTCGTCTCGAGCGCGGTCGTCAGGGACCGGGTGTCCGAGCCGAGCGCCTCGACGGTCCGCCCGGCGCCCTGGATCAGGCTCGTGAGGCGGGCGCTCTCGCCCGAGAGGGTGCTCATGGCCTGTGCGCTCGTCGTGACGAGCCGCTCGAACTGGGCGGACTCGGCGTTCACGTCGGCGGCGAACTTCCGGAACGCGACGACCGCCTTGGGCAGCTGCTTCGCCGAGGCGTTGCCCTCGGCCTCGCGGCCGTCGTACCACTGGGAGAAGCCGCCGATGGTCTTCTGCAGGCCCGCGCGGGTCTTCGGGTCGATCGTCTTGAAGATCTGGTCCAGGTCGACCTGCGACGTGGTGCGCTCGACGTCGATCGTCGCGCCGTCCTCCAGCGCGGGCTCGTCGCCGGCGCCCGGGCTCAGGTCGATGTAGCGCGACGCGATGCCGGCGCTGCCCTGCGCGCGCACGACGGCGCTCGCGCCGCGGCGCAGCGGCGCGAAGTCGCCGGACACGGAGATCTCGACCTCGGCCTGGTCGCGGTCGTTCAGGTCGATCGACTTGATCGTCCCGACCTGGGTCCCGCCGATCCGCACCGTGCCCCCGCCGACGACCTGGCTCGCGTTCGCGAAGACCAGGCGGTAGCGGTGGCTTGGTTCCGGCGCCACGATCCACGCCACCAGGAGCGCGAGGACGACGACCAGGACGGCCGCGGGCACCAGGCGCCATGCACGACGGCGGTGGATCTTCGTGTTCGGGGACAGCAGGTTCTCCTTGGGCCGCGCGCCACGGGGGACGGAGCGAGGTCGTGGGTCGTTCGCCGGCCGCGGTGCGGGGCCTGCGTCGTGGGTGTGATTCAACGGGGCCGGTGGGCGGGCACCCTCGTCCGGCGCGCGCTCCGATGAGGTCGGAGGCGGATCGGCGCGGTGCCCGGCGTCCCAAGCGAACGGCCAGCGACGAGAACATAGTGCCCCCGGTCACAGTGCATCGCCACCACTGGACGGAAATGCGACCCGACGTAGGATCGCCGTCCGCGGCGGATCGCCCGCGGGAAAGGCCGTTCCGGCCGTCGCGGCCTCCCGGCGAGCCCCGGGAGTCGGACATTCGTCTACAGATGTGCACCGGGGCTCGGGGGCGGCTTCGGGCCGACGGAGCGCGCAAAGCGGCGTCGGGACGGGCGAACACGGGCCGCGGCGCCGGGCGTGGCTCATCGGCGCCGGGCGCGCGCATCGTGAGGGTTCCGTGAGGGCGGTCACAGCGGCGGTCGAACTCTGTACGTTGAGCGCAGTTCGGCCCCCTGCGACGTGCTCCCACCCCATCGGGTGCACGTCCGGGCCGCGTCCATCCCCGAGGAGAGCAAGACCCTCAATGCGCAAGTTCGCCATCCCCACGGTCGCCGTCGCGGCCCTGTCCGTCGCCATCGTCGCCCCGTCGTACGCGCAGACGCCAACCCCTGAGACGACGATCACGGCCTCCCCGAAGGTCTCCCCCTCCAAGGCCGGCACGAAGGCCAAGCCGAAGTCGGTCAACCTGACCGTCAACGCCAACTGGAAGACCAGCGGCCCCGACGGCGAGAACAAGCCGATCGTGCAGAAGGTCAAGATCGACTTCCCGAAGGGCTCGCTCTACCTGGGCGGCAAGTACAAGGCCAAGTGCTCCGAGTCCGAGCTCGCCCGCACGCGCCTCGACAACAACGACAAGCTCACGGGCAAGTGCGCCAAGGCCGTCGTCGGCTCCGGCACCGGCTCCGCCTGGGCCGACACCGTCAAGACGCAGCCGAAGTTCCAGCTCGTCAACGGCGGCGCGAAGAACGTCTACCTCTACACCGTGCTGAAGAACCCGGCGCGCGTGACGACCCCGGTCCCCGGCGTCATCAAGAAGGGCGGCAAGCACGGCGGCTACGAGCTGACGCTGACCGTCCCGCAGGAGCTGCAGGTCGTCGCCGGCACCCCGATCTCGCTCATCAGCGTGAACGTCAAGACGACCGCGAAGAACTGGATCGCGACGACGTCCTGCCCGAAGAACAAGAAGTGGCCCTTCACGGTCACCTCCTCGCAGGACACCACGGCCGACGCCGTGTTCTCGTCCTTCGTCAAGTGCTCCTGATCCAGCACTGACCGCGTCCCCCGGGACGCACCGCAGGGCCGACGCCCCCGCCGATCCGGCGGGGGCGTCCTGCGTTCCGGGGTGGTTCGGAGGTCCAGCCCCGCCGGGCGGCGACCGGAGGCGGTCGCCCCCGTCGCCGACGGCGCGGGGCGCGACCGCCCCCGGAACGACGAAACCCCCGCGATGCGGGGGCTTCGGACCCTTCGGGAACGGGAGCGACGGGACTCGAACCCGCGACCTCTGCCGTGACAGGGCAGCGCTCTAACCAACTGAGCTACGCCCCCTCGGGGAACGAGAAGTATGCACGAATCCGTCGCGGCGCGTCCTCCGGGTCGACGGGCCCGTCCGGACGGGCCGGGACGAGGCCCCCGGCAGCCCGTCGGGCGGCGCGCACCGACCGGCCCGCCGCCTCGCCGGCAGCCCGGCGGAGAGGCCGGACCGACCGGCCTCAGACGCCGTACGGGCTGCGGCGACCGACGCGGGCGCGCAGGCCGGGCACGGCCAGGATCCCCGCGCGCAGGCGCTCGCCCAGCAGCGGCGGCAGGAGCGCGTCGGCGGCGGCGTACTCCGCGCGGGCCTCGTCGAAGCGCCCCAGGCGCACGAGCCCGGCGGCCCGTCCGCGGAGGTCGGCCGCCTCGGCCCGCCGGGCGACGGGCTCTCGCACGTGGTCGGCGTGGGCGCGGTGGACCCGCAGGAGCGACTCCGACAGCTCGACGAGGTCGTGCGTGAGGCCGGACGGGTGCCGGCGGTACCGCACGGTGGCGCCGAGGACGGAGACCAGCAGGTGGTCGCCGGCCAGCAGCCGCAGCCACAGGTCGAGGTCCTCCGCCTGGGGCAGCGTCTCGTCGAACCCGCCGACGTCCGACAGCGCGCTGCGGCGGACGACCGTCGCCGAGGTGCACAGGGGGTGTCGCTCGTAGATCGTGGGCAGGACGAGCGCCGGGCGGTGCGAGCCGCGGTGCAGGCTCTGCCACTGCTCGCCCGTGACCCGGTCGTCGGGCCCGACGATGAGCGTCTCGCCTGTGAGGATGGACGCGCCGGGGTGGTGCGCGAGCGCGCGGGCGTGCGCGCTGAGGTAGCCGGGGACCCACACGTCGTCGTGGTCGCAGAAGGCGACGAGGTCGACCTCGTCGTCGAGCTCGGCGATGCCGCTGTTGCGGGCCGCGCCGGGGCCGCCCTGCTCCTCGCGGCGGACGAGCCGCACGTGGTCGCGGTGCCCCTCGGGCAGCTCGACGGGGCTCGGCGAGCCGTCGTCGACGACCACGACGTCGACGGGCGGCGCGTCCTGACCGGCGATCGCGTCGAGGGTCTGCGTCAGGTACGGGCTGAACCCGTGGACGGGGATGACGACGCCGACGGGCACGTCCCGGAGGCTACACCGGGCCGCGCGGCCGACCCGCGGGGCGACGGGTCGGGGCCGTTCCCGCGCGAGCGCGAGGGCCGCGGTCGTCGCCGAGCCCCCCGGCCCGCGCGTCCGCGTGGGTGGCCTCGCGCACACGGCGACGGCGCGGCCCTGTGTGGCGCGGTAGCGTTGGGGACCCGTGGTTGCTCCCGAAGACGTCGAGCCGCAGGTCGATCCGGAGGCGCCGAACGGCCCCTCGCAGGACGCCGCGGCCCCGCAGGCCCCCGACGCCGAGGCTCCCGCCTCGGATGCGGAGGCCCCTGCGCCGCCCGCGGAGGCGAGCTCCGCCCCGGCGGACGCGTTCGCCGGCGACGGCGGGACAAGCGGTCCCGTGGCCGCGGTGACGCCCGCCGCCACCGGACCGGGCGAGCCCGTCACGGGCGATCAGGCCCCCGCCTCCGCGGGTCCCGACTCCCCCGTCGAGCCCGTCACGCCGGCCACCACGAGCGTCGACGACGCGGTCGCCCCCGCGGGCACCGCGACGGACGGCTCGGCCGAGTCCGCGCCGAGCGGCGACGCCGCGCAGGGCGAGGACGGGTCGCCGGAGGGCGGCGCCGCCGAGGGCGGGCAGTCCGCGGACGGCGGGTCCGAGGGCGATGGGTCCGAGGGCGGCGGGTCCGAGGGCGGCGCGACCACGGCCGACGGCGAGCCGAAGAAGAAGCGTCGCCGCTTGCGCGGCAAGCGCTCCGGCCGCGGCGGCGGTCCGGGCGGCCAGGGCGGGCCCGGCGGCGGTCGTCGCCGGTTCGCCTGGGACGAGGTCTTCCTCCGCCAGCGCCTCGAGATCCTCCGCGCGATGGACCCCGACCCGGCCGCGATCGCCTGGGCCGTCGACACGGCCGGGCGCTTCGACGTGGCGGACATCCTCGCCGGCGAGGGCTCCTCCGGCCGCGAGTTCGGCCGCCGGGCCTACGGCGCGACGCCCGAGACCGACGACCAGGCCGCCTGGATCGTCCTCGCCGCCGTCCGCGCCCGCGACATCGTCTCGATCGCGCGTCGCGCGGTCAGCGGCGTCCAGGACCAGCGCGAGCAGGTCAAGGCCGCCATCGAGCTCCTGGGCATCGCCCGCGTGAACACGGCGCTCCAGGGCGACCGGCCCGCGCAGCAGGTCTACGCCGAGCGCGCCCGTCGCGTCGACGTGACCGTCAAGGGCGGCGAGGACCAGAAGGCCGCGTGGGCGCTGCTCTCGCTCGCCCGTCCGCAGGACGTGGTCTCCGCCACCACCCCGCGCCGTCCCGCCGGTGGTCCCGGCGGCCCCGGTGGTCCGGGCCGTGGCGGTCCGGGCGGCCCCGGCCGCGGTGGCCCCGGCGGCTTCGGCGACCGCGGTGGTCGTCGCGAGCGTCGCGAGCCCCCGATCCCGGGTGGCGTCTTCTCCGTCGGCGAGTCCGGCATCGGTGGCGAGCTCGGCGCGAAGCTCCGCGCCGCCCTGGCCGCGGCCGAGGGCACCCCGGCGGAGGACGAGGCGCCCGCGCCCGCCGATGCCGAGGCCCCGCAGCCCGACGCCCCGCAGGCCGAGGACGTGACGACGGACGCCCCCGCCGAGGAGGCCTCCCCCCCGGACGCCCCCCAGGCCGACGACGCCGCGACGGACGCCCCCGCCGAGGAGTCGTCCCCCGCGGACGCCCCGCAGGCGGACGAGGCCCCGACGGGCGACGACGCGGCGGAGTCGCAGGACTCCTGACCTCCGGGCGCCCGGGCCGTCGCGCCCGGGTGCCTCGCCGGTCCAGGCCACGGCCCGGACCGGCAACGCGCGGCGGGCCCCGAAGGGGCCGCCGCAACGCAGGACGAACGCCGCGCCGCCCGCGCGGCGTTCGTCGTCCTGGGCCCGACCTCGGCCGCTCCTGGCCGTCGATCGCGACCAGGCGAGCGCGATACGGCGGGCGTCACCCGGTGCACGAGGGGGACACGGACGTCCCTGAGGTCCGATGCGCGAGCCGCATCATGATGCGGGAGAGGAATACGGCCTGGGGCGAGAGGGTTCCTCGGACGGCGCGTCGCACCACCGGCTCGGCGGGGCGTGGGCCAGCGGGCCGTGGGCCGGCGCGACCGCGGCCCGGCGCACCGGCCCGCGCCGCCGGATCAGGCCGCGGCGCGGGTCTCGCTCACCACTCGGAGGGCGGCGGGATCGTGTCGAGCCCGTCGTCCGCGCCCTGGCGACCGGAGCGGACGCTGACGGCCTCGACGACCTCGGACTCCTCCGCGGCCTCCTCGAGGTCCTCGTCGTGCTCGCCGTTGCAGAGCACCCGGAAGTTGCCCGAGACGCCGCCGTCGCAGTGGATCGTGATGCCGGGGAGGATCCGCTCGCCCTCGTCCAGGCCGAGGCGGTCCATGTCGAACGCGGAGAGCCCGATCCCGTACGCGTCGTGCGTCGGGTTCTCGCGGTCGTGCGAGTTCACGGCCATCTGGAAGGCCTGCAGGTTCTTGGCGATCTTCGACGTGTCCGACATGGGCGAACACCCAGCGTAGCGCGTGCCCGGCACGTCGACCCGGGAGCGACCTGGCGCGGGTCCGGGGGCCCGCGGTACCCTCGTCCGGCCCTCGGGGCGCGTAGCTCAGCTGGTCAGAGCATCCGGTTTACACCCGGGAGGTCGCCCGTTCGAACCGGGCCGCGCCCACTCGTCGTCCGCCCGGCATCATGTGCCCGGATGGACGCCCGCCGCGCCGCCCTCCTGCGCCTCGGGACGCTCGCCACGGGACTGCTCGTCCTGTTCGTCGTGTTCAACGTCGCGGGCCTCGTGGACCGGACCCGCGTCGAGTCGTGGGTCGACGCCGCGGGGATCGCCGCGCCGCTCGCCTACGTCGTCGTCGCGGGCGTCCTCGGCGCGGTGCTCGTGCCGGGCGCCGCCCTCGCCGCGGCCGCGGGCCTGCTCTTCGGTGCGGTCGCGGGCGCGCTGGTCTCGCTGCCCTCGGCGGTCGTCACCGCCGTGCTCGCGCGGAGCTTCTCGGCGCGGACCGGCGGGGACGCGCTCGACCAGGTCTCGGGCGAGCGGCTCGCCGCGATCACGTCCTTCGCGCGACGCCACGGCTTCTCCGCCGTCGTCGTCCAGCGGCTCCTGCCCGTGGTCCCGGACGGGCCGTTCTCCCACGCCTTCGGCCTCGCCGGCGTCAAGACCCGCGACATCGCCCTGGCCACGCTCGTGGCCTCGGGCCCGCGCGCGTTCTCCTACGCCCTCCTCGGCGCGAACGCGGACGACCTCACCGGCCCCCACGCGCTGTTCGCCATCGGGCTGAACATCGCCACGGGTGCGCTGGGGCTCGGCCTGGCGTGGGTCGTCGTCCGCAGCGAGCGGCGCCGGACGGCGGACGGCGTGCCCGCCGCCGGCCCCGCCGCCGGGACGGCCGACGACCGGCGGTAGGATCGCCGGATGCCGCTCGACCCCCCGATCGCCGCCCTCCTCCAGCAGATGGAGGCCAACGGCGCGACCGGGGGCCTCATGGCCTCCGGCGACATCACCGCCGCCCGGACGCTCATGGCGCAGATGCTCGGCGGGCTCGCGATGGCCGAGCTGCCCACGGGCGTCCCGGACCCCACGTCGATCGAGATCCCGTCCGACGCCGGCCCGATCCCGGCGCTCGTCTACCGGCCGACGTCCGAGGGCCCGCACGCGACCCTCGTGTTCCTGCACGGCGGCGGCTTCGCGCTGGGCGACGCCGCGAGCTACGACGGCCAGGTCCGGGCGATCGTCGCGGCCCTCGACGCCGTCGTCGTCAGCGTGGACTACCGGCTCGCGCCGGAGCACCCGTTCCCCGCGGCGGTCGAGGACGCCGTCGCCGCGACGAACTGGGCGGGCGAGCACCTCGCGGAGCTCGGCGGCCGCGATGACCGCCTGGCCGTCGGCGGCGACTCGGCCGGCGGCAACCTGTCGGCCGTCGTGGCGCAGGCCCGGCGCGACGCCGGGCTGCCGCTCGCCGGCCAGCTCCTGATCTACCCGATCACGGACCCGGCGACGGACCACCCGTCGCTGACGGAGAACGGCGAGGGCTACTTCCTCACGAGGTCCGACATGACGTGGTTCGAGCAGGCCTACGCCGGCGAGCAGGACATCGCCGCGGGCCTGGCCGACGTGCGTGCCGCCCCGGCGACGGGCGACCTGCAGGGCCTGGCGCCGGCCGTGGTCACGACCGCCGGCTTCGACCCGCTGCGCGACGACGGCGACGCGTACGCCCGGGCCCTCGAGGCCGCCGGCGTGACCGTGCGGCACCTCGAGAACCCGTCGCTCATCCACGGCTGGCTCGCGATGGCGCCGCTGAGCCCCGCCGCGCGCGAGGCCCGGGACGCGGCGCTCGCCGCGTTCAAGGAGCTGCTGGCCTAGCGGGCGACGGACCGGCCGCCGCGCCGGACCTCCCGCCCTGGGGGCCGGCGCGCCAGAGCCCGCCGCGCGACGTCCACGCACTGGAGGCCGACGCGCGGCGTCGCCGCGCCGGAGGCCGCCGCGCGACGTCGCCGCACCGGAGGCCGCCGCGCGACGTCCACGCACTGAAGGGCGACGCGCGGCGTCACCGCGCCGGAGGCCGACCCGCCGCGGCGTCCCCGCGCCGGCCGTCGGCCCTAGGACGCGACGGGGCCGGCCGCGGCGACGGCCTCCCGGATGCCCTCGGCGACCGGCGTCGTCGGGCGACCGATGAGGCGGGAGAGGTCGCCGCTGTCGGTGTGCAGCTCGCCGCGACCGACGGCCGCGCTGGAGTCGGCGATGATCGCATCGACCGGGGCGGGCAGGCCGGCGTTCGAGAGGACCTCGGTGTAGGCCTCGACCGGCAGGTCGACGTAGGCGACGTCGCGGCCGGTCGCCTGCCCGATCAGCGCCGCGATCTCGGCCATGGTCACGGCCTCGTCGCCGCCGAGCTCGTACGTCGCGCCCTCGTGCCCGTCGCCCGTCAGGACGGCGGCCGCGGCCTCCGCGAAGTCGCGGCGCGTCGCCGGGGAGAGGCGCCCGTCGCCCGCCGAGCCGGCCACCCCGTGCTCCAGGGCGACCTCGAGCTGGCCCGTGTAGTTCTCGACGTACCAGCCGTTGCGCAGCAGGGCGACGGGGACGGTGGCGTCGGCGAGACGCCGCTCCGTCTCCTGGTGCTCCGCGGCCAGCTGCATCGTCGTCGTGTCGGCCTGCAGCACGCTCGTGTAGGCGAGCAGCTCGACCCCGGCCTCCTCGGCGGCGGCGATCGCGTTCTCGTGCTGGGCGGCGCGCTGCCCCACCGCGCTCGAGGAGATCAGCAGCACCCGGTCGACCCCCTCGAACGCGGCCTTCAGCGTCTCGGGCTTCGTGTAGTCGGCCTCGCGCACCTGGACGCCGCGCGCGGCGAGGTCCTCGACCGCGGTCGGGGTGCGGACGGCGGCGACGATGGACGCCGGGGCGACGCCGCGCTGCAGCAGCGCGTCGACGACGAGGCGCCCGAGCTGCCCGGATGCGGCGGTGACGGCGATGGTGGTCATGGGGTGCTCCGTGGATCGTGCGGACGGGGCGGCCGATCGACCGCGTGCCATTCAGGATTGCACAAACTTTTCGAAAGTGCTTTCCTCTCGGTCGCACGGAGGACGGGATGCCCGCTGCGCTACCATCGGCCCATGGCCGCCCGCGACGACTCCCCCGGCACCGGCGTGGTCGCGGACGTCGACGACGGGGCGGCGGGGAGCACGACCCCGTCGGCCCCGTCCGGCGGCGAGGCTGCCGGGAGCCCGGCTCCCCCGGCCGCGTCGCCCGGTGGCGCCCCGGACGTGGACCCGTCGCTCGAGCCCGACGTCTTCGCGCGCGGCTGCACGTCGCGGCTGCTCCTGCAGGACGTGACGGGCCGCTGGGGCGCACTGGCCCTGAGCGCGCTGCACCAGGGCCCGGCGCGCTTCAACGCGCTGCGCCGCCGCGTCGACGGGGTGAGCGAGAAGATGCTCGCCCAGACCCTGCAGGCGCTCGAGCGCGACGGCCTCGTCCTGCGCGACGTGCAGGGCACGATCCCGCCGCGCGTCGAGTACCGGCTGACCCCGCTGGGCGGCACGATCGCGGAGCGGCTCACCGACCTGATCGAGCTCCTCGAGGCCTCCATGGGCGACGTGACGCTCGCCCAGCGCGCCTACGACGAGCGGTAGTCGGCGGACCCCGGCGCGTCTACGACGGGCGCCGGCCGACGGGCGTCCGGGAGCACGGGTCACGGCACGACCGGGCCCGACGCGCGTCCGCGAGCGGGTGCCGGCCTCGGCGACCTAGGCGGCTGTCCAACCCGTCCCCCGGCGCGTCCCGCGCGCAGCGCCGACCACGAGCCAGACCATGGCGAGCAGCAGCGCCGGTGCGAGCGTCATGCTCGGGATCTCGTCGCCCGCGAGCAGCCCGCCGGCCACGAACGCGACGAGCATGGTGATCGACAGCACGACGCACGAGGGCAGGACGAGCCGGCGGGCGACGAGCAGCGCACCGCCGACGAGCTCGACGACCCCCGCCACGATCACCAGGAACCCCGGGGCGGGCAGGTCGAAGCGGACGAACGCGTCGCGCTCCCATCCGTAGGCGAGGAACTTCGGCAGGCATGCGATGAGGAAGATCACCCCGACGACCACCGCGATCCGCCGGAGGACGGGGTCCGCGCGGACGGCGGCGTCGAGCTGCATGCCCACAGGGTGACCGAGCGGCGGGCGCGGCGTCGCGGCCGCCGGTCGGGGGCCCGGAGCCGGCGGCCGGCGCCCACCCGGGAACGACGACGGGCGGCCCGTGGGCCGCCCGTCGTGTGCTGAATCGGGGTTCCGAGATGACTCGGGAAGGTGCCCGGCCCGACCGGACGGTCGGGACTGCGGGCGGTGCGCTCCGTGCGGACGGAGCGCG
>CAFBMK010000101.1_pt1 | contig 11547 bp, 10 predicted proteins | sample 7268691 | NCBI WGS metagenome assembly CAFBMK01 (sample SAMEA6814062, study PRJEB35770) | freshwater metagenome | biome: Freshwater; feature: Freshwater reservoir; material: water | place: Czech Republic | collected 2017-05-23 | depth 30m m
CCCGCCTGCCGCGCGGGACAAGTGCGGTCCGCCCACCCCGCCGGCGCCCGGATCCCGTACACGGCCACCCTGCTGTCCGTCGACGGTCGGTCGTGGCGTACCCGGGATGGTCGGATACACCACAGACGCGGCCGGAACCGCCCCTTGGGGGTGGCGACGCCTTGTCACGTCGGCCACCGGAACGGGCCCTCCGGCGCGGCAGCATCCCGTCGGTCCGCCCGCCGCGCGACGTCCGTCGACGTCGGACCACGGCGCCCGCGGACGCCTCGACCGCACGACCACCGGAGATCCCTTGTCATCCGCCTCCCCGGGACGGCGACCGCGCGCGACCGCGCCGACGTCCTCCCGAACACCAGCCCGACGCACGCCCTCGCCGCGCGCCCGGCTCACGGGCACCGTCGCCGCCGGGCTCCTCGCCGCGGGCGTCGCGGCCCCGTCCGCCGGCGCCTACAACTACGTCCCGTCCGGCAACGGCGAGGCGTGGGGCGTCCAGGACGCCGCCGCCCCGCGCGTCGACACCGGCAGCATCCGCGACACCACCTCCGCCGCCCTGTCCGGCTACGGCGGCATCCGCGTCAAGGTCTCCACGGACGCGCTGCGCAACGGCGAGCTCGTCCGCGGCTTCGGCCTGCGCTTCGACCCGCCCGAGCGCTTCACCTCCACCCGCTCCGTCGACATGGGCGGCGTCGCGATCTCGCGGCAGATGCGCTTTAACCGCACCGCCAACTGGGGCCGCTGGGTCGACACCTTCAGGAACACGACGGACGCGCCCATCACGGTCGACGTCTCCTTCGGCGGCCAGACCGGCGTGGGCAACGCGTCGGGCTCGACGAACGGCATCGTCTCCGACACCTCGAGCGGCGACGCCACCATCAGCGACGCGGACTCGTGGGCGCTGACGCGCTTCGGCACGGCGCCGGCACCCAGCACGCGCGCCCCCTCGGCGATCGTCTTCGGCAGCGCCGCGCCGTACTCCGGGGCGCTGACCCGCACCGGCAACTTCCGCGAGCGGACCTTCACCGAGCCACGCGCCGCCACGGGCCACGAGTCGAACTTCATCGGCTACGAGCACCGGCTCGTCCTGCAGCCCGGCCAGACGCGCACCCTCGCGCACTTCGTCGTCATCGGCACGGCGGAGAACGGCAGCACCACCGGCCCGACGGTGGCCGGCACGCAGGTCGCGGCGGTGCGCAGCACGGCGTCGACCCTCGCGTCGAGCCCGAGCTTCACCGACCTGACCAAGCCCGAGATCTGCGCCCTGGCCAACTGGGACCGCGCGGCCCTGCCGACGATCCCGGCGTTCGACCCCGCGAAGGACTGCGCGGTCGCCGGCGCGCCCGCCATGCCGCCCGTCGCGCCCGCGAACCCGTCCACGACGGGCTCGACCTACGACGTGATGGGCAAGTCGATCGGCACGATGCAGGCCGACATGGCCGCGGGCCGCACGACCTCGCAGGAGATCACCCGCGCCTACCTCGACCGCATCGCCGCCTACGACGTGGGCCCGTTCGGCTTCAACTCGTACACGACGGTCGCCAAGGACGCGATGGCGCAGGCCAAGGCCGCCGACGACGCGCGCGCCGCCGGGAGGACGAGCCCGGTCCTCGGCATCCCGCTGACGATCAAGGATCTCTACGACACGAACGACATGCCGACGACGAACGGCTCGCTCGTCTTCGAGGGCTACCAGCCGCCGGACGACGCGACCTCCGTCGCCCGCCTGCGGGACGCGGGCGCGGTCATCCTCGGCAAGGCGTCGCTCGAGGAGTACGCGCTCTCCGGCCAGTACTCGGACTCCGCGTTCGGCATCGTCTGGAACGCGTTCTCGCCGTCGAAGTCGGCGCTGGCCTCCAGCGGCGGCCCCGCCGTCGCGACCGCCGCCGACCTCGCCGCCGGCTCGCTCGGCAGCCAGACCGGCGACTCGCTCTACGCGCCCGCCAGCGCCGCGAGCCTCTACACCCTGCGCGGCACGGACGGCCTCGAGAGCCTCGCCGGGCTCATGCCCCTGAGCTGGCTGCAGGACTACGGCGGAGCGATCACCCGGTCCATGGAGGACCTCGCAGACATCCTCGACGTCACGACGGGCACCGACCCGCGCGACGCCGAGCGCACCGCCGAGGCCGACGCCCGCAAGCCGAAGGAGTGGCGCGACACGCTCGACGCCGACGCCCTGAAGGGCAAGCGGATCGGCTACTACGACTCCGCGTTCGGCGACCCGTTCGGCACGACCGGGACGACCGACGCGCAGAGGGCGGCGCTGAAGGTCTTCGAGGACGCCGGCGCGACCCTCGTGAAGATCACGGGCGGGCCGTCCCTGCCGTCCACGCCGCCCGGCGACCGTGCGTTCCAGGGCTGGGTCGAGTACATCAAGACGCACCCGAACCTCCCCTACCAGGACGCCCGCGAGATCCTCGCGAACCAGAAGCGCCTGCCGTACCGCCGCTCCGCGAACGGCTACACGGGCGCCGGGGCGATGACCGACGCGCAGATCGCCGCGTACAAGCAGTTCCGCGCGGACGCGAAGGTGAGGGTCGGCGAGTGGCTCGACGCTCCGCCGACGCCGACGGACGCGGACACCGGCGTGCCCTCCCCGGGCGCCCTGGACGCCGTCGTCTTCCCGGGCCTGCGCAGCACGATCAGCCTGAACGACGGCAACGCGGCGGCCTTCGGTCGCGGCGACCCGCCGACGAACAGCGCCGGCGCGCCGTCCGTCTCCTTCCCGGCGACGGTGAACGACGACGGCGAGCCGACGAACCTCCAGCTCGTCGGCCGGGCCTGGGACGACGGCGACCTCATGGGCTACGCCTACGCGTTCGACCGGATCGCGAAGGCGCAGATCGCCCCGACCACCGCGCCGAAGCTGGCGTTCAAGGCGGACCCGACGCCGCCGGTGATCGAGCAGCCGGCGCCGATCGCGCCGCAGCCCTCGCCGCTGGCACCGTCGGCCGCACCGGCCCCGCCGGTGCCGTCCGCACCCACGACGAAGCCCGCGGCGACCCCGCTGCGCACCGTGCGCCTCCTGACGAGCGCGGTGCGGCTGGACGCCAAGGGCCGGTTCGCCCTGCGCGTCTCGTGCGCCAAGGGAACGACGAGCTGCCGCTTCCGGGTTCTCGTCCGCCGCGGCAGCGCGACGGTCGCCTCTCGGACCCTGACGGTCCGCGCGGGCCGGACGGCCACGATGCGCGTCCGTCCGAGCGCTGCGATGCGCCGCTCGCTGCTGCGCGGCCGCACCGTCACGGTGAAGGTCTCGCTCTCGGGGACCGGCATCCGGGGCCTGACCGCGAACGTCGAGGTGCGTCCGCGCAGGTAGGGCAGGACCGCCGTGGGCCGGCCTGCGCCGGCCCACGACGCCGCCCGCCGCGTCGGCACGGGCGCGGCCGGGCGGCGTGGGCCGGCGGACCGGCGTCGCGTCGGCACGGACGCGGCCGGGCGGCGTGGGCCGGCGGACGGCCGCGGCGTCGGCACGGACGCGGCCGGGCGACCACGGTCGGCGAGGCCGGTCGCCGGGGCGCACGGACGCGGCCGGGCGGGTGGCGTGGGCCACGACTCGGACTCCACCGCCGCGGCCCCCGCGTCCCGGCGTCCGTCGCCGCGTCCTCGGACGGTCGCCGGCTCCCCGACGCATGGGACGTCGCGCGCCGGGGCACCGTCAGGGGCGTGCGACCGCCGGTGGATCCCCGAGGCCTCAAGCCGCTCGTCGACCACCTGCGCGCCAGGGCCGTCCCGGGGTACACCTCGGACGACCCGACCGCCGTCGCCCTCGAGCGGCGCCGCGCCGACGCGATCGCCTCGCTGGTCGACCTGCTGGAGGAGGACCTCGCGCTCGTCCGCCCGTCGACCCGCGAGACCCTCGAGGCGTTCGTCCTGGGTCCCGTCTCCGCCCTGGACGACAGCGACGTCCTCGGCCTCCGCGCCACCGCGCTGATCGCGGGGTACGGCATCGGGCCGGAGACGACGTCCGTCACCCACCTGCGGCTCCTCGACGCGCTCGCGATCGCCGTCGTGCGCGACGCGTGGGACATGGCGGCCGAGGTCGGCGAGGTCCTGCTGCGCAGCGGCTCCTCGTCGGCCGAGCTGGCGGCCGTGGTCGGCCTCGAGGTCTGGGAGACGGAGGCCGCCGTCGCCGGCCTCGACCCGGGCGACGACTACTTCGCCCGCCGCGCCGAGCTCCCGCGCGACGAGCGCCGCCGCCGCATCGCCGCGCTCGGCGCCCCCGTCCCCGCCGACGCGCGGGGCTGAGGGCACGCGGGGCCGCGGCGCGCGGCCGCGGCCGTCGGCCCGAGAGCCCTCGCCCGCGCTCCACCCACGAGCGCCCGTGATGGCCACCCGCGCGGCGCCCACCCCGGCCACCGTACGCTGGCCCGATGCGCGTCCTCCCGACCCGTCACCCGCGCGCCGACCCGTCCGTCCTCCGCCGGCGCCTCCGCGCCACGACCGGCGCCCTGGTCCTGATCGGGGCCCTCGCGGGTCCCGGCGCAGCGACGTCCGCGGTCGGGGCCCCGACCCTTCCGCCGCACGGGCCGGGCACGCCCACGACGACCGGGCGAACCGGCGCCACGGCCGTCCCGCGAGCCCTCCCGGGAGCCGCCCGCGCCGCCGCACCGCTGCGGCGCTGCGGCCGGATCGACGTCCCGAGCACGCAGGCCACGGCCGCCGTCTCGCTCCGCGGCACCGCCCTGGCGTGCTCGACGGTCCGGCGCGTCGTGCGCGCGGCCTACCGACGCTCCGTCCTGCTCGGCGACACGCGGACGTTCACGGTCCGGGACGCCGGCCGCGCCTACCGCTGCCGCTACGCGCCGGCGTCGGGCGGGATGGTCTGCACGGCCCCGGGCCGGCGCCTGCGCGGCACGATCTGAGGCCGGCCCCGCGGCCCCACCGGCGTCGGGCACCGGGCGCGAGGGGCGAACCCGCCCGGCCCCGAGGACGACCGGGGGCGTCGGCACGAACCGCGACACGGCCGGCACCGGTCCGGCACGAAGGGGCCCTCGATCCGGGTCGGCCGCCAGGGCGATCGTCCCGGTATGAGCTTCACGTGGCGCGACCCGTCCCTCCGCGGCACCGACCGGCCCGGCCCCGGCGCGTCGGCGTGGAAGGCGCACGCGACCGCGACGATCGTGCACGCCACGCTCGAGGCGCTGCTCGACACCGCGCCCTCCGTCGGCGATCCGCTCGCGGCCGAGCTCCTGGGCTCCGACGCGTGCGGCGTCTGGTGGGCGCCGGCCGAGGAGGCCGACGTCGCACCCGCCGATCACGAGCACCTCGTCGGGCGCACCTACGCCGCCCATCTCGAGCAGCTCGGGACCCCCGCGGCGGTCGCGGCGCTCCGGGCGCTGCAGCTCGGCGGCAGCGACGGGGTGGTGCCCGAGGTCGAGGCCGCCGCCGAGCGCCTCGTCGCCCGCGGCCTGCACGAGCCGTCGTGGTGGCCCGACGGCCGCCGCATCGAGGCGCTGCGCGGAGCGCGGCTCTCCTGGGACGACGACGGGCACCGCTACACGAGCCTCCTGCTCGAGGTCGACCGCGCCGGCGACGTCGTGACCATGGCCGTCGCGACCCTCGACGACTGCGCGGGCGTCGTCGGCGACGTGCTCCTGTTCTCCGACCTCGACGGCTTCGTCGGCGTCGTCGGCGACGGGGCGGACGGGCGGCGGCTCGAATGGCTCGACGTCCCGACGACCCAGCGCCGCATCCGCCGCGCGATCGACCGCACCGACCTGCTGGGCACGGGCGACCCGCCCGGCACGTCGGAGCCCGAGGTCGGCTACGTCGCGCTCCGTGGTCTCGCCCAGCGCTGGTCGGACGCGCCACACCGCTGAGACCTCCGCGCCGATCCGTCCTGCACCCGCCGCCGACCATGCCCCTCCGCCCGACCCGTCCCACGATCCTGCTCGCCGTCCTCCTCGCCCTGGGCTGGATCGCGGCGGGCCGGATCGCCGAGGCCGCCGGCAGCTCCTACGTCGCCCTCGGCGACTCGTACTCGTCCGGCCTGGGCACGGGGGCCTACGTCGACCGCGGGTGCCGGCGCTCGACGGACGCCTTCCCGGACCGCGTCGCCGCCGCCCGGCCCGGCACCGCCCTGACGTCCGTCGCGTGCGCCGGCGCCACGACGGACGACGTCCTCCGCCGTCAGCTCGACGCGCTGACGACCGCCACGTCGCTCGTCACGCTCACGATCGGCGGCAACGACGCCGGCTTCACCACCGTCCTCGTCCGCTGTGCACTGCCGATGTGGGTGGCCCGCTGCGGACCGCCGGTGGAGCGGGCGCGGCGCACGATCCGCCGGGCGCTGCCGGGCCGGCTCGACCGCCTCTACGCCGAGATCCGCCGGCGCGCGCCCGCCGCGATCGTGGTCATCGCGGGGTACCCGCGGCTCTTCAACGGCATCGACTGCGGTGCGGCGACGTTCTTCAGCCGGGACGACCAGCGGCTGCTCGACGGGACCGCCGACCTGCTCCGCGACGTCACACGGGGCCGGGCCCGGGCGGCGGGGTTCCGCTTCGCGGACGTCGTCCCCGCCTTCCGCGGCCACGCGGTCTGCGACCGACCCGAGTGGCTCAACGGCCTGTCGAGCCCGCTCCGCGAGAGCTTCCACCCCAACGCCGCCGGCCACGCCGAGGGGTACGCCCCCGCGGTGCTCCGGGCCGCCGGGTGACCGGCGCGCCCCACGGGACGTCCGCCGCGTCGTCCCGCCCCGTACCGCCAGCACGCCGACCCCGTCGCGACATACTCCTGGGGTGTCCTCCGTCGACACCGACACCGACGCCGCGCTGGACCGCCTCGCCGCCCTCGTCGACGCCGCGCCCGGCACCCTCGTGCTCTCGGGGGCGGGGATCTCGACGGAGTCGGGCATCCCGGACTACCGCGGTCCCGACGGCGAGCGCCGGGTCACCCCGATGCAGTACCGCGACTTCGTCGGCTCGTCCGAGGCGCGCCAGCGCTACTGGGCCCGCGCGTTCGTCGGCTGGCGCAACTTCTCGGGCGCCGCCCCGAACGCCGGCCATCTCGCCGTCGCCCGGCTGCAGGAGGCCGGTCACCTCGGCGCGATCATCACCCAGAACGTCGACGAGCTCCACCAGGCGGCGGGTGCCGGGGACGTCATCGACCTGCACGGCACCCTCTCCCGGGTCGTCTGCCTGACCTGCGGCGACCGCAGCTCGCGGTGGGACCTCGACGAGCGCATGGCCCGCGACAACCCGAGCTTCCACGCGCACACCGGCGAGATCCGCCCCGACGGCGACGTGACGCTCGACGAGATCGAGGTCGCCGGCTTCGTCGTGCCGCACTGCACCGTCTGCGACGCCGACACCCTGAAGCCGGACGTCGTCTTCTTCGGCGAGTCCGTGCCGAAGGACCGCGTCGAGCGCTCCTTCGCGCTGACGGACGAGGCCCCGGCGCTCGTGGTGCTCGGGTCGTCGCTCGTCGTCTTCTCGGGCTACCGCTTCGTCCGGCGCGCCGCCCAGAACGGCACGCCGGTCGCGATCGTCACGCTGAGCCCCACACGGGGGGACGACGCGGCCTCCGTCGTCCTGAACGCCCCGCTCGGCCCGACGCTCACCGAGCTCGAACGCCGGCTCGGCGACTGACGGCGCCCCGGGGAGCGTCTCGTCGCACGACGGCGACGAGGCCGCCGCCCCGTCGGTCGTCCCCCGGCGGACCGTCGGTCGGCCGCGGTCCGCCGCCGCTCAGGCGGCCTGGCCGCTGAGGATCGCGACGAAGCGCTCCACACGACGACGGTCGTCGGCGGGCAGCTCGCCGTCGACCTCGACCAGCAGGGTCATCGGGCCCCGCTTGCGCGCCCACTCCTGCGTCTCGGTGCTGAACGTCGGCGCCATCCAGACCAGGGCGAGCGTGCCCGCGTGCGCGATGACCGTCCGCTCCTGCTCCGCGGGCGAGGCCTCGCCGCGCACGACGCTGATCGCGGTGGTGCCGAGCGTCCGCGCGGCGTCGTCGATCGCCGGCAGGCCGCCGTCGTCGGCCGTGACCGCGACGACGCCGTCCCGGAGCATCTCGACGGCCCAGCCCTCCGGCGACCGCGTGAGGGTCGTGGGGGCGCAGACGAGACGGAAGAGCGGGTCGGACACGGCCGCACCGTACCGCCTCGGACGCCCGGTGCCCGGTCCGCGGACCGGCACCACCCGTCGGGACGACCGTCCGTCCACGCGGCTGGCAAGCTGGGGGAGACCGCGCGTCCCCGCGCCCGTGGCACGCCGCCCGGACCGCCGAGGAGCGCCCGCCGCCATGACCCGACCCGATCCCGACCGCCCCGTCGTCCCCTCCGAGCTCCTGCAGGCGATCGCCGCGCTGGACTCCGCGCTGGAGAAGCAGCCGCCGCTGGAGGAGCCGCTCGTCCTGTGGCGGGTCTGGAACCGCGACGTCCAGGACTTCCCCGACGGCCCCCTCGAGCCCGGGGACACGATCGAGGACGCCGGGTTCTGCGACTGCACCCTGCACCAGGGGCACGCGATGTCGGTCGCCGGTCGCGGCACGGCGCTCGTCCGCCTGCTGCTGCCGCCGGGCGTCCGGGTCATGCCGCTCTGGTACACCGGCGGCGAGGCCGCGCAGGGCCTGGTCTTCCTCGCCCGCGGCACCCGCCTGCGGGTCGAGGCGGTCGACGAGGTCGGCGGCTGGGACTTCCCGGTCGTGACCGCGCTCGTCCTGCTGCCGGGCGACCCGCTCCCGGAGCCCGTCGGCGACATCGCGCTCAGCCTGCCCCCGCGCGACGAGATCCCGCCGCCGGCACAGATCACCCGCGTCGTCTGGGGCCCGGACGAGCCGCGACTGCTGCGCTGACCGGGGCACCACCGGCGCGGTCCGGCCGCGCCGCGTCCGGCTCCCGGGAGCCGCGCCGCCGAGGCGTCGCCGGCGGCGGAGGGGCGACGTGCGCCTCCGGCGGTTCGTCCCACAGCTGCGGCGTGACGGCGGCCCCGGCCGCCCCGACGGCCCCGGGGAGGGTGAGGCCGGGTGAACGCGCGGAACCGACCCATCGGTGAACGCCGTTGTCGGTATCCTCGCCCACGTGTGGTGGTCCGAACCAGAAGCCGAGATCCCGGTGCTGACCCGTGGCCCGGCCGACCTCCTCGTCCCGATCCTCGAAGGCCTCGGGCTCTCCCCGTCGTCGGGCCTCTGGACGGACGCCGCCCACACCCTCGGTGTGGCGCGCTCGCCCGCCGGGCTCTTCGTCGGCTGGCTCGACGTCGGCTGGCTCACGGCGGACGAGCCGTTCACGGAGATGCGCGACATCACCCACCTGGTCGAGCGCCCGTCCCCGGAGCCGCTGGCCCACGAGCTCGGGATCGCGCTGGCCGAGGCGGCCCGGTCGCGGGTCGAGCACCTGCGCGGCTGCGACCGGTGCGACGAGCGCTTCGTCCCCGGCCAGATGTTCGGCGCCGCGTGCTGCCACAGCTGCGCCGTCCGCGACGGCGACGCCTGCGGCTGACGCGTCGGGCTGCCCGGCCGGGGAGCGTGATCCGCCGGACCGGCGAAGGTCGGGACCGCGGGGTCGGCCCAGAGCGTCGAACGACCGTCCGGGACGCGCGCGAAGATGCGTCATCCGCGACGTCCGGCCGACAGACAGGGCATGAGCAGCGCTCAGCCCGCCCCATCGGCCCCCCTCGGGCGGAGCGTCGCGTCCGACCTCGTCGCAGCGCTCGTGGGCGGCCGGCGCGCCGGGCGGGTCCAGGGCATGGCGGTCACGCGACGTCGGCGTCGGGCGAACGACCCGACCGCGGACGCACCCCGCAGCACGACGGTGGACACCCCGGGGTCCTCGGGCGGCACGACGGCTCCGCAGGAAGGACCATCGGGCTCCCCGGCCGGCACGACCTCCGGCGTGGACGACGCCGCGCCCCGGACGGGTGGCCTGCAGGCGGCGACCGGCGCCCGTGGGGCGGAGGGTGCCCCGCCCGTCGCACCCGACCCCGACGCCCGTGGGCCGCGACCCGACAAGGCCTCCCGCGGGGCAGGGCGCGTGCCGGAGCGCCGACGCGCGGTGGAGGCCGGGATGATCGGGCTCGGCGACGCGGAGGCCGGCGAGCTCCCCTGGTGGGGGCCGTGCTGGGAGCGCGGACTCGACGGGGGCACGGATCCGGACCGCCTGTTCGACGAGCTCCGGGACTTCCGCCGAGAGGTCCGGGTCCTGCACGGCCTGCGGGTCGCGGGCACCGCCTCGGCCATCGACCACGTCCTGGTCGGTCCCGGGGGCGTCGTGGTCGCGGACACGGAGACGTGTCCCGGGAAGGTCCGGACGGACGGGGTCCACCTGCGCGTCCGGGGCCGCGACCGCTCGCCGATGGTCGACGTCGCGTTGTGGCAGGCGGAGGTCGTCCGCGCGACGCTCGAGCGCCGCGGCATCCGGGACGTCCCGGTGCACGGGGTCCTCCACTGGCAGCACGTCGAGGGCCTGGGCACCAAGGCCGTCTGCCTCCGGGGCGTCCCGCTCCTCTCGGCCGGGGCGACGATGGGCCTCGCCGCGGTGGGCACCGAGGTCTCGCCGCTCGCGGTCGAGCGGATCGCGGCGGCGCTCGAGCCGGCCTGCACGCGGCACTGAGTCCGAAGACCCGGGAGGCGTCGCCGGGCGGGGGAGGGGGACGCGGCGGCGCTCGAGTCGGCCTGCACGCGGCACGGAGTCCGAGGACCCCGGAGGCCACGCCGGCCGGGGAACGGGGACACGGCGAGAAGGACGTCGTCACGACCCCGGGGTCGTGACGACGGCGGAGCCGGGTCGCGACGAGACCCGGGCGCGGCGACCGGGCGGGGCCGTCGGGGGCCGTGGACGCGCGATGAGCGCCGGACGCTCCGAGAAGAGGCCGGCGAACGGCGGGCGAGGAGTCCTACAGGAGCTCCGAGGACGCGGGGAAAAGAAATTTCGACGAGTTCGACGCGCCGGATCGCCAGTGTCCAAGGGGGATTCGGACGGATGCCGGCCGTGCGGCCAGCGGTCCGGAGCGAAAAAGTCGAGGGGCGCGACGCATGCCCAGGGGCCCGTATGTATATTCATCGAGCCGCTGGTCACCGCGGCGCAGCGCCACAAGCCAGAGACCCGAGGGTCTCGACACGGCAGAGGCGGATGCGCTACGCTGATCAGCCCGCATCGGACATCGGTCTGGTGTGCGCCTCCAGAGTTTGAACACCTGGTCCGTAGGGCGCGGCGGTCTTTGAAAACGCAACAGCATGCGCATGTCTCGCGGAAGCGGGGTGTGCGTCCAGGTTCGATGGCCGAGCCGATCTTGCCTTTGTGGCTTGGGATGGTGTCGGTCGATTGAATATTTTTGGTTCCGATCGGATGGGTCGCGTTTTGCGGTCTGGATGGTCGGTTCCTCCGTCATGTTGGGGGTGCCGTGGTGTACTGGTGCCCCTGTTTTGATTCATGGCAATCTCTCTGTTCATCTGGTCCTGTCAGGGACTGGGTGGGCGCCACTTAGGAATTTGTGGTTCTTCACGGAGAGTTTGATCCTGGCTCAGGACGAACGCTGGCGGCGTGCCTAACACATGCAAGTGGAGCGACGAACCGGGGCTTGCCCCGGGGCAGAGCCGCGAACGGGTGAGTAACAC